>Ga0187892_10001325_pt1 | contig 57130 bp, 55 predicted proteins | sample MA1701073metaG_FD_139345 | JGI IMG/M metagenome (GOLD analysis project Ga0187892, IMG submission 139345) | Bio-ooze microbial communities from a basaltic lava cave in the Kipuka Kanohina Cave System on the Island of Hawaii, USA - MA170107-3 metaG ...
ACTCGAATCCGTTCCAAAAGAGGTCTGGCGCCGCCTACTCCGAGGCGCAACGACCGCCATCGAGACAAGTGCGACCGCCAGGAGGATGGCCGCAATCGCCGACAGTGCCGGAACCGCCAGCGCAGTGAACTGAAGGCTCAACCGAGCCGAGTTGTTCGAGAAATCCGGATCGAATCCGCCGGGTGTAGTGTTGGTCGCGGTGAACTGAAGGCCGCTTTGTCCCGCCGCCCCCGGAAGGGCCGCAATGCCGAGCGTGCAGATGCGCGACGTGAAGGGCGCCGTTGCCGGGAAGTCGAGTTGTGCGGTCGCGGCCCCGCCGTTGCCGCCGTCGATCGCATCGAACGAAAGCGTGCAGTCCGGATCTCCAGTTGGAGAGAGCGCGAATCGCTCCGCCGGCGTGGCGATGCCGCCGTATTGAAAGAGGTCCGACAGGATAATCTGCACCGATGGCGCGGGATCGATCTCAGGACCTCGGTTCGTAAGGACGATATCGACGGTTCCGGTCGAACCGGGTGGAAACAGTCCCTGGGGCCCTCTGATCTCAAGCAACCAGTCCTGAACGATGTCGATAGGGCTGAGCCCATAGACGAGCTCCGGCGTGCTGTTGTTGTTGCCAAACCGATCGACCGCACCGACGATTCGGACGCTCCCTTGGACCGGAAGGTAGGAACGGCTCGCTAGAGGAAGCGCTCGTAGCGTCAATCGACACGATCGACTGGCTCCCGGCGTGAGCGTTCCAACATCGAACTCCACGTTCCTGGCCGGCGCGACGTCGGAACTGACAATGGCCGGGCAGTCAATTGTCTCGACGGAGATTGTGTTGGGCGCTGCGTTTGGCCAGAAGGCTGAAATCGAACCCGGCACCGACACGGTGCCGACGTTGCGAGCGGTGAGGGTGAGCACCAGAGGTCGCGTCTGCGTGATCGACTTCATCTGATACTGCGCGACGATCCCTCCCCGAAGCACGACGGGCGCTCCACCATCGAGCACTTCGATCGCGAGATCAGCCACACCTTGCGCGCGCGCTCCCGCCTGCGCACCGAGCCCCAGTCCTGTCCCTATGAGAATGGCAGCGAGCGACCGGATCATTAGGCGCTAGAACTCGAATCCGTTCCAGAAAAGGTCTGGCGCCGTCTGCAACGGCCCATCAATCGGATACATGCTACCGGTTCCCTCGGCCAGCTCACGCATCGTGCGCACGACGTCATGCTGCGCGGCGGTGCCTGAAGGTTGCCCGCTCGGGAACAAGGCAAGCGGGTTCGAATACTGCGGCAGGCGGCTCGTGCAAATGTCCGGGTTGCCGGCCACGGGATGGGGAATGCACTCCGGATCCGCCATGATGTCTCGCGCAACTTCCGGGATGCGGTAGCCGTATGAGTAGGGACGGTAACCCTGGGTCGATCCCGACTGAGAGTTGATGTCGTGGACCCCGCCGAGGATGTGCCCGAGCTCATGAGCGAACGTGAGGTTCTGCACCACCGGATTGATGCTCACTACACCATGCGCGAAACCGCGGAACGCGGCAGGTCCGGCAATACCGGGCTGGGACGTAACGGGTTGGCAATTCACGTCGCCGAAGCAGTTCGCCTTCTGCGTGATAGCAGCCCCATACACCGGCATAGGTATGGGGGCTGCGTTCGGCTCGCCCACGTCGTTGACGAGCAGGATCGCGATGTCGGCGCCGAGCGTGTCGCGCCTTGCGAGGCCCGCATTGTTCGGGGTCCCGGGATTGTCACGGGTCCTCAGCCAATTGAGATGGTTCGAGAACCGTGTGTTCGGGTTCGTGATCGCAGGAACGGGCTGCTCAATGTAGGCCACGGTGTTGTCGACCAGCGTCGCGCCGCCGACCCGGTTGAATCGGATGTAGTAGGACTCCTCAGAATTGGTCAGCGCCTGGTTCATCTGGTCGACGAGGGCGGTCGCCGCAGCGTCCAGCTGCTGATAGGGCGTCTGTGGCGGCGTCGCGTTCGGCGCCCCTGGGAACTGAGCGAGGGCTTCGTTCGTGTAGTAGATCATCACCGTCAGATACGCGCTGTGCTTGGGTCGAGCGAGCGGCGAATAGACTTCCGGGTCTGCTGCCATCGCGTCCGGCTTCACCAGCTCCTCCTTCGGGCGCAGAACCCGAACCGGCGGGTCGACGATGTCGGCTGCGCACCTACCCTGATCGACGATCTCGGGCCTGAGATCCCTCATGACGGCGCGATCGGCCTGCTCGCCCTGCATCGAGACCCGCAGCTGGGGCGAGTAGATCAGCGCGTTCATGAGGCCGCGTTCGACCGTGATGAAAACGTGCGTCGCTCCCGCCTGCCCATACCAGAAGTAGCTGACCTTGTAGGGGTTGTCGTTCACGACAATGTTGCCCGCATCGTCGACGTCGATACCCTCCCGCGCGTCAAAGGTCTTGACCTTCACTCGCAATGGGCTGCCTGAAGGCAGCGCGATACTGAGTTCACCCGGCTTGCGAGCGATCGCTTGCACGTTTGGGCGAACGATAAGCGACCTGCGAACCGCCAGACCTTCGGATGCCGGTACGGCGCGCTCGACGCCGAGAGAGTTCGCGGGGCCCGGCTGAATCCAGCCGACGGGTTCGGGTCGATCTACAGGAGGCGCACCAGCAACCAGGACAGGCATTGCGAGAAGCGTAAGGACGAGCAGTCGAGTGCAGAGCACGATTTCAACCTCCCTGTTGAGTGGACGTTCCCGGTGTAGGACGTCGGTGCGCGAACACAACGACGCATTCGAAGCTAGTTGAACTGCGTGGCAGTCGCAAGCGACACCCCCCCGCGACTTCGACGAGGAGCCCGGGATGGCGAGCGGGCGCGAGGGGCCCGAGCCTGCGCTCAGTTGCGTGCTGCGCGAGAAATTCGCGCACGGGCTCGGGCACGACGAGCGGCTTCAAGCTCGTCGCGAGGCGACGCGTACCGCCGTCGTCCGCCAGCACGACTTCGAGCGCGCCGCTCGCGTCGAACATCACGGCGGTCGCCCCGTGTCCGTCGCCGGGCGCCGCGAGCACGAACCAGACATCACCCGAACGCGCCAGCGGCTTGGCACGTGCGACGCGCGCGAGGAACGCATCGTGCTCGCGACCGAGCAGGCCCTCGAGCCGCCATTCGAGCCCGCGCTGCGCGAAGAGATTGGTCGCGGCGGGATTGCGCCCGAGCGCGCGCTCGAGCGCCTTCGCGTCGAGCGCGGGCGGCGGGCCACAGCCCATGATCGTCTCGCGCACGACCGGCGCGGCGCCGTCGGCGGCGAAGCGCGCGACGAGCGCGGCGCCGTCGAGCGCGAGACTGCGCGTCGTCCACTGCACGGCTTCGGTCTGCGCCGAGATCAGCTCGGCGAGCAGCGCGACGTCACTCGCGGCGTTCGCGCCGGTCGAGACGCTCAGCACGAACGTGTCGGGCGTCACGCCGTAGTAGCCGGCAGCCGCGGCGCGCACCGTGGTCCTGAGCATTCCGCCCTCCGGCACGATCTCGGTGAGACGTTCCTTCGCGGCGCGCGCGTCGGGTCCTTCGTAGTGGTCGAACCCGAAGTCGGCGATGCGTGACGCCTCCGCGAGCTCGAGCTCCCACGCGACCGTGCCGTCGAGTCCCGGCCGGCACGCGAGCTTCAGCGTCGCGGGCACGCGCGCCGAACCGAAGTGCGCCTCGCCCGTGACCGTCGCGGTGCGCAGCCCGTTCTCGTCGACGCTGCCCATCCACGACGCGTGCGCCGGCACGGCGCACGCGCAACCCGCGAGCCACCATGCGACGCGGATCATTCGAGCCGCATGCTCTGACGAATCTCGAGGCCGCGATCGGTCGCGACCACGCTCGCCTCGAGCCGGCCGAACATCCCCGAGTAGATCGCCCGCATCATCGCCATCATCTCTTCGAACTCGGCGCGGTCCTCCTCGCTCATCGAGGCACCGCCGCCGGCCTTCTGGCCCAGCTCCATCATGCGGACCATGAATTCGCCGTTGTAGCTGAACGCGAACAGCGGCGGCGGATCGGCCGAGGGCGCCGAGAGATCGTCGGCGAGCTTCGCTTCCTCGCCCGCGCCGATCGCAATGCCGAGCGCGCTCGCGGTCGCGGCGACGTGGATCGGCGGCGTGCCGGGCGGTGCCGCCTCGGCCGGCAGCGCGACCGGCGCGGCGTCGGCTTCGAGCTTGAGGCTCGCGAGCTGCGGCACGAACGTGCGCGCCGAAGCGACCAGCGACTGCGGGTTCGGCGACGCGATCACGAGCTTGCCGGCGTAGGTCGGCGTGGCCGCACCTTCGGCCGGCGCCTCGAAGCTCGTCAGCGTGACGCGGAAGCCGTTCAGCACCGGCGCGAGCGCGTACGTAACCGGATTCGCAAGCTGCGTTCCGAGCTGCTTGAAACCGTCGTTCAAGTCCGCGAGCGACGCGCATCGGTACGGCTTCGCCGCGACCGCTGCAGCGTGCGCGTCGACCGCTTCCTTGAGCTTGTCGAGCTTCAGGCTCATGCCGAAGTCCATCAGCGCGCCGTTCGACGCACCGAGCCCCGGCACCGGCGCCGCGATCGACTTGAGCTCCGCGACCAGCGCAGGCTTGAGCTCGACGATCATGGTCTGGTCGACCACTTCCGGATCGAAGCGCGTGTAGCCGAACACCGCGCGCGGGAAATTGCCCGCGATTTCGAGCATCTCGGCGCGACAGACCGGATCGGTCGGCTGCTCCTCGATCTTGAGCGCCGTGAGGAACTCGCGCTCGATCCCGGTCTTCTCGTCGATCAGCAGGGTCGCGAGCTTCACGACGTCTAAGTAGCCGGTGCCGTACGGCGTGAAGCCGTACTGTGCGTTGATTTTCGCGAGCGCGTCGTCGTCGGCGAGCGAGCGCTCCGGCGCTTCGAGCCCGAGCAGGCTTCCGATCAGCGCGTCGCTCGCCTCGAGCGGCACCAGCGAGGCGACGGCCTGGTTACCGACGACCGCGAGCAGACCCGCGAGCTCGCCGTCGGTCGCGCCGATGCGCCAGTAGGTCTGCTCCCCGATCTTCGCGGTCGGGAGCTTCTCGCCGTAGCGCTGCTCGACACGCGCGATGAACGCGCGAAACGCCTCGGCATCCTTGAGCGGCCAGCGCGCGACCGGCACGAGCCCGACGCCGTAGAACGCCCAGCGACCGCGCAGATCGAACCCGAGCCGCTCGAGCCCGTCGAAGCTCGCATTGCCCTTGAGCTCCTCGAGCAGCGCGCGGGCGGCGCGCCCCTCGGGTTGGTTCGCCTTCTCGTCCTTGGCGAGCTTGGCGAGCCCGCGCGCGATCATCTTCTCGTACGCCTCCGAGAGCGGCTCGAAGCGCTTCTTCCACTCGTCGATGACGGGTTGCGGAAGCGGCTCGAGGTTGGCGAACGCGTACGGTGAATCCGCCGGAATGTAGGCGAGCGCGTCGGCCGGCGGCGTCTTCTTGCCGCAGGCGGCGAGCACGAGCACCGCGGCGCACGCCGCGGCGACGAACGGTCGAAGCTTGTTCATTGTCGTTCCCCGTTGACCCGAACCGGCATCGTAGCGCGGGTCCCCGTCAAAGCAGTGTCGCGCCGAACTCGGCAACCGCACGCGTCATGCGCCCGACCTGGACGGCCTGCTCGCTCGAGGCGTTGCCTTGCGCCGCGCGCGCCGCGACGCCCTGCGCGATCGCGGCCAGCCGGAAGAAGTTGAAAGCGAGGTAGAACGGCCAGTCCGCGATCGCGCCGTGGCCGGTCCGCGCGCACCAGCGCTCGACCAGCGCGCGCTCGTCGGGAATCCCGAGCGTGGCGCGATCGAGATCGCCGAGCCCCGGCACGACGGGATTGCGCGGAAGGCGCAGTGCCATGCAGAAGTATGCGAGGTCGGCGAGCGGATCGCCGAGCGTCGAGAGCTCCCAGTCGACGATCGCGAGGAGCTTCGGCGCGCCGCGCGCGAAGATGAGGTTGTCGATGCGGAAGTCGCCGTGCACGAGGTGAGGGCGCGCCGCATCGGCTGGCGCGCGCGCCGGTAGCGCCGTGATCAGCGCTTCCATCGCGTCGATCCGCGCGGTCTCGGCCGCGCGGTACTGCTCGGTCCAGCGGGCGATCTGGCGCGCGTAGTAGTTGCCCGGCTTGCCGTAGTCGGCGAGGCCGACGGCGCCAGGGTCGACCCGCGCGAGCGCCGCGAGCGCGTCGACGATCGCGTCGTAGTAGTCGGCGCGCGCCTCGCGCGCGACGTTCGGCAGCGACGGATCCCAGTGAACCTCGCCGTCGACGTACGACATCACGTAGAACATCGAACCGATCACCGACTCGTCGCGGCAGAGGTGCAGCGGCTGTGCGACCGGGACTTTGCCGCCCGCGAGCGCGGTCAGCACGCGATGCTCGCGGTCGACGGCGTGCGCCGATGCGAGCAGCTTGCCCGGCGGCTTGCGGCGCAGGACATAGTCGCCGCTCGCGGCCTGGATGCGGTACGTCGGGTTCGACTGTCCGCCCTCGAACTTGGTCGCGGTGAGCGGGCCGCGGAAGCCGGGGATGTGGGCTTCGAGGTAGGTCGCGAGCGTCTCGGCCGGGAGCGTCAGCGCGTCGTTCATGGTCGCGTCCAGATTCGGGAACTGTGTGTAGGAGGGGCCTCAGCCCCGATGCTTTCGCGAAGAGCATCGGGGCTGAGGCCCCTCCTACAGGGATCCACCCGCCATTGCCGCCCGCGGCATCAACCCGCGCTCGCCCGGAGCATCGACTTCGCAAGGGACGCGATGTGGACCTCGTCCGGCCCGTCCGCGATGCGCAACGAGCGCGCACCCGCGTACGCCTGCGCGAGGAACTGGTCGTCCGAGAGACCGGCGGCCCCGTGTACCTGCATCGCGCGGTCGAGCACGCGGCACGCCATCTCGGGCGCGACGATCTTGATCATGCCGATCTCGTCGCGCGCACCCTTGGCGCCGCGCTGCTCGAGCGCCGCGGCCGCCGCGAGCGTCAAGAGCCGTGCCTGCTCGATCTCACAGCGCGAGCGTGCGATCGCATCCTGCACGAGACCCTGCGCCGCGAGCGGTTTGCCGAACGCGATGCGCGACGACGCGCGCGCGATCATCGTCTCGAGCGCGCGCTGCGCGAGCCCGATCAGCCGCATGCAGTGATGGATCCGCCCCGGGCCGAGCCGGCCCTGTGCGATCTCGAAGCCGCGGCCTTCGCCGAGGATGAGGTTCCCGGCCGGCACGCGCACGCCGGCGAACTCGACTTCGGCGTGCCCGTGCGGCGCGTCGTCGTATCCGAACACCGTCAGCGGCCGCACGATACGCACGCCCGGCGTGTCGCGCGGCACGAGGATCATCGCGTGCCGGCGATGCGGCTCGGCCGCCGGATCGGTGACGCCCATCACGATGAACACGGCGCAGCGCGGGTCCATTGCGCCGGTCGTCCACCATTTGTGCGCGTCGACGACGTAGTGGTCGCCGTCGCGCGCGATCCGCGAGGCGATGTTGGTCGCGTCGCTCGACGCGACCTCGGGCTCGGTCATCGCGAACGCCGAGCGGATCTCGCCGTTGAGCAGCGGCTCGAGCCACTGCGCCTGCTGCGCCGGCGAGCCGTAGTGCAGCAGCACCTCCATGTTGCCGGTGTCGGGCGCGTTGCAGTTGAACACCTCGGGTGCGATCAGCGAGCGGCCGGTGACCTCCGCGATCGGCGCGTACTCGAGGTTGGTGAGGCCAGCGCCACGGCGCGGGTCGGGCAGGAACAGGTTCCAGAGCCCCGCCGCGCGCGCCTCGGCCTTGAGCGCCTCCATGACCGGCGGAATCGACCAGCGCCGGCCCGGTTCGGCGACGTATGCGAAATACTCACGCTCGGCGGGCAGAATACGTGTGTCGACGAACGCCGCGACTCGGTCGCGGAGCGCGCGGGCGCGCGGGGCCTCGGCGTAGTGCTCGTTCATCGACGGGAGTGTAGCGGGCTGGACCGCCCACGAAAGCACGCGCAAACCGCGGGCTGGTCCGACAAGGTACTGATCGATCAGGGGGGAATTGGCCGATGTCTGCTTCCGCTTATCGTGTCCACGCACTTCTGGTTCTCGCCGCGATCGCGGTATCGGAGGCCCGGGCGCAGGTCGCCGTCATCGCGAGCCGGCCGGCAGGCACGCCGACCGCGTTCGGCGTCGCGGCCGATCGCGACAGCATCGCGCAGCCGCTCTCGGTCAGCGCCGACGGCCGTTTCGTCGCGTTCGACTCCCGCGCGACGAATCTCGTTTCGAACGACGCGCCGGCGTTCGGCGACGTGTTCGTGCGCGACATGCAGACCGGTGCGATCGAGCTGATCAGCTTCGTCCCGGCGACAGGTGCGCCTGCGAGCGGCGAAAGCCGCAGCCCGGTGATCTCGGCCGACGGCCGATTCGTCGTGTTCGAATCCGACGCGCCGAACCTCGTTCCGGGCGACACGAACAACTTCACCGACCTGTTCCGCTACGACCGGCAGACCGACACGCTCGTGCGCGTCAGCGTCGCCGACGACGAATCGCAGTCGGACGAATCGAGCTTCGCGCCGTCGATCTCCGACGACGGTCAGCGCGTCGCGTTCAACTCGTCGGCGACGAACCTCGTCCTCAACGATACGAATCTCTCGAACGACATCTTCGTGCGCGACGTCGGCCTGGGCACGACGGTGCGCGCGAACCTTGGTGCCGGTGCCTCGCAGGGCGCTAGCGGCGCCGCGGGAAGGCCCGTCATCTCGGGCAGCGGCCGCTACGTCGCTTTCGAATCGTTCGACGCGCTGCATCCGTTCGACGCGCAGCCGGGAACCGACATCTACCGCCGCGATCTCCAGAACAACACCACGCTGATCATCAGCGTGACCGATTCGGCCGGCGACGTGAGCGAGATCGCTGGTATGGGCGACCTCGCACGCCGGCGACCGAAGGGCGGCACGCCGCCGAACGCGCCGAGCTTCGCGCCGACGATCTCGCAGGATGGATCGCGGATCTCGTTCGAGTCGCAGGCGACGAACCTGCAAGCCGGCGCCGACACGAACGCCTTCGCCGACGTGTTCGTGCGCGACCTCATCGCGTCACCGGACGCGACGCTGCGCCTGAGCCTCGATTCCGCCGGCGGCGAAGCATCCGGCGGCGACAGCACCGGCGCCGCGATCTCGCGCGACGGCATGCGCCTCGCGTTCAAGAGCGACGCGACGAACCTCGTCGCGGGCGACAGCAACGCGACCGCCGACCTGTTCGTCAAGCAGTTCGCGGGCCCGATCGTGCGGGTCAACGTCGCGACCGGCGGCGCGCAGTCGACGGCAGCGAGCGCGTTCCCGCCGGCGCTCGCGAACGGCGGCGTCACGGTGTTCAGCTCGAGCGCGACCGACCTCGTCGCGTCGGACACCAACAATTGCATCGACGCCTTCATCCACGATCCGGTCGGCGTCGTGACGCGCCGCGTCAACGAAACCACGACCGCCCTGCCGCGTGGCGCCGACGGCTCGAGCTTCGCCCCGTCGCTCTCCGCCGACGGCCGCTACGTCGCGTTCACCTCGACCGCGCGCAACCTCGATCCGCTCCTGTGTGAGAAGGGATTCGAGGTCTACCGCTACGACCGCCAGACCGGCGCGACCAAGCGCGTCGGCACTGGTCCCGGCGGGACGTGCGGAAGCGAGGTCGCGCAGCCCTCGCTGTCCGACGACGGCCGTTTCATCGCGTACCAGGCCAACACCGAAGGGATCGACATTTACGCGCGCGACCTCACGAACGATGCTGACGTGCTGGTTTCAGTGCGCGACGGCACTACGTCGCTCCCGGGCGGCGACAGCATTCAGGCTGCGGCGTCCGGCAATCTCACCCTCACGAGCGGCTTCGTGGCGTTCCAGTCCGACGCCTCGGACATCGTTAGCGGCGACGGCAACGGGGTGCGCGACGTGTTCGTGCGCGACATGTCGAGCCAGTCGGTGGCGCGCGTCAGCGTCGCGACCGGCGGCGCCGAGTCGAACGCGCCGGTCGACGACCGCCCCGCGATCTCAAACGACGGCCGCTGGGTCGCGTTCAACTCGCAGGCGACCAGCCTCGTCACCGGCGACACCAACGCTCAAGGCGACGTGTTCCTGCACGACCGCCTCACCTCGAGCACGACGCGCGTCAGCGTCCGGAGCGACGGCACGCAGGGCAACGGCGACAGTGCGACCCCGTCGCTGTCCGCCGACGGCCGCTACATCGCATTCGTCTCGGCCGCCGACAACCTCGTGCCGGACGACGGCAACGGGCAGCGCGACATCTTCGTGCACGACCGCGTGACCGGCGAGACGACACGCGCGAGCGTCGTGACCGGCGGCTTCGAGATGCCCGGTGACAGCCACTCACCGCGCATCTCCGGCGACGGTCGCTTCGTGGTGTTCAATTCGAGCGGCGAGATCGCGGCCGGCACGAACGACACCAACGGCGAGTACGACGTCTACGTGCACGACCGCGTGCGCCTCGCGACGTGGCGCGCCTCGGTCGATGCGAGTGGCGTGCAATCGGCGTTCGGCGCCGGCCGGGGCGGCGGCATCTCCGACGACGGTTCGACGATCGCCTTCGATTCGTTCGCGACCGAGTGGACCACGGCGAACCAGGGCTATCGCACCGGCAACGTCGAGAACCTGTTCCTCGCGAACCGCGCCGCGACGACGCTGATCGAGGCCGGCGACGGACCCGATCCCTCGCTTCCGAACGCATCGATCGACGTCGTCTACACCGTCGCCGCGTCGTCCGGCACGCCGACCGGCGCGGTCGACGTACGTGCCTCGACCGGCGAACAATGCACCGCGACCGTCGCGGCCGGTCTTTGCCCGCTCGTGTTCACGACGAACGGCGCGCGCAGCCTCACCGTCGACTACTTCGGCTCGCCGACGCATTTCCCCGCGCGTGCGCTCGAGACGCATCAGGTCGAGGGCCCGGGCGGCTCGGGGCTCACCGGCGAAACGCCGCTCGTCGTTCCCGACGGTGACGCGGGCGACAACGCCGGCACGGCGGTCGCGAGCAGCGACGAGTTCGTCGTGATGGGCGCGCCCGACGCCGGCCCCTCGGGGCAGGGCGAGGTCTACGTGTTCCGTCGCGTCGACGATGCGCCGCCGCCAGCCAACGCGAAGCAGATCGCAGGCATGGTGCGCGCGAAGGATCTCGTGTCGGTCGCGACGCTTTCGGGCGTCGGCGGCATCGGCGACAAATGGGGCAGCGCGGTTTCGATCTCGCCGGACGGCGCGACGATCGCGATCGGCGCGCCGGGTCCCCTCGGCGGCAGCGGCGCGGCGCACGTGTTCTCGCGTCCGGGCAGCAACTGGCAGTCCGATGCGACGCCGGACGCGTCGCTCACGAGCGGCAGCCTCGGCGACAAATTCGGCAGCGCGATCGCGGTCGGCAATGGCGGCATGCTCGCGGTCGGCGCGCCGGCCGCGGCAGGCGGGAGTGGCGCGGCGATGGTCTTCAACGGCACCACGCCGATCGGCACGCTCGCACCGGATGCCGGAACTTCGGATGCCGACACCGCGTTCGGCCAGTCGCTCGCGATGTCGGGCGGCCAGCTGGTGATCGGCTCGCCGGGCGAGGAGATCGGCGGTCGTCCGAACTCCGGTGCGATGCGTCTCTACGGCGTGACCGCGTCGAACGTCGGTGCGCCGACGATGGTGACGCCGGCCGGCGGCGCCGGCATCGGCGACAAGTTCGGCAGCGCGGTCGGCATCGACGGCAACACGGTCGTCGCCGGCTCGCCCGGCGCACAGAGCGGCAACGGCGCGGCGTTCGTGTTCCAGGGCAGCGGCGGCAGCATGACGCAGCGCGGCATGCTGCTCGGTGGCGCCGACGCGAACGGCTCGGGCATGGGCACGTCGGTCGCGATCGCGGGCGACTACATCCTGCTCGGCGCGCCGCTCGCGGACGTCGATGGACGCACCGACCAGGGCCGCGCGTTCGTGTTCCTGCAGGGCGACAGCGGCTGGGCGAACCAGTTCGCGGCGGGCTCGCTGACGAGCGCGGACGGCAACAACGGCGACGGCTACGGCACCTCGGTCGCGCTGACGCGGCGCGGCGCGGTGGTCGGCATCCCGAATCGCGACTTCGGCCTCGACGCCGACCAGGGGCAGGCCGACTCGTTCGTGCTCGACCGGATCTTCCGCGGCACCTTCGAGTAGCTTCGCGCGGACCTGCCCGCACCCGTCGCGTGCGGCAAACGCGGAAGTCGTCCGGCTCAGTAGTGCGTCCACATCTCGCGCAGCTCCGGCTGCGCGAGATGCGGAACGGTGTTCCAGCTCGAGAGCCAGAGGCGCCTGTCGACCGCGCGGAACTCGGAGATCGCACTGTTGCGCACCGAGAGGTTGAGCTCGATCGCGCGCGCGTCGGGGACCTCGAGCGCGGCAGCGGCGAGCTGCGCGAGCACGCCACCGGAGGTCACCACCAGCAGGCGCGGGTGCTCGCCCGCGAGCGCGACGAGCTCGCGCCCGGCGTCGCGCACCCGGCGCTTGAACGCGGACCACGGCTCGCGCACCGCATCGTCGAGGCCGCCTTCCGACCAGCGCAGCAGCGCCGCGCGCAGGAACCGGTAGATCGCGCGCATGTCGCGCGAGGCGCCGCCCTCGGCGTCGCGCACGACAGGGTCGTCGGCGTGACGTCGCGCGAACGTGGCCAGCACGTCGCGGTGGTCGAACTCGTCGAGACCCGCGATGCAGCGCGCCTCGACCGTCGCGATGCCGCGCCGCGCTGTCGCGCGCTCGATCGCGTCGAGCGTCTCGCGATGGCGGCGCATCCCGCCGCACGCCACGGCCGTGAACGGTGCGTGTGTCGCCGCGAGCCACTCGCCGAGCAGCTCGGCTTGCCGGTGCCCGAGCTCGGACAACTGGTCATAGTCGGCGCTCGCGAACGCCGCCTGCGCGTGGCGCACTGCGAGGATCTCGCTCAACGTCCCACCAGCGGCTGTTCGAAGCGGATCGACTCGGCTCTCGCCGCACCCGTCGGTAGCACCTCGAGCTCGAAGCGATAGCGATCCTCGCCTGCGATCGCGAACTCCGCGAGGTAGTAGAGCGCATCCCGTTCGCGGACCTCGCGGAACGCGAGCGGCGAGACCTGTCCCGCGAGGTTCGCGACCGTGCCCGTGACGCGCGCCTGCGCCGCGCGGCCGAGGCCGTCCGCGCTCGTGGTGCGGACGGTGACGTTGACGACGCCGCGGTTGCGCGAGCGCGCGATGCCGTGGGTGCGCGCGACGTCGGCCGGGATCGCGTCGGCGTGGAAGGCGTTGTAGTGGATGTCGACGCCGCCGGCGCGCAGGAACTGTTCGGCGGTCGCGGGCAGCGGCGCGAGCGCCGCGCTCGCGGCGAGCACGCATGCGAACAGCGCGCGCATCACAGCGCCTTGCCGAGATCGTAGAGCGGCGCGACGAGCAGCGCCTGCGCGAGATACAGCGCGAGGATCGCGACGAGCGGCGAGAGATCGAAGCCGCCGAGCGGCGGGATCACGCGCTGGAACGGCTGCAGCACCGGATCGGTGAGCTTGACGAGCAGCGGCACGATCGGGTTGTCGTAGTCGGCCGAGAGAAAGCTCAGCAGCGCGCGAATCACGATGAGCCAGATGAACAGCGTCAGGATGAAATCAACGAGCTTGGCGAATCCGAGCACGAGCGCCGCGAAGAACCCCGGCGCGGCGCCCGCGAGTGCGTGCAGCGCGACGATCCAGACGATCGCGACGACGTACGCGATCAGCACGCCCGCGAGATTGAGGTTGCGCCAGCTCGGGATCGCCTTCTGCAGCGGCATCAGGACCGGATTCGTCGCCTTGTAGAGGCCCTGGCAAATCGGATTGTAGAAGTTCGCGCGCACGAGCTGCAGCAAAACGCGCAGCACCACCACGGCGAGCAGGATGCCGAACAGCACCTGCACGATCAGCATCCCGGCGTTTTGGAAGTAGCTCATGCGTCGATTGTTGCCGAGGAAGGGGGTGACGGTCGACGGCGCCCCGTCATTCGCCCAGCGCGGCCGAGAGCTCGGCGCCGCGCACGGTCGCGCGTTCGACCGCGCGGTCGACGAGCTCGCGCAAGCCGCCGGCGGCGAAGCACTCGAGCGCGGCCGCCGTGGTGCCGCCCGGTGACGTCACGCGTTCGCGCAGCGCCGCGGGCGGATCGCCCGACTCGCGCGCCATGCGCGCGGCGCCGAACGCAGTCTCGATCGTCAGCGTACGCGCGACCTCTGGCGGCAGCCCGCGCGCGACCGCCGCCGCTTCGAGCGCCTCGATCAGCAGGAAGAAGTACGCGGGTCCGCTGCCCGACACGGCGGTGACGACGTCCATCAGCGCCTCGTCGTCGATGAACACCGCGCGGCCCGCCGCTTCGAGCACGTAGCGCGCCGCATCGCGCTGCGCCGTGCTCGCCGCCGCGTTCGCGATGAGACCGGAAACGCCGGCGCCGATCAGCGCCGGCGTGTTCGGCATCGCGCGGACGACCGGCTGCTCGCGACCGAGCCAGCGCTCGAACTGCGCGATGCGGACGCCCGCCGCGATCGAGAGCACGAGCGGGCGCCGCACGGCGAGCGCGGGCGCGAGCGCGGCACAGACGCTCTTCATGACCTGCGGCTTCACCGCCAGCACCACGACGTCCGAGCGCGCCGCCACCGCGGCGTTGTCTTCGCCGCACGCGACGCCGAAATCGTGCGCGAGCGCCTCGCGCAGCGCGGCCTGCGGCTCCGCGACCGCGATCGCCGCACGATCGTGTCCGCGCGCGACGAGCCCGCCGACGAGGCTGCGCGCCATGTTCCCGCCACCGACGAATCCGACGTTCATCGCGACAGCATCGGTCATGTGCGGTTCCCGAACAACGCCGTGCCGATCCGGACCATGGTCGCGCCCTCCGCGATCGCGAGCTCGAAATCCTCGCTCATGCCCATCGACAGCGTGTCGACGCCGGGATGGCGCGCCTTCAGCGCGTCGTACAGCGCACGCATTCGCGCGAACGCGGCGCGGCGCAGCGCGAAGTCGCGGTGCGGGGCGGGGATCGCCATGAGGCCGCGCAGCGCGAGTCGCGGCTCGGCGGCGACCGCGTCGGCGAGGGCGGGCACGGCGTCGGGTGCGCAGCCCGACTTGCTCGTCTCGTCGTCGACGTTGACCTGCACCAGCACCGCGAGCGGCAGCCGCTCGGGCGGACGGTGGCGCGCGAGCGGCTCGATCAGCTTCGCGCGATCGAGCGACTGCATCCAGTCGAAATGCCGCGCGACTTCGCGGCATTTGTTCGACTGCAACGGCCCGACGAAGTGCCACTCGAGCGGCAGCTCGCCGAGCTCGGCGATCTTCGCGACAGCTTCCTGCACGTAGTTCTCCCCGAATGCGCGCTGGCCGGCCTCCCCGAGCTGCCTCACAGCCGCGGCCGGTTGGGTCTTCGAGACCGCGACGAGCCGGATCGGCCTTCCGGTCGCGGCCGCCTCGATGCGTCCGACGACGCCGTCGAGCGGAGTTCTTGCGCCTTCCATCCGTGATCGGCTCCCTAGCAATCGGTGCGACGGGCGGAGCTATACTCGACCGCAAGTGCGCGCCGTAACACCTTGGGCGCGCGTGCGATACGGGCGACGCCCGTTACAGTAGCGGGTGTCGATAGCGAGGGACGGGCGCGCATGGACATCGCTGAGCTGCTGGCGTTTTCGGTCAAGAACAAGGCCTCCGACCTGCATCTTTCGGCGGGCCTGCCGCCGATGATCCGCGTCGACGGCGACGTGCGCCGCATCAACATTCCCGCGCTCGACCACAAGGCCGTGCACTCGCTCGTCTACGACATCATGTCGGACAAGCAGCGGCGCGACTTCGAGGAGTTCCTCGAGGTCGACTTCTCGTTCGAGATCCCGGGGCTCGCGCGTTTCCGCGTCAACGCGTTCAACCAGAACCGCGGCGCGGGCGCCGTGTTCCGGACGATCCCGACCGAGATCTGGACGCTCGAGGACCTTGCGGCGCCCAGGATCTTCAAGGATCTCATCAACCAGCCGCAGGGTCTCATCCTGGTCACCGGTCCGACCGGCTCGGGCAAGTCGACCACGCTGGCGGCGATGGTCGATCACGTCAACAAGAACGAGTACGCGCACATCCTGACGGTCGAGGATCCGATCGAGTTCGTTCACACCTCGCAGAAGTGCCTCGTCAACCAGCGCGAGGTGCACCGCGACACGCACGGCTTCAACGAAGCGTTGCGCTCGGCGCTGCGCGAAGACCCCGACTACATCCTGGTCGGCGAGCTGCGCGATCTCGAGACGATCCGCCTCGCGCTGACCGCCGCCGAGACGGGTCACCTCGTGTTCGGCACCTTGCACACCTCGTCGGCCGCGAAGACGATCGACCGCATCATCGACGTGTTCCCCGCGGGCGAGAAGCCGATGGTGCGCTCGATGCTGTCGGAATCGCTGCGCGCGGTGATCTCGCAGTCGCTGCTCAAGAAGGTCGGCGGCGGCCGCATCGCGGCGCACGAGATCATGGTCGGCATCCCGGCGATCCGGAATCTGATCCGCGAGGACAAGGTCGCGCAGATGTACTCCGCGATCCAGACCGGCCAGGGACACGGCATGCAGACCCTCGACCAGAACCTGCAGGACCTGGTCCGGCGCGGGCTGGTGACGCGCCAGCAGGCGTCGAGCTACGCGAAGGACAAGAAGATTTTCGAATGACGTATCGTCCCATCGCCGGCTTTTCAGCCCCCTTGAGTCAAGGGGGCGCCCCGGCCGCGCAGCGGTCGGGGCGGGGTTGTGGAGACACGGTTCGTCTATAGAAACGCCAAGCGACATGCTGGCGGAGGACTTCCAATGAGCAACGTCGACTTCTCTTCCTTCCTCAAGCTGATGGTGCACAAGAAGGGGTCCGACCTCTTCATCACCGCCGGCATCCCGCCTTCGATGAAGGTCAACGGCCGCATCCAGCCGATCACGCAGTCGGCGCTGACGCCGCAGCAGTCGCGCGACATGGTGCTGAACGTCATGACGCCGGCGCAGCGCGAAGAGTTCGAGAAGACGCACGAGTGCAACTTCGCGATCTCGATGCAGGGCGTAGGCCGCTTCCGCGTCTCGTGCTTCTACCAGCGCAACCAGGTCGGCATGGTGCTGCGCCGGATCGAGACCAAGATCCCGACGGTCGAGGAGCTCAACCTCCCGGCGATCATCAAGACGCTCGCGATGACCAAGCGCGGGCTCATCATGTTCGTCGGCGCGACCGGTACCGGCAAGTCGACGTCGCTCGCCGCGATGATCGGCTACCGCAACCAGAACTCGACCGGCCACATCATCACGATCGAGGACCCGATCGAGTTCGTGCACAAGCACGAGGGCTGCGTCGTGACGCAGCGCGAAGTCGGGATCGACTGCGACTCGTGGGAAAACGCGCTCAAGAACACGCTGCGCCAGGCGCCCGACGTGATCCTGATCGGCGAGGTCCGTACGCGCGAAACGATGGACCACGCGATCGCATTCGCCGAGACCGGCCATCTCGTGCTCTGCACTCTGCACGCGAACAACGCGAACCAGGCGCTCGACCGCATCGTGCACTTCTTCCCGGAAGACCGCCGGCCGCAGCTCCTCATGGACCTGTCGCTGAACCTGAAGGGCATCGTGGCGCAGCAGCTGATCCCGACGCCGGACGGCAAGGCGCGTCGGGTCGCGATGGAGGTGATGCTCGGCACGCCGCTGGTGCAGGACTACATCCGCGACGGCGAGATCCACAAGCTGAAGGAGGTCATGAAGGAATCGACCAACCTCGGCATGCGGACCTTCGACCAGAGCCTGTTCGAGCTCTACCAGGCCGGTGAGATCAGCTACGAGGACGCGCTGCGCCACGCCGATTCGGCGAACGAGGTGCGGCTGCGCATCAAGCTCTCGCAGGGCGGCGACGCGCACACGCTGTCGCAGGGCTTGGACGGCGTCGAGCTGCTGGAGCAGTAGACGTCGGAACGGGTTGCGGGCCATCGCCTTCGGCGATGTCCGGCCTACTTCCGAAGTAGGCCGGACATGTGAAACATGGCCGGCGCTCTTGACCGACGCTACGTCGCGCCGACCAGCTTCGCCATCACCGCCATCCGCACCACGAGCCCGTTCGAGACCTGCTCGAGGATCACCGACTGCGGGCCGTCGGCGACGCCGGAGTCGATCTCGACGCCGCGGTTCATCGGGCCGGGGTGCATCACGATCGCGTCCGGTTTGGCGCGTGCGAGCCGCGCCGGCGTGAGGCCATAGCGCGCGTAGTACTCGGGCTCGCCGGGCACGAGCGCGTCGGCCATGCGTTCCTTCTGCAGGCGCAGCATCATCACGACGTCGGCGTCGACGACGGCGCGATCGAGGTCGTCGAAGACGCGCACGCGCGGGTCGAGGGAATCGGGGATCAGCGCGCGCGGGCCGCAGACGCGCAGCTCGCCGACGCCGAGCGTCGTCAGCGCATGGAGATTCGAGCGCGCGACCCGCGAATGGCGGATGTCGCCGGCGATCGCGACCACGAGCCGCGAGAAGTCGCCGCCCTTGCGCTTGCGGATCGTGTAGGCGTCGAGCAGGCCCTGGGTCGGATGCGCGTTGTTGCCGTCGCCGGCGTTGACGATCGCGACGCCCGGCCGCACCGCGCGCGCGAGCGTCTCGGGCGTGCCGTTCTCGCGGTGCCGCACGACGAACAGATCGCAGTGCATCGCTTCGAGCGTGCGCAGCGTGTCGAGCACGCTCTCGCCCTTCGAGGTCGACGAGCCCATGACGTCGAAGTTGACGACGTCGGCCGAGAGCCGCGACGCCGCGAGCTCGAAGCTCGTGCGCGTCCGCGTGGAGGGCTCGAAGAACAGGTTCACCACCGTACGCCCGCGCAGCACCGGCAGCTTCTTGACCTTGCCACCGGTCGCCGCGGCGATCGCCTCGGCCGTGTCGAGCAGCTCGACGAGCTGTCCGCGCGTCAGGCCCTCGAGCGTCAGCAGGTGACGCAGCCGCCCGTCGCTGCCGACCTGCGAAAAAGGGGTCAGAGTCATTTTTCCGTTCCCTTCGAGCGCACGCCCGTTTCGCCGAAAAATGACTCTGACCCCTTTTTCGCTCCCTGCGCGACGAGCTCGAGCCTCAGCGGATCGGGCCCTCGCAGCTTGATCTCGTGCCCCGCCGGCACGACGAGCTCGATGCCCGCGACGTCGGCCTGCACCGGCAGCTCGCGCCCGTCGCGAGAAACGAGCACCGCGAGCGTGACCGAGCGCGGCCTTCCCCAGTCGAAGATCTCGTTGAGCGCGGCGCGCACGGTGCGCCCGGTGTAGAGCACGTCGTCGACCAGCACGAGATTGCGACCGGCGACGTCCCACGGCAGCTCCGACGGCCGCACCGTCGGATTGAGCCCGCTCGCGCCGATGTCGTCGCGGTGGAAGCTGATGTCGAGCCGCCCGAACGGCGAGGCGAGCGCGAGCCGCTCGTGCAGTCGGCGCGCGAGCCAGACACCGCCGGTCTCGACGCCGACGAGGCACGGCTCGTCACCGCCGCGCGGGAAGCGCGCGCGCAGCCGTTCGGTGATCGCGTCGATGAGCGGCGCGACCTCGGGGAGCTTCGCTGTCGTCATGTCTTCTCCGAAAACCAGCTTTCGAGCAGGATCTGCGCCGCGATTGCGTCCTTCAGCGCCGCGTCCTTCTGCCTCCGCTGCCCGCTGCGGCGCGCCTGCGCGAAGCGCGCGTCGGCCTCGATCGAGGTCAGGCGTTCGTCGTGCGCGACCGTCTCGATGCCGTAGCGCGCGCCGAGCCGCTCGCCGAAGTCGCGTGCGCCGCGCGAGTTCGGCTGTTCGTCGCCGCTCATCGTGAGCGGCAGCCCGACTACGAGCACGTTCGGCCGCCACGCCGCGACCAGCGCGTCGATGCGCTCCCAGTGCGGGCCTTCCGAACCGTTCGCGACGACCTCGAGCGCGCGCGCCGTGCCGAGCAGCTCCTCTCCGACCGCGACGCCGATCCGCCGCGCGCCGTAGTCGAAGCCCAGCGCGGTACGCGTCACGTGTGGCCGGCCTGATCGGACAACAGCGAGAGATCGATGCCGACGAGCGCCGCGGCGGCATTCCAGCGCTGTTCGAGCGGCGTCTCGAAGATGAGGCTCGACGTCGCGCTCGCGGTGAGCCAGGCGTTCTCGCGCACTTCCTGCTCGAGCTGTCCCTCGGACCAGCCGGCGTAACCCAGCGCGACGAGCGCGCGCTTCGGGCCCTTGCCTTCCGCCATCGCGGCGAGGATGTCGCGCGAGGTCGTGACGGCGAGCGTTTCCGAGATCTCGAAGCTCGAATCCCACTTGCCGCCGGCATCGTGCAGCACGAAGCCGCGCTCGGGCTGCACCGGGCCGCCGAAGTAGACCGGCGCTTGCGCGACCGCCTCGAGACCGGTCGCGATGTTCATCTGCGCGAGCACGTCGCCGACGGTCAGCGGCGCGACGCGATTGATGATGATGCCCATCGCGCCTTCCTTCGAATGTTGGCAAAGGTAGGTCACGCCCCTCGAGAAGTTCGGGTCGAGCAGGCTCGGCATCGCGATCAGGAAATGGTTCGTGAGGTACTTGCCCTCTTCCATGGGACGTAGTGTAGCGGTGGGCAACGTTAGGGCGCCGTGGAGCACGGCTTGCGCACCGGCCCTGCGGCGAAGTCGCGCGACCTCACTGATTTCGCAGCACTCCACCCGGCAGGAACTGCCAGGTACGCGTGATGTGCAAGACGTCGACGCTCTCCTCGGTCGCGGGCAGCGGCGCGAACGGCTCGGACAGGTGCACGATGCGCTTCGCCGCGTCGTCGAGCAGCGCCTGCCCGCTCGACTGGATGACGTCGAGCCGCTCGACCGTGCCGTCGCGGCGGATCGCGACCGTCAAGACGAGCTGACCCTCGATCTTGCGCTGGCGCACCTCGGCCGGATAGTTGAGGTTTCCGATCCGCTCGACCCGCGCGACCCACGCGCGCATGTACGACGCGTACGTGTACTCCTGCGTGTTCGCGGAGATGAACTTGCGGCGCGGCCGCTTCGCGTACTGCTCGGTGCGGCGCTCGAGCTCGGCCGAGAGCCGTGCCATCTCGAGGCTGCGTTCGATCAGCTCGCGCCCCGAGATCTGCGGCGCCTTCGGCATCTCGGGGCGACCCTCGGTGCGCTCGACGCGGAACGTGCGATCGGTGCCGGTCACGACCGGCGCCGGCGTGCGCGGCTGCGGCGTCGGCGCCGACGCGCGCAGCTCGACCGGTGCCACGCCGTCGGTCGGCTTCGGTACGGGGCTCGAGAACGGCTCGCTCGGACGCTGCGCCTCCTCGTGCTCACCGCCGCCGCGCTGGCTCTGGTTCGCGAGGAAGTCGGGATCGTCGACGCTGCGATCGGCGCGCGAATTGACCAGGATGACGTCGAGCGCCGGCAGGCTAGCGGCCGGCTCCTCGTACGAGAACCCGATCCCGAGCACGAACACCGCATGCAGCAGCAGCGAGAACATCAGCGTCACGCGCAGCCGCTCGGCCGGGCCGATCTCCGGCGGCAACGCCTGCGCGGGATCCTCCGGCGGCGGCTGTGTCGGTCTCGGCAGGGGCGGATTGCGGGTCACATGAGGCGCCGTTCGATCGCATCGAACAGCATACCCGCGATGTTGAGGCCGAATTGAGCGTCCAGCTCACGGATTCCTGTCGGGCTCGTCACGTTGATCTCGGTGAGCCGGTCGCCGATCACGTCGAGCCCCGCGAACACGATGCCGCGCCGCACGAGCTCGGGTCCGACCGCGGCCGCGATGCGCCGGTCGCTCGCCGAAAGCTCGCGCCCGACCCCCTTGCCGCCGCGCGCGAGATTGCCGCGGAAGTCGTCGCCCTGCGGGATCCGCGCGAGGCAGTACGGCACCGGCTCGCCGTCGATCACGAGGATGCGCTTGTCGCCGTCGGTGATCTCGCGCACGTAGCGCTGCGCCATCGCGAGCTCGCGCCCGTCGCCGGTCAGCGTCTCGAGGATCACGTTGAGGTTCGGATCGCCGCGGTGCGTGCGGAACACCGAGCGCCCGGCCATGCCGTCCAGCGGCTTCAGCACGGCTTCGCCGACTTCGTCGACGAAAGCGCGCAGGAGGGCGGCGTCGCGCGCGACGCGGGTCTCGGGGATGCACTCGGGAAACTCGAGCGCGAAGAGCTTCTCGTTCGCGTCGCGCAGCGCCCGCGGCGCGTTGACGACGAGCGTCCCGGCCGCGGCGGCGCGCTCGAGCACGAGCGTGTCGTAGAGGAACTGGTTCTCGAACGGCGGGTCCTTGCGCGCGAGGAACACCCGGCAGGTCGAGAGCCGGCGAGGCTCGGCCTGGCCGAGCTCGAACCAGCGGGCCGGGTCGTCGCGGACCGTCAGCGGAGCGAGGCGGCCCCAGGCGTCGCCCCCGTCGAGCCAGAGCTCGCGCTGGGTCGCATACCAGAGGCGGTGACCGCGCCGCTGCGCCTCGAGCAGCATCGCGAAAGTCGAGTCCTTCTTCGTCTTGATCGCGCCGATGGGGTCCATCAGCACGCCGACCTCGAGCGTCGTCACAATTCGTCGACCTTGCCTGCGAGGACGTCGCCGTCCGGGACAGAATCAAGGGCCTATAGTAGTTGCGAATTCCGGGTCCCGAAACGCGGGCGCCGGAAGTTTTTCCTGATCGATCAACCCATTTGCGTCAATTACTTGACTTGCTGGATTGCTAAAGCTAAACAGCCCTAGGAACGGCCTTGAGTTCCATGCGACCGGACGCCGCCGCAACGGGGGCGGCAAGTCTTCGCGCGCGCTTTGGCGCTGCAATGTCTTTCGATGGGGTGCACGTGGAAGAAACCCGAAAAGAAGGCGGCCTAGCCGGGCTGAAGGTCATGGTCATCGACGACTCGAAGACCATCCGGCGCACGGCGGAGACGCTGCTCAAGAAGGAGGGCTGCGACGTCGTCACGGCGACCGACGGCTTCGAGGCGCTCGCCAAGATCTCCGATCAGCAGCCGCAGATCATCTTCGTCGACATCATGATGCCGCGGCTCGACGGCTATCAGACCTGCGCGCTGATCAAGAACAACCAGATGTTCAAGTCGACGCCGGTGATCATGCTCTCGTCGAAGGACGGCATCTTCGACAAGGCGAAGGGTCGCATCGTCGGCGCCGAGCAATACCTGACGAAACCGTTCACGCGCGAAGAATTGCTCGGAGCGATTCGGAAGTTCGTGGACGTGAAGACGTAAGGCCAAGGGCCTTGCGCGGGGGGAACGAAACCGATGGCGCACATTCTGATCGTTGACGACTCGCCGACCGATGTGAAGGTGCTCTCGGGCATGCTCGAGCGCGCCGGTCACCGGGTGACGAGCGCGGCGAGCGCCGAAGCCGGGATCGACCTGGCGAAGTCGTCCCGTCCCGACCTGATCCTGATGGACGTGATCATGCCGGGCATGAACGGCTTCCAGGCCACGCGCAGCCTTTCGCGCGACCCGGATACCAGCGAGATCCCGGTCGTGATCGTCACAACCAAGGGGATGGAGACCGATCGCGTCTGGGGCCTGCGCCAGGGCGCGAAGGACTTCATCGTCAAGCCCGTGAACGAGAAGGACCTCCTCGCGCGCATCCAGACTCTGTTGAGCTGAGGTGCTCGCGGCCATGAACGAGATCGCGACCGCCCGGGACCTGATGACCGACAGCCCCGCCAGATTCGACCCGTTCGCCGTGCTCGCCGACTTCGAGCGCCGTGCGACCGAGCACGTCGCGGGCGCGGCGGAGCAGGTCGAGGCACCCGGTCTCTGGCGTGGCATCGCGTTCCGCGTGGGCGGCCGCTTCATGATGTCCGGCATCTACGAGGTCAACGAAATCCTGATGATGCCGGCGATGACGACGGTGCCCGGCACCAAGACGTGGCTGCTCGGCGTCGCGAACATCCGCGGCAACCTCGTCGCGGTCGTCGACCTCCGCAACTTCCTCGAAGGCGACCGCACGCCGATCGGCGACCGCTCGCGCCTCCTGCTCGCGCGCCAGGCCGGCGGCGCCGTCGGTCTGCTGGTCGACGAAGTGCTCGGTCAGCGCAACGTCACCGACGAGAACATTCCGCTCGACGAGGCCGAGGACGACGAGCGCTACGCGCGCTACATCCCGCGCCGCTACGAGCTCAACGGCCGTGTCTGGAACGTCTTCAGCATGGCCGCGCTGATCAAGACGCCCGGGTTCATCCAGGCGGCAGGCTGATGCGACGCGGCGCGGAAGGAACGGGGCGCCGGCGACAGTGGCTACGAGCGGTGAGGACACCGCGAACGGTTTTCGACGGCCAGGCGCCCGGCGCCATGGCCCGGCTGCGATACGGACCCGGCACGGCGGCGCCCGGGTGAAACGGCAATTCGGCGAGGTGTAGTTCATGAGCAGCACAACGGGCGCGGTCCGCGGACAAACGGGCCTTCGAAACTGGGCGGCACTCGCGGGTCTCGCGCTGATCGCGCTGCTCGCCAACGCCTACTACGGCGGCCTCAAGAACGAGCAGGAACGCATCGCGATCGGCAAGGTCACCGGTGTGCAGGTGCTCTCGCAGCAGATCGCGAAGTTCGCGAACGAGGCGGCGGCGGGTCAGCTCGAGGCATTCGACGAGCTCAAGGAGACCCGCAACGCGATCGAGAAGAACATCAACGAGCTGCGCCAGGGCTCGCCCGACGGCACCTCGCCGGCCTACGAGCGCGAGGGCGTGATCGAGCGTCCGCTCGCGGAGCTCGTGCAGGCGTGGACGCCGGTGCGCACCGCGGCCGACACCATCGTCGAGCGCCAGGAGATCGTGCTCTCGATGACCGAGACCGCGAACGACTTCAACTCGAAGCTGCCGCAGATCAACCAGCGCATGGAGGAGATCTCGCGCATCCTGCAGGAGCGCGACGCGCCGGGCAGCCAGGTGTACATGGCGACGCGCCAGATGCTCATCGTCGACCGCATGGCGCGTCGCGTATCGGACATCCTCAAGGGCGGCGCAGTCGCCGTGTCGGCCGCGGACCAGTTCGGCCGCGACGCGAAAATGTACGGCTCGGTTCTGGGTGGCCTACTCGACGGCAACGCCGAGCTCAACATGCGACCGCTCACCGACGTCAACGCGCGCGCGATTCTCGGCGAGGTGCAGCAGATCTACGCGTCGGTCGGCGAGAACGTCGGCACCATTCAGGAGGCCTCGGCAGACCTGTTCGAGGTGACCGAGGCCGCCTCGTCGATCTCGATCGACTCGCAGGACCTGCTGCTCAAGGCCGAAGGTCTGGCGCGCGCGTTCGCGCAGCTGCCGGGCTCGCGCATCGCCGGCGCGAACTGGGTCAACGCGATCCTCGGCGCTATCGCGGTCGTGCTGCTGGGCTTCGCGCTGATCGCGTACAACACCTCGCAGCGCCGCCAGATGCAGGCCACCGCCGACCTCAATCAGCGTAACCAGGAAGCCATTCTCCGGCTGCTGGACGAAATGGGATCGCTCGCCGAAGGCGACCTCACCGTCAAGGCGACCGTCACCGAGGACATCACCGGCGCGATCGCGGACTCGATCAACTTCGCGGTCGAGGCGCTGCGCTCCCTCGTCACGACGATCAACGAGACCGCCGTGCAGGTGGCCGCCGCCGCACAGGAAACGCAGGCGACCGCGATGCACCTCGCCGAAGCCGCCGAGCACCAGGCGCAGCAGATCACCTCGGCTTCGGCCGCGATCAACGAGATCGCGGTCTCGATCGACGAGGTGTCGAAGAACTCGGCCGAGTCCGCGGACGTCGCGCAGCGCTCGGTGCAGATCGCGTCGAAGGGCGCAGCGGTCGTGCGCCAGACGATTCAGGGCATGGACTCGATTCGCGATCAGATCCAGGAGACCTCGAAGCGAATCAAGCGCCTCGGCGAGTCCTCGCAGGAAATCGGATCGATCGTCGAGCTCATCAACGACATCGCCGAGCAGACCAACATTCTCGCGCTGAACGCCGCGATTCAGGCCGCGTCCGCCGGTGAAGCGGGCCGCGGCTTCGCGGTCGTCGCGGACGAAGTCCAACGCCTCGCGGAGCGCGCCTCGGGCGCCACGAAGCGAATCGAAACGCTGGTCCAGACGATTCAGTCCGACACCAACGAAGCGGTCAGCTCGATGGAGCAGACGACCTCGGAAGTCGTCGCGGGTGCGCGCCTCGCGGAAGACGCGGGCCTCGCGCTCGGCGAGATCGAAAAGGTCTCGAACGACCTCGCGGACCTCATTCAGAACATCTCCGAGGCAGCGCGCCAGCAGTCGGCCGCCGCGACCAACATCTCGGCGACGATGAACGTCATTCAGGAGATCACGACACAGACCTCGGTCGGCGCGAGCCAGACGGCCGAGTCGATCGGAAACCTCGCGCAGCTCGCGGCCGACCTTCGCCGGTCGGTGGCGGACTTCAAGCTTCCCGGCTGATCCGCGAGGTCGGGCGATAGGCCGGACGTCGCTACGCGATGTCCGGCTTTTTCGCAAAGAGCGCCGGCCATCGCTCCGCGATGTCCGGCCTACGGCCGAGGACGAAACGGACAACGATGGTGGCGGTCGCGAAATTCCCGCAGAAGGCGCCGGCGATGGACGATCGCGAGTTCTCGCGATGGGTCGATCTGCTCGAGCGCCGCACCGGCGTCGTCGTGCCGCAGGACCGCAAGACGTTCCTCGTGACCGGCGTGCGCTCGCGCATGCGCGAGACCGGCTTCGCGAACTTCGCCGACTACTTCCAGCAGCTGCTCTCGGGCCCGCGCGGCGCGATCGAGTGGGCGACGCTGGTCGACCGTCTCACCGTCCACCAGACGCATTTCTTCCGCCACGTTCCCTCGCTCGATCTGATCGGCAAGGAATGGCTGCCGGGATTCTTCCAGCGCGACGCGGCCGGTGCGCTGCACGCGTGGAGCATCGGCTGCTCGACCGGCGAGGAGGCGTATTCGCTCGCGATGGTGCTCGACGAGGCGATCGCCTCGGCCTCCGCGTCGAAGCTCTACTTCGGTATCACCGCGACCGACATCTCGGCGCCGGCGCTCGCGGTCGGTCGCGGCGGCGTCTATCCGACGGCGAAGCTCGAGGAGATTCCCGAGCCGTACCGCTCGCGCTACTGCGAGGCCGACGGCCCGGAAGCGTTCTCGATCGTCGAGCCGCTGCGCAAGCGCGTCGGCTTCGTGCAATTCAACCTGATGGACGTGGCGCGCTCGCCGCTCAAGCGGCTGGATCTCATTTTCTGCCAGAACGTCCTGATCTACTTCGCACGCGAGCGGCGGGTGATCCTGCTCGAAGCGCTCGCGGAGCTCCTGAAACCGGGCGGTTTGCTCGTGCTCGGCCCCGGCGAAGTGCTGGGCTTCAATCATCCGACGCTGACGCGCGTCGGCGGGCCGCAAACGCTCGCGTACAAACGAACGCGGTAATGCCATGAGACTCGAACAAGACCTCGACTTCACCACGCTCAACTGGGTCAAGCAGGAGCTCGACGAAACGCTGAAGCAGGCGCGCCAGGCGCTCGAAGCGTACGTCGAGGATCCGGCGGATTCGAGCCTCATGCGCTTCTGCGCGACGTATCTGCACCAGGTGCAGGGAACGCTGCGCATGGTGGAGCTCTACGGCGCCGCGATGGTGGTCGAGGAGATGGAGCGCGTCGCGCATGCGCTGCTCGACAACCAGGTTCGCCAGAAGGACGACGCATACGCCGTGCTGATGCGCGGCATCGTGCAGCTGCCCGACTACCTCGAGCGGCTGCAAGGCGGCCACAAGGACATTCCGATCGTCCTGTTGCCGCTGCTCAACGACCTGCGCGGCGCGCGCGGCGAGAAGATGCTCTCCGAGAGCGTGCTGTTCTCGCCCGATCTCGGCGCAGCGCTGCCGTCCGCGGCGGCCGGCCCCGACAAGGCCGTACCGGAGCTCGAGCTCAAGGCGCTCGCGGGTCGTCTGCGCACGAACTTCCAGACCGGTCTCTTGCAGTGGATCAAGGACGCGCAGAACACCGAGGCACTCGGCGGCCTGCTCGGCACGCTCGAGCGGCTGCGCGGGATCACCGCGCAGGAAGAGGCGCGGCGCCTGTGGTGGGTCGCGGCCGGCGTCATCGACGGCATGCTCGCGGGCGGCATCGACGTCAACGCCAACCTGAAGCAGGTGTTCGGCAAGGTCGACCGCGAGATCAAGCGTCTCGCGGACGCGGGCGAGGTGTCGTTCCGGGTCGAGCCGCCGCGCGAGCTCGTCAAGAACCTCCTCTATTTCGTCGCGCACAGCCGCGTCGAGACCGAGCGCGTGCGACTGCTCAAGGAGACCTACAAGCTCGCGTCGTTCGCGCCGAGCGAAAAGGAGCTCGAGCACGCGAAGGGCACGCTCGCGGGCCGCAACCGCGCGCTGCTCGACACCGTGTCGACCGCGATCAAGGAAGACCTGATGCGCGTCAAGGACGCGCTCGATCTCCATCTCCGCACGCAGGACGCGCGCCCGGCCGATCTCGCTGCGCAGACCGACGTGCTCGACCGCGTCGCCGACACGCTCGGGATGCTCGGGCTCGGCGTGCCGCGGCGCGTCGTGCAGGAGCAGCGCACGATCCTGCAGGACGTGTCGAACGGCTCGCGCCCGTCCGACGAGGGCGCGCTGCTCGACATCGCGGGCGCACTGCTCTACGTCGAAGCCTCGCTCGACGAGAACATCCGCAACCTCGGCGCCGGTGCCGAGCCTTCGGCCGGCGACGCCGCGGCCGCGCTCGAGCTGCCGCAGGCCGAGGTCCGCAAGATCCTCGAAGCGCTGATCAAGGAAGCGCAGTCGAACCTCACGACCGCGAAGCAGGACATCGTCGCGTTCATCGAGTCGAGCTGGGAGCACGTGAAGGTCACGCACATCCCGAAGCTACTCGAGGAAATCTCGGGCGCGATGCGCATGCTGAACCTGCCCGAGCCCGCCGAGCTCGTGCACGCGCTCGCGCGCTTCGTCGACGTCGAGCTCGCGCGGCAGAAGCGCGTGCCGACGTCCGAGCAGATGGACCGGCTCGCGGACGCATTGGCCTCCGTCGAGTACTACCTCGAAGCGGCGCGCGACCAGCGCGCCGGCCGCGACAAGATCCTCGCCGTCACGCGCGAGAGCCTCGAGTCGCTGGGTTACTGGCCACTGCCGCCGGAGTCCGAGCTCGAGGAGCTCGCCGGCGTCGCGCTGGAGCAGACACCTGCCAGGCCCGAGGCGCCGAAGGCGGAAGCTTCGAGACCCGCCGCGCCACCGCGTGCGGCCGAGCCGCGCTACGGCATGGGTGCGACCGACATGCGCGGTGTCACGTTCGAGACCGCGACGACGTCTCCGTCGCGCTCGTTCGTGGGCGAGCTCGAGCCGGCGGTACCGTCCGACATCTCCGCGATCGACATGCCGCAGGACGGGGTCGCCGAGCATCTTGCGCGCGTCGGCTACGGCGACCAGGCGCCGATGCCCGAAACGCGCGGCGCGACGCCCGCGAGGAAGGAACCCCCGCGCGAGCTCTCCTCGATCGTCGAGATCGCGCCCGGCGACGACCTCTCGGGTCTGATGGTCGGCGAGCGCGCCGACCACGCGCTCTCGCCGCCGCCGCCCGCTTCCGACATGACGGGTCTCGCGTTCGCAGAAACCATCCCCGGCCGACTGCCCGAGGGCGACGGCGAGATGGAGTGGATCGAGATCGAGGAGGAAGTCGAAGTCGAGGCACAGGCTGAAGGTGCCGCCGACGCGAGCTTCCAGGCCGTACCGTCCGACGACATCGACGACGAGATCCGCGAGGTCTTCGTCGAGGAAGTGCAGGACGAGATCGACAACATCGCGCGCCAGCTCCCGCTGTGGCAGCGCGACATCGCCGACCTCGAGCAGCTGAAACCGATCCGCCGCTCGTTCCACACGCTGAAGGGCTCCGGCCGTCTGGTCGGTGCGCTCGCGCTCGGCGAGTTCTCGTGGAAGGTCGAGAACATGCTGAATCGCGTGCTCGACAAGAGCATCCAGCCGAGCGCGGCAGTGCAGGCCCTGCTCGGCAACGCAATCGTCACGCTGCCGCAGATGCTCGCCGCGTTGCGCGGCGAAGGCGCGCCGCGCGCCGACATCGGCCAGATCATGGCGATCGCCGACCGCGTCACGGCCGGCGAGGAGGCGTACGTCAAGGCGCCCGAGAAAGTGCGCGTCACGCGCAAGCGGCGCGTGCAGGTGCCGAAGGCAAAGACACCGGCGCTCGCGCCGGTGGAGCTCACGCAGACGTTCGACATCACCAAGCCGATCGAGGAGCCCGCGGCGACCGTTCACGCTGCCGAGTTCCCGACCGTGACGTTCGAGGCGCCCGCGGCCGAAGTGGTTCCGGAAGAGGAGTTCGTCGCCGAAACCGCTCCGCTCCACGGTTACGCCGGTCCGGTCATGCCGGCGATCGACCCGATGCTGCTCGAGATCTTGCGCAGCGAGGTCGAGGGCCATCTCGCGACGCTCACCGAGTACCTCGGCGGGACGCGTCCGCAGCCGGTTCCGGAAGCGGTGCTGCGCGCCGTGCACACGATGCACGGCGCGATCTCGATGGCTGACGTGCCGATCATCAGCGGCGTCGTCGGTCCGCTCGAGACGTACCTGAAGCGCCTGCGCGGCAGCAACGAGCCGCCGAGCGCACGCGGCTACGCGGTGATCGACCGTACCGCGACGCTGATCGCGCAGGTGATCGCAAAGCTCGACCAGCCCGGTGTCGCGCTGCCCGACGCGGGCACGCTGTCGCACGACCTCGTCGCGCTGCGCGACGAGCTGCCCGAGCCCGAGAGTGCGCTCAGCGTCTTCAACCTCGCGATCGAAGAGGACGAGGAACCGGTCGTCGAGGCCGACGCGCTCGAGATCTCCACCGAGGACACGCCCGCGGAGTCCGCGTTCGCGCTCGACACCGGCGACGAGTGGCGCGTCGAGCCGCTCGCGACGAGCGAGCCCGACCTCGACCTCGTAGCCGCCGGCGAGATGCCGGTCGAGCTCACGACGCCGACCGAGCCGGTCACCGAAGCGTTGCTCGAATCGAGCCCGCTCGAAGCGCCGATCGAGCTCTTGGCGCCGCTCGAGGCGCTGCCGTCCGACGCGCAGCTCGCGGCGATCGACACGGTGCCGCTCGAGCCCGAGGCCGAGCTCGCGCTCGGCGACGAGCTCGTCGCGCGTCCGGAAGAAGCGGTCGAACCGGCCGCCGACGTGCTCGAGGAGTTCGTCGAGCCGGAGTCGATCGAGCTTCGTGCGGCCGAGGAGTTCGTGGTACCGCAGCGCGTCGAGCCGCTCGCCGAAGCGCCGCTGCCCGAGCCCGCGGCGTTCAGCGCCGAGCCCGAGCTCGCCGACCTTCCGTTCGCCGAAGTCGAGCAGCTCGAAGCCGAAGTCGAAGCCGCTCTCGCGGCGGCCGCCGAAGCGCCGCGCGCGCCGGAAGCGCCGAAGGCCGAGCCTGCAAAGGCCGAAGCGTCGCGCGCTGCGCCGGCGCCGGCCGCGTTCGGGGAGGACGTCGATCCGGAAGGCCCGCTCGCGCTGGCCGACATGGACGAGGACCTCATCGAGATCTTCGTCGAGGAAGGCAACGACATCCTCGACAAGGCCGACACACTCGTCGCGCGCCTGCGCGAATCGTCGACCGACCAGAATGCGGTCGGCGGCCTGCAGCGCCATCTCCACACCCTGAAGGGCAACGCGCGTGCCGTCGGCCTCACCGGCATCGGTGACCTCACGCACGCGATCGAGTCGCTGATCGAAGCCGTGGTCGGCGAGCGCACGACGCTCGACCGCAACGGCGTCGAGGCGCTCGAGCGCGGCTTCGACCGCCTGCACCGCATGGTCGCTCGCGTGGCGAAGCGCCAGGCGGTCGGCGTGCCGGTCAAGATGATCGCGCGCTTCGAAGCGCTGGTCGCGGGCGAGCCGATCGAGGCGGACGAAGCACCACCGGTCGCCGAAGCGAAGCCGACGCGCATCGAGCCCGTCGTCGCGGCTCCGGAGCCCGCGGCAACGACACCCGCTGCGCCCGCGGCGCCGCGGGTCGCGAAGCCCGCCCCGGCGCAGGAGCCGGTCGACGAGGAGCTGGTCGCACGCGCGCCGCAGGAGATGATCCGCGTGCGCTCCGACCTGCTCGACGCGCTCGTCAACTTCGCCGGCGAGGTCTCGATCTACCGCTCGCGACTCGAGCAGCAGATGGGGACCTACCGATTTAACCTCGTCGAGCTCGACCAGACGGTCATGCGTCTGCGCGATCAGCTGCGCAAGCTCGAGATCGAGACCGAGGCGCAGATCATCGCGCGCTACCAGCGCGAGGCCGAGGCCAGCCACACCGACTTCGACCCGCTCGAGCTCGATCGCTTCTCGACCCTGCAGCAGTACTCGCGCGCGCTGGCCGAGTCGGTCAGCGACTTGCAGTCACTGCAGAACGCGCTCGACGACCTGACGCGCCAGTCCGAAACGCTGCTGCTGCAGCAGTCGCGCGTCTCGTCCGAGCTGCAGGAAGGCCTCATGCGCACGCGCATGGTGCCGTTCGACTCGGTGGTGCCTTTCCTGCGCCGCATCGTGCGCCAGACCGCGGATGAGCTCGGCAAGCGCGCCGCGCTGCGCATCGAGGGTGCGCAAGGCGAAATGGACCGCAACCTGCTCGAGCGCATGAAGGCGCCGTTCGAGCACATGCTGCGCAATGCGCTCGCGCACGGCATCGAGACGCCGGAACAGCGCCGCGCCTCCGGCAAGCTCGAGGAAGGCACGGTCAAGATCCACGTCAGCCGCGAGGCGACGGAAGTCGTGATCCGCGTCTCCGACGACGGCAAGGGCATGGACCGCGACCGCATCCGCGAGAAGGCGATCGAGCGCGGCCTCATGCGCCCCGACGCGCATCTTTCGGACCGCGACCTGTTCGGCTTCGTGCTGGAGACCGGCTTCTCGACCGCGGAGCAGATCACGAAGATCGCGGGACGCGGCGTCGGCATGGATGTCGTCGCTTCCGAGATCAAGCAGCTGGGCGGCTCGCTCGCGATCGACTCCCAGCGCGGCCGCGGCTCGCAGTTCACCGTGCGCCTGCCGTTCACCCTCGCGGTGACCCAGGCGATCCTGGTGCGGCTCGGTGATTCGATGTACGCGGTGCCGATGTCGTCGGTGCAGGGCGTCGCGCGCATCCAGCGCGACGACTTCGAGCGGCGCCTGATGTCGCAGCACCCGTCGTTCACGTACGCCGGCGAGGACTACGTCCTGCACGAGCTCAGCCTGCTGCTCGGCGTGCCGCAACATCGGGCCGCCAGCGCAACGGCGCAGCTCCCCATGCTGCTGATCCGCTCCGGCGACCTGCGCGCCGCGGTGCACGTCGACGGCGTGCTCGGTTCGCGCGAAATCGTCGTCAAGTCCGTCGGACCGCAGGTCAGCTCGGTGCCCGGCATCTTCGGCGCGACGATCATGGGCGACGGCTCGGTCATCATGATTCTCGACCTTGCCCCGCTCGTGCGCCGCGCCGCCGCGCTGCGCGCCGAAGTCGCGGCCGAATACGCGGCCGAGACTGCGGCGGCGGTGCCGACGCCCGCGCCCGAAGCGCGCCGCCAGCCGCTCGTCATGGTCGTCGACGACTCGATCACGATGCGCAAGGTCACGAGCCGCGTGCTCGAGCGCCACGACATGGAGGTCGTGACCGCGAAGGACGGCCTCGACGCCGTCGAGAAGCTGCAGGAGCGCATCCCGGACCTCATGCTGCTCGACATCGAGATGCCGCGCATGGACGGTTACGAGCTCGCGACCTACATGCGCAACGACTCGCGTCTCAAGCACGTTCCGATCATCATGATCACGTCGCGCACCGGCGAGAAGCATCGCCAGCGCGCGTTCGAGATCGGCGTCGATCGCTACCTCGGCAAGCCATACCAGGAGGCTGATCTGCTGCGGAACGTCGACGAGATCCTCAAAGTCGCCCGCGCGGTCGATTGACGAGGTGGATTAAGATGGCAGCCGTGCCCCAGCAAGCGCTACCGCTCGCACTGATCTATCAGGCCGACGCGCTGCACCAGCACCTCAAGCAGGCGCTGTCCGAGCTCGGTGCGAACGTCGTGTACGAGACGCACGCCGCGAAGTTCTCGCACGGCGCGCTCGACTCGAGCGGCGCGCAGGTCATCATCATCAACCTCGACCCGGCGATCAGCGACGAGTTCGAGGCGCTGTCCGATCTCCTGCTCGACGAGAAGCGCCGCGTGATCTTCAACGACGGCGAGGTGACGAGCCGGCTCGAAGGCTGGGACCTCGCGCGGTGGACGCGGCATCTCGCCGCGAAGGTCGTGGGCGCCACCGAGGTGAACCCACCGCGTCCCATCGGGGCCGAGGCGATTCCGGTCAAGGTGAAGTCGGTCGCGCCGGCGATGTCCGAGGCGGCGAACGAATCGACGCAGGGGTTCAAGCTCGAGGGCGACGAGTTCCAGCAGGCGTTGTCGGCCGACACGGGCGTCGCGATGGCGCGCGAGCGTGCCGCGCTGTCGACGGCGCAGGAGGCCGTGCGCCCGAACCTGATTCCGCGGGGGAAGGGCGACGTGCCGTACAACGTCGACCCGGCCGAGCTCACGATGCATCTGCCGCCGGACGTCGCGACGCCCGCGCCGGCGAGCGAGGTGCCGACGCTCGAGATTCCGGTCACCGGACCGGTCAGGACCAAGCAGGACATTCCGACGCTCGAGATCCCGGTGACGGAACCGGTCCGGACCAAGCGCGACATTCCGACGCTCGAGCTGCCGGTCGATAGCCTCTCGACGCCGGTCGCGCCGCCCACGCCGGATCGCCACAGCGCGCCGACACTCGAGCTCGACACGGCATCGCTCGGTCTCGCACCCCGGCAACCGTCCGAGGACGAGCTCTCGAGCGCGTTCGCGATCGAGGCCACGCCGCTCGAGCCGCACGCCGCGCGTACGCCCGACGCGTCGCTCGAGCTCTCGCTCGACGAGGCACTGCTCGCCGCGATCGACGCACCGTTCGCCGCCGCGCCGTCCGCCGCGCCCGCCGTCGCCGCGCCGACGCCGCCCGCTGCCGCAGCGCCACCTGCGCTCGACGCCAGCGACAACTTCGGGCTCGGCGCCGAGCTCCTGGACATGCCCGACCTGCCGCCCGGCGAGATCTCGCGCTTGCCGAGCAACGAGTCCGCGAACGAGATCGTCAACGACGATTTCGCCGACGCGCTGCGCGACTTCGGCTTCCTCGATGACGAGCCCGCCGCGCCGCGCGGCGAGCAGGTCATGGACCTCGACACGTTGCTGATCCGCGCCGGCGAAGCCGAGCACGAGCAGCGCAAGGGCACGCTCGGCAAGCCGCCGCCGGTGTTCGCGCCGCCAGCCGCGAAAGCGTCACCAACGCCGCCGGCGAAACCGGCGGTCCCGACGGCGGCGCCCGCGAAGCCCGCGCCGGTCGCCGCGAAGCCCGCACCGTCGCCTGCGAAGCCCGCGCCGACTCCCGCCGCATCCGCGCCGACTGCGCGTCCGGCCACGGCACCGCGTTCCGCGCCGACCGAGCCGCCGAAGCAGCGCTCGATCGCCGATCTCGAAAGCGCGCTCTCGAAGTTCTCGCTCGAGCCGACCGAAGACGACGCGCCTGCGAAACCCGCCGCCGCAGCGCCGCCGGCGGCGAGAGCGCCTGCCGCACCCGCGCCGAGGGCGCCTGCGCCGCCTGCGACGCCCGAACCCTCGCATCCAGCATTCTCGTCGCTCGGCAGCTTCTCGCTCGAGCCGCTCGAAGGTGAGCAGGTCGCGAAGCCGAAGACCGGCCGCGCGGTGTTCGAGGTGCCGGAAGTGAAGGCCGCACCGGCGCCGGTGCCGTCGACCCCGTCGCCGGTTGCGCCGCGCGCGCCGATCGCCGACGACGAGCTCGCGCTCGAAGGCTACGATTTCAACTTCGACGAGACGACCGAGATCAAGACCGATTCGATCGTCCGCCTCGGCAGCGAGGCCGCGCTCGACGATATGAGCGTCGACCTCGACTCCGAGATCGACGCGCTGCTGATGCGCGAGGCCGGCTTCGAGTCGCCCGCCGCGGAGCCTGCGCGGATCTCGCGCGTGTTCGTGCTCGGCGCCTCGATCGGCGGCCCCGACGCAGTGCGCGAGTTCCTGGGTGCGCTGCCTGCCGACGTGCCGGCGCTGTTCCTGCTCGCACAGCACATGGGCGCCGACTTTCTCGAGCTCATGGTGCAGCAGCTCACGAAGGCGACGAAGCTGCGCGTGCGCACGGTCGCGAACGGCGACGTGCTCTCGCACGGCGAGGTCGTCGTCGTGCCGGTCTCGGAGCGCCTCACGATCGAGCCCGACGGCGTCGCGAGCGTCGGCCCGATGCCGAGCCCGTCGCCTTACAGCCCGTCCATCGACCTCATCATGCGCGACGTCGCGGACCGCTTCGGCGCAAACGCCGGCGCGATCGTGTTCAGTGGCATGGCGCACGACGCGATCGAGGGCTCGAAAGCCATCGCCGCGAAAGGCGGCGTGGTATGGGTTCAGGATCCGACCAGCTGCGTGATCAGCTCGATGGTCGACGGCGCGCGCGACGCGGGCGTCGTGGGCTTCACCGGGCGGCCACTCGAGCTCGCCCGCAACTTCATCAACGAGTACGCGAAGTAAGTACCGGAGCAACGCCCGTGACCCCCGAGACCCCCCGCGACATCCGAGGCCTCATGATCACGGTCTCGAACGGGCGCGTGCTGCTGCCGAACGCGAACGTCTCGGAAATCATCACCGCGGCGGTGCCGGACCAGATCGAGAACGCACCCGACTGGCTGCTCGGCCGGGTGCGCTGGCGCGGCTGGCGCGTGCCGCTGTTCTCGTTCTCGATCCTCGCTGGCCTCGCCACGCGGGAAGGCGCGCTGAACGCGAAGGTGACGGTGCTGAAGGCGCTGTCCGGCAACCCGAAGATGCCGTTCATCGCGATGCTGTGCCTCGGCTTCCCGCGCCTCACGACGGTGACGCCCGAGATTCTCGTTCCGACCGAGGACTACGGCATCTCGGTCCCGGGCGTGCTCGGGCGGGTGCTCGTGCGCGACGACCAGGTCTTCATCCCCGACCTGATCGGCATCGAAGCGATGATCCGCGACACGCTCGAGCTTGCGGCGTAGCGCGACGCGCTTGCCGGCCAACCTTCGGTTGGGCCTACTCTGAGTAGGCCGGACATCGCGAAGCGATGGCCGGCAACCCGCGCGACGACACCTAACCAAAATCCCCGAACCGCGCCTGCAACGCCGCGATCGCAGCGAGCCCCGCCGTTTCCGTGCGCAGCACACGCGGCCCGAGCCTCAGCCGCGCGAATCCTGCGGTCGCGAGGATCGAGAGATCGCGCTCCGAGAAGCCGCCCTCGGGGCCGACCGCGAGCGTCATCGCATCGGCACCCGCGAGCGCGTCGAGACCTTCGCCGTCCGGATGCAGCGCGAGCTTGACGCCGTCGTCGTGCATCGCGCCCTCGGCGTAGCGCGCGAGCGCGAGCGGCGCCTCGACCATCGGCACGCGCGCGCGCCCGCATTGCTCGCACGCGCTCTCGACCACGCGCTGCCAGTGCGCGACGCGCCGCTCGGCGCGGTCGTCGTCGAGCTTCACCTCGGTGCGCTCGGTCAGAACCGGCACGATCCGTGCGACGCCGAGCTCGGTCGCCTTCTGCAGGATCAGGTCCATTTTCTCGCCGCGCGCGACGGCCTGCACCAGCGTCAGCGCGAGCGGTGACTCGACGCCGACGTCGGCGCCGGCGCCGAGCCGCACCGTGGCGGCGCCCTTGCCGCGCAGCTCGAGCATACCGGCGTAGTCGCGGCCGTCGCCGTTGAAACACACCACTGGGGCGCCGTCGGCGAGACGCAGCACTTTGGTGAGGTGATCGGCCGCGAACGGCGCGAGCGGTACCGACGCACCCGCGGCGAGCGGTTCGTCGACGAACACGCGGATCCTGCGCATGCCGGGATTGTACGGCCGCCCGCTCAGCCGCGCGTCGCGAGCTCGATGCCTTCGCGCGCGACCTCGGCCATCCGCGCGATCTCGTCGGGCGTGACGCAGTAGGGCGGCATGAAGTAGACGACGTTCCCGAGCGGCCGCAGCAGGACGCCGCGCGAGAGCCCATGCCGGTAGACCGTGAGCCCGCGCCGCTCGCGCCAGTCGTACGGCTCGCGCGTGCGCCGGTCGCGTACGAGCTCGAGTGCCGCAATCATTCCAGTCTGGCGCAGCTCGGCGACGTGCGGATGCTCGGCGAGCGGTGCGAGCCTTGCCGCGAGCTCCGCCGCGAGCGCGCGGTTGCGCTCGAGCACCGGCTCGTCCCGGAAGATCGAAAGCGTCGCGAGCGCCGCGCTGCAGGCGAGCGGATTGCCGGTGTAGCTGTGCGAATGCAGGAACGCGCGCAAAGTGGCGTACTCGGCGTAGAACGCCCGATAGACCTCGTCCGTCGTCAGCACGGCCGAGAGCGGCAGATATCCGCCCGTGAGGCCTTTCGAGAGGCAGAGAAAATCCGGAACGATCGCGGCCTGCTCGCACGCGAACATCGTGCCGGTGCGGCCGAACCCGACAGCGATCTCGTCGGCGATGAGGTGCACGCCGCGGCGGTCGCAGCTCTCGCGCAGGCGTGTAAGGAACACGGGGTCGTGCATCCGCATGCCCGCGGCGCACTGCACCAGCGGCTCGACGATCACCGCGCAGATCTCGTCGGCGTTCGCCTCGAGCAGCGCGTCGAGCTCCGCGGCGCGGCGCTCGGCGAACGTGCGCGCGGTCTCACCGGCTTCGCGCTGATACGCGTCGGGCGAGGGCGCGACGAGGCACGACATCAGCAGCGGCGCATAGGTCGCGCGGTAGAGCGGCACGTCGGTCACCGCGAGCGCGCCCAGCGTCTCGCCGTGGTAGCTCCCCGACAGCGAGACGAAGCGCGTCTTGCGCGCAGCACCGCGGTTGCGCCAGTAGTGGAAGCTCATCTTCAGCGCAACCTCGACCGCCGACGAGCCGTTGTCGGCGTAGAAGACGCGCGCCAGCGGCGCCGGCGTCACCGCCACCAGCGCCTCCGCGAGCGCGACCGCGGGCTCGTGCGTGAAGCCCGCTAGCAAGACGTGCTCGAGCCGGTCGACCTGCGCCTTCACCGCCGCGCCGATGCGCGGATGCCCGTGCCCGAACAGGTTCACCCACCACGAGCTGATCGCATCGAGGTAGCGATTGCCGTCGTGATCGACGAGCCACGCGCCGTCCCCGCGCGCGATCGGAATCGGCGGGAGCGCCTCGTGGTCGTGCATCTGCGTGCACGGGTGCCAGATGTGCGCGAGGTCGCGGCGGATCAGGTCGGCGTTGGACATCGCGAGGTTCGTGCGGTTTGCACCCGATCAGCCGAGCTGCGTCGGATCCCCGAAGTACAACAGGTAATACCCCGTCAGCGACAACAGCCAGAACACCGTCCCGAGCAGTATCCAGAAGTAGTTCGCGAACGTGAGGCGGCGGTTCGAAGAACCGTCGGGTTGTCCGCAGGCGGCGTTCGCGGCGTGCTGCGCGCCGAGCATGCACCAGCCGATCGGGACGAGCGCGGCGAACGTGAAGAGGTCGCTCGCGGGCGAGAGCGTCTCGAAGCGGCTCAGTACCGTGCTCGCGAGCGTCAGCACGACATAGCCGGTCGCGAGCGCGACGGGCGACCAGGCGTGCGGGATTCGCTCGCGCTTGATCCGGTCGTCGATTTCGGCGTTGAGGCTGTGCGCGAAGAAGATCGAGAAGATCGCGCGGGGAACGGGCCAGAGGTCGGTGCGGCGGTACTCGTTGAACTGGCGCCAGTGCGCATAGAACCAGTAGATCTGGTACACCCCGACGGTCGCGATGAAGAGCGTCAGGAACTTCGCGCGCGCGACGACATAGAACTCCTCGGTACCGGCACCGGCCACGGGAACGTCGCGCACCTCCGCCTGGGGTGGCGCGTAGTAGTTTTCCTGCATGTTTCCCCCGAGGGCCTGCGATACGAAGGCGCTTCCGGCGCCCGGGCCCATGCTAGCGGCTCGCGCGGCGCAACCGCCAACGGTGGGCGTTTCCGGGCCCCGGCACTCGCTATGATTCGCGCATGAACCGACGCCACCGCAGCACCGGCTTCACCCTCATCGAGATCGTCATCGCGGTCGCGATCCTCGCGATCCTCGCGGCGATCGTGATTCCGCGCGTCGCAGGCCGCGTCGACGACGCTCGCGTCGCGCGCGCGAAGAGCGACGTGCAGGCGCTCGTCACCGCGCTCAGCCTCTACAAACTCGACAACTTCGCGTATCCGAGCACGGAGCAGGGGATCGAATCGCTGGTCGCGAAGCCGGCCGGCAACCCCGAGCCGCGCAACTGGAAGCAGGGCGGCTACATCGAGCGCCTGCCGAAGGACCCGTGGGGCAACGACTATCAATACGTCGCGCCGGGCCAGCACGGTGACGTCGACGTCTACTCGCTCGGCGCCGACGCGCGGATCGGCGGCGAAGGCCCCGACGCCGACGTCGGCAACTGGGCCGACTGACGCGCGAGCGCGCGTGCGCAACCCGCCGATCCCGCCGCGCGGTGTCTCGTTGATCGAGCTGCTGGTCGCGGTCGCGATCATCGCGGCGCTGTACGGTGCGATCGTCGTGGCGGTCGACGCGGTCGGCGGCGCGCGCTCGCTCGAGCGCGAGGGGCAGCGATTCGCCGGGCTCGTCGAGCTCGCGTGCGAGCGCGCCGAGATCACCGGGCGCGACCACGGCATCCACGTTTCGCGCGACCGCTACGGCTTCAGCACTGCGACGCTCGATGGCTGGCGCCTCGAGACCGCCGGCGACCTGCGTCCGCGCGAGCTCCCGTCAGGCTTCGTGCTCGCGTTCGAGCGCGAGGGCACCGAGGCGGAGCTCGAAGAAGAGAACACCGACGCACCACAGGCCGCGTGCTTCGCCTCCGGCGAGCTGACGCCGTTCGTCGCGACGATCTCGACGGCCGAGCTCGCGCCGTACGAGATCGAAGGTGCGATCGACGGTGCGGTCGAGACGCGCGTTCGCGAGGCCGGGCCGTGAGGCGGCGCGGCTTCACGCTGATCGAGGTCGTCATTGCGTTGGCGGTTGTGGCACTCGCCTTGCTCGCGTTGGTCCGCACCGCCGGGCTCGGCGCACGCGCGCTCGCGCACGAGCGCGATGCGACGCTCGCCGGGCTCGTCGCCGCGAACGTGCTTGCCGAGACGCGCATCAACGAGCGCTTCCCGAACTTCGGCCAGCGCGAGGGCCGCGCGACGATGGGCCCGAACGAGTACCGCTGGGAGCTCGTCGTGCAACCGACGCGCGAGCCGGCGATCCGCCGGCTCGACGTCCGCGTGTTCCCGACCGAGCCCTACGACGCCTCGCCGCTCGCCTCGATGAGCGGCTTCGCGGGGCAGCGATGAGCACGCGCGCCGCCCGCGGTTTCGCGCTGCTCGAGCTCGTGATTGCGCTCGCGATCTTCGCCGTGATCGGGGCCATTGCATACCGCGGACTTGCGGCGATCGCGCGCACGCGCGAGACGATCGCGCACGAGTCCGAGCGGCTCGCGCAGGCGCAGCTCGCGATTGCGCTGTTCGAGCGAGACCTCAGGCAGGCGGTCGGGCGTCCAGTCCGCAACGAGTACGGCCAGCCCGAGCCCGCGCTCGTCGGCGGTCGCGAACGCATCGAGCTCACGACGCACGCGTTCGCGAGCCCGTACGGCGGTGCGCGCGCGCAGCTCGCGCGCGTCGCATACTCGCGCGACAACGAAGGCTTCGCACGCGCCGCGCACGCGACGCTCGACCGCGGCCCGAACGCACGCGTCGAGCCGCGCGTGCTCGCGGCGAGCGCCGAATCGCTCCGGATCCGCTACCTCGACACCGACGGCTGGCGCGACGAATGGCCGCCGCGACCGTACAACGAGAACCTCGAGCGGCTGCCGCGCGCGATCGAGGTCACGCTCGGCATCGAAGGGCTCGGGCCGCTGCGACGCGTCGTCGACCTCGTCGAGACGGGGACGGGTCCGTGAAGGCGGCGAAGCGCCAGCGCGGCGTGGCCCTGCTCTCGGCGCTGCTCGTCGTCGCGCTCGCGACCGTGCTCGTCGCCGGCATCCTCGACGACGGCGAGCGCGGCCTGGCGCGCACGCGCAACCTCGTGCGCAGCGAGCAGGCCGACGCGCTCGCCGCGGGACTCGAGGAATGGGCGCTGCAGGTGCTGCTGCAAGACCTCGCGAGCGATGGCCGGCGCGACTATCGAGACGACGCCTGGTCGACCGGCATCCCGCCGACGGACGTTCCCGGCGGAAAGGTCGCGGGTCACCTCACCGATCTCGGCGGCCGCTTCAATCTCAACAATCTCGCGCGTAACGGCGTGCGCGTGCCGCTCGAGGCCGAGCGCTTCGCCCGGCTGCTCCGCGCGCTGAAGCTCGATCCCGCGATCGCGGAGGCGACCGTCGACTACCTCGACGCCGATATCGACCGCGCGCTCGACGGCGCCGAGGACCAGCACTACCTGTTGCAGGACCCGCCGCGCCGCGCCGCGAACCGCGCGATGGCGCACGCCTCCGAGCTGCGTCTCGTGCGCGGGGTCACGCGCGACGTCTGGACGAAGCTCGCGCCGTACGTCGTCGCCGTACCGGCCGGAACCTCGATCAACGTCAACACCGCCGCGGCGCCGGTGCTGATGGCCCTGGCGGAAGGACTGTCGGAGCCCGATGCGCGCCGCATGGCGGAAAGCGCGCGTTACGAGCAGGTCGGGGGCTTCGCGGCCGAGCTCGAGCAACTCGGCGTCGTGTTCGCGGCGACCACCGGCGTCGACGTCGCGAGCGACTACTTCCTCGCCCGCGCCGAGGTCGTTCTCGACGGCATTCCGATCGCCTACTCGAGCGTGATCGAGCGGCGCGACGGCCGGCTGCGCGTGGTCGAGCGCGCCCGCGGAGCGCTGTGAGCCGATCGGCGACGCGACCCGGGACTGATGGCTAGAATCGACCCATGATCCGGATCGTCATCCGCTACCGCGGGCCGGGCGCCTCGCTCGCCTGGCTCGCCGAAAACGAACGCGGCCATGTGCTCGACGGCCCGCACGGCATGGTCGCGGCCCCGCCGCGCGCACTGCTCGCGCGCGCGCGCGAGGTCGTCGTGCTCGTACCGGCCGCGCACGCGCTGATCGCCGAGACGAAGCTCGCGACGCGCGCGCGCGACCAGCTCGCGCGCGCGATTCCGTACGCGCTCGAAGAACAGCTGGCCGAGCCGGTCGAGGCGATGCACTTCGCGCACGTACCGCGCGGCGACGCGCAGCTCGTCGCGTACGTCCGCAAGGACACGCTGCGCGAATGGCTCGCCGACCTCGCCACGCGCGGGATCGAGCCCGACCTCATCGCGCCCGAGAGCGCCGCGCTGCCGATACGCCGCGATCACGCGACCGTGCTGATCGAGCCGCAGAGCGCGCTGGCGCGGCTCGCGCCGGGTCGCGCTTTCCTGGTGGAACGCGACGCGCTGCCGGCCTGGCTCGCGCATGTCGACGCACCGCACGACGCGAAAGGCCGCCTCGTCGCCGACGTGCTCGACGCAACGACCGACGGCGCGACGCCGCTGCTCGCGATCGACGTCGCCGACACGCTCGAGCCTCCGGTACTGCCGCTGTTCGCGCGAGGCGCGCGTGAGCCGCTGCCGAACCTGCTCTCGGGCGAGTTCGCGACGCATCACCGCGGCGAAACGACGCGCAAGATCTGGCGGCTCGCGGCGGTGCTCGCGGGCGTCGGCGTGCTGCTCGCGTTCGGCTATGCCGTGACCGAGCGCGTTCTGCTCGCGCGCCGCGCCGATGCGCTGACGGCCGAGCTCGAAGCGAGCTATCGCCGCGTGTTTCCCGAGGCGAAGCGCGTTCCGAATCCGCGCGCGCAGCTCGAGGGTGAGCTGCGCCGGATGCGCACGGGCGGGCAGGGCGCCGGCGCGCTCGCGTTGCTGAAGCGCGTCGCACCGGTCGTGACCGCGGGCTCGCAGCATCGTGTCGAAGGCATCGAGTACCGCAACGGCACGCTCGAGCTCGAGATCGCGGCGCCCGGCGTCGCCTCGCTCGATCAGCTGCGCGAAGGCGTAGCCACCGTGCCGGGCCTGAGCGTCGAGCTCGTCGCCGCGACCAGCAACGAGGACGGCGCAACGGGACGGCTCCGTATCCGGGAGGGCGCGCGATGAGAGCCTGGCTCGCTTCCCGTACGCCACGCGATCGCGCGATTCTCATCTTCGGCGGCGCGCTGATCGTCGCGTTGCTCGTGTGGGCGTGGATCTGGTATCCACTCGCGCAGTCGCGCGCGCGCCTCGCGACGCAGGTCGCGACCGCCGAAGCGGATCTCGCCTGGATGCGCAGCGCCGATACCGAGGTCCAACAGCTGCGCTCGACCGCGAGCGGCAGCGCGCTCGACCGTGCCGGCAAGTCGCTGCTCGCGCTCGCCGACTCGAGCGCGCGCGACGCGGGCCTCGGCGGCGCGCTGACGCGCATCGAGCCGGTCGACGCCGCGCGCGTCAACGTCTGGCTCGACCGCGCCGGCTTCGACCAAGTCGCGACCTGGCTCGAGACGCTCGCGCAGCGCTACGGCATCGCGGTCGACGAGCTCTCGGTCGACCGCGTCGAGGGCGTCGGCGCCGCCAACGTCCGCGTGACGCTCGTCGACGCGCCCTGAGCCGCACGGGATCCGGAGGAATCGCATGAGATTGCTGCGCGCGCTGCTCGTGCTCGTCCTGCTCGCGCTCGTGCTGCTCGGCGTGCTCCTCTGGACCGCGCCCGCCGAGATCGCGTGGCGCTACGCGCGCGACCCGAACGTGCCGATCGCGCTGACCGGTATCACCGGCAGCGTCTGGCAAGGCCGCGCCGCGGAGGTGTCCGCGCTGGGCCAGCCGCTCGGCGCTTTGCGCTGGCAGGTCGCGAAGACGCCGCTGCTCTCACGGCGCGTCGACGCGAAGCTCGCGCTCGACGGCGCAATCGTCGGCTCCGCCGAAGTCGACGCCACGCAGGACATCGTGCGTCTGCGTGCGCTGCGCATCGATCTGCCCGCAGAGCTCCTCGGCCCCGCGCTCGATATCCCCGCGCTCGTGTTCGAAGGCAAGGTCGAGCTCGACGTGCCCGAAGCCGAGCTCACCCACGGCTATCTCACGCGCGCGCGCGGCAGCGCGATCTGGCGCGACATCGGCGTGCGCGGCGCCGCGGTCGCCACGCTGCCCGGCGTTCGCGCCGATTTCGTGCCCGCGGCCGACGGCTCGATCACGGCGCGCCTCGACGACCTGGGCGGCGCGCTCGACATCGACGGCATCGTCGAGATCCGCGGCGGCAAGTTCCGCTCCGAAACGCGGCTCGCGCTGCGTGAGCCCGATCCACAGCTCGCGGAGATGCTGAAATTCGTCGGTGAGCGCACCGCCGACGGCGCCTCGCTGCTGCGCGTCGAAGGCGAGCTCAAGAAGCTGTGGTGACGATGCGATGACCCTCGACACCGCGATGCTCGATCATGCGCTCAGCGTCGCGTGCGCCGCCGCCGACGCCGCCGAAGCCGTCATCGCGCGCTGGTACCGGCGCGGCGTCGCCGTCGAGACCAAGTCCGACGAGAGCCCCGTCACGATCGCCGACCGCGAAGCCGAGCGCGAGATCCGCCGCGTCCTCGGCGCAGCGTTTCCCGACCACGGCTACTACGGCGAGGAATACGGGCGCGACGACGCGCGCTCCGACTTCCTCTGGCTCATCGACCCGATCGACGGCACCAAGAGCTTCGTCCGCGACTACCCGTTCTTCTCGACGCAGATTGCGTTGATGCACCGCGGCGAGCTCGTGCTCGGTGTCTCGAGCGCGCGCCAGTTCGGCGAAACCGCGTGCGCCCGCCGCGGCTCGGGCGCGACGCTCGACGACGCACCCATGCGCGTCTCCCGCTGCACGACGCTCGAATCCGCCGCGATCTCGTTCGGAAATCTCAAAACGCTCGCGTCCGGCCCACGCTGGCAGAAGCTCGCACCGCTCGTCGCGCGCGCGAACCGCACGCGCGGCTACGGCGACTTCTACCACTACCACCTGCTCGCCCGCGGCTCGATCGACGCCGTGATCGAATCCGACGTCAACATCCTCGACATCGCCGCGCTCGTCGCGATCGTGCGCGAAGCGGGCGGCGTGTTCACGGATCTCGAGGGCAGGGCGATCGGGCTCGAGACGACGTCGGTGCTGGCTGCGGCGACGCCGGAGCTGCATCGGGTGTTGCTCGACGCGCTGCGTTAGAGGAAGCCAATTGCCTCTGCGAAGCTCGATCCTGAAGCCAAACCCGGGAAGCTGCCCGTGAGCCCCGCCCCGAATCCCGACGAACTCACCGCCGCCGAGCGGCACATGCTCTCGCGGATTCTCAACGAGGAGTCGAGCGGCACGCTGATGTTCGAGCTGGCCTACCTCGTGCCGGTGCTCGTCCTCGTGCTCCTCGGGTTGTGGCATTCGTCGAACGCTGCGTTCGTATCGGCCTTCGCGATCGTCGTGACATTCCGGGTCTGGTTGATGCGGCACGATCGCGCGAGCGCACCGGTGCTGCGATCGGCCGTGCGCAAGGTCTGCGTGCAGGCGGGATGGGGCGAGGACGGCACGGGCATCGCGAAGCCCGACCGATGAGCGACTGGGGCGGTTCGCTTCTTCGTCGCCAAGAGCATGATCGAAGCGGGACGGGCTTGCGCTCGCCGATCCGATCAGCGCTGCGTGTGGCGCCGAACGTCACGGCATGACGTCCTGCAGACGCATCGGGCTCGCGCTTGCCGCTACACGTTCGCCGGGTCCTATTTGAGCGAGGCACCATGCCCGTATCGCTCGGCGAATCAACCTATCTCTACTGGCTTGTCGTCGGTTGCGAAGTCCTGTTCTGGCTCATGCTCGTGCTTGGCCTTGCCGCGAGGTACTGGCTGCGCCGAGCGCAACTCGGTCGCGCCTTGTTGTTTTCGCTTCCGGGCATCGACCTCCTCTTGATTGCACTCACTGCCGCTGATCTGAAAGGGGGTGCAACCGCGACCTTTGCCCACGGCCTGGCAGCTGCCTATGTCGGGTTTACGGTCGCGTTCGGATCGCTCGCAGTTCGGTGGGCAGATGAGCGCTTTGCTCATTGGCTTGCAGCCGGTCCGCCGCCGAGCGCGGCTCCCAGTCGTGGTTGGGGTGCTGTCTGGTACGACGTCGTGCTGTGGGTCCGCTGCATCGCCGCTTGGATCGTTGCGCTGGCAGTGTTGAGCGCACTCATTGCGTACATCGACAGCGCCGCAGTCACTCAGCCGCTGTTGCTTTGGTACCGCATCGCATTCGGGTCGGTGTTCCTGTGGTTCGTTTTTGGCCCAGTGTGGAGTTTGGTATTCTTCCGTCGGGAGGCGACGTAGTGCCCTTATGAAGCTCATTGCAAGCCACGCAGGTCTCAGAGTGTCGATGGTCGCGTCCGCGATTCTGCTTGCGGGCCTCATCGCTTTTGCGGCAGCTACTGGACTGCGTGGTCCCGTCGGTCACATCGCGACGGCATCGCTGCTTTTCGGAGTCCCACTGCTGTTCGTGGTCTCGCTCGCGGCCGTCGTGCTTGCCGTCCGAGGCGGAGCCCACTACGAGCCAATGCCTGATACGCGAGTGAACATCGCCTGTATCGCTTGCGGCATGCTGGTCGTCGTAGTTGGTGCCTTTGCGGGTGTCGCGTACGCATTCCAGTAACGGCGCTTCCGTTCGCAGCTCCCGCCTCGCTCGTGCAGTGACTTGCAGCACGAGCGAGAACCGCAAGTGCCAGTGACACTCGACGCTGCGCCATCGTCTCGCGGCCAGACCGATGACTGCCCGCTACTGGCTCGACATCGCGGTGTTCACGTCCGTCGTGGTCGCCGACGCGCTCGGCTTCGTGCCGATCACGCAGACGATCTTCCTGGTGCCGTTGATCTGGCTCACGCTGCGCTGGCGATCGGAGCGCTGGGCGTCGATCGGATTTTCCTGGCCGAAGCAGGGCGGTCGCGCGGTTCTGGCGGGTGCGGTGGCCGGCGTCGCACTCGAGCTGTTGGCGGTGTTCGTGACGACGCCGTGGATCAGCGCGTACTTCGGCGTCGAGCCCGACTACTCGGAGCTCGCGGACATTCGCGGAAACCTGACGCTCCTGCTGGTCTTCCTCGCACTCTCGTGGGTGATCGCGGCGTTCGGCGAGGAGATCTGCTTTCGCGGCTTCCTGATGAAGCGCCTCGCGCAGGTGTTCGGCGAAAGTCGTGCGGCATGGATCGCGAGCCTCGTGCTGTCGAGCGTGGTGTTCGGCTGGGGTCACACCGAGCAGGGCATTTCCGGGTGGATACAGGAAGGGCTGAGCGGGTTGCTGCTGGGCGTTCTGTTCCTGGCTGCGGGACGAAATCTCGTCGTGCCGATCGTCGCGCACGGCGTGTCGAACACGATCGCGTTCGTGCTGATCTATTTCGGGCGGTATCCGGGGCTCGGGTAAGAGAGATGAGCCGCGCCCAGATCGCAGGGTCTCTGACGGGCAAGGAGTAGAAGCATGACGACTATCGGTTTGCTTGCGGCCGTTGTGTTCGCTGCGAGTCTGATCCTTCCCGTCGAGACGCTCGACGATGGTGCGCGGACGTTCCCGGCAGACGCGGCTATTCCACGCTCGATCTTCGTCGTGACGCTCTCGAAGGCAGCGTCGGAGCAGGGCACAGCGTGGACGCGCCGTCTCCGCGAGAGGGCGTCGCTGACGGCGCCGGTGTTCCAGGTCGCCGTGCTCGAGGACGTTCCGCGTCTGTTCCGCGGGACCGTCGTCTCAGCGCTGTCGAAACAGGTGCCACCGGCGCTCCGCGATCAATTCTGGATCGCCGTCACCGCGAGCGACGATTGGCGCGCGTGGGTCGATTCCTCGGCGGATGCCGAGGCACATGTGCTCGTTCTGGACGATCGACGCGAAGTCATCTGGCGCGCGCACGGCGCGGTTACGGACGACAAGATCGCCGATCTTCAGAAGCTGCCGCCGCCGGGTACTCGCTGACGACTCGCCACGAGCCGCCACGCCGCGAGCGCGAGCCACGCGACGATCAACGCGATCACCACCTTCTGCGAGAGCCCTCGCGGCGCGGAGCGCCACAGCGCGTGCGTCCAGAGCGCGACGAAACTGACGGATGCGAGGCTGAACGCCCAGGCGAAGTCGCGCTGCCAGCGCGGGTCGAAGCGCAGGCGCCACGACTGCAGCAACATCGCCGTGGTCGTACCGAGGAACGCGGTTTGCGCCGCGATGCCATGCACGTACATGGCAAGTGCGGGTGCGACGTTCGACGAATCGGTTTCGGTCAGCGCGGTAATCGAAAGGCCGATACCGCCGAGCGCGAACAGCACAACCGGCGCGCCGCTGCGCGCGAGCGGAACGAGCGCGCGGTACCACGCGATGCCGAGCAGCACGAGGCCCACGGCCAGCGCCTGATACGCCGCGACGAGCCACGCGCCGTGTGGGCCGCGCAGATAGGCGCTCATCGGCGCGCGTACCCAGTCGAGGTCGTCGCGCACGAACTGCAGTGAAGCGCCGAGCGCGGCGAACACTGCGACCGCCAGTAGCACCGCGACGCCGAGACGAGCGGCGATGCGGTCGGACGCGGCAACGCTCATCGGTGCTCCCGGAAGCGGAAGGCGCGATCCTAGCGGCATGCGAACCGGCCGGGTGTTGCTGCACCGGTACAATTCGCGCATGGCGGGCTCGCCAAGATCCACGCGAGCCGCCTCCTCGACGAAGACGGAGCTCCCATGAAGACATCGAGCGTCCTGATCGCAGCGTGGCTCCTCGGCACGACCGTCGGCACCGCGGTGTTCGCGGCCGAGTACCGGGATGGTGCGAACGGCTTTCGACTCGACCTCCCCAGTTTCGGCTCGGTCGACAAGCTCGGAGCGCAGGTGCTCACCGTGGCAGGTCCGCCCGTCAATGGGTTCTCTCCGAACTGCAACGTCCAGGTCCAGTCGATGTCCGGCTCCCTGGAGGAGTACGAAGCGCTGACGTTGAAGCAGTTCGACAGTCTTGGCTTCACGCTGATCGAGTCCACTCGCGTCGCCGCTGGAGCTCGGCCGTCGATCCGGTGGCACTACAGCGGCACTCTTCGTGGTGTCGAGTTCGAGTGGCTGGCCGTGGCCATCGAGCGTTCCGACCAGTTCTTGCTCCTGACCTGTACCGCGCTCAAGGACGCCTACGACGAAGTCGCCGAGACCTTCGAAAGGACGGTCGCGAGCTTTCGGGTTGAGTAGATCGCGGCGGCACCAGCGCCGCGGCGAACGCGAGCCGCGCCACGATCAGGGCCCCGATGCCGGGCAGCACAACGGGCATGCGAGGTCGCCGGGGATGCCCACCGGTACAATTCGCGGATGACGAAGCTCCCGACGATCCACGCGACGCGCCTGCTCAACGAAGGCAGTCGCTTCCCGGTCGAACAGCTCGATCTCGAGTTCGCGAACGGCACGCGACGCACCTACGAGCGGATGAAAGGCTCGGGCCGCGGCGCGGTCGTGATCGTGCCGATGCTTGACGCGGAGACGGTGTTGCTGGTGCGCGAGTATTGCGCGGGGCTGCACGCCTACGAGCTCGGTCTGCCGAAGGGCCGGCTCGAGCGCGGCGAGGACGTCCTCGAAGGCGCGAACCGCGAGATGAAGGAAGAGGTCGGCTACGGCGCACGCAGGCTCACGCTCGTTGGCAAGCTGTCGCTCGCGCCGACGTACATGAGCCATCAGACGCACATCGTGCTCGCGGAGGATCTCTATCCCGAGCGGCTCGAGGGCGACGAGCCCGAGGAGCTCGAGGTCGTGCCGTGGAAGCTCGACGCGTTGGGCGAGCTCGTACTGCGCGAGGACTGCACGGAAGGGCGGTCGATCGCGGCGCTGTTCATCGCGCGCGAGCGGTTGCGGGCGCAGCCGGCGTGACGTTGGAGGACCGCATTCGCCTCCGCGCCCCGCTCGTCGCGCTCGCGCAGCGCGCCGGCGACGCGATCATGTCGGTCTACGCGCGCGACTTCACGGTCGAGCACAAGGAAGACCGCTCGCCGCTGACCGAGGCCGATCTCGCGGCGCATCGCGTGATCGTCGCGGGGCTGGGTGCGTTGACGCCGGAGCTGCCGGTGCTGTCGGAGGAATCCGCGGCGATCCCGACGGCCGAGCGCCTGAGCTGGGGCCGCTACTGGCTCGTCGATCCGCTCGACGGGACGCGCGAGTTCGTGAAGCGCAACGGCGAGTTCACCGTCAACATCGCGCTGATCGAGGACGAGGAGCCGACGATCGGCGTGATCTACGCGCCCGCGCTCTGCGAGCTCGCGCATGCGGTGCGTGGCGACGGCGCGGTGTTCGTGAAGGACGAGCGCGAGCGCACCTTGCACGTGGCGCCGCGCGGCGCCGCGCCGTGGCGCGTCGCGGGCAGCCGCTCGCACAAGGATCCGCGCACCGAGACCTTTCTCGCTCGGATCGGCGCGCACGAGCTGCTCTCGCTCGGCTCGTCGATCAAGTTCTGCCGGCTCGCGTCCGGCGACCTCGACGTCTACGTGCGCTACGGCCCGACGTCGGAATGGGACACGGCGGCGGGCCAGTGCATCCTCGAGGAGGCCGGTGGCTCGGTCACCGACCTCGCCGGTCGGCCGTTGCGCTACAACGCGCGCGAGACGCTGCTCAACCCCGATTTCATCGCGAGCGCCGACCCCGCGCACGACTGGCGCGCGGCGGCGGCCTGAGGAACCGATCTTGGCGAACATCGACGAGCTGCTCGCGATCATGGCGAAGCTGCGCGATCCCGACGGCGGCTGTCCGTGGGATCTCGAGCAGAGCTTCGACACGATCGCGCCGTACACGGTCGAGGAGGCGTACGAGGTCGCCGACGCGATCGACCGCAAGGACATGCACGCGCTGCGCGACGAGCTCGGCGACCTGCTGCTGCAGGTCGTGTTCCATGTGCAGATGGCGAAGGAGGGGGGGCATTTCGACTTCGGCGACGTCGTCGCCGCGATCGCGGACAAGATGCGACGCCGCCACCCGCACGTGTTCGGCGACGAGAAGGTCGAGAGCGCCGAGGCGCATACCATCGCGTGGGAAGAGCACAAGCGCCGCGAGCGCGGTGCAGGCGAGCACGCGAGCGCCCTCGATGGGATCGCAACCGGCATGCCCGAATGGCAGCGTGCGCTGAAACTCACGAAACGCGCCGCGACCGTCGGCTTCGACTGGCCGAACGTCGACCCGGTGATCGAGAAGCTGCACGAGGAAATCGACGAGGTGCGCGCGGAGCTCGTGCACGAGCCGCGCGATGCCGGGCGGCTCACCGACGAGATCGGCGACGTGCTGTTCGTCTGCGTCAATCTCGCGCGTCACGCCGGCGTCGACGTCGGCACTGCGCTGCGTCACGCGAACCGCAAGTTCGAGCGGCGCTTCCGCCGCATGGAGACCCTCGCGCGCGGCGAGGGTCGTCCGTTGGAAACCCTCGCGCTCGCCGAGCAGGACGCCTACTGGGACCGCGCGAAGGCGGAGGAGCGCTCGCCTACCTGAGCCGCTCGAGGTTCTCGTCGAGACCGCGCTGCAGCGCTTCGAGCGCGGCCTTCGCGTCGCGGTCGCGCATCTCGATGCGCGCGAGACGGAGGTTGACGTAGTTGCGCACCGTCGGGTCGCCGGTTCGGGCGAGCACCTGGCGCAGATACGCGGGGAGCTCCTCCTCGCGGCCTTCGTAGCGATAGACACGCTCGATCGCGCGCAGGTTGACGATCGCCGCGAGCGCGGGGTCGCGCAGCGCGGCGATCCGCGCGCCGGCGCGGCCGCGCATTGCGGTGCGCGCTTCGGGTGCCGCGGTCTGCGCGTAGGTCGCCGCGACCAGCGCGTCGGCCGGCGCGGGCGCCGCGCTCGCGCCGACGCCGATCACTGCGCCGCTCGCGAGCAGTGCACCGGCGGTGAACGACAGCAGGGTGTGCTTGTGGCTCATGGTCCTGTTCCTCCGTGGGCTTGCAGAGCGAAGGAACGCGGGCGGCCCGGCCGCGTTGACTTGGCGCGCCCGCGGCGCACAATGCGCGCGAAGGAGGGTCCCATGAGCACAACGACGACCCGCTACGCGACGTTCCGCGAGTTCTACCCGTACTACCTCTCCGAGCACACCGACGTGCGCTGCCGCCGCATGCACTATCTCGGCAGCACGCTCGGGCTCGCCTGCATCGGGCTCGCGATCGGCACGCGCAACGCGTGGTGGCTCATCGGCGCGCTCGTCGCGGGCTATGCCTGCGCCTGGATCGGCCACTTCGTGTTCGAGAAGAACCGCCCCGCGACGTTCACCAATCCGTTCTACAGCTTCGTCGGGGATTGGGTGATGTACGGGCAGATGCTGCGGGGGAAGATTCCGTTCTGAGCGCGCCGCGGCTGAGCGCACGTCGCGACGCCTCATCGCCGTCATTTCCCGCGAAAGCGGGAATCCGGTTTCGATCGAGCTCTACGCCCCCGACTGCTCCAGAAACCGCGCTTCGTAGAGCAGCGTCTGCACCCGCTCTTCCTGGCTCGGGTTGAATTCGATCCCGAGGTAGTCGTCGGTCACGCGCACCACCTTCGCGGCCATCGCGATGACCGTTTCCTGGTCGAGCATGAAGTAGATGCGGATCGGTGAGCCCTGCGCATGCGTCCAGCGCTTCGGCCGGCCGAGCCGCGCACCGCCCTGGGACAGGTCCCAGACCTCGGTCAGGAACCCCTCCTCGCCGAGCGCCACGAGCGCCGCGGTGAAGATGTCCTTGCGGGGATGACGGCGTTTTTCGCTGAAGTCCATCGGCGCCCCCGCTCTGGGACCCGAACATTAACGCCGGCTCGGCGGGGCGCTCAAGGGCAACCGCATCAAGCGGTGAACTTCCTCTCGAAACGGGGGCTTGGCGCTTCACCCCGCCTCCACGTGGACCGGGTACCCTTCACATCTGTGAAGGCCGGGTTTTCCGGCCGGAGGTCGACCATGCGCCAGCGCGATGAATCCTCGGGCCTCATCCTCCTGATCGAGGACAACCGCGGCATCGCCGAGATGGTCGGCGAGTTCCTCGAGCGCCGCGGCTACAGCCTCGACTACGCCTCCGACGGCGTCACGGGTCTCAGGCTCGCGACGCAGCAGAGCTACGACGTGATCGTGCTCGATCTGATGCTGCCTGGCATCGACGGGCTCGAGCTCTGCCGCAAGCTGCGCAGCGAGGCGAAGAAATCGACGCCGGTGCTGATGCTGACCGCGCGCGACACGCTCGAGGACAAGCTCATCGGGCTCGATGCCGGCGCGGACGACTACCTCGTCAAGCCGTTCGAGATCCGCGAGCTCGAGGCCCGCGTGCGTGCCCTGATCCGGCGCGACCGGCGTCAGGTCAGCGCCGAGGTGCTGCGGGTCGGCGATCTCGTGCTCGACACCGCGACCCTGCGCGTGCAGCGCGGCGGGCAGGAGTTGTCGGTCTCGCCGATCGGGCTCAAGCTCCTCACGATCCTGATGCGCGAATCGCCGCGCGTCGTCTCGCGCCGCGACATCGAGCGCGAGGTCTGGGGCGACCTCCTGCCGGACTCCGACACGCTGCGCAGCCACCTCTACAACTTGCGCAAGGTCATCGACAAGCCGTTCCAGAAGTCGCTGCTGCACACCATCCACAGCGCCGGCTACCGCCTCGCCGACCTCGACGCCGACCTCCCCGGCGCCCGCCAGATCCCCGCCTGAAAAATGGGGACGGAGGGGATTAACGTGCGTTAATCCCCTCCGTCCCCTTTTTCCGACACATGGCGACGACGTTGGACGCAGCGGCTGAAGCTCATGGCGCGCATCGCGGGTTGCGCGGGAAGCTGTGGGTCGCGTTCGTGCTGCAGCTCGCGGCGATCAGCGCGGCGACGCTGCTGTCGGTCTACGGGGCGTGGATCGTGCTGCGCGAGGTGCTGATCCAGCGCGCGCTCGCCGACGAGACCTCGCACTACTGGGTGCGGCTCGAGCGCGATCCGGCGGCGCAGCTGCCCGACACCTACAACATGAAGAGCTACTTCGCGCCGCGCGGCTCGCCGGACGCGGTGCCGCCTGCGCTCCAGGCGCTTGCGCCGGGCTACCACTCGGCGATGGTGCGCGGCGAGGACGACCTCGTCTACGTCTCCGACGGTCCCGCGGGCCGCCTCTACCTCGTGTTCGACCAGAAGCAGGTCGACCGCCTCGCGTTCTGGTTCGGCTTCGTGCCACTCACGATCGTGCTGATCGTGATCTACCTGACGACGTGGTTCACGTACCGTGTCTCGCGCCGCGCGATCTCGCCGGTGATCTGGCTCGCGAACCAGGTGCGCGCGTGGGACGCGAAGGATCCCGACTTTCGCGCGCTCGCGCCCGAGAACCTGCCGCGCGACACCGATCCCGACGTGCGGGTGCTGGCGGAGTCGCTGCACGGCTTCGGCCACCAGATCGAGGCGTTCGTCGAGCGCGAGCGCCATTTCACCCGCGATGCGAGCCACGAGCTGCGCACGCCGTTGACGCTCGTCAAGGTCGCGGCCGACGTGCTGCTCACCGACGGCGAGCTCACACCGTACGCCGAGAAGTCGGTGCACCGGATCAAGCGTGCGACGCGCGACATGGAAGCGCTGATCGAGTCGTTCCTGATCCTCGCGCGCGAGGGCGACGTCGGATTGCCGGACGAGACCTTCCTCGTCAACGCGGTCGCCGCCGAGGAGGTCGAGAAGGCGCGGGCGCTGGTCGAGGGCAAGCCGGTCGAGATCGTGCTGGTCGAAGACGCGCAGTTCGCGCTGCACGCGCCGGCGCGCGTGCTCGCGGTGATGCTCGCGAACCTGCTGCGCAACGCCTGCCTCTACACCGAGCGCGGCGCCGTCACGATGACGATCGGCGACGGCTCGATCACGGTCTCCGACACCGGCATCGGCATGACGGCCGAGCAGGTCTCGCGCGTGTTCGAGCCGTACGAACGCGCGGGACGCACCGGTTCGCGCGGCGTCGGTATCGGCCTCACCATGGTGCGCCGCCTCTCGACGCGCTTCGGCTGGCCGATCGAACTCACGAGCGAGCCCGGCTTCGGCACCACCGCCACGCTGCGTTTCCCCAACCCCCTCCCCGTCTAAAAAGGGGGACGGGTGTAGTTACAGTAAGTCGCCTTAACTGCACCCGTCCCCCTTTTTGCTGGCGTTCATGGCGCTGCACCTAGATTCGCCCCCGGGGCGCGGGATCGAATCGAAGGAGCGCCTCGTGTCCCTTGCTCAACGCCTGACACTGCTCTGCGCGGCGCTCGTGCTGCCGCTCGGCGCGCACGCCACTGTCCGCATGCAGTTCGCGCATGCCGCGCCACTCGCGACCGAGCCGGACGGCACGGCCGTCACGCTCCGCATCAACGGGCAGGACGTCATCCCGAACTTCCGATTCGGCGACCAGCGCGGCTACGCCGACCTCGGCGGTTCCGGCAACTACACGATCCAGATCGTTCGCAGCGGCGTCGTGCTCGTCAATGCGAACACGACGCTCGTCGACGGAACGCTCTACAGCGGCATCGTGCTCGGAAACAACACGTCGCGGCCGCTCGGGCTGCTCATCACGCAGGACATCGGACAGGCGCCGGCGCCGGGACAGGCGATCGTGCGCGCGATCCATGTCGGCGCCTTCACGCCTGCGGAGGACGTCGCAGTGCGGCGGACGAACGGCGCGGTGTTCGCCGGCATCGCGCAGCTCGCGTACGCCGTGCCGGGCAACTACGCGCAGATCCCGGCCGAAACGGCTTCGCTCAGGGTGACGTCGGTCGACGGCGGGCGTGCGCTGTCGGGCGACGCGAACATCACGCTCGCAGCGGGCTCGACCACGACGTTGCTCGTCGCGGGCGACAACGAGCACCTGGCCGTCAGGCTGATGACGATGCCGGGCGGCACGGCACCGGTCGGCAACGTCGATCATTCGGTCACCGGCGCATGGACGACCGGCAACGCAACCGGTCAGGGCCTCACGCTCATGGCGGTGCCGGCGGAACGACGCCTCATCGGCACGTGGTACACGTATCCGCCCGCAGGCGGCGCGCGCGAGTGGTACACGCTCGATTCGTGCCGCACGCCGGTCGGGCAGGGCGGTTGCGCGTTCCCGAACGCGTTCGACAATCGCCGCGCCGTGCTCGCAATCTACGCCCCGAGCGGCGGCCGCTTCCTCACGAGCGACCCCATCACGCTGCGTATCGCCGGTACGCTGACGATCGACTTCCAATCGTGCACCCAGGCCACGGCGACGTACGAGCTCGACGGTCGCAGCGGCTCGTTCGCGATGCAGAACCTCGTCACCCCGCCCAACTGCACGATCCCGTAGACCGAAATAGCGAAATAGGGGACGCGCTCAATCAAGGAAGACTCTGATTAACCCACCTCAACCGAGGTCACTCGACATGCTCGGCGGCGGAAAGCCAAATTCGCGGGGTCAATTTCGCGGAATTTCGCGAGAACGAGCGGTTCTTCGACCGCTTAT
>Ga0187892_10001326_pt1 | contig 57129 bp, 48 predicted proteins | sample MA1701073metaG_FD_139345 | JGI IMG/M metagenome (GOLD analysis project Ga0187892, IMG submission 139345) | Bio-ooze microbial communities from a basaltic lava cave in the Kipuka Kanohina Cave System on the Island of Hawaii, USA - MA170107-3 metaG ...
CGCAGGGCAAGCACAAGAAGGTCGCCCTGGTGGCTGTGATGAACAAAACCATGAGGAGGATCGCCGCCGTCGTCAACCGAGGAACGGAATACGTTGCGACTTGACATTTCAACACGGTATCTGTCGCCACCCATCATGTGTCACTTGAAAAGTCACTCGGAAGGAGGCTCGCCCGTCGCCCGCTTGGAAACCTCCGAAGCCGAGACCCCCCACCCCGTTCGCTCCGCTCACGGACCTCCCCCTCAAGGGGGGAGGAATGGCGGCAGAGAGATCGGGCTCCCCCTTGAGGGGAGGAAAGGCGGCAGGGAGATCAGCCTCTCCCTTGACGGGAGAGATCAGCGGGCCACGCAATGACACGGACGCTCGAGGAATTCAACGCGAAGCGCGGCCGGCCGGGATCGTGGGCACCGATCTTCCGCCTCAGTAGTCCACCGGCCGAAGATAGTACTCCCCGATCGCGGAGGCGCTGAGCATCGCGACGGTGGGCGGGCGGCGCTTCCAGTGGGTCGAGTCGACCTTATTGCGCACGAGCTCGACGTCGGGCGGAGAGAAGCCCATTCGGACCAGCATCTGCGGGCTGTAGCCTTGGGTGAGGAAGTGCAGGATGCGGTCGGCCTTTGCGAAGCTGATCCCGAAGTCGCCCTCGTCGGTTTGACCTTGGACCAGGTCGGCGGTGGGCGGCTTCTTTCGGATCGCCTCGGGCACCCCGAGGTGCTCGGCCAGCTGCCAGACCTGGAGCTTGAATAGGTCGCCGAGCGGGTTGATGGGCGGCGTGTCGTCGGCGTGCCAGGTGAAATAGCCGAAGAGGCGCTCGGTCTTGTTGCCCGTGCCGACGGGGAGCGCGCCGAGCTTGGCGGACTGGTCGAAGAGCACGATCATGCGCGCCCTGGCGCACACGTTGCCGATGCGGTGGGGTGGCATGTCCGGCTCCGCCGCCAAGTAGCCGTCCACCATCGGCGAGATGTCTATGGTTTCTCCGTGGACGCCCAGCGAATCGATCAGCAGCGCGGCGTGCTCCAGGCTCTCGGGCGAGGAGGTTCGATAGGGCAGGCGGAACGCCCAAACGTTTTCCGGGCCGAAGGCCATGGCGCAGAGCGACGCGGTGAGCGCGGAATCCACGCCTCCGGAAACCCCGACGACCGCTTTTCCGATCCCTCGGCGTACGACGCACTCGTGGCGCAGGAACTTCACGAGCCAGTCCGCCACGAGCGGGGCGTTCAGCCGGAGCGGCTCGTCCGACTCGGGGTCGAATGCCGGGGCGCGGAACACCGGCGTGGCCATGCCGCAATGGTACTCGGGTTGGCGAGCGTGCGTGCGGGCGAGGGGGCGAGCGGGCGAGAACAGGGGGAGGGTAAAGCGGTGGGGGTTCCGGGCGGGCGTGGGAGCAGGTTGCGCCGAATCTGAGAGTAGGCAGCCTTTGCTGCGTGCGGTTGGCGGATAAGTGCAGCGAGCCGGAGGCTCGCAGTGCAGGGGCGAACAGGAATGTTCGCGCTCCAAAGGACGCTCCAAAGGACGCTCCAAAGGAAGCTCCGGGGTGGAACGCCGAAAGACTTGTCGGCCCCTGCACTGCGATGCTCCGCATCGCTGGTCTAGGCGCGATGAGAGACCCCTCGCGCGGAGTGGGCGGCCTCGCTCTCTGCGTTCCCTGCGGGCTCTGCGTGAGACTCCGCTTCCGGACGGGAGCTGCTCGCGGGGCTCGCAAGGGACGCAAGGGGGTCCCTGCGACTATCGCGCAAAGCTTCCCTTAGTCGAGTGCGGCCGATAGCGGGATAGGCCAGCGACGGAGACCGTCGCAGTGCAGGGGCGAACACGAATGTTCGCGCTCCAAAGCGCGCTCCAAAGCGCGCTCCAAAGGACGCTCCAAAGCGCGCTCCAAAGGACGCTCCGAGTTCGCCCTCCGAGTTTGCGCTCTGGGTATGCGCTTGGGATTTCGGCAACCTCGTCGGAACGCAGGCAATCTTGCCTGGCAGACTGGATTCGATCCGGCACGACGGGGCCGAAAGTCCCCTTCGGCTGCGGGTCCCGAACAGCGGACCGATACTTGCAGTAAAGTAGCGATGAATGCTCTGCGGATTCCGTTTCGGTCCCACCGAGCGTCCGTAGAGCATGGGAGTCGCACGATGTCGAGTAGCTTGAAGCTGGGAATCGCCCTGATTCTGGGAGTGCTTTTGCTGAGCCTCCTGGTTAGCATCGTCAGCAAGCTGCTCACGCTCGTGATCCCTCTTGCGATCGTATTCGGCGTCGGGCTGATCCTTTACGGCCTGATCAACAAGAGGGCTCTGGGCGGTGGCGGCCGGCGCTACCTCCCTTAGCGGGCTCGGGCAATATCCCTTGCGACAGGAAGCCGCGCTTCCCGCGCGAATCCCTTAGTCCATGCTCTCCTTCGTACTCGCGATCGTCGCCGGGCAGGGCGCATTGCCCGTGGAGCGGGACGCCTACGGCGTTCCGCACGTGTACGCTCCCACTTGGGACGAGGCGTTTTTCCATGCCGGCTTTTCGGTTGCGGAGGACCGGCTGTGGCAGATGGAGAACAGCCGCCGGGTGGCGCGTGGGCGGATGGCGGAGGCGTTCGGGGCGCAGTTCGCCGCATCGGATCGCGAGGTCCTCCGATTCGGCTACACCGACGAAGAGCTCGGCAAGCAGCTCGCGGGGCTGTCGTCCAGAGTGCGCTCGGCGTTCGACGCATACGCGCGCGGAGTGAACGCGTACATCGAGCAAGCGTCGAAGGCGGGCAAGCTGCCGGAAGGCTACGAGAAGGGCGGCCTTTCCCACGAGCCGTGGACCGTGCTCGACTCCGCCGCGATCGCGGTGCGAACCTTGCAGCTCTTCGGCAGGCGCGATCCGGGGGAAATCCGGAACTGGGTCGTGTACCAGTACTTGCAGACGCAGCCCGCAAAGGACCGCGCGCTGGACGTGCTGGACGATTTCGTGTGGCATAACGACCCGCGCTCGCCCACCACGATTCGGCCGGAAGACGAGCCGCCGGCGTCGGTGAACCCGAGGTTTCCCAAGCCCGCGAGGTCGGTGACCGTCTCGCATCTCGCTGCGCTTCCGAAGCTGACGATGCTGGACTTGCTGCCGGCCGTTCGGATCGGGATGGGCGACGAGACCCGGCGCATCGCGCAGGCGGTCGGCGCGCCGTTCAAGGGTGGAAGCTACGCGGCCGTCGTTGGAAAGGGAAGGTCGGCGACCGGAACGCCGCTGCTGCTCTCCGCGCCGCAGATGGGGCACTTCGCGCCGTCGGTCGTTCACGAGCTCTCGATTTCCGCGCCGGGCGTGGCCGCCGCGGGCATGGACATTCCAGGCGTCCCGGGCATCGCGATCGGCTACACGCCGCGGGTCGGCTGGGCGCTCACGTCCGGAGTGGCGGACACGGACGACGTGTTCTACTTCCCGGCGGAGGGAGAGGACGGTTACAAGTACGGCTCGGAAAGCCGGAAGCTGGAAGTTATCCGTCGCACGCTGAAAACAAAGGGACGCCCGGACGAGACGGTGGAGGCGAGGCGCACCCATGCCGGCCCCGTGGTCCTCTCCTCCAAGGGTTACGTGTTTTCCCGCCGATCCGCCTCTTGGATGCGAGAGCTCGAGTCGCTGGACGCGATGTTTTCCCTATTCGACGTGAAAACGCCGGAGGACTTGGAGCGCGCGCTCTCCAGGGCGACGATGAACTTCAACATCCTGTACGCGTTTTCGGATGGCGCGGTTGGCTGGCGGTTCCTCGGCTACATTCCGCAACGGGCGGAAGGATTCGACCCGCGCTTCCCGCTGCCGGGCGTTCCGGAGGCCGAGTGGAAGGGCTGGATTCCGTTCGCGCAGATGCCGCGCTCAGAGAACCCGAAGAGCGGGCTTGTCTACAACTGGAACAACAAGCCCGCGCCGTGGTGGCCGAATTGGGACACCCCGGCTTGGGGAAGAACGTTTCGCGTGGAGGCGCTCGCGCGCTCTCTCGATAAGCCAAAGCTGTCCATCCAGGACCTGGAGATTGCGGCTTGGACGATAGCGAGGACCGACTTCACCGTCCCGCACTTCCTGCCGTTCGTGCAGCCCGCACTCTCGGGCGAGATCGGCCGGGAGCTGGGCGACGCGGCAAAGTACCTGGCATCGTACGACGGCCGTCGGGTCGCGGGTTCGCAGGGGGCGACGATTTACGGCGCGTTCGTGGACGAGCTGCGCAAGGAGCTGTTCTCGCAACATGTGGGCTCGTTCTTCAATCCCGACCTGTTTCGCATGGCGGCGCAGCCGAGCGTGATGCTAAACGCGCTAGGCGGAACGACGGAGTTGAGCTACTTGGGGACGAGAAGCGCGAGGGACGTCGTGCGAACAGCGTTCGAGAAGGCCGTGCAGGACCTGGCGAGGCGGCGAGGAGAGGATTCCGCGCTCTGGACGCACGATCCCGGGGGAATCGCCGTGCCGGACGAGCCGCCGATCCCGTACGGGGACCGTGGCACGTACATCCAGCTCTTGGAGATGCGGACGGTGCCGCGAGGCCGCAATGTTTTGCCGCCGGGAGTCGCCGAGACGGGGCCGCACAGTCGGGATCAAGCTCCTTTGGCCCGCGCGTGGATGTACAAGCCGATGCGGATTCGGCCGTCCGGTGTTTCGCCTTCGCGATGAGCATGCGGCGAGTCGAGACAGGGGCGCCGGAACCCCCACCCCTGACCCCTCCCCCTCGCCTCTCCTTGCTCGGCAGGGGGAGGGGGAGGTCTTCGGGGAGTATCGACCTCAAGACACTGAGCGGCACGTTCAAGACATTGAGCTTCGCGTTGGCTTGCCCATTTGGCCGAAAGGTCCGGGCCGCGGGCTCCATGGGGTACCTTGTCGGGAGCTTGGCCCGGTCGTCTAGCGGTTAGGACATCGCCCTCTCAAGGCGAAGGTCGCGGGTTCGAATCCCGTCCGGGCTACCAGCCGCCCTTGCACGATTCTTCTTTCCCAGAGAACGCGATCGAGCGTCTCGGCTATGCGCCTAACTCGACACCGGCTTGCGGGCTCGAACGAACGCGCTGGCCAAGGTCGCATTCGCTCCCTTGGTTCCGGCACCGGGACCACAGTCCCCACTGCTGTCGGAACAGCATCCGACGCTTCCATCTTCGTCCAGCCCGAATCGCCGCAGTGGCTCGATGGAAACATCTTCGAAGCCGGCAGACCGAAGGCCGGCCTCGTATTCCTCCAGAGTGAGCGCGCCTGCCACGCAGCCGGCATACGCTTCCAAGCTGGAGCGCACCTCCTCCGGCAGGTCGCCCTCGGCGACGATATCCGCTACCGCGAAGCGTCCGCCGGGCCGAAGCACGCGGTACGCCTCATCGAACACTCTGCCCTTGTCCACGGACAGGTTGACAACGCAGTTCGAAAGGATCACGTCCACGCTTTCGTTCGGAAGGGGGACTTGCTCGATGTGCCCTTTGAGGAATGCGACATTTCGCAGACCCGCCTCGCGGCGGTTCGTTTCGGCGAGCGCGAGCATCTCGTCCGTCATGTCGAGCCCGAAAGCGAATCCGTCAGGACCGACCCTTCTGGCAGAAAGGAGCACGTCCATGCCACCGCCGCTGCCCAGGTCGAGCACGACTTCGCCGGGATGAAGGTCGGCCAAAGCCGTCGGGTTGGCGCATCCGAGGGACGCGGCGCGCGCTCCCTTCGGCACTTCGGCGGCGGAAGACGGGTCGTAGAGCCCCTCTGAGATCGGGCCGCATCCGCAGTCCGATTCCCCGCAACAGCCCGAGTCGAGGGAATCGGAGGCACGCTTTGCCGCGCGCGCGTAGTGGCTGCGCACGGTCTGGCGCAGGGCGTCAGGATCGATCGGTGTTCTTGTTTGCATCTGTTTCCTCTTGGTTTCGTTTTGTTTGGAGCGCGTCGGAGAGAGCTTTCACAGCCTGCGGCACTACGGCGCATACGATGTGCTTGCCTCGCCGCTTCGTCGTGATCAACCCGGCGAGACGCAGCTCGCGCAAGTGGTGCGAAACGGTCGAGGTGATGCCGGCGGCGCCCGTGACGCTGCAGCAAACTTCTCCCACTGTGGGGCCCTTCACGGGCCGGACCTCGCCGTGCTCGTCCAGGGCAACGGAGCAGTCGCAGCAACTCAGGAAGCGAAAGAGTCTCCAGCGTGTGGGATCGCCGAGCGCCCGGAACGCGGCAACCGGATCGAATCCCCGGACCCCGCTCGCCAAACTCACTTCTACATTTCGCATACTATCGAAATGATACGACGTTGTGAGAGAGAATGTCACGTGGGAATTCGAAACTCGGGTCTTTTGGCCCGGCCGAGAACCGACAGGAAGCTCAGGCTGCGATCTTGCCTGGAGCGTCGGCGGGAAGCGAGTTCCAGTGCGTGCAGCGGTTTCGCCCCGCGCGCTTAGACTCATACATTGCGGCGTCGGCCTGCGCGACCAGCGTGTCCGCGCTGGCCGACGAGCGCGCAGCGGTCGAGACTCCGATGCTGACGGTGACGGGCTTCAACTCCCACCGCTGGCCGGCGACCGCTTTGCGGAAGCGCTCCGCGATTTCGATTCCGCGCCGCGCGTCGACGTTCGGCAAGAGGATTGCGAACTCCTCGCCTCCATAACGCCCCGCGATTCGCGCGCCGCGAAATCGGCTGCGAATCAGCCTCGCAAGCTGCTGCAGCACGCGGTCTCCCGCCGGGTGGCCGAAGGTGTCGTTGTACGCTTTGAAGTGGTCCACGTCCAACATAAGCAGAGTCAGGGGCCGATTCGAGAGGCGACAGCTCTCCAGGGCTTCGCGCAGCTCTTCGTGGAACCTTCGATGGTTCTTCAGGCCGGTCAGGCCGTCGGTAATAGCCAGGCGCTCCAGTCGCGCGTTCATCCGTTCCAGCTTTTTCTTTTGCGACTCGAGGTGCGCGGCGAATCGGTTGATCTTGCGGACCTGGTCCTCGATCCGCTGTTCGGAACGCTTTCGGTCGGTGATGTCCACGTTGGCCCAAATGGCGCCGAGGACCCCTCCGTCGGAATCGGAAAGCGGAAACAGGTTACAGATAAGGTGTCGCCAAGTGCCGGCAGGATGCCGGTAGTTCCATTCCTTTCCTTCTACGGAGGCGCCCATTCGGATCGCGCGCTCCGCTTCGTCGATCCAGCCGGCTTCTCCCAGGACCCCCAGAACCTTGCGGATCGGCCTGAGGTACGCCTCGTGCGATGCGATTCCGAAGAGGTCTTCCGCATGGCGGTTCCAGTCGAAAACCAAGCCTTCCCGATCCACCGTAAAGCAAGCGATCGGAACGTTTTGGAACAAGCCCTCGAACCTTCGCGAAGCGATGTGGAGGTTGACGTTCGCCTGTCGCAGGCTCTCTCCGGTGGCCTCGAGCTCCGCATTCTGGTCCTGCAGGCGGTCTTCCATCGCCAGGATGCGCGCTGCGACTTTGAGCTTATGCGCCAGCTCTTGCCGGTCCAGAGGCTTGGCGAGCATATCGTCCACACCGGCGTCGAATGCTTCCCATCGGTCTCTTCGGTCGCCTCTGGAGGTGAGGAGAATCACGTAGGTGTAGGGGCGGACTTCCGAACGGATTGCCCGGCACAGGCTAACGCCCTCCATCTCGGGCATCATCCAGTCGGAAATCACGATTCGGAAGTTGCCACTTCTAAAGAGCTGAAACGCTTGGATACCGGTCGTCGCGTGCTCGACGGGATGCCCCGAGGACTCCAGCGTTTTTTTGAGCGCCCGTGCCGAGACGGGATCGTCCTCCGCGATGAGCACGGGGTAGGAGGAATTCGGACGATTCGCCGAGTCGAACGGCGCCGACGAGCCTGAGCTCTTGCGCTTCGAAATATTCTCCCTTCGCGGCCGTTTTCCTGACACAGTGCCACCCGAACGCCGCGAACCGCGCCGCCCTGCTGTTATTCTCGGATTCCGAGGCTTGTGCCACGAGGGTTTCAGCGGGCTTGCCTTCGCGGACCCGCCGGCGGCCGTGCTCCTTCGGGTTTTCCTGTTTTCGAGACGGAGGAGGGAGGCTTGGCCGGCGGACCCGGCGTGGCAGCTTTTGCGATGGTCTCGAAAGAGGTTCGCGGGAGATCGAAAAGTTCTTTTGTTCTTTATGCTAGGACCTTCCAGTTTTTGCAAGGCTATCAGCTTCAAACTGTGTTATGATTGGCAGTTCCAGTGGGGTGATCACAATGCGGGCGTCCCGAGGGCTGTCGATTCTCGGCGTTTTTGCGTTCGGCGGCCTAGCGGCGGCCGACGATGCTGCCAACTTTTCTGGGCTCAAGGACAAGGAGCTGAAGCCTCTCACCGGCGCCCCGCCGGCTGAAAACAAGGACATCAAGAAGGTCAGCCTCGGCGACCTCCTAGGGTCCATCCGAGGCGGCGGGAAAAAGGACAAGAACCTCAAGATCAATCGGGTGACCGTGCTCGAAGATCGGCGCACGAGCCTGCGCGTCCGGTTCGAGTACGAGACAGACAAGAAGCCGCTGAAGATCAGTCTTTGGGCCCTCGGCGATCGAGGCAAAGCCGTCGAGGACATCAAGTGCGAGCCGATCACGCTGACTGAATCTGGCGGGGAATTGGAGGCGACGCTCCGGCTTGGCACACGCAATCCCGAGAACGCGAAGCCATTCTCGACGCTTGTGCTGCAGTTCGGCGTCGGATCCGGGACGACCCTCGATGCGCTCGTCGGTGGGATTGCGAATGGGCCGGGATTCGAATGCGCCAAGAACTGGGAGCCCGTACCGAACGTGATCAAAGCCAAGCTCGTTGGCCCCGCTCCGGCGCCGACACCGGTCGGCGGAGGCGTGGGGGTCGTGCTTCGTCCCTCCAAGTACGTATCCAAGGCGCCGTACTTGGCAAACCCAGGTTCGTCGGGGGACAGCGCTCCCGTTTCGAGCGCCTCGGGGGGTTCCTCCGTCGCATCCTCCGTCCTCAAGAAGCCGTGGATGGTCGATTCGGCGGTCAAGCTCAGCAGCCTTACCCCGGCCCCAGGCGCGCCTGCTCCCAAGGGCCCCGGCAACATGACGGTGTTCGATCTGACGAGGGAGAACGGCGCAACGATCAAGGCCTTCGTCGATGATCTGCCTCTCGTTTTCGAGGACGCGGAGCCCGCCTCCGGCTACTTCTACTACAAGCCGAATCGGTACGCCTTGGGCTGGAGCCAGAAGTCGAGCTATGACTTCAGCATCATTTACGGAGCGTCGGGTGGGGAAGGAGCGGCAAAGGGCGTCACGCTTGCGGCACGGCTAAAAGCCCACATCGCATCCTCCGACCTTGCGATGATCAAAAAGATTCTTCAGGATGGCGGACGGAAGGTCGTTGCGATCAAGCCGTTTCCGATCGGCACCGCGCCGGCTTATACGCTCGCCGAGGGGTTGAAATCGCTCGGCATCAAGCCGGAGAGCATCCAGGTAACGGGCGCCAGCGAGACGGGGGACGAATTGGAGATTCGCGTCACGACGGACGTTTTGACGAAAGAGACGATCCAGGCTCAGTTGACCTCCAATCTCGGGCTCGCTGGAGACATCGTGTTCGAGTCGTCGAAGTCGGGCAGCGGCGCCGAGCCAGTGCGGGTGGCCATCGGCGCTCCCATCCGGCTGGGGGACACCCTTTCGTTCGGTAGCAGATCGTTCAATCGCCAATCCACTCGGGCGCCCTTCAAGAACGATACGCCCTACCCCGTGCTGCTGGAGTGCCTGAACTTGCTGAAGGTGTCCGGCTCGGAGATGTCGATCTACCAGTACAGTTTGGGGTCGGTGGAGCTGCAGCCTGGCGAGCAAGTGGAGGTCGACCTCTGGGACGTGCCGGCTTGGATAGACACCGATCCCGCCATTCGGCGCAGATGGTTTCAGTACTCCGTTCAGCACGACTCGCTGGCCGCGCAGAGCGTCATCGGAGGCTCCACGACGGGCGCCGATTCGACGACGCAATCGAATGTCTCGGTCACCTTTCTCGAGTGGAAGGAAAAGGTTCCGGCCGTCGCCCTCCGAATCGAATTTCGGTCGAAGTTCTTCGATCCGGAAAGGAAAGCCACGCTGACGAAGGACTTTACGGCCAAGGGCGACGGCGAGGCCGCCCAGATAGGTCCGTTTTACCTGCCGCCAAAGCACACCGGGAACTTCTACGAGTACCGCCTGACGGTGATCGATGCCGAAGGAAACGAAAAGACTGCCAAGAAGTGGACCTCGAGCGACAAGTCGAGCATGTTCATCGGCGTGAAGCAGATCAGAGATGTGCTGGATGAGAAGTAGCGCGGTCCCGCTGATTTGCGTTTTGTTGGCGGCCGCATGCTCGGCCCAGCCCGTGCCGGGCCGCGTCGTCCGGGTGCAGGACGTGCCGCTTTACCCGGATGCGGTGGACCGATCTCTATTCTATTACCCGCCTGGGAAGCTCCGGCTGGCCGACGGCAAGGATGGAGCGCCCGACCTGAGCTTCCTGCAGATTCGCTATACCGGCACGGGAGCAACCGGCGACCAAGGCAAGTTCCTGACGAAAAGCTTCTTCAGCTTCCGGCTCGTCATGGAGCATCGTCCGGAGCACTTTCTCCGCCAGCTTGCGAGGGATCTTCGCGGAATCGAAAAGCGCCACGTGCGCTTGTCGCCGCTGCCAATCGCGTCGTTCGAAACGCACCTGCTCTATACGCCGATCGGTGAGACCCCAAAGGATGCCGGTAAGGGCGAAGCGGAGACTCTTGGCGGATGGACGCCGACGCAGTTTTGGTCGGAGCGGGTCGTCACGGTCTACCCCGACGCGAACACGAGCCAGCTTCTTTGGAAGATGCTCGAAGAGGGCCAGGCGGCGATGACCGTAACATTCGCATTCATCGCCAAAGGGGTTCGGGCCGACGCTGACGGCGGCGGCAAGCCCGAGGATTTCACGGCCCTCGCCGACTCGATCCCGATCATGGTCGATTCCAAGAGGTTTCCCAGCACGATGCGGCAGGTCGATCTGAACGAGCAGGCTCCTGCGAACTTTCCGCTTCTGAACGTCTATTGCTTCGATTTCAAGGAGCAACGGGAAGGCGAGATCATGGAGCGCCAGGTGCAGATCGAGGCCACCGCGGTGACGGGCAGGACGATCGGTTCCTTGGTGCGCTTCCGAAAGGGAGAGCGCGATGTCTATTCCTCCAAAGCGCGCTTTTCGTTTGCCATCGACATGAGGAAAGGCTACCGATATCGAATTCGAGACATCGGAGCGGACGGGGACGAGAAAACTGGGGATTGGGTCCCGGTCGGCGACTGGGCACGGATTTTGGATGTGACGACGAAGGCGGGAGGCTAGTTATGGGAATGGCGTTGCGGGGCTGTGACACGGAGTTTTCGCGGGATTGCCGGCTGCGCGCGGCCCCCATGAGGGTTGCGTTGTTTGGGCAGCGCCGACGGGCATTGCCGATCATCGCAGCGCTACTATTGCTCCTTTCGCCAGGAGCACACTCGCTCGTTCGCCTCGAGGAAGGCTCCTACACGATCGACGGGGTCCAGCTACTCCAGGACTACTTCGATCCGACGGCCTATTACTACGTACCCACGATTCCGCGGCTGTCCCAAAACGCGGACAAGAGCTTTCAGCTTCTCTGCATGAAGTACGTCGACCCCAAGGGCAAGGCGAGCGGCGGGCTCTTTCACGCGCTGATCGACTTTTCGCTTCCCGACGACGTCGTCGCGGACCTTGAAAAGAAGCTGAAGAAGAAGGCGGGCAACGCGACGATCAAGGGGATGGTGCCGCTCCTTCCGGCTCAGAACGCGCAAGGCGAGGAGACGGCGGCCAGCTTTCAGATCATCTCGGCCGTACTAAGCAGCCGGGGCGACGGCGGATTCACCCGGAATCTGATCGCCAGCGGCCGGGCTCCCCTCACGCCGGGAAGCCGCGCAGCGGTGGCGGCCTTGCTCACTCCCGAAGGCGCGACCATCCTCTTCAATTCCCTGACCGCCGGCGCCTCCGACGTCTCTGTGGGGATAAGCGGGCAGTTCGAAGCTAGCGTCGTCGGGTTTTCGGCGCGGGTCACGGCCGACATGGAGCTCATGTACAAGCACTTCCTCGACCTTTCACATACCCAGGTCGACTACACCCGCAATCAGATCAAGACTCAAGTGGACCGATTCCGCCGGGAAGGCATTCTCAAGATCGAGAGCCTGGACCGGAGCGGCTCGATTGCGGGGTTTAAGGCGAACGAAATGAACGCGATCCTGGAGTCGGTGACCAACAGGATCACGGAGATGATGTTCGATACCAAGCTCGGGTTCCTGCCGGAGCCGAAGGCGGAAGAGACCCAGCTCAACATCCCCGGACGGACCGAGAGGGGGTTCTTCGCCAAGCTGTTCTTCGGCGCCGGGAGCCGGCCCTACTTTCCCGACTATCAGCACGTCCTCAAAAAGCGCAAGGACATTCGCTCCGCCAAGTTCGATATCACGCTGGTCAAGAACGGTACCGTCAAAGTGCCGGTCAACACCGCCGGAAACTTGCGGTTGCTCCATGAGAGCCTCAAAGACGATCCCCGCTACTTCCGGGTGATCAACCTGGCCGACCCCTCGTTCCAGCTTCGTGAAGTGATGTTCCAGGTCGACGGCGGGGTGGCGGCAAGCTTCTTGGATACGGTGAATTTCGTATCGGTCCAGCTTCGCAAAAAGTACCCCGACAGCCCAGACTATCTCGACACTCTCACGTTCACCGCCGACACGCTCAAGCAGGGACAAATCGCCAAGCCGATCTCCTACGCGCGGCTGGGCGAGGGCAACGAAACGTGGCTTAACTTCGAGTACCGCGTGATCTGGAGCCTCAAGGGCAGGGGCACGCTCGCCGAACCTTCGTCCGAAGGCTGGATCAAGTCCACGAGCGGGGCAATAAACCTTGCGCCCCCTTTGGACCGCGTTGAGACGACGATCGACGCGGACCGGGCGACTTGGAACGACCGAGGCATAACGGCTGTGAACGTGGTCTTCGACTATCCGCTCATGGGCAAGCCCACCCAGAAGCGGACGCTCATTCGAGCGCAGGACGCCGCCGGGACCATCGAATCGGTGTTTTACTGCGATCCGCGATCCAAGTTCAACGTGAAGCAGATTTGGTACTTCAAGGATGGCAAGCAGGTGGTGGAGGAGGTCAAGAACACGGACAACACCTACTACCTGCTCGCCCCTCCGAGGGAGGGCGGATGAGGTTCTCGAAGGCTCCAAAGCTGCTGCTGATGGGCATTGTGGGACTTGTGTCGGCAAGTCAAGTCATCGCGCAGCCCATCCTGCTGGACCGGGCGATTCGCGCGGGAGGCTTGTGGTGCTTTCCCATCTCGGGGAGGGAAGACGAGTATCGCTACATTCCGGTGAAGCTCAGGCTCGGAACGAACGAGCGCGGCGGACCCGAATTCAGCTTCCTCAGATACGTGCAGAACGTCAAGCGCACCGGCGGCGACGAAGGCGGGATCGGCGAGGGCGAAGGCGGCGGGATCCTGCACTTCCTGATGCAGATGGACACCCCGAACGACCTGGTCATGCGCGCACAGGGCGAGATCGCCGGCAAGGTGGGGCGCCCCGTGAAGCTCATGGGTCCGATCGCCTTTAAGTCCGGAAAGTACTTCGTCGTCTCGTCTTTCAAGGACAAGGGAGGCGTCCAGCGCGCCTTCATGAGCGGCAACGCTCCCGTCTTCGAAGGACAGAAGATCGCGATCTCGATGGGGCTCGACAAGCTCGATTCCCAGATCCTCCACCAGAGCTTCCAAACCACGACGCCGGACGTGTCGGTCGTGTTCGAGCTCGAATTCGAAGGATTGACCGATGCGTATGAGGCCGACCTGACGGTCAATTGGAGCGAGGTGCAGAAGGACGAGCGTGTCAAAGCGGGCTTCAGCATGATCTTCTTCAGCACGGAAGTCGAGAAGATCACGCAATCCCTGGAAAAGAAGAGCGCGATTAAACTCGTCACCAAGGGCGGGCACAAGCCTTCGGAGGAGATGTTCGCGGCAATGTACGAGAAGCTCACCTCGATGATGTTCAGCCCCGTGCAGTTCCCGCCGGACACGCCTGTCGTCGAGAAGAAACAGCAGGACGGCCTCCTCGGCCTCATCAGCGGGTTGGTAGACATCCATAGCCAGGCGCACTACAATCCGATGAAGATCAATGCGAACTTCGGCTACAAGCTGAGAACGTTGAAAGTCACAGGCAGCTCCACCGTGAGCATGAACCACATGAGCTCGGTTACCCGGTCCTCCATGATTGCGGCAAACCTGGGCGACCTCTACAAGAAGTACGGGGCGGACCCGGCTTACTTTCGGGTCGTCAACCTCGCCGATCCCGTTTACTCCCAACGAGAGGTCACGGTGATGCTCGACGGAAGCATCCTCCCGGATTTCGACCGCTACATCAACAACGTCAGCGTGGCGCTTCGGAAGAGACACGAGGACGGCAACGTTACGATGCAAGAGTTCGTGATCGGGAAAAAGGAGTTCGAAAAGGCGGCCAACCGCTTTTCGATGACCTACGGGAACCGGGGAGACGCCGACCGCGACAAGTGGATGCAGTTCGAATACAAGGTGAAGTGGAGCTTCAAGGACGGCGGCGAATTCGAGCAGGACTGGAGGAAGACGGAGGTTGCCAGCGTTTCGGTCCAGCCGCCCTACGAGCTTCACGAAGTGCGGATCGACGCCGATAACGAGCGCCTCAAGCAGGCCAAGGTCCGGTACGCGCTGGTTAAGCTGGAGTTCGATTACTTTGGAAAACCCCGTCGCATGCAGCTGCCCTACAAAGTGGGGGAGACGCAGCCCTCGACGGTCGTGCTCATACAGCCCAGAGGCACCTACGACTACAAGCTCGAGATCGAGTGGTTTCTAGAAGACGGCAAGCGCCTCGTGCGCCCTGCCGCAAGGTCGGATTCCGGGATCATCCTGGTCGACGAAATGCCAGCGAGCGGCCCCCTCGCACGGCGAGTTTGGCTCTCAAATTCGATTTGGCCCCAGATGCGCGGCTTCGGAGCGTTTCGCCGAGATGGCCGCCTCCACAAAGGTAGCTCACTATGAAAAGACACAAGCTCTTAACGATCTTCGTCCTTTCCGTCTGCTCCTGCGCGGCGATGGCTCAGGAAGCACTGATGGACATCCTTAACGAGAGGTACGTCAAGCTTCAGGATGGCACGGATGTCCGGCTTTACGCAAAAGTCGGCGACGCGACCACGTGGTATTACCTTCCGGCAGGATTCCGCCTGGCGACTCGCCCGGATGGCGTTCCTCACTTTCTGTTCTTGAAGTACGTCACGGAGCAGCGTGAGAGCCAGGGCGGGGCCTCCGGGGCGATCTTCAGCGCGATGTTCCAGTACGGGCTGACGAACGCCCAGCTGGACGAGCTCAAAGGGAAAGTCAATGCAACGCCCCATCGGATGATCTACATCAAGAAGGTAGGGCGAATCGGGGGTGGCGGTGAAGAGGAGGAAGGGCAGGTGGTCCGCGGGCCGGCCGTGATACCGTTCTTCCAAGGCGGCGTCAAGATTCTGCCCGCTCCGATCACGACGGAGGGCCCGGGATCGTTCCAGGTGGTGTCCGCCGTGCTTTCGGAAAAGACTCTGACCAGGAGCCTGGTTTGCAGCGGCCGAGCGCCGACCTTCCCCGGCGAAAAGATGGCGATCGCCGCGAACCTAGGGCCGATCGGCGCCCAACTTTTCGTCGCGCCGCTCGAGAAGCGCATGGCCAGCTCGGACCTCAAGTGCGAGATCAACTACAACTACTACGTGAAGTCGCCCGCCGTCGACGCCACGCTCACGGTCGACATGAGCAAGTTCGACGAGCGGACAGAGACGATCAACAAGCACTTCCGGAAGCTCTTCAAGACCGAGAGGACGTACTTCCTGGGCATCAAGGTCGGACAGAAGGACGTGCCCGCCGGCGAGACTTATCAGGAGCTCTATCAAGACATGCAGGTTTTGAGGGACATGGGGGTCATCAGCTGCGTCATTGACACCAAGGTGGACAGCGAACTCGCGACCAAGATCACCGAAGGCTTCCTGCAGATGTTCATCACGCTCATGACGCAGCCTATGAACCAGGATTCGAAGAACGACAGCAAAGAGAACGACGAGGAGGCCGGAAAGAAGGTCCCCGATGTCGACAAGGGCTTGGACTACAGCCAAGTCGGGAGCACGCGCTACACCCTAAAGCAAAAGCTCGTCAGTCGGGTTTACAAGTTCTCCGCTTCCGTGCCCATCAAGAAGCAGGGCAAGATGACCGCCGATCTGCTCGATATGTACGATGCGGTCAAGAGCAATCCCCTTTGCGTCGGCTCCGTCCTTCTCAACGATCCCTTCTTCACCCATCGAGACATCAAGGTCGTACTCGACCTAGATGCAAAGGATATCTTCGAGGAGACGATTAACTACGCGACGATCAACATCCGGAAACGGCGCGCGAGCGGCCGAGACTTCCTGGACAGCGTCACGATCGACTCCAAGTACTTGAGGGAAAACGGAGCCGTGGCTTCGCTGACGTACGCCCGCGGCGAAGAGCAGAATCCGGACTCCTTCGAGTATCAGATCCAGTGGAGCCTTCGCGGCGGCGTGGTGTACCCCGCCAATCCGAGCTGGCAAGTGGGACAGTTCCAGGGGGTGACAGTTGCGCCGCCCGTCCGGCCGACGACGATCGACTTCCAATGGGACAACGAGGCGATGAAGGCCAAGGACATCGTTCGCGTCATCGCTCAGGTCAACTACTGGCAGTTCGGAAAAGAGCAGACGTCGAGCATCCAGCCGGTGGGCGACCAGAACACTCGCACGTTCAAGTTCTTCCGAGATGACGGGCGTCCCGAATATGCCTACCGTCTGGTGTACTTCCACAAAGTTAAGGGCCGCTTGGCGGGAGAATGGCAAAGGGATTCGAGCGGATACATCTACGCCTCGATTCCCGAAGACATCGGAACGAACGACGACTTTCTCACCCGGGCGAAGAACATCGCCGACGGGGTCGTCGAGAAGGTGCTGGAGCGGCTTGGCAAAGCGGCGGCCGGCATCGGAGGGCAGCGATGAGGAAGCTCTTAATCTTATCGTTGACGGTTCTTGCCGCCTGGGCCGCGAGCCAGGAGATTCTGCTCGACAAGCCGATGCGCGCGGGACGCCTGATCGTCTTCCAAGAGTACGGCAATCCCAAGAATTGGTACTACGTGCCGGATCGCATCCAGCTCGCCAGGCGCCAAGGGTCGCCCCAGTTCAGCTTCCTGAAGTACGCCGTGAACCAGCGCGGCGAAAGGGGCGGCCCCGACCAGGACCAGGCCGAGGGCGGAGGGATCCTCCACTGCCTTGTCGAGCTTGGCGTGTCGGATGCGGAGAAGTCGGCGGCCGCAAGCGCGATTCAGCGCGTCGACCCCGACGCGAAGCTGGTCGGCCCGATCATCTTCCGCTCCGGAACGTTCGCCTTGATCACGAGCTTCACAAAGGAGAACGGCGACTTGGCCAAAAGCCTCGTCGGAGTCGGAAAGGCCCCCATTCTCGAAGGCGAGAAGGCTGCCGTCAGCATTCGGCTCACGAAGCTGGGCGCCCAGCTTCTTTGGGAGAGCTTCAAGACGAAGACGCCCGACATCAGCTTTACCTTCGAGATGGAGATGGAGGGCTATCGCAGCCCTTACGATGCAACACTCAAGGCGGATTTCGACCAAATCTACAGCCACCACGGGTTCGACCTGAGCGCCCGTGCCCGGTACGGCCCGTTTATGGCCGGATTCGACCTGAAGCTCGTTTTCGACGATCTGCGCCGAACCGGAGCGATCAATCTGGAGGTCAAAGGCGACGACAAGGCGATGGACTCGCTCGTGAACGCCGCCTACACCCAGATCCTCGGCATGATGTTCGAGAAGATGGACTGCAAGCCGGACGACTTTGCCTTGGCGAAGAAGAACGAGGACCAGTTCAAGATGCTCAACGACGACGCGAGAAAGCTTCAAGAGATGAAGAAGGCGACCAACTCGGACCCTCCCAAGGCCACCGGGGGTGGGGGTCCCGCGAAGTCCTCATCAGGCGACAAGCAGGGCGCCGGAGGCGGCGCCAAAGACGGCGGGATGGGCGCGCTCGGCAGCGCGATTCAGAGCGCCGCGCAGCCGCCCTTCTCGCTCATGGCGTCCTACCAGTTCAAGCAGGTGCGCCACAGCGGCAAGTATGAGATGAGCTTCAAAAAGTACACGGCTTCGAAGCTCTGCCTCCGGTTCGACGAGAACATCGGCGACTTGACCTCCTACATGACGGACCCCGAGATCTTTCGCGAGGTCAACCTCGACGACCCGCTTTTCAAGCAGCGGGAGATCGCCGTCTATCTCGACGGAAGCAACGCCGCCGACTTCAAGGACTACATCAACTTCGTTACCGTCCGCCTTCGGAAAAAGCACCAGAACGGCGACCAAACAAACGATACGATCCGCATCGATCGCGACAACTTCAACAAGTCGGCCAACAACTTCCGGGTCATGTATGGCTATAAGGGCGACACGAACCGCGAAAAGTGGATGGAGTACGAGTACAACGTCGTTTGGAGCTTCTTCGGCGGCAAGGAGATCGATCAAGGTTGGAGGACGGCCACAGCTTCCGGCATCCCAGTTTTTGCGCCTTATATGAGGCGGGCGATCCAGATCGACGGTGATCTGGAGGCCCTAAAGGCGAAGGGCATTCGCCTGGCCACAATTCAGATCACCTTCGACGATCCAAACGGGCAGCCGATCACCAAGCAAGTCACGATCGACGTAAACAAGGGCCCCGTCTCCAGGATCGTACCGGGGATCAGCCGGGAAGGCAAGTTCGGCTACTCGTACCAGGTCACGTGGCGGAAGACGGACGGCACAACGATAAGCTCCGGAAAGCGAACCAGCGGCGACGAAATCCTGTTCTGCGACGAGCTGCCGAAGTAGCGCAGGGATGGCGGAAGACCGCCGCATCGAGTTGTGGGAGGTGGAATCCAGGTGAACTTAATTCAATGGACGCAGTGCGTGATTTGCACGGCGATCGGAACAGCTATTGGTTTGAGCGTCGGCCTTAGCCGCTCGCAGACGCCCGAGGTGGTAACGGCAAAGAGGTTTGTAATCCTGGCTGGGGACCGGGACGAGATTGTCGGCGAGCTGGGCTCGGACCGCGGATCGTCGCCCACGGGAGTCCATCTCTGGTTCAAGAACCGGGACGGCGAAACGACGATGAAGCTCTCGAGCCGCGATGGGCACACGTTCTTCGAAACCTTCGCGGGCGACAAGCCCAAAGTCAAGCTTGGGCACAACGATTCCGATTCGAGGCTCTATCTGGAAGGCGGCGGCGGCGACTTCTTCGCGATCGCCGATTCGGACTTCGCCTCTATGAGCGTGCATGGCAGCGACAAGCAGAAAGTCACCTTGACGGCCGGGGATCCGATCGGTCCAAGCATGGTCGCAGCGGACACCGAAGGAGCAGATCGCTTCAAGCTCATCACCGGGATCAAAGGAAAGCCGATGTTGCTCCTCACCGACAAGGACGACAACGAATTCGATGCTTTCGCCGGCCTTAAGCCTCCGGCCCAAGGAGAACGCAAACGATGAACACAAGCCACTACATGGTCGCTTTCGCCGCCTCGCTTTCGGGCATGCTCGCGGGAATCTGGATATCAGGGGCCAGGACGGACGATGTGCTCAGGGGCAAGCGACTGGAAATCGTGGACGATGAAGGAAAGTCTTGGATCACGGCAACGCCGGGCGGGATCACGATCTTGGGTGAGGACGATGAGACGTCGACCCAGATCCGCGCCCAGCAGCAGGCCCATATTTCGTTCACCGAGGGCGCAGAAGTGCGCTGCATGATCGGGCTGACCCCAAAAGGCGCGGCCGGAATGGGCACGTTCTACGAGGGCATTCTGAGATCCTATGTCGCATCGAACGAAGAGCGCTCAATCGTGGGCGTCATGGCCCCAACGGAGACCCTGAAGGACTATATGAGCCTCTTTGACGGAACGCTGGACAAGCAGAACGCGGGGCGGCTGGTTGCTTTTGACGGCGCATCCGAACTCAAGCTCTCGGGGAAAGACGGCAAATCGAAGACGATGAGAAACGACGATGAAGGAGGGAGTAGATGAGGATGACCGGCCTTGTCTCGCACTTTTGCACCGGCATCCTTGGCGTCGCGGTGGGCGCGCTGCCGTAGAGGGACCCAACGGAAGATACGGTCCCCGCAGGGACGGTGTGAGTCCTAGCAGGGGAAGGGAACGGTGGTGGGCGATGAGGGACTTCCCGATTCGCTTCGCTCATGCGGGATGAACTTGTCGTCCCTCGAAGAGCTGCAGAACGCAACGGTGGTGGGCGATGAGGGACTTCCCGATTCGCTTCGCTCATGCGGGATGAACTTCTCGTCCCTAGACGAGGCGCGGACAATAGTTAGTGGTGGGCGATGAGGGACTCGAACCCCCGGCCACCTCGGTGTAAACGAATGTAAGCTGGGTTCAACGCGCCCTGACAGATTCCAGGTAGGTCTCAGGCCGTTTCATTTTGTCTCCTCGAATTGAGAGACATTTGAGAGACGGGCACGCCACGAAATGGCATCGTGCGGGTCCAGGATATCGAGCGGCTGGGTTGCTTTCCGTCGAGCCACGTGAGCAATTCAGAGGGCTTCCTCGATGGTCTCGAGCAACCCATCTACGATCTGCTTCAGGGGAGGAAGGTCCTTTGTCGCGGCATTCCAGACTTCGTCCAAGTCAATACCGAAGTAATCGTGGACCAATATGTGTCGCATTCTCACGATCTGCGCCCATGGTGTGTCTGGGCTCAACTCCTTGACTTGGTCGGAACACGTTCGCACGGCTTCCCCGATGATTCTTAGGTGGTGAATGATCCATACCTGGTTCTTCGGATCAGCGTCGAACGAAGTCCGTCCATTGGCCACCTCCTCCTCAATATTGCCAATTGCCGCCAGGATGTCCCTTAAGCGGTCCCTCAGTCCCCTCATAGGGCAACCGCCTCCTGTAGAATCCGTTCGCGGTAAGGGCTTCTTAGGCCCTTGGTGGTCCCAACCTCAACCTTCCTCGCCAACAGGGCTTCAAGCTCAATAACGAGTCCGGCATGATCGAGCAGGCTGCGGCCTGGTTCGAAATCCACGAGAAGGTCCACGTCGCTATCCGGCCCGGCGGTTCCCCGTGCGACCGAGCCGAAGATGCGAACATTCGACGCCCCGTATTTGGAGGCGATCCGCAAGATGTGCTCCCTGTATTCTCGCAGGCTTTCGACAGCAGCCACTTCCTCATATTCTGGCTGAATCAAGTTCCAAGCCTCCACGACATGGTTGGCCAGGTTAAGGTTGCTTCCAAGCCGGTGTTGCAAGGAGTGAGTGAAAGCGCGATGGAATGGCCCGCTCAAGCGCAGAGATGGATAGAGCACCTCGTCAAATTAGAGGACGTATATGTATAAGATTGGTGGGCGATACTGGACTCGAACCAGTGACCCCCTCGGTGTAAACGAGGCGCTCTACCGACTGAGCTAATCGCCCCGGCGATCGGAGCGCGCGAACGCGTCGCGCGCGTATAAAAGGTACCCGCGCGGCGGATAGAGGCTCGCGAGCAGGCGCAGATGCGTTACCGCCGCTCTTGCGATTGGCGAGTCGGCCCACAATGATGATTGGGAGCTGCCGCCTTTCGCAGCGCGGCAAGAAGGTGCGAATTCCGGCTACAATGACGAGCACGCTTAGGATGAAGCGCAAGCTGCTGTGCCTCGGTCCATGGATGGCGATCGCGGCGGCCGCCCAGAGCTACCATCCGCTTCCCGCGGAGGTTTCGTGCGGGCATTCCGGCCGTTCGCGCATATACGCGTCGTGTGCGGAGCTCGCGTGCGGAAGCGATTCTTCTGCCGTCCAGGTCGGCGTCGACGTCTTGGCGTTCGTATTGCAAACCGATCCGCAGCGCTCTGTCGCAGCGCCGCAAGAGGGTTTCTCTCTCGAGCCGCCCCCTACTCGCGAGCCGTACGACAAGTTCGCCCCAGTCTGGCGCACGCCTCCCATGCCGGTGGCCGGCCCGATCGTGGTGCAGAGCCAGGCTCCCGGAGGCACGAAGCTTTCGATCCGGCTTTCCGCGCCGCTTCTCTCCGGCCCGCGCTACAGGCGGCTGGACGCAAGCACTTTGGAGATCTCCCTGCCAGGCGCTCGGTGGCTTCCCAACGAATTCGAGGCGCCAAAGGCAGGCTACGTCGAGGAAGTGCGGGCCGAGCAGGGCGGAAGCGAGCTTCGGCTGATTTTCCGGCTCAGCAGGCCGATGGGAGTGCAGATGGGCGAAAGCCCGGGCGAGGTCCACCTCTCGCTGATCAAGCCGGCAGTAGGCGACGGAAGGCTCGCGAGCAAGATCGTGGTTGTGGACGCAGGGCACGGGGGAAGCGACCCCGGAGCGAGAAGCCCGGACGGGTCGGTCCGCGAGAAGGACCTAACGCTGAGCATCGCCACGCTCATATCCGACCGTCTAACCACTGAGGGCGCAACGGTCATTCTCACGAGGAAATCGGACGTCCGAATCGCGCTCAAGGAGCGAAGCGAAATCGCCAATCGCAACGGCGCGGACTTCTTTCTGAGCGTTCACATCAATTCGAGCCAAGTTCCCGGCAAGTCGACGGGCGGGATCACGTTCTATCACGCCCAGGACCCGATCGGTAGGCTGCTTGCGGACTGCATACAGGCCGAGATCGCGAAGGTAAGCAAGCTTCCGAACATGGGCACCTGGAGCGACACTCGAATCTACGACAGCGGCTTCGCCGTGCTACGCTATGCGACGATGCCCGCGGTGCTGATTGAAATGGGCTTCATCAACCATGCCGGCGATCGCGCGCGCATGCTTACCAAAGACTTCCAGACCGCGGTGGCATCCGCCATCGTCAAGGGATTAAGGGTGTATCTCGGAGATGCCAAGCCGCAAGAGTAGGCGTCCGTCGACCGCACCGATCTGGGTGATTCTGCTCCTTTCCGTGAGCGTGGTCGCAGTGCTAGCGGCGTACGTGAAGCTAACCCCGGCAGACAGGGTCCCAGAGTCGTTGCGACGAACGGAGTCCGGGCGAGGTGCGGCCAATCACCCCTCCGAGTCCCGCCGAGCGGACGGACCGACGGTGCTAGTTCCGAAGCCGGTTTTTACCGAACAAGGCATGGAATTCCTGAGGTCCACCGTTGCGCTGCCGCAAGGCGAGGACCCGCGCAAGTTCGCGGTGAACGCGTTCCTGCAGGCGTCCGGCATCCCTCAGCCGGCCGCGCGGGTGCTGGGAGTGGACCTTCGCGACGGCGTCGCGCGGCTAGACTTCGACGAGGGGTTCGGACCCGGTTTTGGCTCCATGGACGAGGCGACTTTGGTAAACGGCATTCGGGCAACGCTCGGCCAGTTCCCGGAAGTGGACCTGGTGGAGTTGTACGTCTCCGGCGAGCGGATCCAGGACTTAGGGCACCTGGACCTCTCGGAGCCTCAGCCGGTTATCCGGCCGGAGGAGTGGTCCAAGCCGAGTCCGTAAGCGCCCTCCCTCACCCGGTTCGCGGACTTACCGACCTATCCCATCAAGGGAGAGGTTGATTTCCGGGCGCTCTTTCTTCCCCTTGACGGGGGAGGTCCGTGAGCGGAGCGAACGGGGTGGGGGTGAGCGGGATCGGAAGCATCGTAGCAGGGAGAAGGGAGTGCCCTTCGGTACGCATCCGCCAGGTTCCATAGCTCCCGCAACCGCCCACCCTCACCCGGTTCGCGGAGTCACCGACCTATCCCATCAAGGGAGAGGTTGATTACCGGGCGCTCTTTCTTCCCCTTGACGGGGGAGGTCCGTGAGCGGAGCGAACGGGGTGGGGGTGAGCGGCGGCGTGGGGATGGTAGGCGCCAGCTTCAACGCCAGAGGCATTCCCGGAAACGTCGCCGTGCCAGGTAGGAAGCCCACCGCAACAGCCCACCCTCACCCGGTTCGCGGACTCACCGACCTCTCCCATCAAGGGAGAGGTGGATTCCCGCGCGACTATTCCGCTCCTTCCCTTAGGGCGGACCGCAGCGCCGCCCACATCCCCAGCAGGCTGAGGCCGCACCACAGGACGGCCCAAAGGAACGCGGGCAATCCGGTCATCTGCGCCGCGAGGGCCGCGTCGTTGTGGATTCCGCTTCCCGTATTGATTTGCAGCAGCACGTACAGCGCAAGCACGGAGGTCAGGCACTGCTGCATCCCGAGGAACTGCGCTGCGAACACCACGTTGTCGCCTTCGAGCTTCGAACCGGCTACGAGCAGCGCGCCGATCCAAAGCACACTTGCGACGAACCCGACGCGATCGCCGCGCAGCCAGAGCGCCAGGCCGACAGCAAGCACCGCTCCGACGACTTGAAGCGTCACTTTAGCGCCCTGGGGCCGAACGCTGCAGGCGATCATGAGGCCGCCCACGAGGGACGCCCCCACGTACCCCGCCGATGCCAACAGCAGGCCGCTGCCTCCTTGGCTGAGCGTCACGCCCGAACCAGATGCGAACACCTGCACGAAGCGCACATCGCCGCCCGTGGCGGTCGCCGCGATCGCGTGGCACATCTCGTGAATCAGGGTGTTCAAGTACACGAGCGGCAACGTGATGAATCCGAAACCGGGCAGGGCCCAGAGCGCGACCGAAAGCACGCCCGCGCCGACGAGCAAGTTGCGCCTGCGCTTCATGTGCTCGCGCCCTCCGAACCGGACTCGTCCGGCGTTTGCGTATCTTTCTGGCCCTCCGCGCGTGACTCCCTCCTGCGCACGATCGCGAAATAGGCCTGCGACGCGGCCAAGCCGACGAGGATTCCCACGAACCAGCCCAGGACGATCTGAGTCGGGTAGTGCACTCCCACGTAGGCTCGAGAAATCCCCGCCCCAAAGGAAACGAAGAACAAGACGATCCCGACAGGCCGCGCAAACCGAAAGAAAACGAGCGCTGCGGCCGCCGTGTTCGCTGCGTGCGAGGAAGCCGTGCCGAAGCTCTGCAAGTCCTTCGCGCGGATTGCGACGTCGGCCAGCTCCACGTTCGGCCTGCGCATCTGAAAGACACTCTTGAGGGTGTCGCAGGTCTCGTTGGCGACGAGCGCGGCAGCCACTGCCAGAATTGCCGCGACCCTGTAGCGCCCGCCGAGAGCCAAACATAGCACGAGCAGCCCGACGGCAACGATCCGAACGGAAGCCATCTTGTTCCCTTCGCTTAGGAAGTAGAGAACCGGCGACAGCGCCTCGGGCCAGCCGTTGATCCAGCGAAACAGCGCTTCGTCGAGAGCCCGCACGAGGCCATTATGCCGGGGCGGGCTATCGACTTATGAGGCTATCGGGCATGCAGGCGAGGGGGAATGAGTGTGGGGGTGTGGTGGTGTGGAGGTGTGGAGGTGTGGAGGTGTGGAGGTGTGGAGGTGTGGTGGTGTGGAGGTGTGGAGGTGTGGTGGTGTGGAGGTGTGGAGGTGTGGAGGTATGGAGGTGTGGAGGTGTGGTGGTGTGGAGGTATGGAGGTGTCCGGGGCTGGCGTGTTGAGGAAATGTGCTCGCGCGTGGCCTGGCGGACCATTGGAGGCCCATCCCGCTTTTTAAACGCCGAGAGGCCCCCGGCGCGAGGCCAAGCATAACGAATGGCCGGTCCGGCGCCGTCGATAGAATAGGAGGCTCTCTCCCGGACCTGGCATGATCGGAATCGCGCGCGAAATGGCGAGGGCGACCTGGGCGGCGCTGCTCTGGTGGCTGAGAAGGCCGGCCGTAAGGTGGGCACGGAGGAACTGGGTTCGTCTGCTCCCGGCTCGGTTTCGGGAGCGCGCATTGCGCTCCCTTTATGCGCACGACCGCTTCGCCCGGCGGTATGGGGTCGCTTCGCTTACCGCGATGTTCACGCTCTTGCTCGGAAGCGTGCTGCTGTCCCTTGCCGCTTTGTTCGTGACGTACCTCTATGAATCCGGAGCGCTTACCGAGCTTCAGATGGCCGCACGGGAGTCGAATCTGGACCAGTCGCCGAGGTAGAGCACCTCCTCCTCCAAGGCCACGCCGAACCTGTCGAGCACCGCGGCTTTTGCTTTCTCAGCTAGTCTTCGGATTCCATACGCGGTCGCGTCTCCCACGTTCACGATGAAGTTGGCGTGCTTGGGGCCCAGCACGGCGCCCTCGAATCGAAAGCCTTTCAGTCCCACGGCCTCGATCAGGAACCCGGACGGGACCACGCCCGCCTGTCTCAAGTGTTCGGGAAGGTTCGTCAGCGAATCGGCGAGCCTTGCGTCGTGGACATTCTTGAAGAAGCTGCCTGCGCTCGCGGGGGGCGGTTGCTTGGAGATTCTCTGGCGCTGATACTCGCGCGCTTCGTCGTAAATCGCCTTCGCGCTCCCGCGCTCAAGGGCAAGCCGCACGCGCGTCATGACGATCGCGGGCGGGTCGTTCCGACGAAGGATCGAGTCTCGATAGGCGAAGCCCATGAACTCAGGCTCGACCCAGCGCCTCGCGCCCTCCGCCACGACCTCGATTTGAGTGATCCATTCGGCGATGTTGCTTCGATATGCGCCGGCGTTGCTGACGAGCGCGCCACCGAGCGTGCCGGGAATCCCGACGGCGAACTCGAGACCCTTCAAGCCTGCTTGAGCCGACTTCAGGAAGAGCTCTTGAAAGCTGCAACCCGAGTCCGCCTCGACCGTGCCGTCCGGCTCGACTCGAATGCGCCGCGCGCAATTCACCACGACCAATCCCGGAACTCCGTCGTCCGATGGGAGAACGTTGCTGCCCGAGCCGAGCACAGTCGCCCGCATTCCGCGAAGCTGCGACTCGATCGCTATTGCGGCGAGGTCGTCGCAAGTGCGCACCTCGGCGAACCATTCGGCATCTCCACCGGCCCGCAGCGTCGTGTAGGGCTTCAAAGAGACGCCGTTCCGCACGACGGCGGCGCCGGGCAGGCTATCAGGCACGCCCGGCTCCCGGCGCAAGCCCGAACGGCCTCTTGGGTGTCGAGATGCTCGGCTCGGCGAGGTACATGGGAAGCAGGGCCTCGGGCGCTTCCGGGCGCAACAATTGCAAGAGTGGCCCGGCGCGATCCGCTATGGGAAAGGTCGGCTCGGAGAACTGGGAGCCGTACCCGGAGACGGCCCGCGCCCCCGAGGAGTCAATTGCGAGCCGTCGTAACAGCGCGTCGTCGGATACGGCCAGGGGCTCTTCCCCGGGCAGCCGAAGCCACCATTCGCCCTTGCGCCTTGGGATCGCGGCAGCTCGAGATGGGTCTATCAAGTCGAACGCGGAAATCGACGCGCACTGGCGTCCGAGCACCTTGCCCAGAGACTTTGCCAAGGTGATCCCGACCCTTATGCCGACGAAGCTGCCGGGCCCCGAGTCCGCGACGAACAACCGCACGTCCCGAAGCACACTGTCGCTCTTGCTCAACGCCAAGTCGAGCAATTCGATGCATGTTCCGGAGGCCCTCATGGGAGCTTCCTCTTGGCCGGTGGCGAGCAGGTCTCCGGAATCAGCAAATAGGGCCACGCTCGCGACCGGACTGGAAGTGCTGAGCACCGCGGTCACTCGGCAGGCTCCACGCTCATTTGGCCGATCAAGTCCATCACGAGCTTCCGCAAGTCCGTGCTCGCCGCACCGCGATAGGTCCATCGGAGCAGCCAATAGAACCCTTCGGATTCGCCTGCGGCGTCGCACACCGCGAGCTGGCCCTGGGCGTTCTCTCCGGTCCGCCAGACGTAGCCCGCCTTCGCGCCTGCTCGATTCGCTTTTGGCAATACGTCCTCACGCCTAGACACTTTGTCGAACAGCTTCAGGGACTCATTGGAGGCTTTCATCAGAGCTCGCGCAGCCGGATCGGAGTCCAGCAAGGAGAACACGCGGACCGAAACGTCCCCGGACAGCGACGCGTGCTTGAGATTCACTCCGGATTCCCCGACGGGCTCCGACGTCCAGCCCTCCGGAATGCGAAGCATCATGGACCGGCCTGCAGTCTTCAAGGGGACCCCAATGGGCGCTTTGACGGGCTCGGACTTGCGGGTCGATCCGAGAACGGTGATCGTCGGCGGCTTGGCCGGATTCGAAGCGGGCTTTGCGCTGTTTGTTTCGGCTGCTCGGCCGGGATCCTCCGGCTGCGGGAGCTTCTCGTCCAGGGTTCGAAGCGTTTCCATCGCCTTGCGCCAGAGGAACTCGGCCTCTTCGAACGCGCTCTCCGGTGCGGACAGACGAAACAGCAGCTTCCTCGGGCTGCGCGCATAGAGCAGCCCCGAGAGGGCGATCTCAACGCGTCCGCCGGTCTGATATCGAGACTTCGTAAGGAGCAGGGGCACTCCGAGGATCTCCTCGGTCCACTGGCGCAGCGTCTCGTGGCGCAGATTCTCGTTCATTTGCCTCTGTGAGTCGAGCCACGTTTGCGTTTCGCCGAGAAACGATGCCGCGAAGATGCCGAGGGCCGCTTGCGTGTCTACGCCCGCGAGCGGGATAACGAATCGGACCTCCGCGCGCGTCTTCTCGACCTTCCAATTCGATGGATGCCGGAAGGACAGGCCGATCTCCGGGCTTTCGAACTTGGACTCCTGCCTGCCCGGCGCGAGGGAGACGGCGGCTAGCGAGAAAAACAGTACGGATGCGGCAAAGGGGCCGGCAAATGCGCCCATCAAGTCACGGAGCCGCGACCGGACACTCCTGATTTCGCGTTTCATCTCCCCTTCGACTTCGGACGGCTCTTGGCCGGAAGGAGTATCGCAAAACATGCCCCTTTTCCTTCGACGCCCGTCTCGATTACGCCCCCGCCGTGAGCCTCCGCGATGCCTTTGACGATCGAAAGGCCCAGCCCCATTCCCTTCACTCTTCCGCTTTGGAAGGGAAGGAAGATCGCCTCTTTTTGATCATCCGGGATTCCGGGACCCGTATCCTGTACCGAGATCGCCGCGAACTTGCGGCGCTTGGGAAGGCGGGCTTGCGACACCAGCTTCGCGGACGCCCTTCCGACCCGCACGACGAGCGTACCCCCTTGCGTCCAGTTCAGGGCGTTTTCGACCAGCTCCGAGACCGCGCGTCGAATGCGCTTCGGGTCGCAGGAGACCTCTCCGACCGACTCGTCCAACTCCAACTTCAGCTCGATAGAGGTGCGCTTCGGGAACACCTCGGCGGCCGTATCGCGAACAAGGGCGCACAGGTTCGTTTCGGTCTTTCGCAGCTCCGTAGCCGTAACGAAGTCTCGAAAGTCCTGGAGGATTTCCTCGATGCGCGCGACCTGAGTATCAAGGCTCTTCTGAATCGCGCGTATGTCGGAGATGGCCGGCTGCTTTTCCTTGACCAGGTAGCCGAGCTCGTTGACGTCTCCTTTCAGCGCGAACACCCGGTTTCCGATCATGTGCGAGCTTCGGGCGCTGAGCTCACCCCAAGCCGCCATCCGCTCCGTTCGCAGCAGCCTCTCGGTACTTCGTATGTTCTCGAGACCGCTCGCGACCTGGTCCGCGACCGCCTGCAGCAAGCGAAGGTCATGCTCTGTAAACCGGTTGTCCAGAAACTCGTTGTCGCTGACGCGGCGGACGGCCCGGATCGCTCCGATACAGTTGCCGCGAGAAGCGATCGGCACCGCCAAGTAGGCTGCGATCTCCTTGCTCGGGAACTCGAGGTACATCCCGCGCCAACTCGGGTGCGATTGGGGATCGTCGAGAAGCAGCGGCTTCCCGGAATCGCAGACCCAACCCGTGCAACCCTCGCGGGCCGCGTAAGCGATCTTCCCGATTCGGTCCTCAAGGCGGCCGACGCTCGCTCGAAGCACGTATTCCGAGGAGACCGTATCGAGCAGAATGATCGAGCAAGCCTGGAAGCGCAGGACTTCGCGCGCCACCTCGATCACTCTCCCCAGTAGCTCGTCTTCGGATTGCGCGAGGTCGAGCGCGCTTCCCACCATGATCAGGGCGCGCTCGCTTCGTTCCAGCTCCATTCGGTCCAGGACCATCGAACAGATCTGGGCCATCGTCTCGCAAATCAGCAAGGCATCCGCGGTGTACGCATTCTTCTGATCGGACTCCGCATTCAGCACAGCGCGAATTCGGCCGTGTCGGTCGCATACGGGCACGGCGATTTCGCTGACGGTGGTGTCGATGAGCTTGCGGTAAATGGAATCCTTTCGCACGTCGCCCGTCGCGTAGGACCTGCCCGTCGCGGCGACGTATCCCACGATCCCGTCGCGGTCGTTGATGTTGACCGTGATCGGGTCGTCCGGAAGCAGTTCGGACCACTCCTTGCCCGCTCCGTGAAGCAGCTCCATGCAGCCGAGCTCGTCGTTCATGACCGCAAGCATGGTGTTGCGGCTATTTGTGAGCGCGAGGGTCTCGCCCACGATGCGATCCAGCGCACGGCCGTCGTCGCGCTCCTTCGACACGGCCGCCAGGACCTTCGCGAGGCCGCGCGTCGAATCCACGGGGCGATTATAGCGGGAGAACGGGATTGCTCTGGACTCCATTCCGCGTGGTGAACTTCCCGCCTCTCACACCTCAGGCTTGGCGGGACGCTTCGGGCAGGAGCGGGTCCCCCGCCGACGCGCTCCTTCGGTTCATAATCATTCGAACCGCCGGCGGCCGCGGGCCGGCGCAGAGAGAATGCGAGTAGTTGTCGAAGAAGGCGGCGCGGGCGATCCCGCGCTTCCGAGACGGGCTCGGCCCGGATGCGTGATCGTGGGAGGGGTTCTGCTTGGCCTGGCTCTCTTGTTCGTGATGCTTGCCAGGCCTTACACGGACTACCTCTGGTACTCGCTGGACGCAGGACAGCCGCAGGTGTTCACCACTGCCTATTCGACCAGGGGGCTCTTGTTTGGCGTGTCCTTCGTGCTGACGGTCGCGCTCTTCGCGTTCAGCTTCTCGCGAGCGCTGGGAACCAGCCTCGTTTACCTACGAGTGCCTGCCACCATAGGCGAGGTCCTTCTCTCGAACCTGCTCGCCTGGATCCAGCGGCACGGGCAGAACGCTTCGAAGATCGCGGCGGTCGTGTTGGGCCTGCTGTTCGCTCTGGGGTTCGCGGGCGAGTGGACGACCTACCTGCTGTTTCGCAACGCGGGCTCGTTCGGCATGAAGGAGCCGCTTTTCGGAATGGACGTGGGGTTCTACGCGTTCACGCTGCCTTGGTGGCTTGCCGTGCTTCAGTTCCTGTCGTCGCTGCTTCTCCTATGCACTCTGGCGACCGCGGGAATCTTCATCGGAATGCAGGCCGTCGCCAAGCTGGCAAAGGTCGAGCTGAACGCGCCCGCTATTCGAATTCACCTCTCCCTGCTGCTCGGCGCCACGTTCCTGCTGTTTGCGGCTCTCACCTGGATGAAGCGCTACGAATACGGCCTTGCCGAAAGCGCGCAGTTCACCGGCGCGGGCTACGCCGCGATTCGAAAGCTTTTCTGGCAGCAGATGTTGGCAGGCGCCCTCGCGCTTACCGGCGTGCTAACGCTGGCGAACGCCCGCGTCTGGAGGCCTTACTCCGCTCCGATAGGCGGCACGATCCTTTCGGCCGTCGTGTATCTGATCGGAATGGTGCTTTGGCCTGCGGTCACCCAGCGGATTCAAGTCGAGCCCGACAAGCTGAACGTGGAAGGGCCGTTTGCCGCAAGGGCGATCAAGATGACGCGCTGGGCGTACGGGCTGGATTCCGTGGATGTGCGCTTCACGGACGTCGCAGAGTCCCCCTCGCAGGCCGACATTGGAGCTTCAGGGCCTACTCTGGAGGCTATGCGCCTTTGGGACCCGGAAGTCCTGCGGCGCACGTTCGAAGTGTTGCAAGGCCTCCGGCCCTACTACCAGTTCCAGGACGTGGACGTGGACCGGTACGTGATCGGCGGAAAGACGGTCCCCGTCATGCTCGCGCCCCGCGACATTCGATTGGAAGGGTTGAGCGCCAGCGCGCGCACTTGGGTCAACACTCGGCTCCAATACACGCACGGCTTCGGCGCCGTCATGAGCGCGGTAAACGGCGCGCTGCCGAACGGGCGGCCGACGTACTTGATCCGCGACATTCCGCCGAAGACGCCCGCGGACATTCCGCTTGCGGAGCCCCGGCTCTACTACGGCGACTTTCGAGACGGGTTCGGCAACCCGGTGGACGAGTACGCGCTCGTGGGCACCAAGGTCAAGGAGTTCGACTATCCGGTCGAAGGCGGCGAGCAGACGCACGAGTGGAAGGGAGGCCGCGGGGTCCCGATCTCGAGCTACCTTCGCAGGCTCGCTTTCAGCTTCGTTCTTTCGGACGGCAATCTGCTCGTATCTGGCAACGTCACAAGCGATACCCGGGTCCTCTTCCGTCGCAGCATCCTGGAGCGCTGTCAGCGCATGTACCCGTTCCTGCTTTTCGACAACGACCCTTACATCGTGCTCCACGACAACCGGATCGTTTGGATCGTGGACGCGTACACGACCACCGATATGGTGCCGTACGGCTCTAGGCTGCGGCTTCAGTCCGGGCGGATGCTGAACTACATTCGCAACTCGGTGAAGGTAACGGTGGACGCCTATACGGGTGAGACGCGCGCGTTCGCCGTGCAGCCGGACGAGCCCATCCTGAAGGCGTTCCGGAAGATCTATCCCGGCCTTGTGCTCGACCTCTCGGAAATGCCGACGGAGCTGAAAGCCCACTGGCGCTATCCCGAGGACCAGTTCGTCATCCAGTCGCACCAGCTGACCCAATACCACGTAACCGATCCCACCATCTTCCTGAACAATTCGGACGCATGGGAGATGCCGTTCGAGCGCGGCCAGACCGGAGCGCGAATGCTCTTGCAGCCTTACTTCGTGCAGATGCAGCTCCCCGGCTCCTCGAATGCGGAGTTCCTGTTGATCCTGCCGTTCACGCCTCGGCAGAAGGTGAACATGAGCGGTTGGCTCGCGGCCCGCTGCGACCCGCAGGGCTATGGAGAGTTGATCTTGGTCAAGTTCCCGAAGGGCAGCACGATCCCCGGTCCTGAGCAGATGGAATCCAACATCATGCAGAACGAGGAGATCGCGAACATCACCAAGCTCTGGAACACGGAGCAGAGCAGGCTGGTTTCGGGGAACCTGATCGTGGTTCCGCTCGGCAAGAGCGTGCTTTACGTGAAGCCGCTGTTTCTGGAGAGCCGCGCGAACCCGATCCCGGAGATGGAGCGGGTCGTGCTCGGCACGGGCAAGAGCGTCGCGGTCGGGGAAAACTTCCAAGCCGCGTTCGACAGGCTCTTCGGGGCCGGCGCCCGAGCGGTTGCGCCCTCTGAGCCCTCTGAGCCCTCTGAGCCGACGTCCGAGCCCGGGACAGGGCCCGGCCCAAGCGAGGCCGCTCTGCGCGCGCGTCTTTCGGAGGCGATCAGGCTGCTCGACGAGGCGGATGCTTCGCTTCGGAAGGGAGACTTCGGGCGGTTCGGAGAGCTTCAGAAGAAGGCGCGCGAGCTACTTCGCGATCTCTCCAAGTAATCTGGCGCAATGCGGGTGGGCATCGTCGGTCTCGGGCTTATCGGAGCATCGATCGGCCTTGCTTGCAAGCGCCGACAAGCCGCCAAGGAGATCTTGGGGCACGACATTCGAAGAACGAACGCGAAGACCGCCCTCGAGCGCGGAGCCATCGACAAGTCGGCGCCACTCGCGCGAATCGCGGAGTGCGACCTCGTGTTCATCGCCGTTCCGCCGCAGGCGGTGGTCTCGTGCCTCGAATCCCTCGAGGCGCTGCGCTCGGATGGACTTGTCGCAACCGACTGCGCAGGAGTCAAGAAGAAGATCGCGGCATGGGTCGCCGGGAGAAGGAGCAGGCGGACGTGGATCGTTCCGGGCCATCCGATGGCCGGGACGGAAAGGCAGGGACCGGCGTCGGCGGATGCGGACATGTTCTCGGCCAAGCCATGGATCTTTACGCCCTTAGAGGACACTCCGGAAGAGGTCGTGCAAAGGCTCGCATCCGCCGTCCGGTCGCTTGGCGCCCGTCCGGTGCTGATGGACGCGGACGCGCACGACGAGCAGGCGGCTCTGCTTAGCCATCTCCCGCACTTCGTCGCGGCCGCGCTTGTGCTATCGATGAAGGGCAAAAAGCTCAGCTTTCCGGCAGGCACCTCATGGAGCGGCGCGACCAGAGTTGCGGGCAGCAACCCTGAGCTGTGGTCGCAGATCTCCACAATCAACCGAGTGGAGATCTTGGAGGCGCTGGACGGATTCGGCCGTTCGATAGCGGAAGCCAAGGCCGTGCTTCGAAAGAAGGACCCAAAGGCCCTCCGCGCATACTTCGCATCCGCAGCTCGAGCGAAGGGGAGTATGCGAAGGCGATGAGGCTCGCCGTTCGCCGCTCGGAACCTCTCCGGGGGGAGGTCCGCCCGCCTTCCGACAAGTCGCTGACGCACCGAGCGTACATGCTCGCTTCGATCGCCGACGACGAGTCGGTCGTACGCTCGCCGCTTCGAGGAGAAGACTGCGAGGCAACTCTTCGGTGTCTTGCGAGCATGGGCCTCGAGTACCAGGCGGAAGGGGACTCTGAGATCCGGCTCAAGCCGGCGCGAGACTGGCGCGTGCCTCCAGGCGAATTGGACTGCGGAAACAGCGGCACGACGATGCGGCTATTGGCAGGGCTAATCGCTTCGCGTCCGATTCAGGCGACGTTGGCCGGAGACGAATCGCTGTCGAGGCGGCCGATGGCCCGGATCGCCGAGCCTTTACGGCGGATGGGCGCCCAAGTCGAAGGCGATATGCCGCCGCTTCGCATCGGAGGAAGCCCGAGTCTGCGAGGAATCGAACACTGTAGCTCGGTGGCGAGCGCGCAGGTGAAGTCTTGCGTGCTGCTGGCCGGCCTCCGCGCGCAAGGTGAGACGTGGGTCCTCGAGCCCGCCCAGAGCCGCGACCACACCGAGAGGATGCTACGGTCGTTGGGAGTGCCGGTTCTAGCTCGCCCGTTGAAGCCAACCGCCCACGTCGAGGCGGTCGGCGTTCTCGGAGGCTCGAGAATTCCCGGTTTCGATTTCGAGGTTCCAGGAGACATCTCCAGCGCTGCGTTTTGGATGGTTGCTGCGGCGATCGTTTCAGGTTCGCAGGTGACGCTCAAGCAGGTCGGCGTCAACCCCACGCGAACGGGCATTTTGGACGTGTTCGGCCAAGCGGGAATCGTCCTCAAAGCTTGGACTGGCAGGAACGAGCTTGGCGAGCCGGTCGCGGACCTCAGTGTGGGAGCCTCGGTCGGCGGCAGAGCGTTCTTGATCGAGGGCCCGCTCGTTCCCAGGCTCGTCGACGAAATCCCGGTTCTCGCCGTGCTGGCGACGCAGCTCCCTGGCGTATCCCGAATCCGCGACGCAAGCGAACTGCGGGTGAAGGAGTCGGACCGCATCGCGAAAGTCGCAGACGGGCTTCGCGCGATGGGAGCGAGAGTCGAGACGGTAGAGGACGGCATGGACGTCGAGGGCCCTGCGGCGCTCCGCGGGGCCGTAATCGACTGCGACAAAGACCACCGGATCGCGATGGCGTTCGCGATCGCCGGCCTGGTCGCGGAGGGCGAAACGGTGATCGGGGGCGCCGAGGCGATCGCCACGAGCTATCCTTCGTTCGAGGACGACCTTCAGCGCCTTCAAGCTTAGGACACTCCATGAGCCTCGTGATCGCGATCGACGGACCGGCCGGCGCGGGCAAGTCCACGGTTGCCAAACTCCTTGCATCGGAACTTGGTCTGACCTACCTGGACAGCGGGGCGATGTACCGCTGCGTGGCGCTCGCAGCCTCCCGCGCGGGGCATGGTCGCGGGGACCTGGACGAGGCGGCGCGCATAGCGGAGTCGATCAAAATCGGGTTCCAGGAACCTTCCTCCCCCCTGGAGGGGGAGGTCCGTGATCCCGACTTGTCGGGAGAACGGGGTGGGGGGACGCAGCGCGTGTTTCTGGACGGCGAGGACGTAACCGAGGCCATCCGCACGCCCGAAATCGGCGAGCTCGCGAGCGCCATCAGCGTGCATCCGCCGCTGCGCAGGGCGCTTGTCGAAAAGCAGCGGGCGATCGTCGCGCGGGGAGGCTGTGTGCTGGAGGGCCGCGACGCGGCGACCGTAATTGCCCCGGACGCCGACCTGAAGGTGTTCCTTACGGCAGACCTCAGAACTCGCGCTCGTCGCAGAATGGCCGACTTCAAGTCCAGGGACCCCTATATCACCCTCGAAGACGTAGAGCGACAGATCGCCGAGCGCGACGAGCGCGACTCTTCCCGGGCGGACAGCCCATTGAGAATCGCGGAGGGCGCGATCGTCGTGGACACGAGCCGGATGACGATCGCGGAAGTCGTTGACAAGCTGAAGGCCCTCGTTACTGCAATCGGGCGTTAGGCGTCGATTTCGAGCAGATACAGGCTCGTCAAGAAGATTCGATCCGTTCTCGCATCCAAGCGGCCAGGTCCTCCAGGCATTCCGGGTTTTCGTACAGCTTGCTGTGAACGAGCAGTCCGGGATTGGATGGCACATAACCGCGCCAGCGCGAAAGACCGGGAGGCGTCTTGACGGGCCACATCTGCCAACGAATTCCTTTGAACGGGTTCTCCCATCCGAAAGCAAGAAACCTCACGATCGAGACGGCGACGAAGCGGATAGCCATGCAAACAACCACGTATACGGCCAAAAACGAAAAGCTGCCGACGGCTGCGCCCGTCAGCTTGTCCGTCCAAGAGATCGCGGACGGATCCGGACTTAGTACGAGAAAGTAATAGGCGCTAAGCGCGATTACTATGAGAATGGGATAGAACGACAAGAGAGCAAAGGCGAGGCGCACTATGCCCGATGCTACGATCAGCGCGGCGGCCGCTTCGTCCCATGCGGTGCCCGCCACGAAAAGCTTGGCGGGTTCGAATGTTGGCAGCTGAATATCCTCGTAGAAACGATGGACGATCTCGGCCCTACCCATTTGCCTCAGACTCGAAAGTATCCGCGAGCCGATAAACACCCCCAACAAGATCGTGGCAAGTACCGCAAGCAGGCTGTTCCAGGGCGCGGGCACTCCGTAGGCTTCCAGCACGGCTGGGCCGAAAGAGACGATCCCGTAACCCGCTGCGATCGCGAAAGCGGTCGCCATGCCCCAAGCAAGGTACATCGGCGCTCGCTTTGCTTGGCGTACCAGCCAGTTCCTATCGACGTCCTGCGCAAGCCGCAGGAAGGGAGTGGACAGGCACGCCACTCCTGCCAGCACGGCGCCCTTCTCGCGAGATTCGAGCACCTTCGACGCGTATAGAGCGACGTTGCCTCCGTGGCTGTGGCCCACAAGGAACACCTTAGGGGCAGGCCGTTTCGGATCGGTCCCATCGGCTTCCGCTTCGGCTGCGACTTTGTCCGCCAACCGCCGGCTCGCGAGGATGCGAGCGCCATGGCTGTTGTTGAAGCGCCGCATGAGGCGAAGCTCGCGCCCGAACAGGAGGCCCCCCCAGTCATGCTGCTCGAACCGGACGCTGTATACCGGCTCAAGCACCTTTCGCAGCGCGGCGATCAGCAGTGATCCCTGCTCGTTCTGAAAGCTCGCGTCGGGCGCAAACGTGCCGTGCACGAGGTACACGAGCACTTGTGGCTTGTTTCGAGCCGCGCGCTCGTCCGCCCCCATGGCAGATGCTTTCCACGCACCGGGGATCCTCTCCTGTTGCCGTGGGCCCGCATCGTTACGGGTGGTTCGACGAAGCTTTGAGCCTCGACGCGGCCCAGTTTCCCGACTATGCCCATTCGACCGCTTCGACACTCGGTAACCTAACGCAACGAGGCAAAGCATGGGCTCATTTCAAGGACCGAGGGAGTGGGGAAGGCTGCTTACGGCCATGCTCACTCCATTCAACCCCGACGGCTCCGTCAACGCAGAGGAAGTCGGCCGGATCGCAAATCACCTCGTCGACGATCAGAAGAACGACGGGCTCGTGGTTTGTGGCACGACGGGCGAATCGCCGACGCTCGACGAGAGCGAGAAGCTCCGCGTCTTGGAGCTCACCTTGGAGGCGGTAGGAGACCGGGCGGCGGTCGTGTTCGGCGCGGGAACCTACGACACGGCGGAGTCCGTGGTCATGGCGCGCGAGGCGGAAAAGCGCGGCGCGCACGGGATCATGCTCGTGAATCCCTACTACAACCGTCCGGGCCAGGCGGGCCTATACGCGCACTTCTCGGCGGTCGCCCGCGAAACGACGCTTCCGGTTATGCTGTATAACATTCAGCCGCGCACCTCTATCAATCTGGAAACGCCGACTCTGCTTCGGCTCGCGGAAATCCCGAACGTCGTCGCCGTAAAGGAGGCGAGCGGGAGCATGGTCCAGATCTCGGACGTCTGCGGCGCCGTGCCGGACGGCTTCCGCGTGTACAGTGGGGACGACGGGCTCACCCTTCCCGTGCTCAGCGTCGGCGGATACGGAATCGTGAGCGTGGCGGCCCACGTCGTGGGGCCGGAGATCAAGGAGATGGTCGTCGCGGCTTTGGGCGGCGACCCTTCACGCGCAAGAACGATCCATCACCGCCTGGCGCCCGTTTTCAAGGCTCTGTTCTCCGCGCCCAGCCCGGTGCCCGTCAAGTACGCCCTATCGAAAAGGGGCTTCGATTGCGCGCGCGTGCGGCTGCCGCTAGTCGAGATGAACGACGAGGAGAAGCGCGTGGTCGATCGGGCGCTGGACGGCTTGCTTTCCAGGGTTTAGCGCACTCGGACCGAATTGCGGCATCGGCCAAGCTCGCCAGAGTTGTACGCGGATCGAACAGCAAAACGGGCCGCGTGGCCCGTCCTAGATTCCATGAAGCGATTCCTACTCCCTTACGCTCTTTCCATCAGCGCCGGCGCGCTCGCACAGCTCACTCCATTCGAAATCGGCGCGGGATACGCGCAATCCGGCTCGTTCGACAAGGACACCGGCGGCCGCGGAAGGATCGAGGGCCTCTCGCTTTCGCTTTCCCAATCCGTTCTGCGACTGCCTCTCGCGGGCGAGGTGCGACTCGGCGCGAGCGGGATCCTCAACGGCTCGGACGGAAGCCTGGTTCGAGTTTTTGGGCGCTATCGCTCGCCGTCGGGCGGGCCGAACGGCGGATACGGAATCCTAGGGGTCTGGTGGGCCCGTGCGGAGGGCAAGGACGGCGCTTTCGACACGAAGGACGGCACGGGAGTGGACGTCGGCATCGGACTTCCGCTCGGAGGCGTGCTTCCCGGGTTGCCGTCGGTCTCCCTGGAGCTTATCAGCCACCAAGGCAATGTCGCGCAGCCACGGGGCTGGTCGGCCGTCGCGTCGTTTCGCCTTTGATCCCGGACCTTCGCAAGAGCCAGAATAGAGGCATGCGGATCGAGATTACGTTTTGCTGGGAGTGAGACTATCACCCGATGGCCGCCAGTTTGGCGGAAGAGATCGTCGAGGCGTTCAAGGTGCCCGTTGGCACTCCGCATCCCGTTCGGGACATCTCGCTGGTGCCGGGGGTTGCCGGTGTGTTCGACGTCAAGGTGAACGGCGAACTGGTGTTTTCCAAGCACAAGGTCGGCCGCCACGCCCAGCGGGGCGAGGTGGTCGAGGCGATTCGCCAGTTTGCGCGGGTTTAGGCCCGCAGGAATCGAGCGCCTAGCCGGCGAACTCTCGCTCGGCGCAAATGGACCTCGAGCAATTCCGCAAGGTCGTTCAGAACTACTCCGAACAGGTTCGGAAGGGAAAGGAGATCGCGCAAGAAACGGCGGACTCCTTGCTCTACGCGGGGGAGGACCTCGCCGAGCCCGCCTATTCGGCGTTCAACAAGAGCCTTCGCCGCTCGAATCCGCGTTCGTCGAGGGACACCATGATCGTCAACTACCTTTCCTTCATCGTCTTCGTGATCTTCATGGGCATCGGCTGGGTGCTCTTCGGCGACGGCCTGCGCCAGGAACCGCCTGTTCTGCTGGCGCCGATCGCATGGACGATCGGCAGCATCTTGGCCTCTTCCGCGATCAAGCTGGCCGCCCAGTGGGAGCGCGTCCTTGTTTTTCGCCTCGGGCGGTTCAATCGGACGGTGGGCCCCGGCGTGTACCTGCGGATTCCGCTTATCGAGCAGATGCGCCACGTGGACACGCGAATCGTGGCGATCGACATCCCCCGGCAGGAGGCGATCACCCAAGATAACGTTCCCATCGCAATCGACGGCGTCGTTTTCTTGCGGGTTGTGCGCCCGGACCAAGCGGTGATCAACGTGCAGGACTACTTGTGGACGATCGTGCAATACGCAAGGTCCGCCCTGCGGGACGTGATCGGGGGCCGCACCCTGGACGAGGTGCTCACGGACCGCGAGGGGATCGGCCACCAGATCGAGGGAATGCTCACGAAGGAGACGGAGCATTGGGGCCTCGAAGTGGACGGGATCCGAATCCAGGACATCATCCTGCCGGAAGACCTGAAGAAGGTGATGAGCCGCCAGGCCAGCGCCGAACGCGAGAAGCGGGCGAACATCACGAAGTCCGAAGGCGATCGAATGGCCGCCGAGAACCTGGCTGTCGCGGCGAACACGATGATGGCGAGCCCGGGCGCGATGCAGCTTCGGACCCTGCAGACGATCGACGGGCTGGGACCGACGGCTTCGAACACCGTGGTGCTGGCGGTGCCGATCGAGGTCATGGAAGCCGTGGACGCCATCGCCTCCGCACGGCGCAATCCGCTCCCGAAGGGCGGCTCAAACTAGCCTGGAGCGCAGGCAATCGGGCTCTTAGGCGAAAGGAGGCTCCGTTGCGCGTCCCGAATCGCAAAGCATGCGAACTTTGCGCCTTTCGCGCCTGGGATTGCCGGTTGCGGCGATCCTTGCAGCCGCCGCACTCGCCCAGGGACCATCTCGTTCGAGCCCCGAAGACCTGCTCTCCGCGTACAAGCGCGCGGACGACATCGCCGCGGCGCAACAGGCGGCCTACAAGCTGCAGCTCGATGCGAACTGGATCGGGCGCGGCAACCGATTCTGGTATTCGAACCGGCTCGCGGGCGGCAAGACCGAGTATTGGCGCGTCGACTCGGCACGCGCGCTCCGAGAGCCGGCTTTCGACCACGCAAGGCTCGCGGCCGCGCTCGCGAAGGCAGCAGGAAAGCCGGTCGACCCCGATAGGCTCCCGATATCGAATCTCGAATTCTCGGAAGATTTATCGTACGCGAGCTTCGACTTCGAGCAGAAGCGCTGGCGTCTCGACCTTGGCGCTTACGAGGTCAAACCGACTGGCGAGGCGCGGCCGTCGCAACGCGGCCCAGGGCTCGGCCAAGGGCGTGGCAGAGGCGGGCCATCCGGCCAGGCGAGGCCGATCGTGTCGCCGGACGAAAAGTGGACCGCAGAGCTAGTCGAAGGGAGGCTCCGCGTGAAGGGCCGAGCGGACGAAAGGGTTGCTTTCGAGTCCAAGACGGACACCCTGCAGTTTGTGAATTGGGCGCCCGACTCGAAGCGGCTGGTGGCGTTTCGGTGCATCCCCGGAGACCGCAAGCAGGTGCACCTGGTTCGCTCATCTCCGGCGGAGGGGGGCCGCGCGACGCTGCAATCCCGAAACTACGACCTTCCGGGCGACAAGTTGGACACCTTCGAGACGTTCGTGATCGACTTCGAGTCGGGGTCGGAAATCAAGAGCGACCTGGAGCCGATCGTGCTGGGCGGGCATCCGTTCATCGGGCCCCCGAACTTGCGCTGGTGGAAGGGCGGAAGGAGCTTTTTGATCGATTTTGCGGTGCGCGGTTACGCACAGTACCGAGTCGAAGAGGTCGAACTCGCGTCCGCGAGGCGAAACACGCTGATCGACGAACGCTCCGAGACCTTCGTGGACACGACAAACCTAATCCTGAGGCTTCTTTCCGAGTCAGAGGAGCTGATTTGGCGCTCGGAGCGCGACGGCTGGGGCAGGCTGTACCTGATCGACGGCAAGGCCGGGACGGTGAAGAACGCGATCACGCCCGCGGGCTGGGTCGTCCGCGGCGTGTACTCGATCGACGAAAAGGCTAGACGACTATGTTTCACCGCGAACTGCACCCGCGAAGGTGAGGACCCGTACTTCATACACGGCTTCACGGTCGGCTTCGACGGCAAAGGATTGGTTCGGCTAACGGAGGGCAGCGGCTACCACAGGCTTCAGTTCTCGCCGGACGAGAAGTACTTCGTCGACACCTACTCGCGCGTAGACGACCCGCCGGTCCACGAGCTCCGTCGGATGTCCGACGGGAAGAAACTGTTGGACCTCGAGCGGGCCGACCTCTCGGATTGGAAGAAGTTCCATCTGCCGATGCCCGAGCCGTTCGTCGCCAAGGGCCGGGACGGCGTGACCGACATATGGGGGGTCGTGTACCGCCCCTCGAACTTCGATCCCAATATGAAGTATCCGGTTATCGAAAACCTGTACGCGGGCCCCCAGGACTCCTTCGCGCCGAAGGCCTTCAGCGCCGTGGCCGGCATGCAGCGACTCGCAGAGCTGGGTTTCATCGTCGTGCAGTGCGACGGCATGGGCACCCGCAACCGGGGGAAGAGCTTCCACGACGTGTGCTGGAAGAACCTGGGCGACGCGGGGTTCCCGGATCGGATTCTCTGGATGAAGGCGCTCGCGGCGAAGTACCCGTACGTGGACCTGACACGCGTCGGCGTCTACGGCACGAGCGCGGGGGGCCAGAGCAGCACCGGGGCCCTGCTGTTTCACCCCGAGTTCTACAAGGTCGCGGTCTCGTCTTGCGGATGCCACGACAACCGCATGGACAAGTACTGGTGGAACGAGCAGTGGATGGGTTATCCCGTCGGGCCGCACTACGCGCAGCAGTCCAACATCACGAACGCCAAGAACCTCCAGGGCCGCCTGCTGCTGATGGTTGGCGAACTGGACACGAACGTGCCGCCCGAATCGACGCTTCGGCTGGTGGACGCGTTGATCAAGGCGGAGAAGGAGTTCGACTTCTTGATCCTTCCCGGCCAAGGCCACGGAAGCGGAGGAGCCTTTGGCGAGCGAAAGCGCCGGGACTTCTTCGTCCGGTGGCTGCTGGGTTTGGAGCCTCCGGACTGGAACCGGGTAAGCGCGGGCGCATCTCCTCTCGGTTAGGTGTAGGGATTCTCTTCTTTCTGGGAGGAGCCGACGGCCGCAGTTCGAAACGCGCATCATTCCCCATCCCTTTGCATCGCGCCCACTAGGAACTGGGGCGAGGGACTTGCTCCTGTCGCTTTGGTCTTTTTGGGCGGGACTCTACGCAGAGGAAACCTTTCCACGGTCCAAGCTCCCGGCATTTCTACCGATACTTGGAACGCAGGCCGCCTTCGCGGCGGGCACCCGCGTATGCCCAACTACGACTACGTGATCGTCGGCGCCGGTTTCTTCGGCGCCGTGTGCGCGCACGAGCTCACGCGCCGGAATAGGCGCGTGCTGGTTCTCGACCGCAGGAACCACGTCGGCGGGAACTGCTACACCGAAGTAGTGCACGGCATCCCCGTTCACCGCTACGGCGCCCACATCTTTCACACGAACGACCGTCGAATCTGGGAGTACGTAAACGGGTTCGCCGAGTTTCGGCCCTATTGCCACCGGGTAAAGGTCCGGCACGGCGAGCGGCTGTTCTCTTTTCCCATAAACTTGTTGACGTTGCACCAGCTTTGGGGCGTCCGATCGCCCGAAGAGGCCGAGCGGAAGCTGGCCTCGGTCCGTGAGCCGATTGCGGAGCCGAGGAACATGGAGGAGTGGTGCCTGGCGACGGTCGGCCGAGAGATTTACGAAACCTTCGTTTACGGTTACTCCTGCAAGCAATGGGGCCGTGAGCCGAAAGACCTACCCGCCACGATCATACGAAGGATTCCCGTGCGGCTTTCGTTCGACGACAGCTATTTCGACGACGCGTACGTGGGCATTCCGGTAGACGGTTACTCGCCCATCTTCGAGCGCATGCTGGACGGAATCGAGGTCTTGTTGGACTGTGACTTCTTCGCGGACCGCGCGGGGTTCGAGCGGATGGGCACGGTGATCTTCACCGGGATGATCGACGAGTATTTCGGCTTTCGGCACGGCCCGCTCGAATACCGTTCCTTGCGCTTCGAGGACGAAGTCGTGGACGGCGACTTTCAGGGCGCTCCCGTGGTCAACTATGCGGACAAGGACGTTCCCTTTACGCGCATCATCGAGCACAAGCACTTCCACGGGATCGAATCCGATCAGAGCGTTATCACCCGCGAGTACCCGGATAATTATGAAGCCGGCAAGGAGCCCTACTATCCCGTAGGAGACGCAAGGAACCGCGCGCTGTACGAAAAGTACCGGGCCATTCCCACCGACACCCTGTTCGGCGGGCGTTGCGGCCGGTACGTGTATTGGGACATGCATCAGGCGATCGGCGCTGCGCTAACTCTGGCGCGAGGCCTCCGGACTGGCCGAACGAAGGAGAGGATCGCAGCATGAAGATCGTTCTCGCCACGGGCGCGGACGAGGGTTACTTCCCTCGAATCTGGCCCTACCTGCGAACCATCGAGCGACTCTCGCAGGCGGACCGCAACGTCGTGTTCGTGCCTGTCCGGGGCAAGGAGCGCTGGTTCGAGCGTATCCGAACGCTTAGCAAGACCGAGTTTCGTCCCGTGGACGTCTCCCGTTTGCGCGCGCGGAACCCGAACAACTGCCTGCAGCACGGCGAGTTTCTAGATTACGACGACCCGGACGGGCGAGACGACGACCTCATCGTTTTCACGGACGGGGACATCTGCCTGCAGCGGTGGTTCGAGGCTTCGGAACTGGAGTGGCTGGCAGCCATGGGCGAACGAGGGGTCGCGGCAGGCTACAACGAAGGTCCCTTCGGAACTCTCGATCGAGAGGCCAGGCTCCTGCATCCTCACCAAGGTCTTGAGGCCGTACGAAACGCGTTTCCCGGCGATTGGGAGTCGTGGCCCTGCCTCAATACGGGAGTCTTGATCGCAAAACGGGCCGCGTATCGCAGGCTGTGCGAGGCTTACGTGGAGCGCTTCCCGGAGATCGACGCGCTTCTGGGACACTACGCGAAACAGCAGTGGCTTCTTTCCTGGCTGATCCACTCGAACGGGTTTACCGTCGAGCTCCTGCCCGGCGAGATCCACACGCACGGGTGCCATCCGTTGCCGCTCCAAGCTTCGCGGGTCGGCGACGAGCTGTTCTTCTCCGGCAAGCGTGTGATGTTCCGTCACAACGTCGAGTTCGGGCCCAGCAAGGAGCGAACCGGGCTCTTCCGGCATCACCTTTACGGCAGGCAGCCCCAGGCGCCGGCCCAACCGGAGGCCTCGATCGGCCAAGCGCACTTGGCGGCCCTGCGCGCAAGTGTGATCGTGTATTCCAGAGACTCCGCCGACAGCCTGATCGAATGCTTTAGCGCGACCCTCGCAACGATCGGGGCCGGGGACGAAGTGATCGTTGTCGACGACGCCTCGGCAGACCGGAGTCCGGACGTCCTGATGCAGCTCGAGGGCGCTCACCGAAACCTGCGCGCGATTCTGCTCAAGCGCGAATCGGGCGTGTGCGCTGCTTGGAACCGCGGACTCGAAGTGTCGAAAGGCGAGGTAGCGGTGTTCCTCCGGCCGCACGCCATCCCGGCCCCCGGGTGGCTCGACGCGCTGTGCGCGCATGCGAGAGCGCCGAGAACCGGCGCTGCCGGCCCGCTCTGGGACAGGCAGGAGGGTGCCCAATGCCTGCTCCCGCACCTAGTCGCCGGGTTAAACGGTGAGTTCACGTACGAGCAGATCGCGTCCTTGCTGGCAGAGCTCAATTTGGGATTGTCCTTCACGACCAGGACTTTGGAGCCGCACTGCATAGCGATCGCGCGCTCGACGATCGAGGCTATGGGAGGCTGGGACGAAGGCCTCTTTGGAGGGGCGGAGGTCCTGGACCTCTGTTGGCGGCTTCAGGAAGCCGGGCTCGAGTGCAGGATCGCCTGTGACGCGCTCGTTAGAAGTCTCGCTGCGGGCCTGCCCGACTCGGGCGTTCAGGGTCCCCCTGCGGTTGCGCTCCTTGAGAAGGTTCGGACGACATACGGTCCGGGCAAGGAGCCGCATCCCGTCGAGATCTGGGGCGCGCGCGTTCTTGCCGAACCGGCGCGCGAGAGCTCAGAAGAGCCGGCGAGACTTGCCGGCGTGGGGAACTGAGTGCCATCTGGGCAAACACCCCTCTGCGGGACGATCGCTGCGCGGGCCCAGCCAGCAGGGACTACAATGCACGCACGAATGGACGTCGTACGCTATAAGCCCGGGGAGGCCATTCGGTGGCTGCAGGCGGGAGCGGAAAACCTGCGAAAGGAGGCGAAGCGCCAAAGCGCGAGCCTCGTGACGCGAAAGGGCGAGCGCACGATCGCCAAGGATATTCGAGACGCCGCGGGCGCAATCTTCGGAATGGGAAAGAGCGCCTTGGCGGAGCTGATGCACCATGAGGCGCAAGCCAGCGAGTACGTGCTGCGCGAGGACCGATTCGAAGTGATCGGACGCGGAGGGAGCCGGGCGGTCCGTTATCGAGATGTCTCGGCAATGAAACAGCGCGGGGACCGAGTGACCGTCGTTCTCGAAAGCGGGTCTCTGACGATCAAGCCGCACGCGTACATCCTCGCGGGCCGACTGAAGGTGCCGATCGGATGGAGCAGGAACGGGATCGAGGTGCCCTTTGAAACGCTGACGGACGAGCTTTCCGCGCGCGCTGGGGTAAACATCGAAAACTTGTGAGCGCTTGGCTGCAGCCGGAGCCCGCCAACTGGTGGCACGTCGTCGACGACGCGATCGAGGAAGACGTTGGCAGCGGCGACGTTACCGGCGGCTGCGTCGATCCGGCCCTCTACGCCGAGTGGTACATCGAAGCGCAGGCCGACGGGGTCGTGTGCGGCGGCGGGATCGGCGAGTACCTTCTCGCGCCCTATCCGAACGATCCGGAGAACTGCTTTTTCAACGTCGTCCGAGCCGACGGCGAGCGCGTTCAGCGTGGCGACAGAATCCTCGAGGGATTGATCTCGGCCCGTCGCGCCCTGATGGCCGAGCGAAGTCTTCTCAACTTTCTGATGATGCTCGGAGGCGTCGCCACGATGACTTCGCAATACGTTGCGCGCGTCGAGGGCACCGACGCGAAGATCGTGGACACGCGAAAGACCCTTCCAGGCATGCGGGCGCTGCAGAAGTACGCGGTGCGGTGCGGCGGAGGCCACAACCACCGCATGGGGCTGTTCGACGGCGCGCTGATCAAGGACAACCATATACGCGCGTGCGGAAGCATCGCCAGGGCGGTCCAGCAGGTCAAGTCGTACGCGTCGCACCTTATCAAGATCGAAGTCGAGTGCCGCACTCCGGAGGAGGTCGACGAGGCCGTCGAAGCGGGCGCGGACATCGTGCTGCTGGACAACATGGACCCGTTCCAAATGCGTGAAGCCGTACGCAGGTACAAGGGCGACGTGCTCTTCGAAGCGAGCGGGGGAATCTCGCTCGACACGGTTCGCGGAGTGGCCCAGACCGGAGTGGACCTGATCTCCATCGGGGCGATCACCCATTCCGCTCCCGCTCTGATGATGCACATGGAGCTTTCGTGAGGTCGCCCCTCGACTCCGGCCCACTACTAGAGCTGGACGAGGTCGATTCGACGCAGACCGTCGCAGCGGCGATTCTAAACGGACAGCGAGGTGGCCCGCTCCCCGGCGTAATCCTGGCTCGACGACAGACGCAGGGAAAGGGACGGCTCGATCGCAAGTGGGTATCAGGCGACGGCGACTCTCTTACGATGAGTCTATTGTTTCTCGACTACACGGGCCACTCCGAGCCCTGGCTTCTGGGCATGGCCGTAGCGTGCGCGGCGGCGGGCGCGCTGCACTGCAGGCTCCGCTGGCCAAACGATCTGGTGTTGGACGGCAGAAAGCTGGGAGGAGTCCTAACGGAGCTGCTTTCGATCGGGGACATCGCGGGTTCGAGCGCGGGCAAGCACGGACAAGTGCCGGTAGTGGGAATCGGTGTCAACCTAAACCAGGCTGCGTTTGAAGGCGAGCTCGCGGACAAAGCGATTAGCCTGGCGATGGTGCGGGCAGCGCGGAACGCAGAGAACCTCGCCCGCCACTATGATCCGCGTTCGGTCGCGAACCAGATCTTGGACCGCATTCGGTCCCTTCCCGAGCCTGATTCGTGGAGGAGTCTGGAACCGGTATGGGCGCTATTCGACGACACGCCCGGCAAGCCCTATGTGCTGCCGGACGGCCGGGAGGCGAGCGCGGTTCGAGTCGGGCCCGACGGAAGGTTGATCTGCATGGTGGACGGGCAGGTGGCGTCGGTGTTGGCCGGAGAGGCCATTCTTTGTTGAAGGGAGCGAGCTCTCGCGCCGTCTGAGCCGGCAGACGCCAGTTTCACAGAGAGCTTCGCCTTCAGGCGCCTCTCAGACTTCTTGCCGCCCTTCAATTCTTCAACTTGGCTGATCGCCTCTGTGTCCATGGAAACCTTCGTCGCGATGCCCCGCTTCAGGTCGAACTCTATGACCCCCGATCCCGATAGTGCCGTCGAAACCTTCGCGAATGCGGACTCCTCGTCTGCGGCTTCCTGCATTCCTTCGGTCTCCAGCGTGGTGTATCGCTGCTCGATCCGAACCTCGACCTTAGCTTCGCTTTCGGAAACGGCGACGGCCTTGCAGAGGTAGGCCATGTCCGTGTCGCCGAATCTGCGCGCGAAGGTCCACTCCTTGCCCTCTTCGATCCCGCCCTCGGGGAACTCTAGCGGCAGATAGCTAACGTCCGGAAACCGCTTCAAATCGAGCCCCGGGAGCCGGACGGGAAGCTTCGTGTCCGGCGCGTCGGTCTTCAGGACGCGCCCCTGCGGGCTGAGGCTGACGGTGGTCTTCGGGAAGTAGGCTTTGACGTTTTCCAGCTCGAACGGGAGAGGCGTGTCGTTGAGAAGCGCCTTTAAGGAGGTCAGCTCGGACGATGCTCGGACGTTGCCGTCGTCGTCCGGCTTCAAGCCCTCGACGCGAACGCCGAGCCGCAGCTCCGCTTTCGCTTGTTCGCCTCCAAGCAAAGGCAGCGCCCCTTCGAACGTGACCGACATTTCGTAGGTCAGCGTCCGTCCCGGCGGGAACGAGTAGGACGCGGGAATCAACAGGGCGGCAGCGATCGCGATCATCGCGCATATTTTGGCTTCCTTCCGGCGTAGGGGAGTTCGGGCGTGTGGGTGAACATCCCCCTCCCAATGTCCCAGCGGAGCGAGGAGAGGAGGAGGGGAAAGGCGTGGGGGTTCCGGGGCGTGCGGACGTTTTCTCGGCCCGGCGGGCCGAAGTCGGATCGCAGGCTTCGAGATAGGACCGCCGGTCTTATCTCCGAACGCGCCAAAATGGGACGTTTCCTATGAGTCTGCAATCCGCGGAGCGTGACTTCGGCCAGCGAGCGGCGGGCTTCGCCCGGCCCGACCCGCTTCCTCCCGAAACCGTGCTCGCCAACAGGTTTCGAATCGAGGCCGTCTCGAAGCAGGACGATTTCGCGATTGCTTACCTCGCCACCGACACGGCAAGGCGCGAGCCCAGCGTTTTGCGAGAGGTCGCCCCCGCCGGCTCCGTGCGAGTTGCAGGCGGGATGCTCGACATGAGCCCCCTTGGCGAAGCACACGCCTCCCGCCTCAGACATACGTATCTGTTGCAAGAACGAAGGCTCGCCAAACTAAGGTGCCGCACGATCCCATCCGTTCGATTCGCGTTCTGCGAGAATGGGACTGCGTACTCGGCTTGCGAGAGCCTGCGCGGCGCCCGAAGCCTCGACGAACGCTTGCGCGCCGACGGCCCGATCAACCGCGAGCTTGCGGAGAGCGTTCTTCTCGCTGCCCTCGATGCCCTGGAGTCGGCTCATGCCGCCGGAATGCTGCATCTGGAGATCTGCCCCGCGAGCGTGCTTGTCGGAGAGGGAGCTCGGGTATGGCTGGTCGACTTCGGGGGCGCGAAAGCCTGGCACTACGAGGCTTCGGGGAGGATGCGCCAGCACACGCCTTACGACGCGCCGGAACTCTCCGATCCACTTCGAAAACGAACACCGGCGGCAGACTTCTATGCGCTGGCTGCAACGGTTTACGAGTCGCTAACCGGCGAGCCGATTCCGCTCACAGAGGACGTCGTGTCCCGGTTGCCGAGGATCGACAAGCTGAGAACGGATCTGTCGGCGGGATTCGGAAGAGCGATCGAGGAGTGCTTGCGATCTTCGCCCGCCGGCCGTCCGCAATCCGCGGCCGAGGTCCGCTCGCTGCTGGCGAGAGAGTCGCGGGAGGCCGATGGGGAAGTCGGTCTCGAGACCTTCGACGAGCGCGCGGTTAGGTTGATGGGCTTCCGCTTCGGCAAGCGCGAGTGTCCCGCCTGCGGCGGGATCTTGGAGAGCGTGAGGCCTCTGCGGAAGGGCGTCTGCCCGGTCTGTCGGGAGGGATTCGTTCGCCGCAGATCCCTTGAGCCGAACCAGTGTCCCGTTTGCAGAGTCGGAGCGCTGCGCCGGAGGGCCAACGACGCTCCGATCGCCGCGTGCCCGATCTGCGAAACGGGCATCCTGGCGAAGCACCGAAAGCGAGTGTTCTCTCGAGAGTATTCGCTTCGATGTCGGGAGTGCGAGGCGGAATTCGAGCCCAATGAGCGCGGGTTGGCGCTGCTCCGCGCTCCAAATCCGCGGGCAGGCGTGGAAGTCGGGATCGAAAAGACGCACGAGGAATGGCGGGCGCTTTCCGGCCGCGCAAGCGTGTTTTGGCATTGCGACAGCTGCGCCGCGCAGATCGACGCCCTATCAGACGGCAGGCTGGCGCTCGTCTCGCCCGCAAATGCACTTCGGCACGGCCCGCTCTATCGTGAGGAGTGGGCGCGGATCGCTGCCGACCTTCCTCCCTACGCGGGCAACTCCGAATGCGAGGCGTGTGGCGCGGACCTCGACGTCTGCGACGGCAGATTGACCATCATCGAAGCGCACCACGACCCCTACGGCTTCGCGCGCGAGTACGCCGTGCGATCGCTCTCCATGGAGGACTTGCGATGGCTCGCGGTCGGAAAACTCAGCAGGCAGCTCGGACTCGTCTGCCTTTCGTGCGCGACGGAATTCGACGACGAACACGGCGTGCTTCGCTTGGTGCAAACATCGAGCCCGAATCCAGAATTGAGAGACGGCAAGGCGATGCTGCTCGAGGACTGGCATCGGGCCGCGCGAGGCTTGCCGCTCATCGCGGAGGAGCCGACGTTTGAAGCGGACTTCGACCGGGCGCTCATCGAAGCTTACGAGAGCGGAGGAGTCTCCTTCGGGTCGAAGAACGGCGCTCCGGTCTATTGGCGCGGCCCGGCGATCCGCCACCTGCGCATCGACGGAGCATGGCGCTATGCGGGAGGCGGCCGCTTGGTCGCCACTTCCAGCGAAGTCCGCTACAGAAGACTGCTTCGAACGATGCGCTTGCCGATTGGTTCGATCGAGAGCGCAGGCTCGGATGGCGAGCTGCTGATCCTCACGCTTGCGAACGACGGAGAGGCTTATGCCTTCGAAGTGCCGGAGTCCAATCTTTCCGCCAAGCTTCGAAGCGGCACGCGAACGGTGAGCCTCGGCGCCGGCAACCTCGCGCGCAGGATCGAGCAGCTACTAAGCGGCGGCCCCGGCTCTCAGCCGGACTCTCGATGACGAAGGGGCACGGCCGGCAGGACTAGGGACTCCGAGGAGTACGACGTGATCTTGATTAGCCTATCCAGGACGACCTTGACGGCTCCCGCGAGTGGAAACGCGAGAAGCATTCCAGCCAATCCGAACAGCGCGCCGCCGCTGAACACGACGAATAGGCTGACGATCGGGTTCAAACCTACGGACCTACCCACGACGCGGGGATAAACGAACAGGTCGAATCCCCTGTCCGCCACGAAGTAGATGAGCGTGCACAGCGCGGCAGCGCCCCAAGGAGAGCCCATCTCCATGCCAAGGACCGCCGTCTTTCCGGTGAGACCCGTGACCGCGAAGAGCACAGACCAGGAAATCGCGGGCCCGATGTACGGAATCAAGTACAGGGCACCGAACAGGATGCCCAAAAGGATCGAGGAAGGCGCCCCTACGATCGTCAGGATCACCGCGGCCATCGCCATGTACATCAGGATCGCAATCGTAACGCCGCGAAGGTAGTTTTCGAACACTTGCCCGATGCTTCGCAGGATTTCGAGCGTCTCCGCGCGGATCGCCGGCGGTATCCAGGTCGCCCCGCGCCGTTTCAAGCGGTCCATGTCCACGAGCATGTAGATCACGAGAAGCGGGGTCACGATCAAAAACAGAATCGCCATCCCAAACGTGGGAATCAGCCCGAACGCGCCCTTGAAGAAGCCCTCGACGTACGCGGCGATGTCCTTTTTGTGCGGAGCAACGTATTGCTCGACGAACAGCTTTTTTGTTCCTGGGAGCCCTACACGCTCCAGGTACGGCCCTACGGTCCGGAACATCTGATCGATAGCGGACTCCTCCTTCGGAGGCGCGACTTGGACGGTCGGATTCCACCGCAAGTAGAAGTTCTGGTTCGGATCGGGGGTCCCGAGCTGGCGCGTCAAATCGTCGAGCGTCCGTCGGAACTGCGAAAGCTGGCCGCCGACGACGGGCGTCAGCCACAATCCCAGGCCGACCAGTATGCCGAAGAAGCCTACAAATACAATGCCGATCGCGAGCCACCGGGGATGGCCCCGCATGCGCAGCTTCTTCACCGTGGGATCCAGCAGCACGCTGACCACCAGCGCCGCCACAAACGGAAGCAATATGCTGCGGACAAGGTAGAGAAACACAAGGGCGGCAATCACTAGCGCCGCCCACAGTGCGATTCTCCAACCGGCCATGGCCGAAAGGTCCTAAACTCGAATTGCGATCAGGCGCCGACTTCTTCGGCCACCGCCTTGGCTTGGCGCTTGGCTTTCTGCTCGGCGATCCACTCCTCGGTCTTTCCCTTAAGCTCCTTAAACTTTCTGGCGATGTCCTCGCGGGTTTCCGCGCCTGATTTCGGCGCGAACAGCATGCCGGCGGCCAGGCCGATGATCGCGCCCAGCCCGACACCCGCAAGCAGGTATAGCATCGCGTTCTTCTCTTCGTGCTCGCTCATCCTTTACCTCCAAATGGTTCTTGGAACTCATTCTACTACGCTCGGCTAGCCGGATGCTGGGACTCGGGGAGCGCAATCCGCCACCCGCCGACAAAGAGCTCCTCGAACTTAGACGATTCTTCCGCCCGCGACTACGGTCTGCCCGCGGTAAGCGACGGCTATTTGGCCGGGCGTTACGGCGCGGACCGGCTCGTCGAACTCGAGAAGGGCCGACTCCTTCCTCGATCCATCCTTATTGGCACTTACGCTGCTGCCGGACTGGGCGTCCTTGAAGGGAAAGGCGGTTCCTGGGACCAGCGTTGCGCGCTGAGGCGCCATGTTGTAGCGAATCTTCGCCTCGACGCGGATAGGACCGTCGGGGGGGCCAATGGCGCCCCAATGGGCGTCTTCGAACACGACTTGTTTCTTGAAAAGGCCGCCTTCCTCGCCGACCACCACGCGGTCGGTCTGCGGTTCGACCTGCAGAACGTAAAGTGGCCGCCCCGTCGCGCTCGAGACCCTCAGCCCGCGGCGCTGGCCTACGGTGAACCCCGCAACGCCTGAGTGCTTGCCTACCACGACGCCCGCCTCGTCCACCACTTCGCCCTCGCGAAAAACCTCGGGCCGGGTCTTGCGCAGGAACTCGCGGTAGCCTCCCGCGTCGGCGACGAAGCAGATGTCCTGGGACTCGGGCTTTTCCGCGACGGGCAGGCCTAACTTTCGCGCCAGCGACCTCGCGAATGCCTTGCTCGGAAGCTCGCCCATGGGAAAGGCGCTCACGGCGAGCTGCTCCTGGGTGAGCATGTACAGGACATAGCTCTGGTCCTTGTCCCTTGCGCGGGCTCGTAGCAGCCGCAGCCTGCCGGAAGCTCGGTCCCGACGGATTCGAGCGTAGTGCCCGGTTGCGATTCGAGCGCACCCAAGCTCGCGCATCTTGGAAAGCAGGAGGTCGAACTTGACCGTTCGATTGCACTCGACGCACGGGTTGGGGGTTCTGCCGGACGCGTACTCGTGAACGAAATCCTCGATCACGGACTCCCGAAACTCCTCGCGGAAGTTGACCACGTAGTGCGGAATGCCGAGCGCGCGAGACACTCGGCGGGCGTCCTCGACGGCACCCAGCGAACAGCAGCCCGCGTGCCGAGGGTCCGTCTGGCTCTCCTGCCAAATCTGCATCGTGACGCCGACAACGTCGAAGCCTCGCCGTGAGAGGATCGCGGCCGCTACGCTGCTGTCCACGCCGCCCGACATCGCGACGAGCACCGGGCCGTCACTTTTGAGCAGAGGCATCGCCCTTCAGAACTCGCTGGTACCTGTCCTTCTGGAGGGTCTCCATCAGGTCGGCGGCAGGAATCGAAACGGGATCTTGGCCTTTGATGACCACGAAGAAAATTGGCGTGCCGCGCATTCCAAGCTTGTCGGCGACTTGCCGATCACGATACATCCTGTTCCAAGCGTTGCTTTTCGTGTCGTCGAGCGCCTTTTGCGCGTCGAAAATGTTCAATCCAAGGCCGGACAGCACGCCCATGTACGTTTCCTTGCCGGTAACCTGCTCGGCCTTCATCTCATAAACCCGGTCTACGAACTCCCAGAACTTCCCCTTCTCGCCGGCAAACTCGGCGAGTATGGCTGCCGGCAGGCTGAACGGCTTGGATTCGAAAAGCGGAAAGTGCCGAAACACATAGCGCGCCTTGCCGTTGCTCTTGTGCACGAAGTCCTTGATCATGGGGTGCATGCGCTGGCAGAGCGGGCAGTTCAAGTCGCCAAACTCGATGATCGCCAAGGGCGCGTCGGGCTCGCCGTAGGTGTGGGCGTCGGGCGGCAGGAGGACCGTCAGCGGGTCGATCCCTTTCGCCTTCAAAGGCTCCAAGTCGACCGAGAACTCCGTGCCGGACCGAATCACGATGCTCTCGGCGTACAGCCCTCCTAGTGTCAACAGACCGGCGAGCGAGAGCAGGACCATGTCGCCGGTGGGTCTGCGGGCGCCGTGCTGGGGCGTATCGGACTGAAGCTGCATCGCATGGACCAGGAACAGCAGCGTGATCACGATCGCAGATCCGATGCACCAGGTGCACCACTCCTTAATGACCATCTTCGAATAGACCTGAAGTCCGATGCTAATGAGCATTCCCGCTAGCGAGACGACGAAGCCCAAACGCAGCAGGTTCCGAGCGATACCGGGCTCGGCATAGAAGCGGGCGACTCCCAGCGCCAGGAGAAAGGCGTACATCCCGAATCCGAAATAAGCGATCGGAATTCCGAGCCACCTGCTGCTCGGGTGATGCGCGACCGTATCGCAGCCGACTCCGATTCCGCAGGGGATCGCCAGATTCAAGATGTACCCGAGGCTCAGAACCCCCGCGACGAAGATTCCGAGAAAGCAAAGAACTATGTTGACCCGATTCCAAACGACCGCGCTCACGGCTGGGAAGTATACGCCTCCTAATGGTCTCGCCGTCGACGCTGCGCGCCAGAGCGGCGAACTCATTCAACCGCACGCCACGTGCCAACCGTTCCCTGTCTCGGAACGCCGGCACTCCTGCCTGCGTCGCTTGCCGCAGCCTTCCGGAAGGTATCCTTCGAACCTGGGCAACGGGGTTTTTCGCCTACAGTCCCCAGAATCCGAATCATGGCCGCCACGCTCCTCCGACCCGAGAGCCTCAAGAATTCGGCGCCGCCGAAACCCGCGCGCGGTACCTACTTCGTGCAGACCTGGGGATGCCAGATGAACGAGGAGGACAGCGAACAGATCGGCTTGTTCCTACAGGGAATCGGGTTTTGTCCTGCCGCTAGTCTGTTCGAAGCGCACGTGATCCTGCTGAACACCTGCAGCGTTCGGCGCAAACCCGAGGAAAAGGCGTTCTCGCTTCTCGGGGAGATCGCAATCCTCAAGCGCGCGCGCCCCGAAATCGTCGTCGGGGTCTGCGGCTGCATGGCGCAGCTTCGAGCCGACGAGATTCGCAGGAGGAATCCGTTCGTGGACTTCGTCGTCGGAACGGGCCAGCTCGCTTCCGTACCTGGGCTCGTGGAAGAAGCGCTGCAAAGCCGCCGCTTCCGCTCGCGCCTCGAGCTTCCTCCACGAAAGGGCGCGGTCGTAACGGACGTGCCCGCTCGCGCGGCCCGTTCGGGCGCTTCTAGCGGTGCTGACCCGAATCCCGCAAAGCTCAAAGCTTTCGTCCCTATACAGTACGGCTGCGACAAGTTCTGCACGTTTTGCATCGTGCCTGTCACGAGGGGCAGGGAGCGCAGCAGGCCGACCGAAGAGATCGTGCGCGAGGTGCGCGAGCTCGCCGCGCGGGGCACGAAAGAAGTTACGCTGCTCGGGCAGACGGTTAACAGCTACGGCAAGAATCTCGCGGAGGGCCGCGTACCCTTCAGCAAGCTGCTTTGGCTGCTGTCCGGGATTCCGGGCCTCGAGCGCATTCGGTACACGTCGCCTTATCCCCGCGACTTCACGGACGACCTGATCGAGTGCATTCGCGATTGCCCGCAAGTCATGGAGCATGTGCACCTGCCGCTTCAATCCGGGGATGACGAAGTGCTAAAGGCAATGCGGCGCTTGTACACCGTGGAATCCTTCCTCGAGATCGTTCGGTCGCTTCGATCGAACGTGCCAGGGATTTCGATCACCACGGACGTGATCGTCGGCTTTCCCGGTGAGGCGGACGCCCAGTTCGAGCGCACGATGGGCGTGATGCGAGAGGTGCGGTTCGACGGAGCGTTCATGTTCGCGTACAGCCCGCGTCCGGGCACCCCCGCGGCCGACATGCGGCAGGTTCCGCAGGCAGAAAAGCGAGAGCGTCTTAAAGCGCTCGTGGCCCAGCAGAACGCGATCACGGTTGAAGCGAACCGGGCGGTCGTCGGGCAGATGCTCGAAGTGCTCGTCGAAGGACCTTCGCCAAAGGATGCCGGCAAGCTGCAAGGGTTCTCGCGCGAGAACAGGATGGTGCACTTCGAGGGCTCGGCCGAGTTGGCGGGCCGAATCGTGTACGTTCGCGCGACGGATCCCCGTCTCTGGGGCCTTTTCGGCGAGCTGATCGGATGACCAAGTAAGGTGTTTGCGGGCCGAGGAACTCCCTTCCCCATGCACCGAGTCCGCGCGGAGTAGGGGGAAGGGTCGGGGATGGGGGTTTCCGGGACGATCGTCCGCTTCTCGCTTAGGATTCCGTGGCTACCGCCCCGGAACCCCCACCCCTGCACCCCTCCCCCTGTTCTCGCACGCTCGAACAGGGGGAGGGGAAGGTTCGTCCGAACGTCGGACCGGAACCCCCACCCCTGCGCCCCTCCCCCTGTTCTCGCACGCTCGAACAGGGGGAGGGGAAGGTTTGTCCGAACGCCGCCCCGGAACCCCCACCCCTGCGCCCCTCCCCCTGTTCTCGCACGCTCGAACAGGGGGAGGGGAA
>Ga0187892_10001327_pt1 | contig 57128 bp, 48 predicted proteins | sample MA1701073metaG_FD_139345 | JGI IMG/M metagenome (GOLD analysis project Ga0187892, IMG submission 139345) | Bio-ooze microbial communities from a basaltic lava cave in the Kipuka Kanohina Cave System on the Island of Hawaii, USA - MA170107-3 metaG ...
CTCAACCTCACGCACGAGACGCGCGAGGGCATCCTGAAGCACGGCAGCGACTGGCCGCACCCGGTGCCGGTGCCCGCGCTCGGCGCGAGCCCGTCGCTGGAGGCGCAGGTGGCCGACCACGCCGACGAGATCGCCTACCTGAACCACGATCTCGACGACGGCCTGCGCTCCGGGCTGCTCGGCTGGGAGCAGCTCCAGGGCGTCCGGCTCTGGGCCGAGGCGCGCTCGGCGCTCGGCTCCGGGAGCGGCGAGGTGTCCGAGCGCGTGCTGCGCGCGCAGCTGATCCGGACGCTGCTCGACCGCCTCGTCACCGACCTCGCCGAGGAGAGCCTCCGCGCGATCGAGGAGGCGGGGGTGAGGAGCGCGGACGAGGTCCGGCTCTGCAAGGATCCGCTCGTGCGATTCTCGCGGGAAACCGCCCCGTTGCAGCGCGAGCTCAAGGAATTCCTTTACCGGCACCTGTACCACCACGAGCGCGTCCTCGAGGTGAGCCGGCGCGCCGAGCAGACCCTCGGCGACCTCTACCGCCACTACCGCACGCAGCGCGGCGCGCTGCCGCCGCACGTGGTGGCGCGTTTCGGCGAGGAGGGCGAAGCTCGCGCGATCGCGGACTACATCGCGGGGATGACGGATCGCTTCGCTCTCGCCGAGCACGAGAAGCTCCGGCCATGACGGAGCCGGTGCAGGTGGTGCTCGTGACGGCCCCCGACCTCGAGGCGGGCGCGCGCATCGGCCGCAGCCTCGTCGAGGAAGGGCTCGCGGCGTGCGCGAACGTGGTGCCGGGCGTGCGCTCGATCTACCGCTGGCAGGGCGCGATCCAGGACGACGCGGAGGTACTGCTCATCGTGAAGACGCGCTCCTCGCTGGTGGACGCGCTCGCGACGCGCGTGCGCGCGCTCCATCCCTACGAGCTGCCCGAGGTGATCGCGCTGCCGGTCGCGGGCGGCAGCGCGCCGTATCTCGACTGGGTGCGCGGCGCCGCGGCGGGCCCGGCATGAGCCTGGCGGACGCGCTCGAAGCGGCGGCCGGGGCGCTGCCCGGCGAGGCGGACGCGATCCGTCCGGCGAACGGCGACGCGGTGCGCCTGCTCGCCGCGCTCCCGGCCGACGGCGCGGCGCGCGTCGCGGCCTGGCTGATCGCCGAGCGTCCGGCCGACGCCGCGGAGCTCGCCGAGCTGTGGAGCGAGGAGCCGGCCGGGCAGGCGGCGCTGCTCGCGGTGGACGAAGGCGAGCTGCCCAAGGAGGGGCGCAAGCTCCTGCGCCGCGTGCGCCACCGCTTGCGCTCGCGCGGCATCGCCACCCCGGAGCCCGCGCCCGCGCCCACCGTGGCGCGCCTGCCCGAGCTCGAGGACGCGCTCGACGGCGCGTTCGTGACGGGCTTCGACCCGATGGGCGCGCGCCAGGTCTGGTGGCTCGAGTCGCAGCCCGGCGGAACGCGGCTGTTCGAGTGCGTGATCGACGACGCGCGCGGCGTGCTCGCGTTCGAGGTCTACACGCCGACGCGAAGCGAGCTGCGGCGCTTCCTCAAGACCCTCGCGGCCAACACCGGCTTCCCGGCGATCCCCGTGGAGGCGGCGACGGCGAAGGCCCTCGTGCTGCACGCGGCGTCGCGCCAGGCGGGCGACCGCTCGGCGCCGAAGCGCTGGATCGAGTGGCGCAGCCGCCTCGGGCCGAGCGAAGCCGCGGTTCTGCCGGGCGAGGAGGCGCAGCGCGCGCTCGGCGCGAGCGCCGGCCGGGAGGAGCTCGAGGCGGCGGAGAAGCTCGTGGCCGACGGCCGCGTCGGCCCCTGGCCGCCGCTGCGCGAGGCGATCGCGCCGGTGGTGGAGCGCATCCGCGCCGCGCAGACGAGCCCGCTCGTCGTCTCCGGCGCCATGCGCCGCGAGCAGGTGACGCGACAGGTCGAGGAAGGGGCGGGGGAGCTCTTCGCCGGCGAGGCCGGCGCGGTCGCGGCGCACCGCTTCCGCGAGGCGGCGTTCACGTTCTGGCGCCGCGGCGACGAGCCGGCGGCGCGCGCCTGTCTCGCGGCCGCGAGCGCCTTCGCGGAGCGCCCGGGCGCCGAGAACCCCGTCGCGCGCGCCTTCGTCGAGCTCTGGCTGCGGCCCCTGCTCGAGGCGGCGCCCGGCGAGGCCCCGCCCGCCGAGGCGGAGCCCTCGCTGCTGGTGCGGCCCTGATGCTGGCGCGCGGCCGCTTCTGGCGCGCGGAGCTGGCGAAGGGCAGCGAGGCCGTGGGCCTCGTGCTCGAGCGCGACGCGCTCCCGCGCGAGCTGGAGGAGCTCGCCGACTTCCGCATCGAGGTCCCGCTCCGGGAGTGGCCTCGCGTCGTCCACCTGCGGCGCGGGGACCGCAAGCTGCTCGGCGGGCTGCTGCTGGACTTCGCCCGCCAGAAGGACCGCCTCTCGGCCGTGATCGCGAGCGACCGCCTGTACCTCGGCCTGGTCGAGATCCTGGCCGAGACGACCGTGGCCCTGATCGAGTGCGAGGCCCTCGAGCTGGCTCTGCCCGCCGAGGGCGGCGCTTGAGCCCGACCCCCGGGCCCGCTACCCACCCGCGGCTGCGCCCGCCCGAGGCGGGCCGCGGCCAGGAGGTTCCCACGTGATCGGAGGCCGATTCGGGCGCAGGCGCCGCACGGAGGACGGGCGCGGCGCTCCGATCGACGCCAGCTGGCTGGAGCGCGCCGCGACCGCGCTCGCCGCGGGCGAGCCGCGCAAGCTCGAGTGGGACGACGTGCCTGCGTCGTTCGCGTTGATCGGGCTCGCGAGCGGGGAGGCCGACCGGCGCACGCTGCTGGCGGTGAGCCCGCGCTCCGGCGGCGACGCGCTGTTCGCCGCGCTGGCTGCGGAGCTGCGCCCGGAGGCGACGGGCGCGGAGGTGGTCGCCGCCGCGCCCCGCTTCGACGCCGCCAGCCGGCGCCGGCTGGGCGCGCTGCGGGGGGCGGTGCGCACGCTCGAGCTCGGCGGCGGAGAGGCCGTGCTGCCGGAGCTGCCGACGCCGGTCGTGCCCGAGGAATGCCTGTCCGCGCCGCTCGCCTCGCCGGCGGAGCGGCGGCTGTTCGAGCGCGCGCTCGCCGGCCTGCGCGGCCTCGCCGCGAAGCACGGCGGCGCGACGCGGCCCGCGCGCGGCGGGCTCGAGCTCGCGATCCTCGCGAGCCCGGTCGCGCTGCTGCGCGCGGCCTCTGCCCGCGTCACGCTCGACATCCTGGCGCCCGATCGCCTGACGCTCCCGCTCGACGACGCCGGTCTGGTCGAGGCGCTCGACCGCCTCGAGGGCGGCATCCGGCGGCGCCTCGCCGATCGGCACGTGCGCGACGGCGAGGACGGGCTGCGCGGTCGCCTCGCCGCGCCCCTCGCCGAAGCGGCGGGCCTGCGCTTCTCGCTGCGCTGGCCGTTCGCGGGCGCCGGGCAGGGCGTGGACGTGATCGGCGTGGATGCCGAGGGTGCGCTGGTGATGGCCTTCGTCCGCGGGCGGCTCGACCTGTTCGAGCTGGGAGCGGTGCTCGACGCGGCGCTCGCCGCGGAGCCGTTGCTGCCGCTCGCGCTGCGCGAGGCGCCCGGACCGGTGCAGATCGCCGAGCGCCCGCGCCTCGTGCTCGCCGCGCGCGAGATCGACGCGGCGGCCGAGGCGGTGATCGGCCGGCTCGCGCTCGCCACGCTGCGCCTGCGCGTCGCGGGCGACACGCTCGTGGTGCACGGGACATCTTCCCCGCTGCCGGCGGTGACGCCGGCGCCGGTGCCCGAGCGGATCGGGAAGTTCGAGTTCACGCCGCGGCCCGAGCGCCCTGCCGAACGGGCGCCGGAGCACGAGCCGGCGCCGTCGTTCGAGGCGGAGCGCGAAGGCGGCGGGCGCGGCCGGCGCCGGCGCCGCCGGGGTCGCGGCCGGCGCGGCGGGCGCGACGAGGAGCGCGGCTTCGACGAGGGTCCGCGCAGCGAGGCGGGCGAGGAGAGCGAAGACCGGGCGGAGCCCGCCGAGCGCGAGAGCTTCGACACCTTCACGCTCGGCGCCGACGACGACGACGAGCCGGCGCCCGCGGCCCGCGCGGACGAGCTGACCGACGGCGGCGACCGCGAGGAGCCGAGCGCCCTCGAGTTCTCGACGTTCGAGCTGGGCGACGAGCCCGCCCCGGGCGGAGACGCCGCGGTCGGGCCGCGCCGACGCGGCCGGCGCCGCGGGCGCGGGCGGCGCCGCCGGCGCGGGCCGGGCGACGCCGGCGAGAGCGCCGACGAGGACGAGCCGCCCCGCGAAGGGAACCGCAGCGACGCGCCGGTGGCGGCCGCCGCCGCCGACGCAGAGGCGCTCGACGACGACCTCGAGGCGGAGCTGGAGCTCTCGCCCGACGCGCCGGACCTCGAAGAGGCGGCCGCGGTCCCCGCGTACGAGGAGGAAGAGGAGGAAGGGGAGCCCGAGAGCGAGCTCGATCGCCTGCGCCTCGAACGGGAGCGCCGGCGCCGCGAGCGCGGCACCACGCTCATCGAGCTTCCGAGCGGAGAGGGCGGACCCTCGCGCGGCGAGGACGGACAGGAGACGCAGGCGCCGCGGGGGCGCGCCGCCATCCTCGCGCACGCGGATCGCGACTCGATCGCCGCCGCCGTGCTGCTCGCGCGCGACATGCGCCAGCTCGAGGGCATCTGGATCTATCCCCAGGCCGACCTGATGACCTTCTTCCGCGGGGTTGCGACCGACCTCCGCGAGAGCACGCCCATCTACGTGGTGGGCTTCGTGCCGCGGCCTTCGCGCGACGTGCTCCAGGCGGCGTCGCTCTATCGCGGCCGGCTGGTCTGGTTCGACCACCACGAGTGGCCGCCGGAGGACCTGCGCGCGCTGCGCGACGCGCTCGGGCCGGCGCTGGTGCGCGTGCTGCCGGGCGCGGGGAGCTCGCTGCCGGCGGTGGTGCCGTTCTGCCAGCGGCGCAGCCGCTTCACGGACAAGCTCGTGGATCTCGCCTGCGGCCGTTTCACGGTGCACGACTTCCAGCGCTGGGGTCGGCTCTGGTCGTGGCGCATCGCCGAGCTCGCGAAGAAGCGGGGCGAGCACCGTGCAGACCTCGAGCTGCTGATCGAGGGCCGGCCGTCCGACCTCGCGCGCGAGGCCGAGCGAGCGGCCGTGCCGCCGCCGCCCGAGGAGCTCGGCTGGGTGGCGGGCCGCGACTTCCGGCTGGTGCACTTCGGCGGGCTCGGGCTCGCCGTGGTCGAGGCGCCCGCCGAGCTCGAGCTCGGCCTCGCCATGCGCCTGGTGCGCGAGCGCTATGGCGTGCCGCTCTCGCTCGGGCGCAAGCTCGGCCAGGAGGCGATCGTGCTCGGCACCGACGACGCCGCCACGCGCCGCGCGCTCGACCTCGGCGGCATGGTCCAGCACCTCGGGGAGAAGTTCGAATGGGCGGACGCGCTGCCCGACGACGACCACGTGGCGCGCTTGCGCGTGCACGGCCTCGAGTCCCGCCCGGAGCGGCTTGAGGAGCTGATCGCCGAGATCGGGATGAGCCGCGCCCTGCTCGAGGGCTAGCAAGCGGCGCGTCCGCGCCGCGCGCAGTGAGCCGGAGGCGAACGGAGTCACGACAGCGGTCCGAGAGCGGCGCGTCTGCGCCGCGCGCAGTGAGCCGGAGGCGAACGGAGTCACGACAGCGGTCCGAGAGCGGCGCGTCCGCGCCGCGCGCAGTGAGCCGGAGGCGAACGGAGTCACGACAGCGGTCCGAGAGCGGCGCGTCCGCGCCGCTCGCAGTGAGGCGAACGGAGTCACGACGGCAGGCCAGCGAGCGGCGCTTCGCCGCACGCAGTGAGCCGCAGGCGAACGAAGTCATGGGGAGCGAGGCGCATCTCGTCGAGATCTTCTCGTCCGTGCAGGGCGAGGGGCCGGAGCTCGGGACGAGCACGCTGTTCGTGCGCTTCGCCGAGTGCGATCTGCGCTGCGCATGGTGCGACACGCCGCACTCGTGGCGGCGCGGGCCGCGCTGCCGCTTCGAGGTCGCGGCCGGCAGCGCGCGCTTCGAGGAGCGCGAGAACCCCGTGCCGATCGAGACGCTCGTCGCGGCGTGCGAGCGGCTCGAGCTCCCGCGGCACCGCTGGCTGAGCCTGACGGGCGGCGAGCCGCTGCTCCAGCCGGAGGCGCTCGGCGCGGCGGCAGCGGCGCTGCGCGGGCGCGGGCCGCGCCTCTGGCTCGAGACCCACGGACTGCTCGCCGAAGCGCTCGCCTCGCTGCTGCCGCTCGTGGACTGTGTGTCCATGGACTGGAAGCTCGCGAGCGACGTGCGGCGCGCGAGCGATCCGAAGCGCGGCCCGGTCGAGCCCTTCCACGACGCCCACGAGGCGTTCCTGCGCGTCGCGCGCGCCGCGCCGCTCGTGGTGGTGAAGATCGTGGTGACGCCGGCGAGCGAGGACGCGGAGATCGACGAGGCGGTCGCCCGCGTGGCGCGCACGCACCCCGCGGCGTGCCTCGTGCTCCAGCCGGTGACGCCCTTCGCGGCGGTCAAGGAGCGGCCGAGCGCCGCTCGCCTGCTCGCGCTCGAACGGCGCGCGGCGGCGTCGCTCGGCGACGTCCGCGTGATCCCCCAGCTCCACCCGCTCCTCGGCGCGCTCTAGCCGAGGGCGAGGATCCGCTCCGCGGCGGCGGCGAGGTCGGGCGCGCGCCAGGTCTGCGGGGGCAGGCGCCCGGGCTCCGCGTCGCCGACCAGCACCGCGCCGCGACAGCCCGCCGCGAGCGCGGCCTCCGCGTCGCGCAGGTCGTTGCCGATCGCGAAGCTCGCCTCGAGCGTGGCGCCGAGCACGTCGCGCGCGCGCAGCAGCAGGCCGGGCGCCGGCTTGCGGCACGCGCACCCCTCGTCCGGCCGATGCGGACAGAAGAAGCTCGCGGCGAGCGGGACGCCCTGGCGCGCGAGATCGGCTTCGAGGTGGCGCTCGAAGGCGTGGTAGTCGGCGAGGCTGAACAGGCCGCGGCCGATGCCGCTCTGGTTCGTGACGACCGCGAGACCGAAGCCGGCCGCCGCGAGCCGGCGGAGCACCGGCACCACGCCGGGCAGCAGCGCGTAGTCCTCGATGCGGTGCACGTAGCCCGCGTCGCGCACCAGCGTGCCGTCGCGGTCCAGGAACACGAAGCGGCTCATCGTCGCAAGCTATCACGCAGGGCGCGCAGCTCGGCGCCGTCGTCGCCGGGGCTCGCGCTGCCGAAGCGTTGCGCGAGGTAGGCGTCGGTGAGGTGGTGGAACGCGAGCGCGGCCGGCGGCGGGATGCGCTCGGCGAGCGAGTGCGCGAAGCCGCGCGCCGTCTGCGCCTCGCCGCGCACGTGCCCGCGGCGCGCGAGCAGGCGGAGCGCGTCGGCGTAGGCGGCGGGCAGGCGCTGGCGCCGCCGCCAGCGCTGGCGCCGCAGCTCGGCCGCCAGCGCGCTGCCCGCGAGCGCCACCAGCGCGAACCCCCACAGCGGCACCGTCGGGAGGAGGATGGAGAAGGGGCTGTCCTCCCCGAACGGCGTTTCCGGCGACACCTGGTCCTTGCGCCAGCGATGCCACGCGAGCCAGACCGAGCGCACGGCGCGCGCCTGGTGGCCGCGATCGAAGTCCACGACGTTGCGGAACCACCAGAGCTCGATGGCGCTCGCGAGCTCGGTGAAGCTGCCGCTGCCGCGCAGGGCCTCGGCGCTCGCGAGGCGCAGGTCGGGCGGCGTCGGGTCGTAGCGCACCCAGCCGTCCTTCGCGTACGGCACCTCCACCCAGGTGTGCGCGTCGGACTGCGCGACCTCGAGGAAGCCGCCGAGCGCGTTGCTGTGGCCGCCCGCGAAGCCGTTCACGATCCGCGCAGGCAGGCCGAGGCTGCGCACGAGCACCACCATCGCGCTGGCGAAATACTCGCAGTGCCCCTCCGTGCGGTCGAGCAGGAAGGCCTCGACGGGCGAGCGGGTGTCGCCGAAGTCGGGCGGCGCGTCCGTGTAGAGGCCGTGACTGCGCAGCCAGCTCTCGACGGCGCGCACGCGCGCCGCGTCGTTCGCCGCGCCGGCCGTGATCTCGCGCGCGAGCGCCACCACGCGCGCATCGAGCGGCGGGAGCTGGAGGTAGCGGGGGTCTCCCTTCGGCGCCTCGACCGCCTGCGCCGCCAGCTCGGCGTCGGAGGGCTCGGTGAGCTCGGCCACCACGTGGTAGAGCACGCGCTTGCTGGATGCGGCCGGCGCATGCAGCGAGCGGTTGGCGTCGCGCTCCAGCCGGCCGACGGCGCCGCGGAAGGCCGCGGGCAGGCCGGGCGTGAACAGCACGCCCGAGCGGATCTCCTCGCGCGCGATCTGCTGCACCGCGCGGCTGCCGCGCCGCCGCGGCCCGCCGAGATCGACGCCGATCTCGGGGTCGCCCTGCACGGGCGTGCGCAGCGACGGCGTCACGGCCCAGCGCCGGCCGTCGAAGCGGTCGAAGGCGAGCCCGCGCCAGTAGCGGTCGCCGGGCGCCGCGACCGGGCCCTCGAGCGTGGTCACGCGCATCACGCGGCTCGGGTCGAGGCGGATGCGCCCGATGTCGCCGAGCTCGACGCGCTCGGAGAAGCCCGACGTCGCGACCGCGACGCCGAAGCCCTTGTCGAAGATCGCGCCCGACCGCACGCGCGGCAGCAGCGGGAACAGCGCGAGGGAGAGCAGCACGGAGCACAGGCTCGCCATCAGCGTGGTGCGCTCGAGCCCGCGCGAGAGCGCGCGCCGCGCCGCCTCCGGCTCGCCGGCCTCGAGCGCCTCGGCGCGCAGCGTGTGCACGACCAACGTCCACACCGCCGCGATGGTGAAGGCGATGAGGAGCGGAGGGAAGATCACGCTGTCGGTGAGGTTGGCGGCGAGGGTGACCTGGAAGATCGCGAGCGCGACCAGCAGGAATTCGGTGCGCCGCGGGCGCGCGTCCACCAGCTGCAGCCCCTGGGCGAGCACGGCGAAGTGCGCGAGCGCCACGAGCAGCGCGCCGCCGAGCAGGTGGGTGACGAAGGCCGACACCACGCAGCCGGCGAGAGCGGCGTTCAGCAGCCAGCGGTTGCGCTGCCAGCCGGCGGGCCGCGCGCCCCTCCGCACGGCCCAGGCGAGCGCCAGTGCGGCGAGGAGGAGAGGCCAGGGCGAGAGCTGCCCGGTGATGGCGAGCGTCGCGGAGGCGAGCGCCACCATCGCGAGCGCCGAGCGCGGGCGCGGGGAGTCGACGGCGACGCGGAATTCGAGCCGCGTCATGCGCCCGCCGCCGCGGACCGGGGCGAGGGCTCCGGGGTGACCAGGGCGAGGTGCGCGAGCAGGCGCCGGCGCTGCGCCGCGCCGTCGCCGGGCGGGAAGGCGGTGGTGTCGGTGTGGAGCGCGACGCGGAGCCCGACGTGGAGGCTCGCCGCGACGTCGGAGGCCGCGCGCCGCACGGCGTCCTCGAAGCCGGCGCCCGCCGTGACGCCCGCGGTGCGCAGCCGCACCACGTGCTCGCCGGTGCTCTCCTGCTCCTGCTCGCGCACGAGCAGCGCGCCGCGGCGCAGCGACGCGCGCCAGTGCACGCGGCGGTGCGCGTCGCCGGGCGCGTAGCTGCGCAGGCCGGCGGACTCGGGGCTCTGCCCCGCCGGCCCGGTGCGCCACTCGCCCCGCCGGTTGGCGCCGAGCCGCGCCTCCGGCGGCCGCACCGGGTCCAGCGCGGGGTAGACCAGCGTCCCGCGCCCCGCATCGATCCAGAGCGCCTTCGAGAACAGGCCGAACGGGAAGCGCGTCGCCACGCGGAAGCCGACGAACTCGAGCGGCCCGCGCTTCTGCGGCGTGAAGCGGTAGCTGCGCATCTCCGAAGCAAATGGCGCGACCCGCAGCGCGAAGGCGCGTCCGGCGGGGCGCGTCGCGCCGCCCACGCGGATCACGTCCTCGGCCACGATCGCGAACGCGGGCACGCGGCGCTGCTGGTTCGTAACCTCGACGCCGACGATCGCTTCCCGCTCGGCGACCAGCTCCGCGGGCAGCACGCGCCGCACCTGGATGCCGCGCAGCGCGGACTCGGACATCACGCCGGACAGCACGAGGAAGGAGAGCAGCAGCGCCAGCACCATGTACATCAGGTTGTTGCCGGTGTTCAGCGCGGCCATGCCCACGCCGAGGGTGAGCGCGAAGAACACCCAGCCCGCGCGCGTGGGCCGCAGCGTGCGCGGCGGCCGCAGCCAGCGCTTCATGCGCCGCGCGAGGGGCCCCTCGGCGCGCGGCACGCGGCGGCGGCCGGCGAGGGAGCGCTTCGTCAGAGCGGGACGGGGACGCGGTCCAGGATCTCGCGCAGGAGCCATTCCGCCTCCTCCCCGCCGCGGCTCCCGCCCGTGCGCGGATCCACCGTGATGCGATGCGCGAGCACGTCCACCGCGAGCTCGCGCACGTCCTCGGGGATCGCGTAGTCGCGCTCGTCGAGCAGCGCGTGCGCCTGCGCGGCGCGGCGCAGCGCGAGGGCGGCGCGCGTCGAGACGCCCATGTGGATGGCCTCGTGCTCGCGGCTCTCGTTCACGATCGCGAGCAGGTAGGCGATCAGCGTGTCGTCGAACTTGATCTGGCGCGCCGCCTCGCGCAGGCGCAGCACCTCGCGCGGCGTGAGCACGGCGTGCAGATCGGGGAGCCCGTTGACGCCCGGGTCCTCGCGCAGCACCGCGGCTTCGTCCTCGGGCGCCGGGTAGCCGATCGAGAGACGCATCTGGAAGCGGTCGAGCTGGGATTCGGGGAGCGGATTCGTGCCGTGGTGCTCGAGCGGGTTCTGCGTCGCCACCACGAAGAAGGGCTCCGGCAGCGGATGCGTCTTGCCGTCCACGGTGACCGCCGCCTCGGCCATGGCCTCGAGCAGGGCGGACTGGGTCTTCGGGCTGGCGCGGTTGATCTCGTCGGCGAGCACCACGTGCGCGAACAGCGGGCCGGGCTGGAACACGAGCGTGCCCGTGGGCCGGCCGTGCGAGGTCTCGGGCAGGGCGGCACCGACCACGTCGCTCGGCAGCAGGTCGCTGGTGAACTGGATGCGCCGGAAGGAGCCGTCCACGCTGCGGGCGAGGGCGGCCGCCAGCGTGGTCTTGCCCACCCCGGGGACGTCCTCGAGCAGCAGGTGGCCGCCGCTGATCAGCGTCTCCACCGCGCGCTGCACCACGCCCGGCTTGCCGCGCAGGGCGCGCTCGACGTTCGTGCGCAGCTTCGCCGCCAACGCGGCGGCGGCCCTCGGATCCAACGTCTCCAGCGGCGGCTGCGCCTGCGCCTTCACGCTCGGCATCTCCTTGCTCCCAAGCCGCTAACTTCGGCAGGCGCCGCGCGCGACTGGAGGACGGACGTCGATGGCAGCGCGTCACGCGCGGATCTCGGTCGCGGGCGGGAGCCCCGAGCTGCTCGAGCGCGCCGCCGCCGAGGCCTTCGAGGCGGGCGCCCTCGGCATCGAGGAGCAGGCCGGGCCGCCCCCGTCGCTCTGGGTCTACGCGCTCGCGGGAGACGCCGCGCGCGTGCGCGCCGCGCTGCTCCCGCTGCCGCGGCTCGTCCTCGGCGAGCCGGAGGCGCTCGCCGAGCGCGTCTGGTCGGAGGCCTGGAAGGAAGGGCTCGAGCCGATCGTGATCTCGCCGCGCCTGCTGATCCGCCCGTCGTTCCGCGAGGCGCCGGCCGGCTTCGCCGGCTTCGAGCTGGTGATCGACCCCGGCCAGGCGTTCGGCACCGGCGGACACGCCTCGACGCGGCTCGCGCTCGACGCGATCGCCGCGCTCCCGGCGCAGAGCCTGCGCGGCGCGCGCGTGCTCGATGTCGGCTGCGGCTCGGGCGTGCTCGCGCTCGCGGCTCTCGCGCTCGGCGCCGCGCATGCGCTCGGCTGCGACCTCGACCCGCTCGCGACGGCGGCGGCGCGCGAGGCCGCCGCGGCGAACGGGCTGGCTGCGCGCTTCGCGGCCGTCACCGCGTCCCCCGACGCCCTCGGGCCGCGCGCTGAACGCGCCTTCGAGCTGGTCGTCGCGAACCTGCTGCGGAGCGAGCTCGAGCCGCTGCTGCCCGCGCTCGCGCGCGCTCTCGCGCCGGGCGGCCGGCTCGTGCTCTCGGGCCTGCTCGCAAGCGAGCGCGAGCCCGTGACGGGCGCGCTCGCCGCGCTCGGCCTCGGCGCGCCGGAGCCGCGCGGGCTCACGGACGCGACGGGCGACGCCTGGCTCGCCCTAGTGGCGCGGCGTCTCTAGAACACACTTCAGCGTCCGGGCGGAACTAGCCGCCCCCGCTTCCGATTCTTGCCCGCCACGAGTCCAGCAGCGCCGCCAGCGCGTCGTCGAGCCCGCGGCGGGGCGCCCAGCCGGTGCGCGCGGCGAGCTTCCCGGCGTCGCCGACGCTGGCGTCGGGCGGCCGCAGCCGGGCGGTCTCCACCACCAGCTCCGGCTGCACGCCCGTCATGGCGAGCAGGCGCGCGAGGAGCGCGCGGATGCTGAGGCCGCTCCCGCTGGCGACGTTGTACGCGCCGGGCTCGGCGTCGCTTTCGAACAGCGCGAGGTACGCGTCCACGACGTCGTCCACGTGCAGGAAGTCGCGCACGGAGTCGAGGGCGCCGACCGCGATGCGCGCGGGCCGGCGCCCGGCTTCGATCTCGGCGATCTGGCGAGCGAAGCTCGATTCGACGAAGCCATCCGGCCGTCCCGCGCCCGTGTGGTTCCAGGGCCGCGCGCGCCAGACCGCGAGGCCGCGCGCGGCGTACGCCGCGCCGAGCAGATCGGCCGCGGCCTTCGTGCGCGCGTACGCGTTCGCCGGACAGAGCGGCGACGACTCGGCGAAGGGCGCGGCGCCGGGCGCGGCGGGCCCGTACACGGTGGACGAGGACACGAGCAGCACGCGCGCCCCGGGCGCCGACTCGGCCACGGCGGCCAGCACGTGCCGCGTGCCCAGGTAGTTGACCCGGAGCGCCCGGCCGCCGTCCGCCTCGGCCTCGGGCACGAAGGTGATCGCGGCCAGGTGCGCCACCGCGTCGGGCCGCGCCTCCGCGACGGCCCGGCGCACGCGGGCCGCGTCGGTGACGTCGAGGTCGCCGCGGTCCGACGCGAGCACCTCCGCGCCGCGCGCGCGCAGCCGCGCCACGAGCGCGCCGCCCACGAAGCCCTCGGCCCCGGTCACCAGGACCCGCACGCGGCGCTCAACGCTCCGGCCGGTCGATGCTCGGGCGGAGCTTCCATGCGGGCTCGCGCTTCTCGAGGAACGACACCACGCCCTCGCGCGCATCGGGCTGGCGGCTGGTCCAGCCGAAGAGCGGACTCTCGCGCCTCATCATCTCCGCCACGCCGAGCCCGAGCCCCTCCCACAGCAGCCGCTTGCTGAGCGCCACCGAGACGGGCGCCGCGAGGCGGAACTCCCGCGCATGCGCGAGCGCGGCCGGCAGCACCTCGCTCGCCGGCAGCGCCTTCGAGGCGAGGCCGAGCTCCGCCGCCTCGCGCCCGCTGAACATCCGCCCCGAGAGCAGCAGGTCGGCCGCGCGGGACAGCCCCACCACACGCGGCACGATGGCGTGCGACGCCAGCTCGGGAATCACGCCGCGCCGCACGAACGCGAACTGGAGCTTCGCGTCCTCGGCCACGTAGCGGAGATCGCAGGTCATCGGGAAGGTGATGCCGACCCCGATCGCGTGGCCGTTGATGGCCGCGATCACGGGCTTCGACATCTGGTAGGGCCAGAACCGGTCCGGGAAGTCGCGCAGCGCCGTGCGCGGCGCCGGCGCGGCCTCGGCGCCCCCGAGGCGGTCGCCGCCCCCGGCGAGGTCGGCCCCCGCGCAGAAGGCGCGGCCGGCGCCCGTGATCACGAGCGCGCGCACGCCGTCGTCGGCCTCGCACGCGAGGAGCGCCTGCTCGACCTCCTCGGCCATGCGCCCGTTCCATGCGTTCAGCGCGGCCGGGCGGTTCAGCGTGAGCGTGGCCACGCCGGCGCCGTCGTTGTCGAGGCGGATCGTCTGGTAGGGCGAAGCCACGGCGGACCTCCGGCCCCGATGGTGCCGGGCGGCGCCGCGCTTGACGAGAGTCCCCCCCACGGTTGAAATGCGGCGTCATGATCCTCGGCATCGCCGGCCTCTACGCCTCGGGCAAGGGCGCAGCGGTCGATTTCCTGGTCGCGCGGAGCTTCGTGGCGTTCTCGCTGTCGGACGTGATCCGCGAGGAGCTGGCGCGGCGGGGGGAACGCGAATCGCGCGAGCGCATGATCGAGACGGGCAACGCGCTGCGCGCCGCGGAGGGCCCCGGGGCGCTCGCGAAGCGCCTGCTCTCGCGGATCCAGCGCGACCGCAACACCGTGATCGACTCGATCCGCCACCCGGGCGAGGTCGAGGTGCTGCGCGGCGCGGCGCAGCGCTTCCGGCTGATCTGGATCGACGCCGCGGAGTCGACGCGGCTCGAGCGCATCCGCTCGCGCGGGCGCTCCGGCGACCCGGAGTCGCTCGCGGAGCTGCGCCGGCTCGAGGGGCGCGAGCTCGGCGGCGCGGATCCGACCGCGCAGCAGCTCCTCGCGGTGCGGGCGCTCGCGGACGACGTGGTGGTGAACGACGGGTCGCTCCCCGAGCTGCACGAGCAGCTCCACCGTCTTCTACGCAGCAACCTCGCCTTCGAGCGGCCCGACTGGGACGACTACTTCATGAGCATCGCGCGCGTGGTGGCGGCGCGGAGCAACTGCGTGAAGCGCAAGGTCGCGTCGGTGATCACGGTGGACCGGCGCATCATCGCGACGGGCTACAACGGCACGCCGCGCGGGGTCACCAACTGCAACGAGGGCGGCTGCCCGCGCTGCAACAGCTTCGCGCCGGGCGGCTCCGATCTCGGCGAGTGCCTGTGCTCGCACGCAGAGGAGAACGCGATCACGCAGAGCGCCTACCACGGCGTCTCGGTGCGCGGCGGCGCGCTCTACACCACGCTCTGCCCCTGTCTGATGTGCACGAAGATGATCATCAACGCCGGGATCGCGGAGGTGATCTACAGCGCGGAGTACCCGCTCGGCGACGTGTCGCTGCGCCTGCTGCGCGAGGCCGGCGTGAAGGTGCGCCAGCTCGCCGCCGCCTCGGTTGACCCCCAGGCGGCGCTCCGATAGAAACGCCGCGCCGCAGCTCGGGAGTTCGCGTGCGTCTCCTCTTCGCGTCCGCGTGGTTCGCCGTCGCCCTCGCGCTCGCCGCCGGCGCGGCGCGGGCCGAGGAGCGGCGCACGGTCGCGATCCTCCCCGTGGTGGTGCATGCGCTCGAGGACCAGGCCTACCTGCGCGAGGGCCTCGCGGACATGCTCGCCTCGCGCCTCGGCCAGCAGCCCGGCATCGGCGTGGTGCGCGTGAACGATCCCGCCAAGGCCACGCTCGACCCGGCCGCGGCGCGCGCCGCCGGCCAGGCGGTCGGCGCGCAGTGGGTGCTGTTCGGCTCCTTCACGCGCTTCGGCGACGGCGCGAGCCTCGACGTGCAGTGCATGCCCGTGGCGGCGCCCGGGAATCCGGACCCGCGCTCGATCTTCGTGCAGGCGGGGCAGATCGGAGAGCTGATCCCGCGCCTCGACGGCATCGCCGCGCGCGTGGCCTCGCACGTGATGGGCCGGGACGGCGGAGCGCCGCCCGCCCGGGCGGGCGACGCCTCGCAGGCGGAGCTCGACGAGCTGCGGCAGCGCGTGGAGGCCCTCGAGCGGCGCGCTGCCAGCCCGCCCGCGCCGGCGCCCCCCGCGCCGCAGAGCCCCTGAGCCGGCGCTCCGCGTTCGCTACCGTCGCCCGCCTTCCGGGGGAGCGGGGCGGCGTAGCTCAGCTGGTTAGAGCGTGGGTTTCATAAGCCTAAGGTCGCTGGTTCGAGTCCAGCCGCCGCCACCATCCCCGACGCTTCCCCCTGGAGACGACGCCGGCGTGATTCCCTTCATCGACCTGCGACCCCAGAACGACGTGCTCCGGCCCGAGCTCGAGGCCGCGCTCGGCCGCGTGCTCGACTCGGGCGCCTACACGCTCGGCCCGGAGGTGGCCGCCTTCGAGAGCGAGTTCGCGGCCTGGTGCAGCGTACCGCACGCGGTGGCGATGAACTCCGGCACCACCGCGCTCCACCTGGCGCTGCTCGCCGCGGGCATCGGGCCGGGCGACGACGTGGTCACCACCCCGTTCACGTTCATCGCGACGGCCTGCGCGATCCGCTACGCGGGCGCGAATCCGGTCTTCGCGGACATCGACTTCGCCACGCGCAACCTCGATCCCGAGGCCGTGGCGAAGGCGCTCACGCCGCGCACGCGCGCGCTGATGCCCGTCCACCTGTACGGCCAGACGGCCGACATGGATCCGCTGCGCGCCCTGGCCGAGCGCCACGGGCTGGTGGTGATCGAGGACGCGGCGCAGGCGCACGGCGCGACCTACGGCGGCGTCGCGGCGGGCGGCCTCGGCGCGCTCGGCTGCTTCAGCTTCTATCCGACCAAGAACCTGGGCGCGCTCGGCGAGGGCGGCCTCGTGACCACGCGCGACGCGAAGCTCGCGGATGCGCTGCGGCTGCTGCGCGACTGGGGCGCCCGCGAGAAGTACCAGCACGACCTGGTGGCGTACAACGCGCGCATGGACGCGTTCCAGGGCGCCGCGCTGCGCGTGAAGCTGCGCCGGCTCACAGCGTGGAACGAGGAGCGGCGGGCCATCGCGGCGCGCTACGCGGAGCTGCTGCCGAAGCTGGGCCTCGAGCCGCCGCTCGAGGCGGCGGGCCGGCAGCACGTCTGGCACGTCTACACGGTGCGCGTGCCCGAGCGCGAGCGCGTGGCGGCGCGGCTGAAGGAGGAGGGCGTCGGCACCGCCGTGGTCTACCCGCGCCCGCTGCATCTCCAGCCCGCGTTCGCGGACCTCGGCCTCGGCGCCGGCAGCTTCCCGAACGCGGAGCGCGCCGCGCGCGAGCTGCTGGGCCTCCCCATGTACCCCGGCCTGCCCGCGGACGGCCCCGACCGCGTCGTCGCCGCGCTCGCGAAAGCCCTCGGCCGTTAGAAAGGGGACGTTCCTTTTCCGTCACTTGTTTCGTGACGGAAAAGGAACGTCCCCTTCGTGACGGGTGAGGTGGTGCTTCTGGACTTTGCCGCTCGCGGTGCGTGGGAGCTCGGGGACGGCGACGAAGCGCTGGGGGACCTTGAAGGAGGCGAGGCGTTCGCGGCCGAAGCGGGTGAGCTCGGCCGCGTCGAGGGTCGCGCCGGGCTGGAGCACCAGGTAGGCGCAGCCCACCTCGCCCCAGCGTGCGTCCGGCACGCCGACCACCGCGACCTCGCGGACGGCCGGGTGCTGCTCGTAGACCGCCTCGACCTGGCGCGGGTAGACGTTCTCGCCGCCCGAGATGAAGAGCTCCTTCGAGCGGCCGTCGAGGGTGACGAAGCCCTCCGCGTCGAAGCGGCCGAGGTCGCCCGTGAGGAGCCAGCCCTCGCGGAGCGCTTCGGCGCTGGCCTCGGGCCGCTCCCAGTATCCGGTCATCGTGATCGGCCCGCGCACGACGATCTCGCCGCTCTCGCCCGTCGCGCAGTCCTCCCAGGCGGCGGGGGGCCGCGCCAGGCTCTCGCGCCGCACGATGCGCAGCTCCGCGTGGGGCACCGGCCGCCCCACGCTGCCGGCCTTCCGCACGGCGTCGGCGACGTCGAGGCAGCACAGGATGGACGTCTCCGTCTGCCCGAAGCCCTGCTTCAGCGCGAGGCCGCGCTCTGCGAAGGCGTGGATCACGTCCACCGGAATCGCGGCGCCGGCGGTGAACAGGAAGCGCAGTGATGATACGTCCGGGCGCTCGCGGTCGAACGCCTCGAGCAGCGCGGTGAACATGGTGGGCACGCCGCCGAGGAACGTGACGCGCTGCTCGGCCACGGCCCGCCACACCGCGCTCGGCTCGAAGCGCGGCTGGAGCAAGACCTCGCCCCCCGCGAAGAGCGTCGGCAGCGAGAGGATCGAGAGGCCGAACGAGTGGAACAGCGGCACCACCACGAGCACGCGGTCTTCGCGCCCGAGCCCGAAGAACGCTTCGGCGTTCTTGCAGTTGTAGAGGGTCTTCCGGTGCGGCAGCAGTGCGCCCTTGGGCGCTCCGGTGGTGCCCGACGTGTACATCAGGATCATCGGATCCTCGGGCGAGACCGGCGTCACCTCGTGCCACGGCGCCGCCGCGGCGAGCGCCGCCTCCCACTCGTCCGGAGCGCCTCCCGCGGCGAGCCGCGCGGGCGGCGAGCGCCGCGCGCGGGCGCACGCGGCATCCGCCAGCGCCGCGAACGGCGCCTCGTGGAGCAGCAGGGCGGGGCGGCAGTCGTCGAGCTGCTCGGCGAGCTCGGGCGCGGCGAGGCGCGTATTGAGGGGCGCCGCGATCGCGCCGAGGCGCGCCGCAGCGAGCACGGCCTCGAGCGTGGCGGAGCGATTGCCGAGCAGCAGCGCGACGCGCTCCCCGCGGCCGATCCCGCGCGCGCGCAGCGCGCCGGCGGCGCGCTTGCAGCGCTCCTCGAGCGCGGCGTAGTCGAGCCGGCGCGAAGCGTCGCGCACGGCCGGCCGCCCGCCCTGGCGCGCCGCATGCGCCACCCCCCAGCTCGCGACGTTGTGCTCCTCGGAGCGCATGGGGGCCGGGTGCTAGCCGAGGGGTCGCGGCGCTGCCAGCCGCGCGACGTATCCTCGGCCGGATCGGGAGGACGCGATGAACCTGCTCGGCCAGCCGGCCTTCGTGGGCCGCCACTGCGGTGGTCACGAGTACGACATCACGCGCGAGGTCGTGGACTTCTACGCCGACGCGCTCGACGACCACTCGCCGCTGTACGCGGAGCTCGCGCCGCCTCTGCTCCACCACTCCGAGTGCTACAAGGTGCTCGGCGAGTGGTACCTGAAGAATCTGTTCGGAAACCTCCACGCGCGGCAGGATTGGGAGCTGTTCTCGCCCCTCTCGATCGGCTCGCGCGTGCGCACGCGCTCCACGATCGTGGAGCGCTACCAGAAGCGCGGCCGCGACTACGTCGTGAACGAGACGGACCTGATGGACGCCGCGGACGGCCGCCTGCTCGTGCGCGGCCGCACGCACCAGTCCTTCCTGCCCCCGAAGGAGGGCGGCGGGAGCGGCTTCGTGGTGGACGCGGGCACGGCGAAGCAGAAGGAGCAGGAGCGCGAGGCGAGAGCAGCGTTCCCGACGGCGACGGGGCCCGAGCTCCGGGCGGTCCACAAGAAGGTGGACCAGCGCCGCTGCTGGATGTTCTCGGGGCCGGCCGCCAACTATCACACCGATGCGGAGCAGGCGAAGAAGCTCGGCTTCCCGAACATCGTGGTGCAGGGGATGATGTCCACCTGCTTCGCGGCGCAGGTGATGCTCGATGCCTTCGGCCGCGGCTTCCTCGAGGGCGGCCGCATGTCGCTGAAGCTCACCAACGTGCTGTGGGTGGACGAGTCCGTGACGGCCCGTGCGCGTGTGCGCGAGCGGACGCCGGAGGGCACGCGGGTGCGCGTCCACTGCGACGTCTGGGTGGACAAGGACGACGGCACCCGGATCCTGCTCGGCGACGCGAGCGCGCTCGAGGCGCCGTGAAGGAGCAGGCGCGCGACCCGCTGCTCCGGCGGCTCGCGGCCGCGCTCGCGCAGCTCGACTGCGCCGGACGCACCGTGTTGGTCGCCGCCTCGGGCGGCATCGACTCGACCGTGCTCGCGCACGGCGTCGCCGCGCTCGCCGGCGAGCTGGGCATCGAGCTCGTGCTCGGTCACGTCCACCACGGGCTCCGCGGCGCCGAGGCCGACGCCGACGCCGCCTTCGTGGGCTCGCTCGGCCTCGGGCTCGGTGTGCCGGTGCTGGCACGCAGGGTCGCGCCCCGGCGCCTGCGCGAGGGCGGCTCGAGCCGCGCGCGCCCGACGCTCCAGGAGGCGGCGCGACGGCTCCGCTACGGCGCGCTCGACGAGATGGCCGCGGCGGCGGGCGCGGAGCGCATCGCCACCGCGCACACGCTCGACGACCAGGCCGAGACCGTGCTGCTGCGGCTGCTCCGCGGCAGCGGGCCCGCCGGCCTCGGGGGCATTCCCGAGCGCTCGCCGGACGGACGCATCGTGCGGCCGCTGCTCGCCGTTTCGCGCGCCGAGCTCGAACGATTCGCCGCTCTGCGGGGTCTGCTGTGGCGGGAGGACGCCTCGAACCGGGATCCGCATTACGCGCGCGCGCGCCTGCGCCGCGACTGGCTGCGGGGCCTCGGCGAGGCATTCAACCCTCGTTGGCTCAGGGCGGTCGGCGATCTGGCCGAAGCACAGCGCAGGGAATCGGAGTGGATCGAGCCGCTGGTCGAACACGAGATCGAGAGGCGTTTCGCCCGCGACGGCGAGGGCTGGACGCTCGCCTGCGCGGGGATCGAGGCGCTCCCGGAGGCGCTGACGCGGCGCGTCCTGCGGCGCGTGCTGCACGAGGCGGGCGCGGGGCGGGACGTGACGCGCCGGCACCTCGAGCGCATGCGGGCCTTCCTGCGGAACGAGCGCACGGGCGCCCGGCTCGAGCTGCCCGGAGGCCTCGTGCTCGAGCGCGGCCGGGGGCGCATCCGGCTGCGCCCGGGTCCGGCGCAGCACGGATGCTAAGCTCGGCCGACCGCCACGGTTTTTCGGCCTCTCCCGCGCCCTGGCCGACCGTGAGGAGCGCATGAACCAGCAGTTCTACAAGAACATGGCCGTCTGGGTCGTCCTGCTCGTGCTGATGATCCTCCTCGTCACGGTGCTGAAGACCAACCAGCCGGCGCCGCGGGACCTCAGCTACACGGAGCTGCTCGCCCAGCTGCGCTCCGGCAAGGTCAGCGAGCTCACCCTGGAAGAGGGCCACGTGAGCGGCGAGCTCGATGACGCCGGCACGCCCTTCACGGCCTACGTGCCCGAGCTGCTGTACGGGGAGTTCGGGAGCGAGCTGAAGCGGCTCGAGGAGAGCCAGCCCGAGCTGAAGATCACCACGCGGCCGAAGCGCGAGAGCTCGGTCTGGCAGCAGATGCTGATCTGGTGGGTGCCGTTCCTCGTGCTGATCGGCCTCTGGGTGTTCTTCGTGCGCCAGATGCAGGCGGGCGGCGGCAAGGCGATGAGCTTCGGCAAGTCGCGCGCGCGGCTCCTCACGGAGAACCAGCAGCGGGTCACCTTCGACGACGTCGCGGGCGTCGAGGAGTCGAAGCTCGAGCTGGAAGAGATCATCGCGTTCCTGCGCGAGCCGAAGAAGTTCACGCGCCTCGGCGGGCGCATCCCGAAGGGCGTGCTGCTGGTGGGCCCGCCCGGCACCGGCAAGACGCTGCTCGCGCGCGCGGTGGCCGGCGAGGCCGGCGTGCCGTTCTTCTCGATCTCGGGCTCCGACTTCGTCGAGATGTTCGTGGGCGTCGGCGCCTCGCGCGTGCGCGACCTGTTCATGCAGGGCAAGAAGCACGCGCCCTGCATCATCTTCATCGACGAGATCGACGCGGTGGGTCGCCACCGCGGCGCGGGGCTCGGCGGCGGCCACGACGAGCGCGAGCAGACGCTGAACCAGCTGCTCGTCGAGATGGACGGCTTCGAGAGCAACGACGGCGTGATCCTGATCGCCGCCACCAACCGTCCGGACGTGCTCGATCCCGCGCTGCTGCGGCCGGGCCGCTTCGACCGGCGCGTGGTGGTGCCGCGGCCCGACCTGCGCGGCCGCCTCGCGATCCTGCGCGTCCACACGCGCCGCGTGCCGCTCGCGGACGACGTCGAGCTCGAGGTGCTGGCGCGCGGCACGCCGGGCTTCGTGGGCGCCGACCTCCAGAACCTGGTGAACGAGGCCGCGCTGCTGGCTGCGCGGCGCGATGCCCAGCGCGTCGGCATGGACGACTTCGAGAAGGCCAAGGACAAGGTGCTGATGGGCGCCGAGCGCCGCAGCATGATCATGAGCGACGAGGAGAAGCGCACCACCGCCTATCACGAGGCGGGGCACGCGCTCGTCGCGATGCTCACCGCGGAGTCGGACCCGGTGCACAAGGTGACGATCATTCCGCGCGGGATGGCGCTCGGCCTGACGCAGACGCTCCCCGAGGAGGACCGCCACAGCTACACGCGGACGCAGATGACCGCGATCATCAAGCGCGCGATGGGCGGCCGCGCCGCCGAGGAGCTCGTGTTCAACCACTTCTCGACCGGCGCCTCGGACGACCTCAAGCAGGCCACCCGCCTCGCGCACGACATGATCTGCCACTACGGCATGAGCGACGCGGTGGGGCCGGTCTCGTTCGACGACGACAGCGGCGACGTCTTCCTGGGCCGCGACTACATGACCCGGAAGAACTACAGCGAGAAGACCGCCGAGCTGATCGACGGCGAAGTGAAGCGCCTGCTCTCGTCGCTGTACGAAGAGGCGAAGGCGCTGCTCGCGCGCGAGCGGGTGGCGCTGGACCGCGTCGCCGAGGCGCTGCTCGAGCGCGAGACGCTCGAGACGGCGGACCTGAAGCGGCTGCTCGAGGGCCAGGTGCTCCCGCCGCTGCCGCCTCCGGCCGCGGTGCACGCGGGGCCCGAGGCCCGTCCGGTCCGCGTGACCAGCGAGGCGCCCGTGCGCGGGGGCGGCAAGCTGCCGGATCCGGAGCCGATTCCCGGCTAGTCGGCAGCGTCCTCCCCCCGGAGTATCCCGATGGCCGTGACCCCGATCTTTCCGCCCGACCGGGTGACGATCGTGGGAGTGCTGAACCTGACGCCGGATTCCTTCTCGGACGGCGGCCGCCTGCTGCGGGCCGGGGGCGCGCCCGACCTCCAAGCCGCGCTCGACGCGGCGCGCGCGCTCGTCGCGGCCGGCGCGGACGTGCTCGACGTCGGCGGCGAGTCCACCCGTCCCGGCGCGGCCGGCGTGCCCGCGGAGCTCGAGATCGCGCGCACGCGCCCCGTGATCGAGGCGCTCGCGAAGGAGCTCCGGGCCCCGCTCTCGATCGACACGCGCAAGGCGGCGGTGGCAGAGGCCGCGCTCGCGGCCGGCGCGCGGGTGGTGAACGACGTGTCGGGGCTGCGCCACGAGCCGGCCCTGGCCCGGGTGGCCGCCGCCGCGGGCGCGACGCTGGTGCTGGGTCACCTGCGCGGCGAGCCTGCCACCATGCAGCGCGAGGTGCAGTTCGGGGACGTGGTAGCCGAGGTGGCGGCGGAGCTGGCGGAGTCCGCGGCCGAGGCGCGCGCGCAGGGCTTCCGCGGCGAGCTGGTCGCCGATCCCGGCATCGGCTTCGGCAAGCGGCTCGCCCACAGCCTGGCGCTGCTCGCGAACGTCGGCGAGCTGCGGGCGAAGCTCGGCCTGCCGGTGCTCGTGGGACCCTCGCGCAAGTCCTTCCTCGGCGAGCTCACCGGCGATCCGGTGGACGCGCGCGACCTCGCGAGCGCCGTGGCGTGCGGCATCGCCGTGTTCGCGGGCGCGGACGCGGTGCGCGTCCACGACGCAGGCGCCGCGCGCCGCGCCGTCGCGCTCGGCGCCGCGCTGCGCGCGGCCCGGAGGGCGAGCGCGTGATCGAGTACGTGTTCGACCTGCTCGGCGCGCAGGCCGCCGAGCTCTGGAGCTTCCTCCAGACCAACTTCGACCCGGTCCGCGACACGCTCGACGTGCTGCTCGTCGCGGTCGGCATCTACTGGCTGCTGCTCCTGATCAAGGGCACGCGCGCCATCCAGATCCTCGTCGGGCTCGGCGCGCTGATCGGCCTGCGCGTCGCGGCGGACTTCCTCGAGCTGCTGACGCTCGCCTGGCTGCTCGACAACTTCCTCGGACCCGCGGTGTTGATCGTGGTGATCCTGTTCCAGGCCGACATCCGGCGGGGCCTGTCGCGGCTCGGGCGCGGCTTCTTCCCGCGCCTGTCGGAGCGCCAGGAATCGCAGATGGTCGAGGAGGTGGTGCGCGCCGCGCAGGCGCTGTCCGCGCGCCGCACCGGCGCGCTGATCGTGCTCGAGCGGCGCACGGGCCTCGACGACCAGATCGAGGCGGGCACGCCGCTCGACGCGGCCGTCAGCAAGGAGCTCCTCACCTCCATCTTCCTGCCCAGCTCGCCGCTCCACGATGGGGCCGTGCTGATCCAGCAGGGCCGCGTGAGCCACGCCGGCACGATCCTGCCGCTCACGCTGCGGACGGATCTGCCCGAGGGCGTGGGGACGCGGCATCGCGCCGCCGTCGGCATCACGGAAGAGACGGACGCCGCCGTGATCGTGGTGTCCGAGGAGACGGGTGCGATCTCGGTGGTGATGGGCGGCGAGATGATCCGCGGGCTCGACGCGCCCCGGCTGCGGGTGGTGCTGCGCGACGCCCTCGCGCGACCCGACGAGGAGCTGAGCGACGCAGACGCCGCCACGCAGCCGCATCCGACCGCGGAGGCAGGGACGCGCTGAGCATGTTCTCGAACCTCCGGTACAAGGTGGTGGCCCTGCTCGCGGCGCTCCTGCTCTGGGGCGTTTCGCACACCACCTCGTCCGTCGAGCGCGGCTTCGACGTCCCGATCGTGCCGGGCAAGGTGCCGGAGGACCTCGTGGTCACGGGCCAGAACACGGACGTTCTGAACGTCCGCGTGAGCGGTACGAACGCCGCGCTGCGGCGGCTGTCGGTGGCCGAGCTGTCCTACCCCGTCGATCTGTCGGGTGCGCGCGCCGGCACGACGGTGCGGGAAGTGGAGGCCACCCAGATGGACCTGCCGCGCGGCGCGCAGATCGTCTCCCGCTCCCCGGCCAGCCTGGAGTTCACGCTGGAGCGGAAGAGCACGCGCGCCGTGAAGGTGCGCGCGGACATCGACGGCGAGCCGGCGCCGGGCTTCGCGCTCGGCGAGGTGTCGATCGAGCCCACGCGCCTGCGCATCTCGGGCGCTCGCAGCGAGGTGCTGCGCCTGTCGGAGGTGCTGACCGAGACGATCGACGTCGCCGGTGCGGTGGCGCCGCTCGAGAAGAAGGTGCGCGCCACGCCGGGCGGCCTGCACGTCTGGCTGGACGGCGCCAACGAGGTCACGGTGCGCATCGACGTCGCCCCGATCCCGGAGCCCGAGCTGCCCGGGAAGACGAAGCGGAAGGGCAAGGGATGAGCGGGGCAGGGCGCGGGCGGCTGTTCGGCACGGATGGCGTGCGCGGCACGGCGAACGTCTGGCCGATGACGGCCGAGGTGGCGCTCCAGCTCGGCCAGGCCGTGGCGCACATCTTCCGCGGCGGGCGGGGCAGCCACCGCATCCTGATCGGCAAGGACACGCGGCTGTCGGGCTACATGTTCGAGGACGCGCTCGCGGCCGGGGTGTGCTCGATGGGCGTGGACGTGATCCAGGTCGGCCCGATGCCGACGCCGGCGATGGCGTTCCTCACCACGGACATGCGCTGCGACGCCGGCGTGATGATCTCGGCGAGCCACAACCCGTATCACGACAACGGCATCAAGTTCTTCGCGCACGACGGCTTCAAGCTGCCCGACGAGCTCGAGGGCCGGATCGAGGACCTGATCTACTCGGGTGACCTCGAACGGCTCCGGGCGGACCCGGACGAGATCGGTCGCGCCCGCAGGATCGACGACGCTGCAGGCCGTTACGTCGTGTTCCTCAAGAAGACGTTTCCGCTCCAGCTCACGCTCGACGGCCTGCGGGTGGTGCTCGACTGCGCGAACGGCGCGGCGTACAAGGTCGGCCCGACCGTGCTCTCCGAGCTCGGCGCGGAGGTCTTCCCGCTCGGCATCGAGCCCAACGGCCGCAACATCAACCGCGACTGCGGCTCGCTCCACCCCGAGCGGCTCGCCGCGAAGGTGCAGGAGCTGCGGGCGGACGTCGGCATCGCGGTGGACGGCGACGCCGACCGCGTGGTGGTGGTGTCGGAGCGCGGCGAGGTCGTGGACGGCGACGCGGTGCTGGCCCTCTGCGCGCGCGACCTGCACGAACGCGGCCTGCTGCGCGGCGGCGGCGTGGTCGCGACGGTGATGAGCAACCTCGGGCTCGAGCGCGCGCTCGCGGAGCTGGGCCTCGAGCTGGTGCGCACGCAGGTCGGCGACCGCTACGTCGTCGAGGAGATGCGGCGCTCCGGCTACAACCTCGGCGGCGAGCAGTCGGGCCACGTGGTCTTCCTCGACCACAACACGACGGGCGACGGGCTGCTCACGGCGCTCCAGGTGCTCGCGATCCAGCGCCGCAAGGAGCGGCCGCTCTCGGAGCTGGTGCAGGGCATCGAGCGCTTCCCGCAGGTGCTGCTCAACGTCAGCGTGGCGGAGAAGCGGCCGCTCGAAGAGCTCCCCGAGCTGGTGCGGCGCGTTCGCCAGGTGGAGGAGGAGCTCGCCGGCCGCGGCCGGGTGCTGATCCGGTACTCGGGCACCGAGCGCAAGGCGCGGGTGATGGTCGAGGGTCCGGACGAAGCGAGCGTGCGCGCGTATGCCGAGGACCTCGCCGCGGTGCTGCGCCGCGCGCTCGGGTCGGGGAGCTGACGATGCGCCGGCTGGTGCTCGGCCTCGACGGCTTCGCGCGGCTCCGCGAGGCCGTCGGCGGGCCCGCGTTGCCCGCCGCGGCGGTGCTCGCGAGCGTGGCCGGCGCGGACGCCGTCCGGCTCGCCGTCAGCGAGGAGCTGCTCGCCGTCACCGAGAAGGACCTGCGCGAGGTGGCCGCAGTGGGCGCCGTGCTCGAGCTGCGCATGCCGCCGATCCCGAGCCTGGTGAAGACGGCGCTCGAAGCCCGGCCGGCACGCGTGCTGCTGGCGTCGAGCCAGAACGGAGCCTCGCTGCCGCTCGACTTCCGGGCGTGGGGCACGGCCGTGCCGCCGGCGCTCCGCACGCTCGGTGAGGCGGGCCTCCTCGCGTTCGCGCTGGTGAGCCCCGACCTCGCGCACGTCAAGGCCGCGCATGCGGCGGGCGCGCGCGGCGTCGAGCTCTACACGGGCGCGCTGGTCGACCTGCCGCTCGCCGAGCGCGCGGAGGCGCTCGGACGGCTCGGCGACGCCGCGCGGCTCGCGGCCAAGCTACGGCTCGAGGTCGGCCTCGGCGGCCGACTCGACGAGCAGAGCCTCGCCGCGGTGCTCGAGGCCGCGCCGATCGCCACCTCGGTCGCGGTGGGGCGCGCCTTCGTGGGCCGCGCCGCGCTGGTCGGCATCGACCGGGCCGCGCGCGACCTTCGCGAGCGCGCGCATGCGCGAAGCTAGGGGCATGCTCGGGGACGCCTGGCCGCTCGCGACCGCCGCCGAGATGCGCGAGCTCGACCGCCACACCATCGAGACGCTCGGCGTCCCGGCGGCGCTCCTGATGGAGGTCGCGGGCGCGGCGGTGGCGCGCGAGGTGGAGCGGCTGCGCGCAGGCGACGCGCCCGTGTGGGTCGTCTGCGGCAGCGGCAGCAACGGCGGCGACGGGCTCGTGGCCGCCCGCCACCTCCATCTGCGCGGCGCGCCGGTGCGGCTCTGGCCGCTCGAGGATCCGGCGGTCTGGCGCGGCGAGAGCGCCGCCAACTGGCGGCGCGCGCAGGCGCTCGGCATTCCGCTCGTCGGTCCGCGCCAGCGCCCGGAGGCGGGCGCGGTGCTCGTGGACGCGATCTTCGGCACCGGGCTCTCGCGCCCCGTCGAGGGCGCGGCCGCGCTCGCGATCCGCCGCCTGCGCGAGGCGCGCCCGGCCTGCCGCGTCGTCGCGGTAGACCTGCCTTCCGGCCTCGACGCCGACACCGGCCAGCCGCTCGGCGACGCGGTCGCCGCCGACGTCACCGTCACGATCGGGCTGCCGAAGCTCGCGCTCGCGCTCGAGCCGGGCCGGAGCCTCGCGGGCCGGATCGTGGTGGCGCGCATCGGGATCGCGGACGCCGCGCCCGGGCTCGCGCTCCGCGCGGAGCTCTGGACGCGCGCCGCCGCGGCGCGGCGCCTGCCGCAGCGGCCGCGCGACGGACACAAGGGGAGCTTCGGACACGTGCTCGTCGCCGCCGGCTCCGAGGGCAAGACGGGCGCCGCTGCGCTGTGCGCGCTCGGGGCGCTGCGCGTGGGCGCGGGCCTGGTCACGGTCGCCTGCCCGCAGAGCACGGCGCCCGTGATCGCATCGGCGGGGAGCGAGTGGATGACGGCGCCGCTGCCCGAGGCGGCGGGCGCCTGCTTCGGGCGCGCCGCGGAGAAGGGCCTGCTCGAGCTCGCGGCCGCGCGGGACGTCGTGGCGCTCGGCCCCGGCGTGGGACGGGCGGAGGAGACGCGGAGCTTCGTGCGTCAGCTGGCGCGCGCGCTCGCGAATCCGCTGGTGCTCGACGCCGACGGGCTGGTCGCGTTCGCCGACGGACTGCCCGAGCTGCGGGCCCGCCGCGCGCCGACGATCCTCACGCCGCACCCGGGCGAAGCCGCGCTGCTGCTCGGCAGCACGCCCGCGGAGGTGAACCGCGACCGCGTGGCGGCGGCGCGTCGGCTCGCGTCCGAGACCGGCGCATCCGTGGTGCTGAAGGGCGCCGCCACGGTCGTGGCGGAGCCGGACGGCTTCGTCGCCGTGAACCCGACCGGCGGCCCGGCGCTCGCCACCGGCGGCACGGGCGACGTGCTGACCGGGGTCGTCGCGGGCCTGATCGCGCAGGGCGTTCCGGCGCGCGAGGCGGCGGTGCTCGGGGCCTTCCTGCACGGCGCGGCCGCCGACCGGCTCGCCGCGGAGCGGGGCCCGGCTGGGTTGCTGGCGAGCGAGGTGGCCGGCGCGCTACCCGATGCGCTCCGCGCGCTCGGAGCGGCAGTTGGTGGATCGATCGGAGCAGGCGACCCTCTGGCGTTCCCGGAGCCCGGCTGAGACGCGCGCGCTGGCGCGCGGGCTGGCGGGTGCGCTCGGAGCAGAGGGACTGGTGGTGAGCCTGGTGGGCGCGCTCGGCGCGGGAAAGACGGAGTTCGCGAAGGGCATGGCGGAGGGGCTCGGGCTCGATTCGGCGCTGCTCGCGAGCCCCACGTTCACGATCGCGCAGGAGCTGCCGCTGCCCGCGCTCCCGGACGCGCCGCGCCGCCTGGTCCACGCCGATTGCTACCGCCTGGCGGCGCCGGAGGAGCTCGAGGCCGCCGGCCTCGCGGACTGGCTCGAGCCGGGCACCGCGCTCGTCGCGGAGTGGGGCGACCGCTTCCCCGAGGCGCTCGGGCGCGAGCGGCTCGAGGTGACGCTCCGCGAGGGCGACGACGGCAGCCGCGAGATCTCGGCCCACGCCTTCGGCCGCGCGGCCGCGCTCGCGCTCGCGCGCTGGAGAGAGCGATGTCCCTGATCGTCCAGAAGTTCGGCGGCACCAGCGTGGGCGACGTGGAGCGGATCCGGAACGTCGCGCGGCGCGTGGTGGCCACGCAGGCGAAGGGCCACAAGGTCGCGGTGATCGTGTCGGCGATGGCGGGCGAGACGAACGCGCTCGTGGCGCTCGCCAAGGAGGCGGCGGGGGACGCGCCCGACCCGCGCGAGTACGACGCGCTGGTCTCGATCGGGGAGTCGAAGACCATCGCGCTCCTGGCCATGGCGATCCAACGCCTCGGCGGGAAGGCGCGCAGCTTCACCGGCGCGCAGATGGGCATGCTCACCGACACGGCGCACACGCGCGCGCGGATCCAGAGCATCGCGACCGACCGCATCCAGCGCGTGCTGGACGAGGGCGGGGTGGCCGTGCTGGCCGGCTTCCAGGGCATCGACGAGGACGGCAACGTGACGACGCTCGGACGCGGCGGCTCCGACACGTCCGCGGTCGCCGTGGCGGCCGCGCTCGGCGCGGACGTGTGCGAGATCTACACCGACGTGGACGGCGTGTACACGACCGACCCGAACCTCGTGCCGGCCGCCCGCAAGCTCGATCGCGTCTCGTTCGAGGAGATGCTGGAGCTGGCGAGCCTCGGCGCGAAGGTGCTCCAGATCCGCTCGGTCAAGTTCGCGATGCACTACGGCATCCCCCTCCACGTGCGCTCGTCCTTCCACGACGGCGAGGGCACGTGGGTGGTGCGCGAGGAGGACGTGATGGAACGCCTGGTGGTGTCCGGGGTCACCTACAACCGCAACGAGACGAAGATCCGCGTCTCGGGCGTGAAGGACGTTCCGGGCGTGGCGGCGAAGCTGTTCGGCCCGCTCTCGGATGCGGGCGTCGTGGTGGACATGATCGTGCAGAACGTGTCGCACGACGGCACCACCGACATGACCTTCACGGTGCCGCGCGAGGACGGCTCGCGAGCGCTCGACATCACTCGCGAGGTCGCGCCCCAGCTCGGCAGCTCGCGGGTCGAGGCCGACCCCGCGATCGCGAAGGTCTCGATCGTCGGCCTCGGCATGAAGGACCATGCCGGCGTCGCGGCGAAGATGTTTGCGGTGCTCGCGCGCGAAGGCATCAACATCCAGATGATCACGACGAGCGAGATCAAGATCTCCGTGGTGATCGAGGCGAAGTACGGCGATCGCGCCGTGCGCGCGCTGCACGCCGCGTTCGTGGAGGACGGGGCCGAGGCGCCGCGCGCGGAGGCATAGTCGAAGGCCCTCACCCCGAGGTCCCGGGGAGCCTCCCATGAGCGACGACCGCCGGCCGGGCGCGGCGTTGGCCCTCGCGCTGGCGCTCTGGTGCGCGGCGCTGCCCCTGCGGCCGGCCGAGCCAGCCCCGCCGCCGCCCGCGCCGGAGAGCGGCGCGGCCCGCCTGCTCTGGGGCCTGCCGCTGGACCTGAACCGCGAAGACGCGCGCACCTTCGAGGCATTGCCGGGGATCGGCCCCATGCGGGCCCGGGCGATCCGGGCCGCCGCGCCCTATTGCCAGGTGGCCGAGCTCGAACGGGTGCCCGGAATCGGCCCCGTGACCTTGCGTCTTCTTTCGGGCCGGGTCGCGGTGTTTCGCCCATCTGACGAATGCGAGAAAACGGGCATTGATGCGGGCGGGTAAGCCGGGCTAGCGTAGATCGCAACTGGAGCGCCTGCGGGCGCGACGTCACAAGGAGAACCCCATGTCCCGACCCCCCCTCAGCCGCAAGTCGCTCGTGGCGGCGCTGTGCGCGTTGTTCGCGGCCTCGCTGGGATGCGCGAGTGCTCCCAAGCCCGCAGTCTGCGCCGTCGTCGGCGGCCTCCTCGGTGGAGGCGGCGGTTGGGCCATCGGCAACGAGACGCCGGCGCCGGACGGCAAGGAAGAGGCGATCTACGGTGGCGCGGGCGCGATCCTCGGCGCGAGCACCGGCTACCTGATCTGCCGCGCCATGCAGAAGGAAGAGGCGCCGCCGCCGGCGCCCGCGGCCAGGCCCGCTCCGCCGCCGCCCCCGGCCCCGGCCCCGGCCCCGGTCGAGGAGAGGATCGTGCTCCGCGGCGTGAACTTCGACTTCGACAAGGCGGAGATCCGCCCCGACGCAGCCGTGATCCTCGACGAGGCGGCCAGCATGCTCGGCTCGAGCAGCGGCACCGTGCGCGTCGAAGGCCACACCGACTCGGTCGGCGCCGAAGCCTACAACCAGAGCCTGTCCGAGCGGCGCGCCAACGCCGTGAAGGACTACCTGGCGGGCAAGGGCGTCGATTCGTCGCGCCTGTCGGCGGCGGGCTTCGGTGAGTCGAATCCGGTCGCTTCGAACGACACGGCGGACGGTCGCGCTCTGAACCGCCGCGTCGAGCTCAATCTCGACTGAGCGGGCGCCTTCGCTGCGAGAGCGCATCCGCGCTCTCGCAGCGGAGCGTCTCTGGAGCCGGGAGCCGCTCGAGCCCTTCGGGCTCGAGCGGCTCCGCTCGTTTCTGCAGTTCGCGATCGTGGTGAGCGAGGGCTTCGCGCGCGACCAGCTCCTGCTGCGCGCCCACCAGCTCACCTACCTCACGCTGCTCTCCCTGATCCCGGCGCTCGCCCTCGCCGTCACCGTGGTCGACCTGGTCGGGGGCGGAGAGCAGGTGGTGCGCGTGCTGCTCGACCAGTTCGCCGCGGCCGCGCCCGCCGAGACGCGGGCGTTCATCGTGCAGCGCGTGGCGGAGTTCGACTTCGGGGCGCTCGGCCCGATCGGCGGCGCGGCCCTGCTGGCCACCACGGTGCTCGCCATCGGCAACGTCGAGAGCGCGCTCAACGCGGTGTGGGGGGTGAAGGAGGCGCGCCCCTGGGTGCGCCGCATCCCCGACTACCTGGCCGTGCTGGTGGTGGCGCCGCTGGTGCTGGGCGTCGCGATCTCGCTGCGCGCCAGCCTCGAGAGCCAGAGCCTGCTGCGGTGGGCCCTCCAGAATCCGCTGTTCGAGGCCGCGTACCACACGGGCCTGCGCCAGCTCCCGGGGCTGCTGTTCGCCGCGGGCTTCTCGTTCGTCTACTGGTTCCTGCCGAACACGCGCGTGCGCCCGCTCTCGGCGGTGCTCGGCGGTCTCGCCGCCACGGTGCTGTTCCTGCTCGCGCAACGCGCCTACCTCGAGCTGTCGATCGGCGCGGCGCGCTCGAGCGCGGTGTTCGGCGCGCTGGCGAGCGCCGTGCTGCTGCTCGTGTGGGTCTACTTCTCGTGGGCGATCGTGTTGTTCGGCGCGGAGGTCTCCTACGCGCACCAGACCTTGCCGCTCTACCGCCGCGAGGTGCGCGGGGAGCCGGCGAGCCCCGCCGCGCGCGAGGCGCTCGGGCTCGCGATCGCCGTTCAGTGCGCGCGCGCGTTCCGCGACGGCTCGCCGCCGTGGACTGCCGACGCGCTCTCCGAGACGCTGGACGTGCCGCTGCGCACGGTGCGGAGCGTGCTCGATCAGCTCATCGGCGCGGGCCTGCTCAGCCACGCGGGCACGGAGCCCGGCGGCCCCGTGCAGCCGGCGCGCTCGCTCGAGCGCATCCGCGTGGCGGATCTGCTCGCGGCGCTGCGCGGCTCGCGCGACACGGGCCTCGCGGCGCCCGAGGTCGCGCGCGCGGTGGCGGAGGTGCTCGCCGACGTCGATCGCGCCGCCGCGACGGCCGCGGAGGGTCGCAACCTGCGCGATCTCGTGGAGACGCTCGACCCCGAGGTTGACCGTCCCGCGCGCGCTTCGTAGCCTCGCCCGTCGCGTCGATGCGCATCTATCTGGATCACAACGCCACCACGCCCGTGCGGCCGGAAGTGGTGGAGGCCATGGCGGCGGCGCTGCGGGAGCGCTGGGGGAATCCGTCCAGCACGCACGCCGAGGGAGCCGCCGCGCGCGCCGCCGTGGAGCGCGCGCGCGAGCAGGTGGCCGAGCTCGTGGGCGCCTCGCCGCGCGAGATCCTGTTCACTTCGGGCGCCACCGAGGCCAACAACACGGTGCTGCGCGGCGTGCTCGCAGGGCCGCGCGCGCGGCACGTGGTGACGACGACCGTCGAGCATCCCTCCGTGGACGAGCCCCTGCGCGCGCTCGAGGCGGAAGGCGTCGCGGTCAGCCGCGTGCCCGTCGGCAGCGACGGGCGGCTCGACCCCGAGGCGGTGGCGAGCGCGCTGCGCGACGACACCGCGCTGCTGAGCGTGATCCTCGCCAACAACGAGACGGGCGTGCTCCAGGACGCGGCGAAGCTCGCGGAGCTGGCGCACGCGCGCGCCATCCCGCTCCACCTCGACGCGACCCAGGCGATCGGGAAGCTCCCGGTCGACGCCGTCGCGCTCGGCGCGGATCTGCTGTCCGGAACCGCGCACAAGCTGAACGGCCCCAAGGGCTCGGGCTTCCTCGTGGATCGGGCGCGCCTCGCGCTGCCGGCGCTGCTGCAGGGCGGGCCGCAGGAGCGGCGGCGCCGGGGCGGCACGGAGAACGTGGCGGGCATCGTCGGTCTCGGCGTGGCCTGCGCGCTGGCCCGCGCGGAGCTCGAGGATCGACACCGGCACGTGTCGGCGCTGCGGGACGCGCTCTGGGACGGCATCCGCGCGCGCGTGCCCCGCGTGCGCCGCAACGGCTCGGCGGAGCACGTGCTCCCGAACACGCTCAGCGTCGAGTTCGAAGGCGTGGCCGGTGAGGTGCTGCTCGAAGCGCTCGACCTCGACGGCGTGGCCGTCTCGGCGGGCGCCGCCTGTCACTCGGGCTCGATCGAGCCGTCGCCCGTCCTGCTCGCGATGGGGCGCACGCCGGAGCAGGCCCGTGGCTCGCTGCGCTTCAGCGTGGGCCCGAGCAACGACGCCGCCGAAGTCGAGCGCGTCCTCGCGCTGCTTCCCGGGCTGGTCGCGCGGGTGCGCGAGGCGGGCGCTTGAGCGGCGCCCGCATCGTGGTCGGCATGTCGGGGGGCGTGGACTCCTCGCTCGCCGCGGCGCTGCTGGTGGAGCAGGGCTTCGAGGTGGTCGGGGTGACCCTGCACCTCGCCGGCAGCGCCTCGCGCTGCTGCTCGCTCGACGACGCCGACGACGCGCGCCGCGTCGCCGAGCAGCTCGGCATCCGCTTCTACGTCGCGAACCAGACGCGGGAGTTTCGGCAGGAGGTGATGCTGCCGTTCGCGGACGCGTACCTCGAAGGCCGCACGCCGCTGCCGTGCGCGCGCTGCAACTCGCGCTTCAAGTTCGACCACCTGCTCGCGCGAGCTCGCGCGCTCGGCGCGGAGCGCATCGCGACGGGCCACTACGCCCGCGTCGGCCGGGACGCGGCGTCGGGGGCGCCCGTGCTGCGCACGTCGCGCGACCCCGCGAAGGACCAGTCGTACTTCCTGTTCGGCCTCACGCAGGCGCAGCTCGAACGAGCGGTCTTCCCCCTCGGCGAGCTCTCGAAGGACGAGGTGCGCGCACGCGCGCGCGCCCTCGGCCTCGCGACGGCCGAGAAGCCCGAGAGCCAGGAGCTCTGCTTCGTGCCCGACGGCGACACCGGCGCCGCCGTGGAGCGGCTGCGCCCGGAGCGCGTGCCGGGCGCCGGGGAGATCGTGGACGAGGCGGGGCGCGTGGTCGGCCGCCACGCCGGCGTGCACCGCTACACCGTCGGCCAGCGCCGCGGGCTGGGCGTGAGCGGCCCCGCGCCGCTCTACGTGAAGGCGCTCGATGCGGCCCGAAACCGCGTGATCGTGACGGACCTCGAGGGTCTCGCCGCCCGCGCGGGGCGCGTCGAGCAGGTCTCCTGGATCTCCGGGCAGGCGCCCGCGTCGGCGTTCGAAGCGACCGTGCGGATCCGCTACCGCCACGCCGGCGCCGCGGCCTGCGTCACGCCGGACGGCGACGGGGGCGCCGCGCTCGCCTTCCACGAGCCGGTGCGCGCGCTCGCGCCCGGCCAGGCGGCGGTGTTCTATCGCGACGACCAGGTGCTCGGGGGAGGCCTTCTCGCGGGACCGCGCGCATGACCTCCCGCCCCCCCGACGACGAGCTGGCCCGCCGGCTCGGCCACGTCTTCTCGGACCCTGCGCTGCTCGCGACCGCGCTCACGCACGCCTCCGCCGCGTTCGAGCGCGACGGCTCCCGCGGCAACGAACGACTCGAGTTCCTCGGCGACGCCGTGCTCGGCCTCGTGGTGGCGCGCCTGCTCTACGAGAGCCATCCGGACTGGCGCGAGGGCGAGCTGACGCGCGCGCGCGCGGCCCTCGTCAACGGGCACGTGCTCGCGCGCCAGGCGCGAGCGCTCGGCCTCGTCGACTATCTCGTGCTCGGCCGCACGGAGCGGCGCTCGGGCGGCGCGGAGAAGGACCGCGTGCTGGCGAACCTGTTCGAGGCGGTGATCGGCGCGGTCTACCTCGACGGCGGCGTCGAGCCGGTGCAGGGGCTCGTGATGCGCTGCTTCGCCGACGCGCTCGCGGGCGACGCCACGCTGCAGCGCGACCCGAAGACCCGCTTCCAGGAGTGGGCGCACGCCACGCTCCAGGCGACCCCGCGCTACGCGGCGCTCTCGGACAGCGGCGTCGAGAACTCGGAAGATCGCTTCACGGTCTCCGTGCGCGTCGGCGAGGAGGAGTGGGGCGCGGGCAGCGGACGCACCAAGCAGGCCGCCGAGCGCGCCGCCGCCGCCGCGGCGCTCGCGCGCGTCGAGGAGAGCCCGCATGGCTGAGCACCGCGCGGGCGTGGTGGCGCTGCTCGGGCGCCCCAATGCCGGCAAGTCCACGCTGCTGAACCGCCTGGTCGGGCAGAAGCTCGCCATCGTGACCGCGAAGCCGCAGACCACCCGCAGCCGCATCCTCGGCATCTCGAGCCTGCCCGAGGCGCAGGTGCTCTGGCTCGACACGCCGGGGCTGCACGGCGGCGTCGGCAAGCCGCTCAATCGCACCCTCAACACGCTGGCCGAGGCCGCCGCGGCGGACTGCGACCTCGCGCTGCTGCTCGTCGAGCCGGGGCGCGGGCTCGATGCGGAGCTCACGGCGCTGCGCGCGAACGTCGAGCGGCGCGGCGGGGGCGTGCTGGTGGTGGCCAGCAAGTCCGACACGCGCGCGGGCGAGACGGCGGATCCCGCCGCCGACTTCCACGTCTCGGGCAAGACGGGCGAGGGGGTGGATGCGCTGCTCGCCGCGGTGATCGCGCGCCTGCCGGTCGCGCCGCCGCTCTACGACGACCCGGAGCAGCTCACCGATCGCTCGCTGCGCTGGCTCGCGGCGGAGTGCGTGCGAGAGGCCGTCTTCGAAGAGCTCGAGCAGGAGCTCCCGTACAGCACCGCGGTCGAGATCGAGTCCTTCGACGAGTCGCGGCCCGAGCTGATCCGGATCCGCGCGCGGCTCCTCGTCGAACGCGAGTCCCAGAAGCGCATCGTGGTCGGGAGCGCGGGCTCGCAGGTGAAGGAGATCGGCAAGAGGGCGCGCGAGGCCCTCGAAGCGCTGCTCGAAACGCGCGTCTTCCTGGAGCTGTGGGTGAAGGTCGAGCCGAACTGGGCGCAGCGGCCGCGGCGTCTGGCGGCGCTCGGCTACCGCTGACTCGCGGTCACCGCGCGTTCGCGTTGACTCGCCGAGCGGGCGTGGGGTAGCGTCGGCGGGTTTTTCGGCCACCCACGGTGCATCCTCGAAGTCGAAGGCGAGCCCCCCATGTCGCAGTCCCCCGCACAGACCCGCCGGCTCGCCGCGAGCCGCCGACTCGAGCACGTCGTGGTGCTCGGCGCGAACGGGACCATGGGTTACGGGGCCGCGGCGCTCTTCACGCAGGCGGTCCCGCGCGTGACCCTGCTCGCGCGGAGCCGCGACAAGGCCCAGGAAGGCCTCGCCGCGGCGATCAAGCAGGTGCGCTCCCAGACCGTGGCCACGCATGCCGAGGTCGGCAGCTACGAGGACCTCGACGCCAAGCTCGCCACGGCCGACCTGGTCTTCGAGGCGCTCACCGAGGACTTCGCGCTCAAGAAGCAGATGTTCGACCGCGTCGAGAAGGCGCGGCGCGCGGACTCGATCGTGGCGACGGTGACGTCGGGCCTCTCGATCAACGAGCTCGCGGAAGGGCGGGGCGAATCGTTCCGCCGCCACTTCCTCGGTCTGCACCTGTTCAACCCGCCGAACGTCATCGTGGGGACCGAGCTGATCGTGGGCCGCGACACCGACCCGGCGCTGGCGGACTTCGTCGAAGCCTTCGCGCAGGTGCGGCTCGGGCGCGAGATCGTGCGGACCCACGACGCGCCGGCCTTCGCGGGCAACCGCGTCGGCTTCAAGGTGCTGAACGAGGTGGCGCAGCTCGCGGAGCAGGTGGGCCCCGTCCTCGCCGACCGGCTCGTCGGCCCGTACACCGGCCGCGCGTTGACGCCGCTCGCGACGATCGACCTCGTCGGCTGGGACATCCACCGCGCGATCGTCGACAACGTGTACGACAACACGCAGGACGAGGCGCACGCCACGCTGAAGCTGCCCGACTACATGGCGAAGGCCATGGCGCGCGGCGTGCTCGGCAACAAATCGGGCGCCGGCTTCTTCAAGCGCGAGGGCAAGACCTCGCTGGCCCTCGATCCCCGGACGGGGGACTACCGCCCGGTGGCGGAGATCGCGCTGCCGAGGCTCGATTACATCGAGCGCGTGGCGGCGCTCCATGCGGTCGGGCGGTATGCGGAGGGGCTCCAGGCGTTCCTCGCGGCCGAAGGGCCGGAGGCCGAGATCGCCCGGCGCGTGATCGCGGGCTACCTCAGCTACGCGTTCCATCGCGTCGGCGAAGTCGCCGACTCGATCACCGGCATCGATCTGATCATGGCGACGGGCTTCAACTGGGCGCCGCCGAGCGTGCTGGTGGACCTGATGGGCGCGCGCGCGAGCGTCGAGATGATCGAGCGCGCGGGGCTGCCGGTGCCGCCGGCGCTGCGCGACGCCGCGAGGAGCGGCAAGCCGGCGCGCTTCTTCCAGCATCCGCAGCTCAACGTGGGTAAGTTCTTCGTCGCCAACTAGGCGGCCGAGGAGGGACGATGGCTCTTCCGGAGGTCTTCGTGCTGGGCGGCTACCAGACCGACTTCGCTCGGAACTGGACCAAGGAGAACAAGCACTTCGCGGCGCTGATGCGCGAGAGCGTGCTCGGCGCGCTCGAGCGCTGCGACATCGCGCCCGAAGAGGTGCAGAGCGCCCACGTCGGCAACTTCGCGGCGGAGCTCTACTGCATGCAGGGGCACCTCGGTGCGTTCTTCACCGAGGTCGATCCGAAGTTCAGCGGCCTGCCGACCTCGCGCCACGAGGCCGCCTGCGCCTCCGGCTCGATCGCGCTGCTCGCCGCCTCCGCCGAGATCGAGGCCGGCCGCTACGACCTCCAGGCCGTGGTCGGCATCGAGCAGATGAAGACGGTCTCGGCCGCGCAGGGCGGAAGCTACCTCGGCACGGCGGCCTGGTACGACCTCGAGGCGAAGGGCGTCGAGTTCCCGTTCCCGAAGCTGTTCGGCCGCCTCGGCGACGAGTACGACCGGCGCTACGGCCTCAAGGACGAGCACCTCGCCGAGATCAGCCGCATCAACTACGACAACGCGAAGCTCAACGCGAACGCGCAGACGCGCACCTGGTACATGAACAAGCAGCACGCGCTGTGCCGCACCGACGACAACCCGGCGGTGGGCGGGCGCATCCGGATCTCCGACTGCTCCCAGGTCACCGACGGCGCCGTCTGCGTGTTCCTCGCCTCGCGCGCCTACGCCGAGAAGTGGGCGAAGGGCCGCGGGCTCGAGCTGGCGAAGATCCCGCGGATCAAGGGCTGGGGTCACAACACGGCGCGGCTCCGCTTCGACGACAAGATCGCGGAGAGCCGCGACCAGAAGTACGTGCTCCCGCACGTGCGCTCGACGATCACCAGCGCCTGGAAGCGCGCCGGGATCGCGGACGTGAACGGCATCGACGGCATCGAGACGCACGACTGCTTCACCACCTCCGAGTACATGGCGATCGACCACTTCGGCATCACCGCCCCGGGCGAGAGCTGGAAGGCGGTCGAGGCCGGCTGGCTCGAGCTCGACGGCAAGCACCCGATCAACCCGAGCGGCGGCCTGATCGGCGCCGGGCACCCGGTCGGGGCCACGGGCGTCCGGCAGCTGCTCGATGCGGCGCTCCAGGTGACGGGGCAGGCCGGCGCCTACCAGGTCGAGGGCGCCCGGACCTTCCAGACCCTGAACATCGGCGGCAGCGGCACCACCAGCGTCAGCTTCGTGGTCGGCGTCTAGCCCGGACGGGCCCCCGTCAGCGGGACACGCCGCCCGCATCCGCCCCCTCACTCCCGGTCGCCGGTCGCGGCGTCCAGGGCCTGGCAGCCGCCTCGGGCGGCGCTACATTTGCCAGCTGACGTCAACTGGCGGATACCCCCATGCCCGACACCTCCGAGCTCTCGATCCGCGACGTGTGCACCCGGAGCGGCCTCTCGGCCCGCACCGTCCGCTACTACGAGGAGCTCGGGCTGCTGCCCGGGGTCCGGCGGCGCAGCGGGGGCCGGCGGGTCTACGGGCCCGACGAGCTCGAGCGGCTGCGCTTCATCGCGCGGCTCAAGGCGCTCGGCCTCTCCCTCGAGGAGATCGGCGAGCTGAACGCGGTCCACGCCATCGCCGGCTCGACCCGCGCCATGCTCGGGCGGCTCGACGAGCTGCTCGCGCGCCGGCTCGAGGAGCTCGACGCCCGCATCGGCGAGCTCGGCTCGCTGCGCGACCAGATCCGGAAATACCGTGACCACGTCACCGAGCGGGCGGACGCGCTCGCGGAGGAGGAGCGCCGATGAGCGCGAGCGCCTCTCCCGCACCCCGGACGACCGCGCTCGCCCCGATCCGCGTGGTCACCGCCGCGTCGCTCTTCGACGGGCACGACGCCGCGATCAACGTGATGCGCCGCCTGCTCCAGGCGCACGGCGCCGAGGTGATCCACCTCGGACACGACCGCTCGGTCGAGGAGATCGCCGCCGCGGCGATCCAGGAGGACGCCCAGGCCGTGGCCGTCTCCTCGTACCAGGGCGGCCACATGGAGTTCTTCGCCTACCTCGTGCAGGAGCTGCGCGCGCGCGGCGGCGCCCACATCCGCGTCTACGGGGGCGGGGGCGGCACGATCCTGCCCGAGGAGATCGCCGCGCTCCAGGCGCAGGGCGTGGCGCGGATCTTCAGCCCGGACGACGGCCGCGCGCTCGGCCTCGACGGCATGATCGAGCAGATCCTCGACGAATGCCGCGCAAACGCTCGCCCGCCGGAGCCCGCGGAGCTGCTGCCCCGGCTGTCGGCCGGCGCACCGGACGCGATCGCGCGCCTGATCACCTTCCTCGAGGGCGCCGGCGCCGAACGGGGCGCCGACGCCGAGCGGGTGCGGGCGGCCCTCGCGCGGCGCGCGAGCGGGCGGCGTGCGCCCGTCGTCGGCTTCACCGGCACGGGCGGCGCCGGCAAGTCGAGCGTCGTCGACGAGCTGGTCCGGCGCTTCCGCCACGGGTCTCCAGAGCTGCGCATCGGCGTGGTGCTCGTCGATCCGACGCGGCGTCGCTCGGGCGGCGCGCTGCTCGGCGATCGGATCCGCATGAACGGGATCCATGGCCCGAGCGTGTTCGTGCGCTCGCTGGCCACGCGCCGCGCGCACGCGGCGCTCTCGCTCGCCGTGAAGGACGCCGTGCTGGTGCTGCGGGCCGCGGGCTTCGACCTCGTGTTCGTGGAGACGGCGGGCATCGGGCAGAGCGACTCCGAGGTCGTCGACCTCGCCGACGCCTCGATCTACGTGATGACGCCGGACTACGGCGCGCCCTCGCAGCTCGAGAAGATCGACATGCTCGAGCTGGCGTCGCTGGTGGTGCTGAACAAGTCCGACCGGCGCGGCGCGGCGGACGCGCTCCGAGACGTGAGGCGCCAGTGGCGCCGCAACCATCCGGGCACCAGCGGCGAGGACGCGGAGCTGCCCGTCTTCGCGACGGTCGCGAGCCAGTGGGACGACCCCGGGCTCGATCGCCTCCATGTCGCGCTGCGCGCGCGGCTCGCGGCGCTCGGCGCGGCGTTCGCGCCCGAGGCGCCCTCGCGCGGCGAGCGGATCACGCCGCCGCCGCCGCTCGTGCCGGGCGGGCGCGAGCGGTACCTCTCCGAGATCGCAGAGACCGTGCGGGCCTACCGCAAACGCAGCGACGAGCAGGCGCACCGGGCGCGCGAGGCCGCGGGTCTCCGCGCGGCGCTCGCGGCGCTCGGTCCGGACTCGGACGCGGCGCCGAGCCTGCGCGAGAAGCTCGGCGAGCGTCTCGCGGCGCTCGAGCCGCGCCTGCGCGCGCAGCTCGAAGCGTGGGACGAAACGAGCCGGCGCTACGCGGCGGAGCGGCAGAGCTACGGCGTGCGCGAGCAACGCATCGAGGTCGAGAACCACGTCGAGACGCTGTCGGGCACGCAGCTCCCGCGCGTCGCGCTGCCGCGCGGCGAGGACTGGGGCGAGCTCGCGCGCTACCTCCGCCAGGAGAACCTCCCCGGCCAGTTCCCGTTCACCGCGGGCGTGTTCCCGTTCAAGCGCGCGGAGGAGGACCCGGCGCGCATGTTCGCCGGGGAGGGGCCGCCCGAGCGCACCAACCGCCGCTTCCACCTGGTCGCGGCCGGCCAGCCCGCCACCCGCCTGTCCACGGCCTTCGACAGCGTGACGCTGTACGGCCGCGACCCGCACGAGCGCCCCGACATCTGGGGCAAGGTCGGCACCTCGGGCGTGTCCGTGTGCACGGTCGACGACGCGAAGAAGCTCTATTCGGGCTTCGACCTGTGCGACCCGCGCACGTCGGTGTCGATGACGATCAACGGGCCGGCGCCCACGGTGCTGGCCTTCTTCCTGAACGCGGCGATCGACCAGCAGGTCGAGAAGCACCTGCGCGCGCGCGGCGAGCTCGAGGCGGTGCGCAAGCGCTTCGCGTCGCGCGGGCTGCCCGCGTACACCGGCCCGCTGCCCCCCGGCCACGACGGCCTCGGGCTCGGCCTGCTCGGAATCCGCGGCGACGAGGCGGTAGACGCCGAGACCTACGCGCGCATCCGCGCCGACGCGCTCTCGCGCGTCCGCGGCACGGTGCAGGCCGACATCCTGAAGGAGGAGCAGGCCCAGAACACCTGCATCTTCTCGACCGCGTTCTCGCTCAAGGTGATGGGCGACGTGCAGGAGTGGTTCGTCGAGCACGGCGTGCGGAACTTCTACGCCGTCTCCATCTCGGGCTACCACATCGCGGAAGCCGGCGCGGTGCCGATCACGCAGCTCGCCTTCACGCTCGCGAACGGGTTCACGTACGTGGAGGCGTGGCGCGCGCGCGGCATGAAGGTGGACGACTTCGCGCCGAACTTCTCGTTCTTCTTCAGCAACGGGCTCGACGCGGAGTACAGCGTGATCGGGCGCGTGGCGCGCCGCATCTGGGCCGTCGCGCTGCGCGACCTCTACGGCGCGTCGGAGCGCAGCCAGAAGCTCAAGTACCACATCCAGACCTCCGGCCGTTCGCTGCACGCGCAGGAGATGGCGTTCAACGACATCCGGACCACGCTCCAGGCGCTCACGGCGATCCAGGACCACTGCAACAGCCTCCACACGAACGCCTACGACGAAGCCGTCACCACGCCCACCGAGGAGTCGGTGCGGCGGGCGCTCGCGATCCAGCTCGTGATCCAGCGCGAGCTCGGCATCGCCCGGAACGAGAACGCGCTGCAGGGCTCGTACGCGATCGAGTGGCTCACGGATCGCGTCGAGGAGGCGGTGCTCGACGAGTTCGACCGGCTCTCCGAGCGCGGCGGCGTGCTCGGCGCGATGGAGACGCACTACCAGCGGGGCCGCATCCAGGAGGAGAGCCTGCGCTACGAGGCGAAGAAGCATTCGGGCGAGCTGCCGATCATCGGCGTCAACACCTTCGAGGGGAAGGGCGGCGGCGACGGCCTCCGCCCCGTCGCGCTGATGCGCGCGAGCGAGGAGGAGAAGCGCCAGCAGCTCGACGCCCTGCGCGCGTTCCAGACGCGTCACGGCGCGGCGGCGAGTCCGGCGCTGGCCAGGCTCCAGCACGTGGCGCGCAGCGGCGGCAACGTCTTCGCCGAGCTGATGGACACCGTGAAGGCGGCGAGCCTCGGCCAGATCAGCGAGGCCTTGTTCGAGGTGGGCGGTCGCTATCGTCGGTCGCTCTAGCGGGAGAAGCGGACATGTCGGATCTCGATCGCTGGCGCGAGCTGGCCCGGAAGGAGCTCGGCGGCAAGGACCCCGAGGACCTCGCGCGCCTGACGCCCGACGGGCTCCGGATCCGCCCGCTCTACACCGCGCGCGACCTCGAGGGGCTCGCGCTCACCGACACGCTGCCTGGCGTGTTCCCGTTCCTGCGCGGCCCGCGCGCCACCATGTACGCGAACCGGCCGTGGACGCTGCGCCAATACGCGGGCTTCTCCACCGCCGAGGAATCGAACGCCTTCTACCGCGCGAACCTCGCGGCGGGGCAGCAGGGCCTGTCCGTGGCGTTCGATCTCGCCACGCACCGCGGCTACGACTCCGACCACCCGCGCGTGACCGGCGACGTGGGCAAGGCGGGCGTCGCGATCGACTCCGTCGAGGACATGAAGGTGCTGTTCGACGGCATCCCGCTCGATCGGGTGACCGTCTCGATGACGATGAACGGCGCGGTGCTGCCCGTGATGGCCTGCTTCATCGTGGCGGGCGAAGAGCAGGGCGTGCCGCGCGAGAAGCTCGCCGGGACCATCCAGAACGACATCCTCAAGGAGTTCATGGTCCGCAACACGTACATCTACCCGCCCGAGCCGAGCATGCGGATCGTGGCCGACATCATCGAGTACACGGCGAAGCACATGCCGAAGTTCAACTCGATCTCGATCTCCGGCTACCACATGCAGGAGGCGGGCGCGACGACGGTGCAGGAGCTCGCCTTCACCATCGCCGACGGGCTCGAGTACGTGCGCGCGGCGCGCTCGAAGGGCCTCGACGTCGACGCCTTCGCGGGGCGTCTCTCGTTCTTCTGGTGCATCGGCATGAACTTCTATCTCGAGATCGCGAAGATGCGCGCCGCCCGGCGCATCTGGGCCGAGCGCATGCGGAAGGAGTTCGCGCCCGAGCGCACCGAGTCGCTGATGCTGCGCACCCACTGCCAGACGTCGGGCGCCAGCCTCACCGAGCAGGACCCGATGAACAACATCATCCGGACCACGGTCGAGGCCATGGCCGCCGTGTTCGGCGGGACGCAGTCCCTGCACACCAACGGCTACGACGAAGCCGTGAGCCTGCCCACCGACGCCGCGGCGCGCGTGGCGCGCAACACGCAGCTCATCCTCCAGGAGGAGTCGGGCATCCCCTTGGTGGTCGATCCGTGGGGCGGCTCGTACTTCATGGAGCACCTCACCGAGAGCGTGTACGCGGCGGCGCAGGAGCTGATCGCGGAGGTGGAGGAGCTCGGCGGGATGACGCGCGCCATCCAGTCGGGCATGCCGAAGCTCCGGATCGAGGAGGCCGCGGCGCGCCGCCAGGCGCGCGTCGACAGCGGCGAAGACACGATCGTGGGCGTCAACAAGTACCGGCTCGCCGAAGAGACGCCGATCGACGTGCGCGACATCGACAACGCCGCGGTGCGCGAGGCGCAGGTGAAGAAGCTCGTGGAGATCCGGAAGAGCCGGGACGCGGGCGCGGTCGAGAAGGCGCTGGCGCGCCTCGAGGAGCTCGCGGCCTCGGGGCAGGGGAACCTGCTCGAAGCCGCCGTCGAGGCGGCGCGGGTGCGGACCACGCTCGGAGAGATCTCGGCGGCGCTCGAGAAGGTCTATACCCGTCACCGCGCGGAGGTGCGTTCCGTGTCCGGCGTCTACGGCGGCAGCTATCGCGGCGACGACGAGTTCGAGGCGGCGCAGCGCGAGGTCGAGGCGTTCGCGGCGCAGGAAGGGCGCCGGCCGCGCATGCTCGTGGTGAAGCTCGGGCAGGACGGTCACGACCGGGGCCTCAAGGTGATCGCGACCGCCTTCGCCGACCTCGGCTTCGACGTGGACGTGGGTCCGCTCTTCCAGACCCCGGAGGAGGCCGCGCAGCAGGCCCTCGACGCGGACGTGCACGTGGTGGGCGTGTCGAGCCAGGCGGCCGGCCATCGCACGCTCGTGCCCCAGCTGATCGCCGCGCTGCGCGCGAAGGGCGCGCCGGAGATCGCGGTGGTGGTGGGCGGGATCGTTCCGCCGCGCGACTACCCGTATCTGCGCGAGCAGGGCGTGGCGGGCGTGTTCGGGCCCGGCACCGCGATCCCGAAGGCGGCCCGCGAGGTGCTCCAGGTGGTGCGGAACCGGCGCGCATGAGCGATTCGCCGGCCCGGGCCCCTGCCACGGCCGCGGAGTTCATGGCGGCGCTCCGCGCCGGCGACCGGCGTGCGCTCGCGCGCGCGATCACCCTGATCGAGAGCACGCGGTCCGATCGGCAGACGCTCGGCCAGCAGATCCTCGAGGGCCTGGTCGGCGCGACGGGCGCCGCCGTGCGCCTCGGCCTCACCGGGCCGCCCGGCGTGGGCAAGTCCACCTTCATCGAGGCGCTCGGGCTGCACCTGCTCGGCCTCGGCCACCGCGTCGCCGTGCTCGCGGTCGATCCCACCAGCCCGGTGACCGGCGGGAGCATCCTCGGCGACAAGACCCGCATGGAGCGCCTCGCGCAGGACGAGCGCGCCTTCATCCGCCCGTCGCCGTCGGGCGGCGCGCTCGGCGGCGTCGCGCACCGGACGCGCGAGGGGCTCCTGCTCTGCGAGGCGGCGGGCTTCGACGTGGTGATCGTCGAGACCGTCGGGATCGGGCAGTCGGAGATCGCGGTGCGATCGCTCGTGGACTTCTTCGGCGTCCTGCTCCAGCCGGGCGCCGGCGACGAGCTGCAGGGCCTGAAGCGCGGCGTGCTCGAGCTCGCCGACGCCCTGGTCGTGAACAAGGCCGATGGCGAGCAGAAGGCGCTGGCCGAGCGCACGCGCGGGGAGCACGCTCGCGCGCTCGAGCTGCTGCGGCCGCTCTCGGCCGCCTGGCGCCCGCGCGTGCTCGCCGCGAGCGCGCGGACCGGCGAGGGCATCGCCGCGTTCTGGGAGACGGTGCTCGCGCACCGCACGGCGCTCGCCGCGGCCGGCGAGCTCGAGCGCCGCCGCCGCAGCCAGGCGCGCGACTGGATGTGGGCCCTGGTCGGCGAGGGCCTGACGCGCAGCTTCCGCGCCCACCCCGAGGTGGCCGCCCGCGTGGAACGCCTCGAAGCCGAGGTGGAGGCGCAGAAGACGACGCCCGCCGCCGCCGCCCGGGCGCTGCTGGCCGCCTTCGAGAAGCACTGACCCCGCGGGGAACCCCGCCGCGGCGGCAGTCCTCAACGAAGGCTGCGGGATTGCCGAAGAGATCTGCGAGCGAGTCCCGTCGCAGCCCGAGGCGCGTCGATGGTCCAGATCAACATGGCCGGCCGAGAGATCGTGCTGAAGCTCGTCTACTACGGGCCGGCGCTCTCCGGCAAGACCACGAACCTCCAGAAGCTCCACGAGATGCTCGCGCCCGAGGCGCGCGGCAAGATGGTCACGCTCGACACCGCCGACGACCGCACGCTCTACTTCGACTTCCTGCCGGTCGAGTTCGGCACGCAGAACGGATTCTCGGTGAAGCTCAAGCTCTTCACCGTGCCCGGCCAGGTGATGCACCGCTCCACGCGCAAAGTGGTGCTCGCGGGCGCCGACGGCATCGCGTTCATCGCCGACTCGCAGCGTGCCTCCGCGAGCGCGAACCAGTACTCGTGGCGCGACATGGAGGCGAACCTCAAGGCGAACGGGATCGACTTCCCCGCCATGCCGAAGGTCGTGCAGTTCAACAAGCGCGACCTGCCCGACGTGAAGCCGCTCGAGGACATCCGGACGGCGTGGGGCGACGTGCCGACCTTCCCGGCCGTGGCCAGCACGGGGCGGGGCGTGATCGAGACCTTCCGCGAGCTGGTGCGGCGCACCTACCGCGCGCTCGACCAGAAGCACCAGTTCGAGGCGAAGTTCGGGGTCTCCGAGGACGACTTCCTGAAGGGCGTCCTGCAGCACTTCCGGGGCTGAGCGCAAGCCACGCCGGACGTGCCGCGGACGCAGGCACGCTTCGTCGTGGCGCGCGCGTCGTCGCAAGACGGGCAACTCCGCGTCCCTGCGAGGCTTTCACGCCGCGTAGGTTTGACACGCGGGGCCTTTCCCGATAGCGTCGGCCGGGTTGTCCACGCTCCCCCGACCGACACCCACCGCGCGCCGAAACGAACCTCGTCATGAGTGACGCCCGGCAGCCGCGCGCCGCCCGCGCGGACGCCCCGACCCAGCTCCCGATCGATGCGAGCGACGTGGTCGTTCCGATCGACGTGGCGCTCGAAGAGATCCGCGCCGGCCGCATGATCGTGCTGGTCGACGACGAGGATCGCGAGAACGAGGGCGACCTGTGCATGGCCGCGGAGATGGCCACGCCCGAGGCGATCAACTTCATGGCGCGCTTCGGGCGGGGCTTGATCTGCCTGCCGCTCACCGAGGAGCAGATCGATCGGCTCCGCCTCGGCATGATGGTGCCGGACGCGGAGAACTCGTCCGGCTTCGGCACGGCGTTCACGGTCTCGATCGAGGCGCGCGAGGGCGTCACGACCGGCATCTCGGCGCACGATCGCGCGCACACGATCCAGACCGCGATCCGCGAGGACGTGCGGCCGCAGGACGTCGTGCGGCCGGGCCACGTGTTCCCGCTGCGCGCCCGCACCGGCGGCGTGCTGCGCCGCGCGGGCCAGACCGAGGGCTCGGTGGACCTCGCGCGGATGGCCGGCCTCAAGCCCGCCGGCGTCATCTGCGAGATCATGAACGACGACGGCAGCATGGCGCGCATGCCCGACCTGGTGCGCTTCGCGCGCCAGCACGAGCTGAAGATCGTCACGATCGCCGACCTGATCGAGTACCGGCTGCGGAACGAGAAGCTCGTGCGCCGCTCCGGCGAGGCCGTGCTGCCGACGCGGGAGGGCGGGGAGTTCCGCTCGATCGTCTACGAGAACGGCATCGACCACATCGACCACATCGCGTTGGTGAAGGGCGAGATCCTCGAGGACGACGAGGTGCTCGTGCGCGTGCACAGCGAGTGCCTGACCGGCGACGCCTTCGGCTCCCTGCGCTGCGACTGCGGCGAGCAGCTCCAGGCGGCGATGCGGATGATCGAGGGCGCGGGGAAGGGCGTGCTGCTCTACATGCGCCAGGAAGGCCGCGGCATCGGCCTCAAGAACAAGATCCGCGCCTACGGACTGCAGGACGACGAGGGGCTCGACACCGTCCAGGCGAACGAGCGCCTCGGCTTCGCGGCCGACCTCCGGGACTACGGGGTGGGCGCGCAGATCCTCCACGACCTCGGCGTGCGCAAGATGCGGATCATCACGAACAACCCGGGCAAGCGCGCCGGCATCGAGGGCTACGGCCTCACGATCGTCGAGCGCGTGCCGCTCGAGATCCAACCCAACGAGAAGAACCTCGAGTATCTCCGCACGAAGAAAGAGAAGCTCGGTCACGTTCTTCATCTGATGAGCTAGCCAGGAAACCAGGCGCAATGTCGAAGGCAGAGGCATCACAGAGCGCAGCAGCCAGCTGTCGTGACTCCGTTCGCCTTCGGCTCACTGCGCGGGGCGCTTCGCGCCCCTTGCACTAGGAGAGCGGATGTTCGATTCGGTCGACGACGTGGTGAGCCAGCTGGGCCGGCAGGGCTACATCTGCGGCAAGAACATCGGGACGGTCGTCTACCTCGCGACCCAGCTCGAGAAGCCGGTGCTGGTGGAGGGGCCTGCCGGCGTCGGCAAGACCGAGCTCGCCAAGGTGGTGGCGAAGGCGAGCGGTCGCTCCCTGATCCGCCTCCAGTGCTACGAGGGCCTCGACGAGGCGAAGGCGCTCTACGAGTGGGAGTACTCGAAGCAGCTGCTGTACACGCAGATCCTGAAGGAGAAGTTCGCCGAGGCGATGAGCGGCACGACGACGCTGCGGGATGCGGCCGAGCGGGTGGGGCGCGAAGACAGCGTGTTCTTCTCCGAGCGCTTCATCGTACCGCGACCGCTGCTGCGCGCGATCCAGTCGGCCGAGCCCACCGCGCTCCTGATCGACGAGGTGGACAAGTCCGACCCGGAGTTCGAGGCCTTCCTGCTCGAGGTGCTCTCGGACTTCCAGGTCACGGTGCCCGAGGTCGGCACGCTCGAGGCGAAGCACAAGCCCCTGGTCTTCCTCACCTCGAACGACGCGCGCGAGATGAGCGACGCGCTCAAGCGGCGCTGCCTCCACCTGTACATCGATTTCCCCGACCAGGCGCTCGAGGAGCGGATCCTGCACACCAAGGTGCCCGGCATCGAGGAGCGCCTCGCCCAGGACCTGGTCGCAATGATGCAGCGCCTCCGTAAGCTCGATCTCAAGAAGACGCCCTCGATCTCGGAGACGCTCGACTGGGCGCGCGCACTGCTCGCGCTGAACGCCAAGGAGCTCGACGAAGGGCTCGTCCGCGACACCCTCAACGTGATCCTCAAGTACGAGGGCGACATCAAGAAGGCCCAGGGCGAGCTCGGCAAGCTGCTCGTGAAGCGGGCGGAGGAGCCGGCGGCTCCCGCTCCGGGCGCTCCGCCGCCCGCGCCCGCCAAGAAGGGCGTTCTCCACTAGCGCCGAGCGAGGGGTCGTGCAGCGCAAGATCGTCGACTTCACCAACCTGCTCCGGAAGAGCGGGATCCGCGTCTCGATGGCCGAGTCGATCGACGCGTTCGTCGCGCTCGACGAGCTGTCGCTCGACGACCGCGAGGTGTTCCGCGACGCGCTGCGCGCCACGATGGTGAAGCGCTCGGAGGACATCCCGAGCTTCGACCAGCTCTTCGACCTCTACTGGTCGGCCTTCTACGACAACCTGCGCGGGGCGTTCGACCAGGCCGTCGGCTCGATGGGCGGAGAGTTCGACCTCGAGAAGATGCTCCAGGCCCTCCAGCAGGGGCTCCAGAACCTGCAGGGCGAGCCGAACATGGACCTGTCGGAGCTGGCGAAGGCGCTGCTGACGCAGGACCTGTCCCAGCTCGAGCAGATGATCCGACAGGCCGCCCAGGGCGCCGGCACCGAGCGCATCGAGAACATGCTCCAGATCGGCTTCTTCACGCGCCGCACGCTCGAGCAGATGGACGCGGAAGGGGCGGGCAAGCAGCTCCGAGACCTGGCCCGCCAGCTCCGCGAGTCCGGCATGCCCGGCGCCCAGGTGGACGCCCTGCTCGAGCTGATCGACAAGTTCCTCGAGGCCCTGCGCCAGGCCGTCCGCAACTACACGGAGCGCGAGCTCCAGCAGCGCAACTTCGACTACATGGAGAAGTTCCGCCGCGAGAGCCTGCTCGAGAAGAGCTTCTACAACCTGACCGAGGACGAGATCCGCAAGATGCGCGAGGTGGTGGCCCGCCTGGCCCAGCGCATCAAGAACGTGCTCTCGATCCGCCGCCGGCGCCTCAAGCGCGGCAAGCTCGACCTGCACACCATGCTGCGCCGGAACGCCGGCCACGGCGGCGTGCCTTTCGAGCTGATCTTCAAGCAGCGCCGCAAGGATCGCCCGAAGCTCGTGATCCTGTGTGACGTTTCCTCATCCGTCGCGAACGTGTCGCGCTTCATGCTCCAGTTCATGTACAGCCTGCAGGAGTGCTTCACGAAGATCCGCTCCTTCGTGTTCGTGGCCGAGCTCGGCGAGGTCACGCCGCTGTTCAAGGAGCGCGACATCAGCCTGGCGATCGACAAGGCGCTCGACGGCGGCGAGACGATCAACGTCTATACGCGGTCGAACTTCGGCCACGCCTTCCACTACTTCTGGCAGAACTTCCTCGCGGCCGTGGACAACAAGACGACCGTCCTGATCCTGGGCGACGCGCGCAACAACTACAACGACCCGCGCGCCTGGTGTCTGCGCGACATCCACAACAAGGCGAAGGACGTCGTCTGGCTCAACCCCGAGAGCCCGAGCGCCTGGGGCTTCGGCGACAGCGTGATGGACAAGTACCTGCCGTACGTCGACCTCGCCGAAGAGTGCCGCAACCTGAAGCAGCTCTCGCGGATCGTGGACCGGCTCATCCTCTAGGCGCGCGCAACGAGATCACGCCGCCCGCATCCGCTCCCGCGGCCACTCGTCGTCCGTCGCGGCGTCCAAGGTGCGGCGTCAAAAGTTCGAAGCCCCGCCGGACTTTCGTCCGGCGGGGCTTCGTTACAGGGCGGAGGGCGGTGGATAGATGATGGGGGGTGAGAGGTTGGACATTTCGGTGAGAAATGCCTTATCCACCGCCACTCCACGAAAACCGTGGAATGCGCGCAGTATGTTCCGTGCCCCCCCGGCTTGTCAAACACCTTTTGCGCGCAATTCCGGCGTGCCGGGGAAAGCCGTTCCGGGACAGGCCCTTGTCACCCCACCTCTCGACCGCCGAATTCCCCCCGCCGCGGCCCCTTCTTGGTGAACGGGGCGAAGCGCTCCGGTAGGTTCCGCCCGTGCCGCGCCGTTACCACGTCCGCACCTACGGCTGCCAGATGAACCTGCACGACTCGGAGAAGGTCGAGAACCTGCTCCATCACGCGGGTTGGCGGCCCGCGGACGGGGTCGACGACGCCGAGTTGCTGCTGCTCAACACCTGCTCGATCCGCGAGAAGGCGGAGCACCGGCTGGCCAGCGACCTCGGCGTGCTGCGCGAGTGGCGAAGCCAGGCGCCCGGGCGCGTGCTCGGCGTCGGCGGTTGCGTGGCGCAGCAGGAAGGGGATGCGCTGCTGCGCCGCTTCCCGCACCTCGACTTCGTGTTCGGCACGCACAACCTGCGGCTCGTGCCGGAGCTGGTGGCGGCCGCGGGGGCGGGCGCGCGCCGGGCCGAGACCGCCGAGAGCCGCTCGCAGGAGCGCTTCGACCTGCCCGAGCGCCATCCGGCCTTCCGCGGTCATTCCCCGGGGCGCGCCTGGCTGACGGTGATGGAGGGCTGCGACCTGTTCTGCTCGTTCTGCATCGTGCCGCGCACGCGCGGCCGCGAGATCAGCCGGCCCGCCGCCGCGATCCTCGACGAGGCGCGGACGCTGGCCGAGGGGGGCGTCGAAGAGCTCACGCTGCTCGGTCAGACGGTGAACGCCTACGGGCGCCACGACGCCCGCCGCGGCCGCCACGAGGCCGCGGGCAGCGTGCCGTTCGCGGAGCTGCTCGCGCAGCTCGACGCGATCCCCGGCGTCCGGCGGCTGCGCTACACGAGCCCCCACCCGATCTTCTTCGACGAGGGCCTGATCCGCGCGCACGCGGAGCTCGAGACGCTCCAGCCGCACGTGCACCTGCCGCTCCAGAGCGGCTCCGATCGCGTGCTGGAGCGGATGCGGCGCCGCTACGACGGCGCGCAGTTCCTGCGGCTGGTCGAGCGGCTGCGCGCGTCCCGCCCGGACCTCGCGCTCACCAGCGACCTGATCGTGGGCTTCCCCGGCGAGACGCGCGCGGACTTCTCGGAGACCCTCCGCGTGGTGCGCGAAGCCGGCTTCGTGGACAGCTACGCCTTCAAGTACTCGCCCCGCCCCGGCACGGCGGCGACCGAGCTGCCCGATCGGGTGCCGGCAGAAGAGGCGCAAGAACGCCTCGAAGAGCTCCAAACGCTTCAACGTGCGCTCACGCTCGCGTACCATCGGCGCCGCGTGGGAGAGACCGTGGAGGTGCTGGTGGAGGGGCCGAGCCGCAAGCGGGAGCCGGGCGAGGCCGGGGCCGGCGCGCAGCTCCAGGGGCGGGACCCCTACCACCGCGTGGTCAACTTCCGGGCTCCGCGCGCGCTCCGGCCGGGCGCCTGGGTCCGCCTGGGCCTGGTCGAGGCCACCCCGCACTCCCTGATCGGGGAGCTCGCGGGCGTCCAGCCGAGCGCGCCGCTGGCCGATGAGATCAGCCAGCCGGTCGACCTGTCCTGACACGCCAGGCCGCGATCGGCTCACCGGCACGGGGGGCGGGGTGAGCGGGGCCCGGATACTCGCGGTCGACGATCATCTGTACTTCCGGGTCTTCCTGGAAGACCTCCTGCGCGAGGAGGGCTACGAGGTGACGAGCGCCGATGGCGGCGCCGATGCCCTCGAGCGCCTCGAGTCGCAGCGCTTCGACGTCGTGGTCACCGACCTGGTGATGCCCGGCATGGACGGGACCGAGCTGGTCCAGCGCGTGAAGGAGCGCTGGCCCGACCAGGACATGATCGTCGTGACCAGCGTGGGCGACCTGCGCACCGCGATCGACGCCATGAAGGTCGGGGCGAGCGACTACCTGCTGAAGCCGGTGGACCGCAAGGCGCTGCTGCGCTCGCTCGAGCAGATTCTCGAACGCCGGCGCCTGCGCGCCGAGCACGGCCGCCTGATGGCGGAGAACATCGAGCTGCTCGGCGCCTTCACGCAGTACGAGCGCCTGCTGAGCTTCTTCTCGACGCTCTCGCTCGAGACGCTGGCCGATCGCATCGTCGAGGTGTTCTGCCTCGAGACGAACGCGCAGGGCGGGGTGCTCTGGGTCGCGCGCCCGGACTCTCCGCAGCTGCTGCGACTGGTCGGCGTCGGCGGGCTCGTGCGCGTGGACGAGGAGCCCAAGGAGCTCGACGCCGCGCAGCTGCCCGAGGAGCTCCAGCCCGTGCTGGCCGAGGCCCAGGCGAGCGGCTCGGCGATCGGCCCCGGCGCGGCCGGCTCGCGCGGGCCGTGCCTGTACGTCCGCTTCCAGACCGAGGGCCCCGTGCTCGGCCTGCTGCGCCTCGGCGACAAGCTCGACGGCACCGCCTTCGACGCCGCGGATCGCGACGTCGCCGGCCGGCTCGCGAGCTTCGCGTCGCAGGCCATCGCGAATGCGCTGCGCTTCCGGACGCTCGAGCGTCGCTCGTTCCGCGACCCGGCCACGCAGGCCTACACCCGCGCGTACTTCGAGGACGTCGCGACGAACGAGGTGCGGAAGGCGAGCCGTTTCTCGCGCCACACTTCGCTGCTGCGCGTGGAGCTCGACGGCCTCGCCGCCCTGCGCGATCGCCTCGGCGCCGTCGAGTACGCGCAGTGGACGCAGGAGGTCGCCGCGTCGATCCGCGGCACGTTGCGCAGCATGGACCTGCTGGCGGTCGAGTCGGACGGGCGCTTCGGCATCCACCTGCCCGAGGCCGACGCGCTCGGCGCGACCGTCGCGAAGCGCCGCGTCCGCGCGGCGGTGGAGCGCGCGGCGCCGATGCGCGGGCTCGATCCCAACGACCGGCCCACCGTGCTCGCGGCGTCCGCCACCTATCCGCGCGACGGCACCGGGCTCGAGGGGTTGCGCGCCGCGCTCGACCTCCGCATCACGCAGGACCGCGCCAGCATCGTGCGCGCGCTCTCGCTCGAGCGCATGCCCTTCCGCGGCCTCGTGGACTCGCTGCTCGGCGACGGCTTCGTGGGGCGGGCCGAGAACGTCGAGCAGCTGGTGCGCTTCGTGATCGAGGACCTCGCGCGGCGGCCGAACGAGCGCAGCATGCTGTTCCTGGCGCCGGGCTCGAGCCTGCTGCGGGCCGTGGAAGAGGGCCTCGAGTCGCTCGGCTCGCGCCCGCTCTCGACCGGCGTCGTGCTCGTGGCGGAGCGCGGCGAGCTCTCGCCGCCGATGCCCGTCACCTGGGTGCCGAGCGCCCGGGCCGGCACCGAGTCGCCGTTCCTGGTGCACTTCGGCGAGGGCGCCCCCTACGCGCTGCTGCGCGAGGGCGGCACGGCCGCGCAGGGCGTCGGCATCTACCACACGGCGGATCCGGTGCTCGTCGAGCACCTCGCGTTCCAGCTCGGCCACGAGCTCGGAGTCCCGATCAGTGGCTAGCGCGGTGCTCGTCGCCGATGGGAACCGCGTGCGCGGGGAGCAGGTGCTCGAGGCCTGCCTCGCCGCCGGCCTGCAGGCGCGCCGCGTCACGACCGGCCCCGAGGCGCTCGAGGCGGCGCTCGCCGACGTCCCGCAGCTCGTGATCGCCGCCGTCGAGCTGCCGCTGATCGATGCGATCCGCCTGTCCGAGATCCTGCGCGCGAACCCGCGCACCGCGGAGGCGCGCTTTCTCTTCCTCGGCCGGCCGCCCGCGCGGCCCCCGAGCCCGTTCGACGAGACGCTGCCGGTCCAGACGCCCCCGGCCGAGATCGCGACCCAGGCCACCTCGATGCTCGCGCGCCAGACGCGCATGGACGCCGTGCGCCGGGAGAGCGCCGCGCGTCGCGAGCTCGAGGGGCAGCTCGCGCAGATCCCGCTGGTCGACCTCGTCGAGTTGCTCCACCTGAACCGCCGCAGCGGCGTGATCGAGCTGACGAGCGCGCCGGCGGCGGGCGAGCGCCAGGCGGGCGCGCTCTGGCTCCAGGACGGCGAGCTGGTCCACGCCACCGTGGGCACGGAGGTGATCGGGCCGAAGGCGCTGTTCCGCCTGCTCGGCTGGCGGGACGGCCGCTTCACCTTCTCGGCCGAGCGCCGCGCGCCGTCGCAGACGCTCTCGGGCCCGACGCGCGTGCTGCTGCTCGAGGGCCTGCGCCAGGGCGACGAGCTCGCGAGCGACTCTTCGCTGCCGCCGCGCGAGGCGGAGATCCGGCTCGCCGTCGCGAAGAGCGAGATCCCGACCGCGGTCCATCCCGTGACGCAGGAAGTGCTGCTGCTGCTCGAGATGTACGACCGCGTGGACCAGATCGTCGAGCACTGCAGCCACCCCGACTACCAGGTGCTCCGCACGCTCCAGACCCTGCTCGAGCGCGGGCTCGTGGTCGTCTCGCGCGGCGAGTCGTCGGTGCAGGCGCAGAAGTCCGGCTGGCTCGACCCGGGGGCGGTGCGGCGGCTCCAGGACTGGCTCCAGCTCGGCCGGCTGCCGGGCCAGGCCGCGAGCAGCGCGAAGCTGCTCCTGGCGGCGTCGGACCTGGAGGCCACGCGCGACTTCCTTCGCCTCCTCGCGCCGCTGCCGGGCTTCGAGCTCGCGCCGGTGGTCGAGGCGGGCGCGCTGGGCGCCGACGACGTGACGCGGCTCGCCCGGCTGCGGCTCGGCGACGGCCCGAGCGTCGACATCCTCCACGCCCCGATCCGCGAGCCCTTCGCGCCGGCCTGGCGCACGCTCGCGTACGGCGCGCTCGGCGTCCTGCTGGTGCACACCCATCCGGTCGCGGAGGCGGAGGCGCGGCTGCGCCCGCTGGTGCAGTGCCTGTCGCAGGAGGCCGGGGCAAGGCTGTTCCGGGTGCTCCTGCTCCGCAAGGGCGAGCGGGTGCCGGCAGACGAGGTGCAGGCGCGCCTCGCGCTGCTCGACCGCTCCTCGCTGTTCCTGTTGCCGCTCGAGGCCGGCAAGGATCGCTTCTCGCTGCTCGCCACGATGCTCGCGCGGGTGCTGCCGTGACGGACGCCGACCTGCGCCGCTTCCCGATCTTCTCCGCGCTCGGCGAGCCCGAGCTCCAGCTCGTCGCCTTCCTGCTCGAGACGCGCGAGTTCGGGGCCGACGAGCGCGTATGGCAGGAGGGCGAACCGGGCGACGGCCTCTGGCTGCTCGAGCAGGGCGCGCTGCGCTTCGAGAGCCGCGCCGAAGGCCCGCTCGGCCAGTGCGATGCGCCCGCCGGCCTCGGCGGCGCGAGCCTGGTCGGCGACTCGGCGCGCGAGGCCTCGGCGTCCGCCGCCACGCCGGTCCGGGTGCTCGTGATGTCGAGAACGGCGTTTGCCCAGCTCCTCGACGCGGCGCCGCGGACCGCGGCCCTCGTGCTCGCGTCGCTCGCCGCCGAGCTCGGCGCCGTGCTGCGCGAAGGCATCGAGTTCGTCGACGCGCGGCGTTGACCCGGCCACACACGCCACCTAGACTGACGCGCCAACTCGGGGGCCCCAGTTGGCCGTGCTCTATTCGGCGACCGCCGGCACTCCCGAGCCGGAGCCGCGAATGAACGAGAGCCGGGTTCGCGAGGGTCTGACGTTCGACGACGTCCTCCTCGTGCCCGCAGCCTCGGACGTGCTTCCCGCCCGCGTCGACGTCTCGACGCAGTTCACGCGCGAGATCTCCCTGTCCATGCCGCTCGCCTCCGCGGCGATGGACACCGTGACGGAGCACCGCACGGCGATCTGCATGGCGCAGAACGGCGGCATCGGCATCGTGCACCGCAACCTGTCGATCGACGCGCAGGCCGCCGAGGTCGACAAGGTGAAGCGCTCCGAGTCGGGCATGATCGTGGACCCGATCACGATGTCGCCCGAGCAGCGCATCCAGGACGC
>Ga0187892_10001329_pt1 | contig 57087 bp, 52 predicted proteins | sample MA1701073metaG_FD_139345 | JGI IMG/M metagenome (GOLD analysis project Ga0187892, IMG submission 139345) | Bio-ooze microbial communities from a basaltic lava cave in the Kipuka Kanohina Cave System on the Island of Hawaii, USA - MA170107-3 metaG ...
GAGGAAGCCACGCTCGCTACCGCTCGCGGTACCGATTTTCAGTACCGCGAGCGGTAGCGAGCGTGGCTCTATCAATAGACCGATTGAGGAAGCCACGCTCGCTACCGCTCGCGGTACCGATTTGAAAGGATGTTTGTTATGGAATTAGGCAGTGTTTTTGCTGACCGTCGCGTGCTGATCACCGGCGCGCTGGGATTCATCGGATCAACCTTGGCGCGGCGGCTCGTTGATCTGGGCGCTCGTGTGTTGTTGGTTGACAGCCTGATCCCCGAATACGGCGGCAACCTCTTCAACATTGTGGATATTGAAGATCGCGCCCAACTCAACATCTCCGACGTGCGCGACGCTCACAGCATGCGTTACCTGGTTCAGGAGCAGGACTATCTATTCAATCTCGCCGGGCAGACCAGCCACATGGATTCGATGAGCGATCCCGACGCCGACCTGGAGATCAATTGCCGCGCCCAGCTTTCGATCCTCGAAGCCTGCCGGAAATACAATCCTGAGGTCAAAATCGTTTTCGCCGGCACCCGCCAGCTTTACGGCAAGCCGGATTATTTGCCAGTGGACGAAAAGCATCTGCTGCGGCCCGTTGACGTGAACGGCATCAATAAAATGGCGGGTGAGTGGTATCACATCCTTTACAACAACGTTTATGGCATCCGCGCCTGCGCTTTGCGGTTGACCAACACTTATGGGCCGCGAATGCGCGTGAAGGACGCGCGGCAGACTTTCCTCGGCGTGTGGATTCGGATGATCGTTGAAGACAAGCCCTTCGAGGTTTGGGAAGGCCATCAGTTGCGCGATTTCACTTACGTTGACGATGCGGTTGACGCCTTTCTGCTGGCCGCCGCCAGCGAGGCTGCGAACGGCGAAATATTCAACCTGGGCGGCGAATGCGTTATCAGCTTGAAGCAGCTTGCGGAGTTGCTAGTCGAAGTGAACAGTGGCGGCGAATTCGTCACACGCTCTTACCCGCCGGATCGCAAGCGGATTGACATCGGGGATTATTACGCCGATTTCAGCCGCATCCGCGCGACGCTGGGGTGGCAGCCGAAGATCGCGTTGCGCGAAGGATTGGGCCGCACGCTCAGCTTTTATCGCGAACACTTGCAGGAATATTTATGACTCCCGCCATTTTGCAATCCGATCCGAAAGCCAGCTACCTGGCGCACCAGCGCGAGATTGACGAAGCCATCCGGCAAACGCTCGACAGCGGCTGGTACATCCTGGGCAAGCAGACCAGCGCCTTCGAGCAGGAGTTCGCCGGCTATCTTGGCGCACAACATTGCGTCGGCGTGGCGAACGGCACGGACGCTCTGCATCTGGCGTTGCGCGCCTGCGGCGTTGAAGCAGGCGATGTCGTAATCACGGTAGCTCACACCGCAGTCGCCACCGTCGCGGCGATTGAAATGGCTGGAGCGGCGCCGCTGTTGGTTGATATTGAGCCGGCGAGTTTCACCATCAATCCGGAGTCGGTCGAAGACGCAATCAAAAGCTGGCGCGGCGAAGGAAAGATCAAAGCGATTATGCCAGTGCATCTTTACGGCCATCCCGCCGATATGCAGGCAATCACGGCCATCGCCCGCCATTACGACCTGAAGATCATCGAAGATTGCGCGCAGGCTCACGGCGCGACGATCAATGGAGTGAAGGTCGGGACGTTCGGAGACGCCGCCGGGTTCAGTTTTTATCCGACCAAGAATCTCGGCGCGTTGGGCGATGGCGGCGCGGTGGTGTCGAACGATTCCGAAATTGCGGAGCGAGCGCGATTGCTGCGCGAATACGGCTGGCGTGAACGCTATGTCAGCGCCATCGCCGGATTCAATTCGCGGCTGGATGAACTGCAATCGGCCATCCTGCGCGCGAAGCTGAAATACCTGGACGAAGAGAACGCGCGGCGAAGAGAGATTGCGCTGGTTTACGACGAGCGGCTGGCGGTGGCGTCTTTACGCTTACCGCAACGTCGCGGCGGGATTGGGCACGTTTATCATCAGTACGTCGTGCGTTCGGATGAGCGTGACCGGTTGCGGGAATATTTGCGCGAGCGGGGGATCGGCGCGTTGGTTCATTACCCCGCGCCAGTTCATTTGCAGCCGGCCTATCGAGACCGCGTTGCGGTTCATCGAAACGCCCTGCCAGAAACCGAGCAAGCCGCCCGGCAGGTGCTGAGTCTGCCGATGCATCCCTTCCTGACCGACGCCGAAGTCGAGCGTGTGTGCGAAGCAATCAGCGGGTGGTCGTGATTGCGCGCGAAGAGCTATACTCAGTCCGCCCCAATCAAGATTAACCAAGGAGTTTCTGATGTCCGAATTGATACATCGTCCGCGCAGGTTGCGTCGCACGGCGGCGTTGCGCGAAATGATGCGCGAGACCCGCCTTGATCCCGCAAACTTGGTCTACCCATTGTTCGTCTGTCCCGGCGAAGGGGTCCGGCGCGAAATTCGTTCAATGCCCGGCGTGTTCAATCTCTCGATTGACGAGTTGGTCAAAGAATGTGAAGACGCGCGCCGCCTTGGCGTTTCGTCAATCATCGTTTTCGGTCTGCCCGAAAGCAAAGACGAGCAGGGAAGCGGCGCGTTCGCCGAAGACGGCATCACGCAACGCGCCATCCGCGCCGTCAAACGCGAAGTGAAGGACCTGGTCGTGCTGGCCGACACCTGTTTGTGCGAATACACGTCGCACGGCCATTGCGGCGTGATCGAAGACGGCGATGTGGCCAACGACCCAACGCTCGAAATTCTGGCGAAGACGGCGGTCAGCCAGGCCGAGTCGGGCGCAGACATCATCGCGCCTTCGGGGATGATGGATGGGATGGTCGCGGCGATCCGCGCCGGGCTTGATCAGGCGGGCTTCGCGCATCTTCCGATTCTGTCTTACGCGGTGAAATACGCTTCGGCGTTCTACGGCCCGTTCCGCGAAGCGGCGGACAGCGCGCCGCAATTCGGCGACCGGCGCAGTTACCAGATGGATCCGCCGAACGTGCGCGAAGCGTTGCGCGAAGCCGCGCTGGATGTCGAACAGGGCGCTGACCTGCTGATGGTCAAACCTGCGCTGCCTTACCTGGATGTCATTCGAGCGGCGCGCGAACGGTTCGATCTGCCGCTGGCGGCTTACCAGGTGTCGGGCGAATACGCGCAGATCAAAGCGGCGGGCCGCTTGGGCTGGATTGACGAGGAGCGCGTGATGATGGAATCTTTAATCGCGATTAAGCGCGCGGGGGCGGATTTGATTCTGACTTACTTTGCGAAAGATGCGCTCAAGCGACTATAGCCGGTTTTATGGAGGTGATTGAGATGGCCACGCCACGGTCTAAAATCGAGTCCATTCTGATCCCGATTCACGTGCCTGAAGAGATGGAGCTGCCGATCCATTTCTCGGCTGGCAGGAAATTGACGAGGAATCAGTTCCTGGAGTTTTGCCGCATCAACGACGATTTGCGGATCGAACGAACTTCGGAAGGAGTGATTGAAATTATGCCGCCAGCTTTCTGGGATACTGGTGATAGAAATGCGGAGTTGACCACGCAAGTGAGAGTCTGGGCTAAACAGGAAGGCAGCGGAGTGGCAGTTGATTCCTCCGCCGGATACGAGCTTCCGAATGGCGCCACGCGCTCGCCGGACGCTTCCTGGGTGGATCGGGCGCGGCTTGCAGCGTTGAGGCCGGAAGACAAGCAGAGCTTTCTGCCGCTTTGCCCCGACTTTGTGGTTGAGCTTCGTTCCTCCTCAGATCGCTTGAAAAAACTGAAAGAGAAGATGGGGGAATACATCGCCAACGGGGCGAAGCTCGGCTGGCTGATTGATCCGATCGAGCGTAAGGTCTATGTCTACCGCCCCGATTCTGAAGTCGAAGTTCTGGAAAACCCTTCGACGGTGAGCGGCGATCCGGTCCTGCCGGGTTTCACACTCGATCTGACGAAGATCTGGGAGCCGGATTTTTGACTCGCACTCACAACACCGCAGACAAGGACGTTATCAAACAGCTATAGGCCGCAGTTTTGGAGGTAAATACGATGGCCACACCGCAGGCAAAGATCAAAACTCAGACGACTAAAACCAGACCCAACCGGGCGTCCCATCTTCCGGTTCGTGTTCTGCCGGAGATGCGCTACAACTTCTTCCTCGCCATTGACGGCGATTTGACTGATAAAGATTTCGACAGGCTTGTGCAACTCAATAGCGAGATGCGTTTCGAGCGTACGGCAGAAGGAGTGATTGAGATTATGCCCCCCCCAAAAGGAGATACCGGAGCGAAGAACCACAGGATCGGACTGCAATTGGGAATCTGGACCGACGAGGATGGAACTGGCGTTGCTTTCGGTTCTTCGTCGGGATTCAAATTGCCAAATTGCGCGACGCGCTCGCCCGACGCGTCTTGGGTCGAACGCTCGCGGCTGGCGGCGCTCAGTCTGAAACAGAGAAAGGAGTACTTCCCCCTCTGCCCCGACTTTGTGCTTGAGCTTCGATCATCCACTGATCGGTTGAAGCGGCTGAAGGAAAAGATGCAGGAATACATCGCCAACGGCGCGAGACTCGGCTGGCTGATTGATCCGATCGAGCGCAAGGTCTACGTCTACCGCGCCGACGCTGAAGTCGAAGTCCTGGATAACCCCGCGATGCTCAGCGGCGATCCGGTTCTGCCGGGCTTCACGCTCGACCTGACGAAAATTTGGGAGCCGGATTTCTAGCTTGACAGTATCTCAATTTAGATTTAGTCTAAGCGCCGATGTCGAGATTGCAGAGAACAATTGTGGAGACGATGACGCAGTCGCGCGGGTTCAAGATGACCCCGCAGCGGCGCGCCATCGTTGACTATCTGCAATCGGCGCATCATCACCCGACGGCGGATGAGATTCTGCAAGCCGTCAATCGCAAATTCCCGATGACTTCGCGGGCGACCGTCTACAACACGCTTAACTGGCTGAAGGAAGAGGGATTGGTGAAAGAGGTCTTCGAGGGCGGGCACGTCCGGTTCGACCCGAACACCGGCAGCCATCATCACTTCGTCTGCCGCAAATGCGGCAAGGTCGAAGACGTTGATCGCGAGTTGGTCGGAGGAATGAAGCTCGGCTCTTTATCCGGCGGTCAGAAGGTGGAGCTTTTCGAGGTTACATTGCGAGGGCTTTGCGCTGGTTGCCAGAAGAAAAAGTAATTCCGAAACGCCAAAAGACGGGGCGGGCGCCGCCCCTGAATTTTTGGCCAACTTATTAGACTTAATCTAAATTTGCACTATATCTAAAAGGAGAAATCGAATGCTGACAGTTGGAGACAAATTTCCGAATTTCAATTTGAAGGCCGTGGTGAGCCTGGAGAAGGGAAAAGAGTTTCAGGAGATCACCGAAGGAACTTACCGGGGCAAATGGCGAGTGGTCTTCTTCTGGCCGATGGACTTCACGTTCATCTGCCCGACCGAGATCGCTGAGTTCGGCAAACGCAACCGGGATTTCAATGACCGCGACGCGCAGGTGCTGGGCGTGAGCACGGACACGCATTTCGTTCACTTGGCCTGGCGCAATAACCACCCCGACTTGAAAGACCTGCCGTACCCGATGCTGGCGGACACGAAGCGTGAGCTGGCGTCGGCGCTGGGCGTTTTGCACAAGGAAGAGGGCGTGGCGTTGCGTGCGACGTTCGTCGTTGACCCGGACGGGATCATCCGGTGGGTGACGGTCAACGATCTGTCGGTGGGCCGCAACGTTGACGAAACGCTGCGCGTGCTCGACGCGTTGCAGACCGACGAACTCTGCCCGTGCAATTGGGAGAAGGGCGAGAAGACGCTGGGCAAAGCTGCCTAGTGGAGGACTTCGGGAAATAATCCACACGTGATTTTCCTGTCCCGAATTTTCCTGTTGGCGGAAAGCAAAGCAGAAAGAATGAGGGACAGGAAATATCATTGAATGCCAATCAATAAATCAAGCAGGAGAAGAGAGGGAGATAATGAGTCAAATCGAGAAGCTGCGCGAGTCGCTGCCCGACGCGGCGAAAGACGCCAGGTTGAATCTGCAATCCGTTTTTCAATCATCCACACTGACCAACGACCAGATGTGGGGGACGGCGGTGGCGTCGGCGATTGCCACGCGCAACGCCGAGGTCGCCCAGGCCGTCTTCGCGGACGCGCGGGGCCAGGTTGAGGCCAAGGTGCTCGAAGACGCCAAGGCTGCCGCCTCGCTGATGGCGATGAACAACGTCTACTACCGCTTCCGGCATATGGTCGGCAAAGAGAGCTACTCGTCGAAGCCCGCGCGGCTGCGAATGAATTGGATCGGCAAGCCGCTGGGCGCCAAAGCGGATTTCGAGTTGTTCTGCCTGGCCGTCAGCGCGATCAATGGGTGCGAAATGTGCGTGCGCTCGCACGAGCAGGTGGTCGTCAATGGCGGTCTCAGCGAAGACCAGGTTCACGACGCGGCGCGCATTGCAGCGACCATTCAGGCTGCGGCAGTTTCGCTGGAAATAAGCGGTCTTGGCGGGTAGGCAATCGGAGCCGCAGTCAGCGCTGGCGTAAAAATGGCTGGTGGAAAAATGAAGATGAAAGCGCGTCGCTCTTCATTTTTCCGCCAGCCATTTTCCATTGAAGCGGTCGTGGTTTCCTGCTTTTACGAATGCGCCCTGGCATCAGGATCAACCGGCTAAACATTATTTCCCTTATCCGGCAAAATAGCTTTGACGGGAGCGCCGGGCGCATTGTATACAATATTCAATTTTGGAAGTGACACAGTAGGTTTCACTCTTATTTTTGATGTGTCAGCCGTAGATTTATCAACTAACCAGCACGATTGAATTGAGCGTAAATAAGGCTAGCGTTGTTTGGGAAAGCTCCGAATCAGTTAAGGAGAAGCTCCTATGCCCTTGCAATTGCCACCTGGCAGCCTATATGGCGAGATTTTGAGAAGCCGTAAGATATCGAGCTTCGATCTGTCGGAGCGTGTTTACCCGGCGCGTTTCCACACTCCCAGGCACTCGCACAAGCAAGCCTTATTCTGCTTCGTCGTCCAGGGCGATTACACCGAAACTTATGGCCGAAAGACCCGCGAGTGTCGTTCATCGGCGCTGCTCTTCCACCCGGCGAACGAAACGCACGCGGAACATTTCCACGATTCGGGTGGGCGATCCTTCATCATCGAGATTGCTCCGGAATGGCTTGAACCATTGCGCCAGCACACGGCCGTGGTGGACGGCCCAACCGAATTTTACGGCGGAGCCCTCGAGCTGCTGGCCCGGCGGCTCTACAAAGAATTTACGTTGATGGACGGGGCCTCCGCGCTGGTCATCGAAGGGCTGATGCTCGAAATGATCGGCGAAGCCTCGCGCCAGAACATCCAGGTCAGCGCCAACCACTCCCCACGCTGGCTCCAGCAGGCCCGAGAACTTTTGCACGGGCGATTCACGGAACACCTGACACTGGCCGAGGTGGCTCACAACGTCGGCGTGCATCCGGTTCATCTGGCTCAGGTGTTTCATAAGTCTTACCAGTGCACGGTCGGAGATTACGTGCGGCAATTGCGGATTGAATACGCCTGTCACGAGCTGGCCTCATCCGAAACGCCGATCGTCGAGATCGCTCTGGCGGCGGGCTTTTGCGACCAGAGCCATTTCACCCGAACCTTCAAACGCCGCATCGGAGTAGCGCCCTCCCAATACCGCGAATCTCTCCGTGGAGCCTGAACAGCACAAGCCGGCTTTCTTGTGCGATTTGTATTTTGTCGGTAAACTCCTGCCAAATTACGAAAGGAGTTTTACCGCATGACACCACAGGAACGAATAATTGATGTCTTGGGAGGCGCGAAGCCGCTGGGATTAAAGAAGGCGGAGCGCTATTCGCTGCAAGCGCAGGTCCGCGCCGGATTGAAGTTTTCGGCTTTAGAATCGCTCCAGCGTCGCTATCACATCCCGCTCTCACAACTGCAATCGCTGCTCGACATCTCCGACCGGACGCTGGCGCGGCGGCGGGAGCAACAAATTCTCAGCAAATCCGAATCGGATCGCTTGTACCGTGTCGCTCGTGTGGCGGCCCGGGCCGAAGAGGTTTTAGGCTCGAGCCAGGCGGCCGAACGCTGGTTGAAAGAGCAGATTCCGGCGCTCGGTTTTGAGACGCCGCTTTCGATGCTGGACACAGACGAAGGCGCGCAGATGGTCAGCGACCTTCTCGGTCGCATCGAACACGGAGTCTTTAGCTGATGCAAGTTTGGCGACTTTGCCGCACGCCATTTGCCCCTTCCGCTTTTGACGGCGAAGGCGCCAAGCTATACGGCGGGCGTTGGAATCACAAGGGACAGCCAATGGTCTATTGCTCGGCCACGCTTTCACTCGCCGTGCTGGAGGTGCTGGCGCATCATCGGGCGCCCATTCCACCGCAGGATTTCGCGGCCATCCCGGCGACAACCCCACCCGGACTCAAGATCGAACCCATCCACATAGCAGACCTGCCCACAGATTGGCGAGACGATCCGGCTCCCGTGCGCCTTCAGGAAATCGGCTCGGACTGGCTGCGGAGCTTATCCTCGCTGGTACTTGCTGTTCCTTCGGTGATCGTTCCATCGGAATTCAATTATCTGATCAACCCGCGCCACGCGGACTTCGCCTGGCTCACCATTAGCCCACCACAGCCGTTCCCTTTTGATCCCCGCTTCCGGCGATGAGCCAGCGTGATTCGCTTCAATGCCTGTTCTGTGGCAGCAGGTTTCTGGTGTTCTCCGGTATCAGCTTCATCACGGCCTGGCCGATTGCGGCCTGATGGCGTTGAAAGCTCCTGGCTGGCCGTCAAGCTGACCGAAAATATTCGACGCGCGGCCATGTATTCCTGTTGCGCTACGCTTTCAAATTCGAGCGATAACGGCGAATCGGGGATCGAATTGGCGCTCAGCCGCCAGATCGCCGAAGGCCACGGCGGAATGCCGGCGCTCGAAAACCGCGCGGCTGGAAGGGGGCGCGAAGCGCGACTGAGACTGCCTCTGTAGTCGCCCAAACCCAACCCATCTCTCCACCTTCGTCTTTTCGGATATTTTTCTGACCTGTGCGAACGGCTTGCGAAGGCTGAAAGCCCCCCAACGGAAGTCGGCAGGATTCGAGGTCATTGGCCTTTGGATAGGTTGGACTTGAAGAATCCGCCGACTTCCGTCGGCGGGATTCGGTTTCGTCCGCACAGGTCGAAATTTTCTTTACGCGCCGACGAGTTAGAACTACTCTATCGGCGGCGACAACAACAGCCCCATTCGACTCGCGCCAAACATTTCAGCAGTACAAGTGGCTGCGCGAGAGATCAAATTCAGTTCAACGTCCACGCGCTCATCTACGATGGGCGTGACCGAAACCGAGAGATGCTTGCCATTGAGAATTTTTTCGACTTTCAAGGTCAGGGAGAAGATAGATTTCTCCCCGCATTCCGTATCCTTCGCCTATGACCAGCAAAAGCCCCAACAAAACGCCGCCGCAACGTGTTCACCTCCACGCCTACGATCGGCTGAATAAGCTCTGCGCGGAGATTCAACGAGGCCGTTACCCTAACAAAGCCGACCTGGCGCGCATCGCTGAGCGTACTCCGCGCACCGTACAAGATTACCTGCGGGCGCTGAAGGACGACTGGGATGCGCCCCTGGAATTCGACCGCGAAAAGAACGGCTTCTATTTCACCGACCCGGCGTGGCGGCTTCCACCCATCCGCCTGACCGAAGGCGAGTTGATCTGTTTCTTCGCCGCCGAACGCATCCTGCGTCGCCTGAGCGCGACCTCCGAAGTCCAGCTTGCCCGCAGCGCCCTGCGCCGATTGGCCGCGTTCCTACCCGATGAAGTAGTGGTAGACCTGGGCGCGCTGGAAGACGCCATCAGCTTCGCGCCGGAACCGGTGCTGGACGCTTCGCCTGAAATTCTGCGCAAACTGGCCACCGCCGCCACACATCGCCAGACGCTCCACATTCACTACTATTCGCAGCATCGCAACGCCCACACTGAACGCGACGTGGACGTGCTGCTCGTGCACAACCATCTGGGCGAGTGGTACGCCGTCTGCCGCGATCATTCAGACAACGATCAGATCAAAGATTTCCACGCCGGGCGAATCAGCAAGATCACCGAGACCCACCGCACTTTCAGCCTGCCTGATGATTGGCCGGAGGAGAAAGAACGCTATCTGCGACGCGGCTTCGGCATGTTCCGAGGCGGCAAAGACGTGGTCGTGGAAGTCGAGTTCGACGCTTACCAAGCCCGCTACGCCCGCGAAAGGAAATTCCATTCGACACATAAGCCACATGAGCTTCCCGACGGGCGGTTGCGCGTGACGTTTGAAACGAGTGAGGCGGCGTTGGAGCAGGTTGCGCGATGGGTAATGCAGTACGGCGAGCACGCGATAGTAGTGGAACCGGGAAAGTTGCGGGAGATGGTGAGGGAGAGCTTGAGAGGGACATTGAGGCTGTATGAAACAGCAGAAAGCTAAGCACGAAAGGAAATTCAATGGCTGATACGACCTTCACAACTACATTCAAAACGCTAACAGATCACGCTCCGTTTCCGTGGCAGATTGATCTTTATGAGAAGTGGGTTGCTAAAGGCGAACCTCCTCATTCTTGCAACTTAGCGACGGGGTTAGGCAAGACATCCATTATCGCGATATGGTTGATTGTCCTGATAAATCATCCTGATAAAGCGCCTCGCCGCTTGGTCTATGTTGTAAATCGTCGAACGGTTGTAGATCAGACAACCGATGAAGTTGAAAAAATCCGCAAGAATCTATGCAAGCTGGAAGGCCTCCCTAAGCACGCTCAGCAATTGGCCATCAGCACTTTGCGCGGGCAGTTTGCCGACAACCACGAATGGTCAGCCGACCCTTCGCGCCCTGCTGTCATTTGCGGCACTGTGGATATGATCGGGAGCCGATTGCTTTTCAGCGGCTATGGCGTGGGTTTTAAGGCAAAGCCGTTGCACGCTGGGCTTCTTGGACAGGATGTTTTGCTCGTGCATGACGAAGCGCACCTGGAACCAGCGTTTCAGGAGTTGCTGGTTGCTATCGAAAAAGAGCAACAGGAAGGCGAGCGGTCACAACGCCTGCCTTGGCCCAAGCTTCGTGTGATGGAACTCACGGCAACATCGCGGCGGAAAGAGGAAACCGAAAAACAGTCTGGTCTTACTGATGAAGAAAAGAATCCGCCTGAAGTCATCCCTGATCCGCCGACTGAACCGATTCATCACGTTTGGCGGCGACAGAAAGCCAAGAAGACTGTTCATTTGCATACTAATGACGATGCTTCCAAGCTGCCCGAACAGATCGTGCGCCTCGCGTTAGAACATAAGGATTCAGGGCGGGCTGTACTGATTTTCCTGCGGACAGTTGAGGAGGTGGGGAAGGTCGCCAACAAATTACCGAAAGAATCAACCGAGCGATTGACCGGCACGCTGCGAGGGCTGGAGCGCGACGCCTTAGTGAAGAAGCCTGTCTTCCAACGCTTTCTGCCGAATTCCAATCGCAGTGACGACATCACGCCAGCCAGCGGGACTGTCTATCTGGTTTGCACCAGTGCGGGCGAAGTGGGCGTAAACATCTCGGCTGATCACATGGTCTGTGATTTGTCTACGTTCGAGAGCATGGCCCAGCGTTTAGGCCGAGTGAATCGCTTTGGTGACTGCGACGACACCCGTATAGACATTGTTGTTCCAGAGCTATTTGGCAAGAAAGATAAGAACGGCACGCTCACGATGGAGGAGATTCACCGGCGACAGCAGAAAACGCTTGAACTCTTGCAGCGGCTCGACGGTGACGCCAGCCCTTGGGCATTGGGCAAGCTCGACCCTAATGATTGTCGCGCAGCGTTTGCACCGTCGCCAGATATCCTGCCTGTAACCGATATTCTTTTCGACGCTTGGGCGCTGACTACCATCCGCGAAAAACTTCCTGGCCGACCGGCTGTTGAGCCGTACCTGCACGGCATTAGCGAGTGGCAACCGCCGGAAACCTATGTCGCTTGGCGCGAAGAGGTTGAAGTCATTACCGGCGCGCTACTCGAACGTTACCGAGCCGAAGACCGACTCAAAGATTTGCTAGACGACTATCCGCTCAAACCGCACGAACTGTTGCGAGACCAGAGCAATCGCGCCTTTAAACATCTTCAGGCACTCGCCGCTAAGCACCCAGAAGCCCCGGTATGGATTGTGGATGCGCGAGATCAGATTCTTGTCGCTACACTTAAAGGTCTGACCGATGGCGATAAGGCCGCCATCAATTACACGACTGTTCTCTTGCCGCCACTGGTTGGCGGCTTGACGAAAGATGGAATGCTCGATGGCACTGTTGCGCGCAAGCAATCAAAAGCGAGTGAAGAAAGTGAAGCCAATCAGCCAACGGATGCCGCCAACGAAATTCAATATGACGTGGCAGATGAATGGTACGAGGACAAGGAGCGCGCGAAAAAGCGCCGCGTTCGTTTGTGGAACGATGAGCCTGACGACTTGGCAGGAGGTATGGCGCTGGAACACGAAATCAGAATTGAAAGCCCTGATGACGAAGAAGACGAGCCGCCCAAAATATGGCGCTGGTACGTGAAGAGGCCGGAAGCAACGAACGAACATAGCAAGGTAGCCTATGAACTTCCGCTGCATTTGGATGACGTCAAAAGTTGTGCGACCCAAATCGCTGGCCGCTTGTTTAAGGCCCGAAGCGATGAGGCGCAAAAAGAAATGGCGAAAGCCGTCATTCTGGCGGCTTGGTGCCACGATTTAGGGAAGCGCCGTGAGCGTTGGCAACGCAGTCTCGGCAACGATGATTATCCAAATGAGGTCTATGCAAAATCTGGCTCACGCAACGGTAGACCTGCGCTGCGTCCGCGCGAATTCCTCCGAGATCATTACCGGCATGAGTTTGGTTCAGTGCTGGATGTCCTCAAAGGCAACCACCAGCTTCACGCTGAGTTCATGGCGCTGAATCCAGAGATGCGCGATCTCGCTTTGCACTTGATCGTGGCCCACCACGGGCGTTCTCGTCCGCACTTTCCTGTGGAGGAAATCCTCGACCCTGAACACAACGGTCAGGACGTTGCGGAGCTTGCGATTGAAACCACGCGACGCTTTGCTCGCCTGCAACGCAAGTATGGACGCTGGGGCTTGGCATACCTCGAATCATTGGTGCGCGCTTCCGACTACTTTGCCAGCGCTCACCCAGGCAAAACCATTGATGAGCCAACCGAAAAGGAGGTTCAGCCTTAATGAATTCCGAAACGACATTTCGCATTAGCGTAGATGTAACCAACCCAGGGCAATTTTTTGCCTGTTGCGGGTTGTTGGAACTGGCCGACAGATTTTGGCCAGGGGCGGAAGGTTGGTTTGACGCCACTGCCTTCAACTTGCGGATGGAAGGCACTCTCCGCGAGTTACTTACTCGGTTGGTTCGCAACGCTCCACGCTTGCTCGACAAAGTGTGCGGCGACATTCCCGTCAAACCAATCATCGCGCCGCTGGAACTTACTCTGGCTGACGATGCTTCAGCAGTATTGGTGATTGATTTTTGGATGGAGGTAAAACTCAAAAATGGAAAGGTACAGGCGATTTCAAAACCACCTTGGAATTTCTGGTCAGGGCAACAAACACCACTGCGAATTTGGTTACCGCTTCGCTGCGCCTTACAGCAAATACTTTCCAACACCACGGATGAAGAGTTATTTGACCTCTTCTCACTACACCATCCTCTCAAAGGCAGATTCGGATTTGATTCTGCTGCGGCTTGGAGCGCTCTGGATGTGGGCTTTTCGCCGAACGAGCAAGGGCTGTCTGTCAATTCCTCTCCGGCAATTGAATTACTTTCCGCAATAGGACTTCAGCGGTTTCGTCCGATGGTTTCCGCTGATCGCAGTTCCATTTCCTACGCTACTTGGAGCGTCCCCGCAGGCGCACTCGTAGCGTCAACGATGGCTTGTCTCGCAGTTTTCGGACGGGGAATACGGTATGAGCTTCCCGTAATTAGCCGCGGTCAGTACGCCGCGCTAGGTCATGCACAACCTAAACAAGGAGTCACACATGAATAATCAATTTACCGCTTGGCTCGCAGATGACGGCCCAGTCGCTCTCATCATCAAGCAACCGCTTTGGCCTGTTGATGAGGAAGACCCGGTTATCTTCCCGCCGACTTATCCGATGACGACATACAAAACTCGCGTGCATACGGTGCGCGATGGAGATTATCGCGTTTCGATTGAGTTGCCGCCTGATTCAAAGGCGGACAAGAGCGAGAAGAAAGAAGACCAGAAGCCGGGGTACAACATAGACAGGTTTCCCGCTGGCTCACAAGACACAAATTCGTGTGAGATTGATAGCCCGCAGTCGCAGAGCAACCGAATCGAGCCGAGATTCAAGAAGATCAAGGGCGGCGCGCTCGTTCCACAAATCGAAATCAAGGTTGGCACACAGACTGTAAACCTTCTTGATGCGGGGCATCGCGCGGCAGATGCGGTCGTGAGAATGTCTTCGCTCGCAGATAGATTCCACGAAGCATTCAAAGCTACGAAGTCGCGCAACTACTTTGAGCTTGCCAAGTATGCCCCCACATCGCTGGTCTTCGGCGTGTGGGACTCGCGCTCAACTTATGAGAAACGGCAGCGAATCCTGAAAGCTCACATCCGCGCGACAAATGTGTTGGAACGAAGTAAATCCGCACAGTACACACCTGCCGCAGATTACGTTGGCGTGGGGGTAATTGATGAGAGACATGATCAAGGGAAAAGCGACGACAACAAACTTTCCGTCGAAGGGATGAAACACGCGCTCAGCACACAAACCGTCGGGGGGGTGATGCTGACTCCTGAAAAGAGCAGGCTTGTTCGCACCGTGAACTTAAATCTTGCTGCCGTGCGCGAGCTTCGCGGAGCCACTGGCGATGAAACCAAAGCCTTGCAGGAATACATCCTTGCCTTGTCGTTGGTGGCTGCTGCGTATGAACCTGACCTCAACTTGCGAGAGGGGTGCAACCTGCGATTCAAAGGCACTCCGACGACAACGCTGATTTACCGCGCCAAAGACGAGACGCTATCCCCCCTTGACCTGAATCAGATCGAAGAGTTCGCCGAAAGCGCAGCCAAGAAGTTTTTTGAAGTCGCCGGTATTGAGTTTGAGAAGAAAGATTACCGGGACGCGGTGTTTGAGAAAGGAGTCGCCGAGAACTATCTCAGTCGAACGGCGGACGAGCGAAAGAAAATTTCGCAATTCGGTCCAATCACAGCGGCGTCAATCAAACGGTATGACGAGCAAGGTAAAGACCCATTCAAACTCGTTAGCGAGGCTTTGAAGGCGGCAGCGAAGGCGCTGGGCAAAAAGCCGGGAAAGAATCAGCCGCCTACCAAAAACATTGAGGCGCTCAAGGATGTTAGCGATTTGCTCAGCGCGATGGCAGAGAACACAACGCTTGCCGATGCAGCCCAAGCCCTCGCAGCAGAGTTGCTTGCACTGTCTCAAAATCACGATGACTCGCATGCGGCAATTGAGGAAATCAAAACGAAAATCAAAGAGTTCAGAGATGCGCGAAAGGCGGGTTCAGCCGCTGAAACCAATTCTGATTCTTCTTCGGAGGTGGGCAAATGATTCATCTTCTTCTCACGGTTCGTTGGCTGGACGACCGTTATCACGGACTGCTGGCTCGCGAAGGCCCGCCTGAATGGCCGCCTTCTCCGTATCGCTTATTCCAGGCGCTCGTTGCGGGCGTTGCTCGTCAGGGCGAGCTTGATTCAGCGTTGGGCCAGTCGCTCGAATGGCTGCAAAAACTTGACCCTCCGATCATCATTGCTCCGCGTTCACGCCCTGGGCAAACCACAAAACGGTTCGTTCCAAACAACGATGCAGACAAAAAACCTGATCGGCAAAACAGGTTAACGGAAAAAATATCTAGTCCTACGCTTATGCTTGACCCGCCAGTGATTCACTACCTCTGGCAGGTTCATAAGTGTGAGCCTGAAACAGAAACAGCGATTCGTGAGGCAGCCCGCTGCCTCACGGTATTTGGCTGGGGGATTGATATGGCATACGCAGATGCACAATTGATCACAGACGATAAAATCCACGAAGTCTCTGGCGTTCGATGGTATCCACGTCGCGGCGTCCAGCAAGACAATGGACAACTACGTGTACCGATTGCCAATACACAGGAAAATACGCTGAGCGATCTGAGACACGCCCACCAATCAGCGGTTGGCCGCCTTGAGCACGGCAAGCCACTCAAGATGGTCAGGAAGCCAAAGGTCTTTGACCGTGTCTTTTATGAATCCAAAGAGCGGCTGCTTGCGCGTCCGCACGTCGTTTTCGAGTTGCGCCAAGGCGATGGAGAGCTACTTCCTTACCCACAAAACATGCTGGTTCATATCGCAGGGATGGTTAGACATTTAGCCATAGAAGCGATGACGCAATTCCCACCTGAAGGCGTGAATGATGATTGGATTGAGACATACGTCGCCGGCCATGCTCGAAACGGTGATACAGAGCATAAGCAGTTTTCGTACTTGCCTCTTCCCTCGATCGGTTTTGCCCACACCAATCCTGCGATTCGCCGCGTGATGATTGCATCTCCATCCGGCGACGATGGGTGGCTGCAACAACTTGCGCTGCACCTTGCGGGACGGCAGCTTAAACCGACCGCTGAGACGAAAATCAAACACCCAGCTACATTGGTGCGTGTGCAAGGTACCAAGGTAGTGGTTCCTTTTTACACCAAGCCTTCAGGCATTTGGGCTAGCGTCACGCCCGTCATTCTTCCAGGACACAGCGACCACAAACCTAGCAAAACCCGCAAGTTGATCGAAAGGGCACTTGAACAAGCGGGTATTGAGCAGAGTTGCGAATTTGAGTGGAGCGCCTTCTCTCACTTCCCCAAGTCACTATCTGCCCATAAGTATGATCGTGAGAAGCGACCGACTGGCTATATCAGGCCAAGTCATTTGCTCACTCAAACTGCTGTCCATTTGAAGCTGCGTTTCAATGGCGGCGTTGAAGTGCCTGGTCCATTGGCGATTGGCGCAGGGCGGCACTGTGGGTTCGGGGTATTGGCTCGTACCGATATCTCGTAGCAATCCGCCCGCGATGGATTGCTCAGACATTCGTGGAAAATTCGTGGATTGATACGTTGCTATGAGAACAGAATCTACAGTGAAGTCGGTTGGCGCTTGGACTGGCCAGCCAGCAGCGAATTGCACACAAATCAATCTTGCTGCCTTTGATCTCGCGGCATCGGAACTGCCGGACGTCGTCCTTGCCTTGCCATTCGCTGAGCAGGTGCGGCGCGCCTTGATCCGCAATCGCGTGGACACTTCGCATTCCGAAGCCATCGTCGGCAAGACTATTGACGGCGTTCCGCTCGAAGGGCATCTGCACGCGCATTACCTGGCGGCGGATGAAGACGGTGACGGGCGGTTGGATCACGTCACGCTTTATGCGCCGTGCGGTTTTGATCAACACGACCTCGAGGCCATCGGAGCTTTGCGGACGATCTTCGGGCGTGACAATCGGCCCAATATCCGGTTGGTTTTGACCGGGCTTGGCGAAGCGGGGCAGTTCGGCGACGCGCCGCTCCTTGCGCAGTCGCGGAGATGGCGGTCGGTGACTCCATTCTCGCTGCCGCGCTTCGCCAATCGTGGCGCGGGCAAGCCGCCGCGTCCGCGCGATCTGCCCGAAGCGCAACTCGTTCGTGAATTGCGCGTGCGCGGTTTGCCGGAGCCGGTTTCGATCAAACGCATTGAAGGTTATGCGGCGGGCGGGCGGCCTCTGGTTCGCTGGCTCGAATTTCATACGCGGCGGTTCAATGGGACTGAAGGATTCGGTCTCGCCGGGTTTGAACTCGAATTCGCGGAACCAATCGCTGGGCCGCTGGCTCTCGGCTTCGGTTGTCATTTCGGGCTTGGTCTGTTTTTGCCGGTCTGAACAATTCTTTGTGCCGGAGGCACAGCGGATATTAGCCGGTGGTAAAACCACCGGAATCGGACGATCAATCCCCCGCGCCCCGGATGGGGCGCAGGACCAGACACGGAGGAAGATATGCCATCAACGCATTTGAGCCTGCATTATCACCTGATCTTCAGCGCCAAAAACCGCGTGGCGCATATGCATAAGGACTGGCGTGGACGTTTACACGCGTACATGGGCGGCATCGTCAATGATCTGGGTGGGGTACCCGAAACGATCGGCGGCGTGGAGGATCACGTTCATCTGCTGATCGGTCTGCGCGCGACGCATTGCCTGGCCGACGTGCTGAGAGAGATCAAGGGTTCATCTTCGAGGTGGGTTCACGAAGAACTCAACAAACCGTTGTTCGCCTGGCAGGAAGGCTATGGCGCATTCACCGTCAGCGCTTCGCAAGTAGAGGCGGTGAAAAATTACATCGCCAATCAGGAGGAGCATCATCACAAAAAGTCATTTCAGGAAGAATACGTGGAGTTTCTGATCGAGTGCGGCGTGGAGTATGACGAGAAGTATCTGTGGTGAATTCAGGTCCTGCGCCCCATCCGGGGCGCGGGAGTTATCCACGCGATCCCGGTGGTTCCACCACCGGCTAATATCCAGCGTCCTTCCGGGACGAGGAGGTTGTTATGTCACACAGCCAGACAGATGCGATTGAACAAATTCCTGCGCGGATGGTTAATGAGTATAGCTACTGCCCGCGCCTCTTTTACCTCGAACACGTTCAGGGCGAATGGGCGCATTCCGCCGATACGCTCGACGGGCGCTTTGTGCATCGCCGCGTGGATCAGGAGAAGGGAAGCGTGCCGGCGGCGGCTGACTTGAACGATCAGGTCAAGCTGCATTCGCGTTCGGTGTTGATCGGTTCGGATAAATTGGGCGCGGTGGCGCGGATTGATCTGATCGAAATGGACGGCGACCGAGTCGTTCCGGTTGATTACAAACGCGGCTCGCCGCCGGACATCGCGGAAGGCGCCTGGGAGCCGGAGCGGGTCCAACTTTGTTTGCAGGGATTGCTGCTTCGGGAAAACGGTTATGAATGCGATTACGGCGCGCTCTATTTCGCGGCTTCGCAGGCGCGGGTGACGGTTGATTTCACTGACGAGTTGATCGCCCGGACTTTGGAATTGCTGGATGAAGCTCGGCGCGTGGCCGCCGGGGGCGTGATTCCGCCGCCGTTGGTCGATTCGCCGAAATGTCCGCGCTGTTCGCTGGCCGGCATCTGTTTGCCGGATGAAGTCAATCTTTTGCGCGCAGCGTCAACTGGTGGGATTGGCAGCGGGACTGGGGCGGCGCCGCAACTGACGCAGATTTCGCCGCGCGCGACCAGCGAACCTCGGCGGCTGGTAGCCGCGCGCGACGACCGGCTGGCTGTTTACGTGCAGGGGCAGGGCTTCAGCGTCGGGTTGAAAGGCGAGACGCTGGAGATCCGCGACAAGGGCAAAGTGGTTGACGAAGCGCGATTGCTCGACACGTCGCAACTCAATCTGTTCGGCAATGTGCAACTGTCGGCTCAGGCGCTGCGCGAGCTGGTGTCGCGCGACATCGTCGTGACTCATCTGTCTTACGGCGGATGGCTGGCGGCGGTGACTACGCCGCCGCCGCACAAGAACATCGAGCTGCGGCGGCGGCAGTTTCAAACGGCGGACGATCCGGTGTTGTGTTTGCGTCTGGCGCGGGCCTTCACGGCGGGCAAGATTCGTAACTGCCGGACGCTGCTCCGCCGGAACGCGCGCGAATTGCCCGGCGGCGTGTTGCATCGGCTGGCCGAATCGCGGCGGCGAGCCGAACGCGCGGTGATGATCGAACAATTGCTCGGAATCGAAGGCACGGCGGCGCGCGAATACTTCGGCAATTTAGCGCGGATGTTCAAACCGGCGGAGGACGCCCAGGCCCCGGCTTTTGAATTCACCGAGCGCAATCGCCGCCCGCCGCGCGACCCGGTCAATGCGCTGCTCTCGTTCCTTTACACGATGCTGGTCAAAGACATGGTGGCGACGTTGGTGGGCGTGGGCTTCGATCCTTACCTGGGTTTTTACCATCAGCCGAAGTACGGGCGGCCGGCGCTGGCGTTGGATTTGATGGAAGAGTTTCGCCCGCTGGTGGCCGATTCGGTGGCGGTCGGGATGATCAACAACGGCGAATTGCGACGGTCGGATTTCATCGAGCGCGCCGGAGCCGTGGCGTTGACCGACAGCGGGCGGCGGCGGGTGATCGAAGCTTACGAACGGCGGATGGACACGCTGGTGACGCATCCGAAATTCGGTTACGCCATCAGCTACCGCCGCGTGTTTGAAGTGCAGGCGCGGTTGCTGGGGCGATTTCTGACGAGAGAGATCCCGGCCTATCCGCCGTTCTGCACCAGATAAACGGAAGGCGGAAGGCGGAAGGCGGATTCACCGCTCACTCTCGATCACGGCGCTGATTCCGCAATCCGCAATCCTCAATCCGCAATCCTCAATCCGCAATCGGAGGGGTGATGCGAATACGTTATATCGTCAGTTACGACATTTCGGATGATAAGCGGTTGCGCCGGGTTCATCGCACGATGAAAGGTTACGGCGACCCGTTGCAGTACTCGGTCTTCCGCTGCGACCTTTCGGCGTCGGAGCGAGTGTTGTTGATCGAGGCGTTGAGCAAAATCATCAATCACCGCGAAGACCAGGTGATGTTGGTAGACATCGGTCCGGCGGATGGTCGGGGGCGATGGAGCATCGAAACAATCGGACGCGCGCCTGATCGTGATCGCGCGGATCGAATCGCCGTCATAGTTTGAACAAACCCATCAGAAGGCTGCGAGCGCGGCGCCGATGCGCTCGAACCCGCCATCCGCTCGCAGCGCCTAAATCATTTGGTTGTAAGAAATGGCTTGGAGATCAGAGACCAATCAAATAATATTTGCGTCGCCGTCGGCAACCTCTCGCATCTGGCGAGCTAAATGCGAATGTTTATTGAGCTTACTTCGCGCGCTGTTTCCACGCTCGGCTGAGCGTGGCTCCATTGAAGCCACAAGTCCAGATGCGCGCCTGAGATGTCCACAACGGTGTTTCCACGCTCGGCTGAGCGTGGCTCCATTGAAGCGTGGATGATTTTGAATGCACCGATGCTACCCCTGCAGGTTTCCACGCTCGGCTGAGCGTGGCTCCATTGAAGCGTTCAATCGCCGCAGGTGCGCCCAATTGCGCGCCCTGTTTCCACGCTCGGCTGAGCGTGGCTCCATTGAAGCTCGGGAAATACTACACCACCCGGATTGTATACGTCGAAGTTTCCACGCTCGGCTGAGCGTGGCTCCATTGAAGCAATGCGAATTTGCGTATGGTTTAACTTCCAACGCGAAGTTTCCACGCTCGGCTGAGCGTGGCTCCATTGAAGCATATTGTCGTTCCGGGGTTTCTCGATCTGGATTTCGCGTTTCCACGCTCGGCTGAGCGTGGCTCCATTGAAGCCGCTGGCGGAAGAGATGGGAGGCGCGCGCTTGCCATCGTTTCCACGCTCGGCTGAGCGTGGCTCCATTGAAGCCGAGAAGTCTAGCGTCTTCGCCATGCGACTGATGCCTGGTTTCCACGCTCGGCTGAGCGTGGCTCCATTGAAGCCTCCCAGCCGAACTCTCCGCGCAGCTTATCTATGCCAGGTTTCCACGCTCGGCTGAGCGTGGCTCCATTGAAGCCTGGCGCGCGAGCGTCGAAGGAGCGCGCCGGCGCCGGATTGCTGGTTTCCACGCTCGGCTGAGCGTGGCTCCATTGAAGCGCATAGACGGTCTCCGGCAATTTGGAGCCGGGCACTACTGGTTTCCACGCTCGGCTGAGCGTGGCTCCATTGAAGCAGGCACACCATTGGGGATGCCCGGCGCAAGCGGCGGAGTTTCCACGCTCGGCTGAGCGTGGCTCCATTGAAGCCTGGCGCTCAGCGGCGTTCTCGCTGGCCGTCGCGATGTTTCCACGCTCGGCTGAGCGTGGCTCCATTGAAGCGTCACTCTCGCAGCGGCGCTCTTCGATAACCTGCCCGTTTCCACGCTCGGCTGAGCGTGGCTCCATTGAAGCTTTTCGTAGTCGTTCAAGACCAATTGGCGGCATTGCTGTTTCCACGCTCGGCTGAGCGTGGCTCCATTGAAGCTGGGAGAACTCGAACACTGTATAGGGCGCATTCGGGTAGTTTCCACGCTCGGCTGAGCGTGGCTCCATTGAAGCCGGCTGGCTTCGAGATTGCCGGTGCGCACAGCGAACAGGTTTCCACGCTCGGCTGAGCGTGGCTCCATTGAAGCAGCATTCTGGCGGATTTCAATTGCTCCATTCCGCTACGTTTCCACGCTCGGCTGAGCGTGGCTCCATTGAAGCCTTTCTCCGCCTTCAGCCAGAGTGCGAGGGCTGGACCTAGTTTCCACGCTCGGCTGAGCGTGGCTCCATTGAAGCAGTCTGCGCGCAGGTAAGCAGGCCACGCGCGCGATGGTTTCCACGCTCGGCTGAGCGTGGCTCCATTGAAGCCAGAATTCGGAAATGGCCTTGGTTCCACCTCCAGGCTGTTTCCACGCTCGGCTGAGCGTGGCTCCATTGAAGCACCTCGACGCCGATCTGGTGCGAGCGTTGATCGAGCGTTTCCACGCTCGGCTGAGCGTGGCTCCATTGAAGCCTTCAGATCGTGGATATGAGCGCCGTCTGGCCTGCGTTTCCACGCTCGGCTGAGCGTGGCTCCATTGAAGCCACTGAATCCAAAGCGCGCGAGCGCGCCTTGGATTAACGTTTCCACGCTCGGCTGAGCGTGGCTCCATTGAAGCGAGCCGTTCGAGCTGGATGCTGAAATCCTGAATGATTGTTTCCACGCTCGGCTGAGCGTGGCTCCATTGAAGCGCTACCGCTCTGGCGATTTCCGGTTGACCGGTGTCGGGTTTCCACGCTCGGCTGAGCGTGGCTCCATTGAAGCGTCGCTTCGGCGGCGTCTTTGTGGAATTGAGCCAGTTGCGTTTCCACGCTCGGCTGAGCGTGGCTCCATTGAAGCTCCTATTGGGATGCTACGACGCTCGCCGAGCAACTGGGTTTCCACGCTCGGCTGAGCGTGGCTCCATTGAAGCTACTCCACAGGCGTTAGGTTCGGGTTCGCTCCACCCTGTTTCCACGCTCGGCTGAGCGTGGCTCCATTGAAGCCCGAATCTTTCTGGCGGTAGTTATTCGAATAATGTAGCGTTTCCACGCTCGGCTGAGCGTGGCTCCATTGAAGCGGGAGCTGGGCGAGAGCGTGGAAAGCCTCCTACTCGTTTCCACGCTCGGCTGAGCGTGGCTCCATTGAAGCCTAACCGCCCGCTCACTAAATACCTCGGTCGAAGCTTCTCGTTTCCACGCTCGGCTGAGCGTGGCTCCATTGAAGCAGTTCGTCTTGATGCATGTGGTTGTTTTACACCTGGGTTTCCACGCTCGGCTGAGCGTGGCTCCATTGAAGCGGTGTCGCTCGAACCGCTTGACGAATATCTCTTTCTTGTTTCCACGCTCGGCTGAGCGTGGCTCCATTGAAGCCTGGACCCGCCCAGCGGCTTGCTGTGGTCGTCCGCGTGTTTCCACGCTCGGCTGAGCGTGGCTCCATTGAAGCGGCGCGGCTTGTGAGGCGGGATTCTCCGGCATTTCTGTGTTTCCACGCTCGGCTGAGCGTGGCTCCATTGAAGCAAGACGTACTGCCAGGCTTTCACAGCGCGGTCATACAGTTTCCACGCTCGGCTGAGCGTGGCTCCATTGAAGCACCACCAGATAAGCAAATAATGTGCTTCATTTCGCGTTTCCACGCTCGGCTGAGCGTGGCTCCATTGAAGCGTCCCCGGACCGTCACGCGGCCAGATGGCGAGGCAGTGTTTCCACGCTCGGCTGAGCGTGGCTCCATTGAAGCACGGTCAATGACCCAGAAAATGGCGGCGCGGTTACCGTTTCCACGCTCGGCTGAGCGTGGCTCCATTGAAGCCGGCTTGCGGCGTGGGAGTTGTGGGAATGAGGTCTTGTTTCCACGCTCGGCTGAGCGTGGCTCCATTGAAGCACGACGAGATACTGCTCGTAGCGATTGGCTCCGGTCGTCGTTTCCACGCTCGGCTGAGCGTGGCTCCATTGAAGCACTCGCCTGCCGCGCGTCGGTAAACCACTTGTCGCGAAGTTTCCACGCTCGGCTGAGCGTGGCTCCATTGAAGCTGCGAAGTGGAGAGATGAAGCTGATCCTGAATCGGAGTTTCCACGCTCGGCTGAGCGTGGCTCCATTGAAGCTTGTGGGGCACGGTCGTCTGCCACGCGCTGCTGGCTCGTTTCCACGCTCGGCTGAGCGTGGCTCCATTGAAGCAATATGACATAGCAGCGATTGCATCACAATTCCGCTCGTTTCCACGCTCGGCTGAGCGTGGCTCCATTGAAGCGACTATCCAGAAATCTGGCTGTGCCTGAGTTCTGATTGTTTCCACGCTCGGCTGAGCGTGGCTCCATTGAAGCTCGATACGCCGGACAACCACAGTCCCATTCACGAAGTTTCCACGCTCGGCTGAGCGTGGCTCCATTGAAGCATCAAGGTAGGCCGGCGTAACCGTGCTGACGCCGTTGTTTCCACGCTCGGCTGAGCGTGGCTCCATTGAAGCCTCATTTGCGCTTTCGCGCTTCGACGCCGCGGCGGGGGTTTCCACGCTCGGCTGAGCGTGGCTCCATTGAAGCTTCCACCAGGTCGCCGTAAGCGTCAATCAGAGCGTCGTTTCCACGCTCGGCTGAGCGTGGCTCCATTGAAGCGAAAGTGCGAAGTTTGCCAGGCAATCGGCGCTAAGTCGTTTCCACGCTCGGCTGAGCGTGGCTCCATTGAAGCTACATCGCCATCGCCCGGCCCACGAGATCAGTGAACCGTTTCCACGCTCGGCTGAGCGTGGCTCCATTGAAGCGTCTTCGCCCGCTCCTACATTGCCCACCTCAGTTGTGTTTCCACGCTCGGCTGAGCGTGGCTCCATTGAAGCTGTATCTCGCTTTCGTGATCAATCAGAGTTGTTGTAGTTTCCACGCTCGGCTGAGCGTGGCTCCATTGAAGCGTTCGCTCGCTTGATTGCCAGCTTTGGGCGCAGGCCCAGGCTGGGTTTCCACGCTCGGCTGAGCGTGGCTCCATTGAAGCGAGGAAATTCGAGTGAAACCGAAGTCTTCGACCAGGAAGTTTCCACGCTCGGCTGAGCGTGGCTCCATTGAAGCCATTGGGTCGCGCCAACCTCCAGGCGCCGCAGCTAGGTTTCCACGCTCGGCTGAGCGTGGCTCCATTGAAGCAGGGGGAAGAGTCCGGCGGCAGTCGCGCCGAGGATCGTGTTTCCACGCTCGGCTGAGCGTGGCTCCATTGAAGCGGGATGGTATCCGATTCCAACCGCGTCGTCGGTCACTGTTTCCACGCTCGGCTGAGCGTGGCTCCATTGAAGCCAGTACCGCCAAGCTCAACAATCAACACCCAATGACGTTTCCACGCTCGGCTGAGCGTGGCTCCATTGAAGCGTTTGGCCGCGCCTCTATTTTCACTCCCGTCGCCAGGTTTCCACGCTCGGCTGAGCGTGGCTCCATTGAAGCAATCCGTACTGCGCCGCAGTAGACGGCAGGACTTGAGTTTCCACGCTCGGCTGAGCGTGGCTCCATTGAAGCGAGGTAGACGCCTCGCTGTTTCCCGCCTACTTCACGCGTTTCCACGCTCGGCTGAGCGTGGCTCCATTGAAGCTCCGATTGATGGCAGATGCGCGAAAACCTGAGACCCGGTTTCCACGCTCGGCTGAGCGTGGCTCCATTGAAGCCCTTTGCGCGATTTCGAGCACGCGCTTCCGGGTCTCAGTTTCCACGCTCGGCTGAGCGTGGCTCCATTGAAGCTACGGTTCGAGCGTTTGGCGCAGTTCCCTCATAACCTGTTTCCACGCTCGGCTGAGCGTGGCTCCATTGAAGCGAGAGCGGCGAGCGGATGTAGTCGTGCCAGCGAATAGTTTCCACGCTCGGCTGAGCGTGGCTCCATTGAAGCGTGGCTGCTGGGACGGCGGCGAGCGGCACGGGTGGCGTGTTTCCACGCTCGGCTGAGCGTGGCTCCATTGAAGCAGGAGCTTTATGAAAAGGTGCGCGCCTTGCCTTCCGCTCGTTTCCACGCTCGGCTGAGCGTGGCTCCATTGAAGCATCGCTACGGCGGCGATGAACAGCCGGTTGCCTGGCGTTTCCACGCTCGGCTGAGCGTGGCTCCATTGAAGCTCGTCGGAATACTCGCTCTTGCATGCGCATTTGCGCGTTTCCACGCTCGGCTGAGCGTGGCTCCATTGAAGCCGCCGCTTCGCGCATCCAGTTCTCGCGCAGGCTGACCGTTTCCACGCTCGGCTGAGCGTGGCTCCATTGAAGCACTTCCGCCCCGTCCGCCGGATCGCGCACAACCACCTGTTTCCACGCTCGGCTGAGCGTGGCTCCATTGAAGCCGGTACGCGCACGCCGCACAGCCGACTGCTTTACCGGGTTTCCACGCTCGGCTGAGCGTGGCTCCATTGAAGCACTGTCTGACCCGCGAATCTGTCCGCGACTAAAAGATGTTTCCACGCTCGGCTGAGCGTGGCTCCATTGAAGCGTGGCGATCAGGCGGACGATTGAGCCTTCAACCTCTTGTTTCCACGCTCGGCTGAGCGTGGCTCCATTGAAGCGCGCCTCGGGAATTGCGCCGCGGTACCTCACGCGGCGGTTTCCACGCTCGGCTGAGCGTGGCTCCATTGAAGCATTGTCGCGCCGGGCAGTAACCATATCTCCGGTCGTGTTTCCACGCTCGGCTGAGCGTGGCTCCATTGAAGCTGAACGCATCATAAAGCATTTGTTCAATTGGGCTGGTTTCCACGCTCGGCTGAGCGTGGCTCCATTGAAGCTTAGAATGCTCTCGCGTGTGTTAAGCGTGACAGCGTGTTTCCACGCTCGGCTGAGCGTGGCTCCATTGAAGCAAATTGAATTCACTGACCGCTACGACGGCCATCCGCGTTTCCACGCTCGGCTGAGCGTGGCTCCATTGAAGCCAGAATGTATTGCCTGCTCATCGTTTAACCCCCACACTGTTTCCACGCTCGGCTGAGCGTGGCTCCATTGAAGCTTCCTGGCCACCTTACTGCCACTGGCCTGCCAGTAAGTTTCCACGCTCGGCTGAGCGTGGCTCCATTGAAGCCAGGTCGCGCTTCAGTATCTCGACTTCGGCCAACAGGTTTCCACGCTCGGCTGAGCGTGGCTCCATTGAAGCATGCCCGTCGCGGCCTTCTTCAGTGATCTTGCCGCCGTTTCCACGCTCGGCTGAGCGTGGCTCCATTGAAGCAGCCACGTCGAACTGAAACCTGGTTTCTGGTTCTCGGTTTCCACGCTCGGCTGAGCGTGGCTCCATTGAAGCGCCACCACGTTCAAGCCAAGTGTGGTCTTCCCAGCAGGTTTCCACGCTCGGCTGAGCGTGGCTCCATTGAAGCGCACGGGCACGCCGCCGGCAGGATTCACAACGGAAGGTTTCCACGCTCGGCTGAGCGTGGCTCCATTGAAGCTTCAGTGCGGCGGCACCGCGACGACCGTCACCTTCAACGTTTCCACGCTCGGCTGAGCGTGGCTCCATTGAAGCGTTTTCGCTTCCGCCGCGCACTGGTCGCCGCATACGCGTTTCCACGCTCGGCTGAGCGTGGCTCCATTGAAGCCCAGTATTGCCGCTGATTGCGCCGTTCTTCCTGAAGTTTCCACGCTCGGCTGAGCGTGGCTCCATTGAAGCTTCTCCTTGAGTAGCGCTTGTAATTCCGCTGGGATTGGTTTCCACGCTCGGCTGAGCGTGGCTCCATTGAAGCATCTCACGCTCATAGAACTGATTGGCGCCGTCTCGCCGTTTCCACGCTCGGCTGAGCGTGGCTCCATTGAAGCCGGATAGCATTGTCGAATTCGATAACATCTGCCCACTCGTTTCCACGCTCGGCTGAGCGTGGCTCCATTGAAGCGTGTGGAAGTGGTTGGAGGACGGGAGCGATCAACGCGTTTCCACGCTCGGCTGAGCGTGGCTCCATTGAAGCGTGGGCCTCGCTGGCGTTTGCCGTGGGCTCGGGCGTGGTTTCCACGCTCGGCTGAGCGTGGCTCCATTGAAGCCGTGCGTGGACCGCGTTGCGCTTGTAGTACCGTTCTCTGGTTTCCACGCTCGGCTGAGCGTGGCTCCATTGAAGCCACACTCCCAACTTCCCCACACGCGCCGCTCGCTCCGCCGTTTCCACGCTCGGCTGAGCGTGGCTCCATTGAAGCGGGTTCTCGCCTTGTTCCTCGTCGCCGCTGGAACGGGTTTCCACGCTCGGCTGAGCGTGGCTCCATTGAAGCCCGCATGTTCCTTCAACGCCGCAACCCGCTCCGCCTTGGTTTCCACGCTCGGCTGAGCGTGGCTCCATTGAAGCACGCCGAGGGAGCAACTTCGACTAACTTCGCGCGCTTGTTTCCACGCTCGGCTGAGCGTGGCTCCATTGAAGCGCGATCAGATCAGCTTTGCTGTGTGGGCGTAATAACCCGTTTCCACGCTCGGCTGAGCGTGGCTCCATTGAAGCCTTGAGGAGTCGGAAGATGGACGCGCGGCTGATGCCCAGTTTCCACGCTCGGCTGAGCGTGGCTCCATTGAAGCGCGCAACCCGAAATAACTTTCCAGCGGGTTCCCCCGTTTCCACGCTCGGCTGAGCGTGGCTCCATTGAAGCGAGCAAGATGCGATTCAAGGCGAATATTTCTTGTGGGCGTTTCCACGCTCGGCTGAGCGTGGCTCCATTGAAGCCTCCTTTGGTTGAATTTGGATTGGAAATTAGGGTGTGTTTCCACGCTCGGCTGAGCGTGGCTCCATTGAAGCAAGTGGCCTGCTGCCAATCCGACTGCAAACCAGGTGGGTTTCCACGCTCGGCTGAGCGTGGCTCCATTGAAGCGCTGTCGCCGGTTTCGCTATCGGCGCAGCGCAGCCGGTTTCCACGCTCGGCTGAGCGTGGCTCCATTGAAGCGGCAGCGCACGTAATTTGCAAATGGGCAATTCAGCAAGTTTCCACGCTCGGCTGAGCGTGGCTCCATTGAAGCGGCCGATTCTCCGTGAGCCATTCCACTTGATCAGGAGTTTCCACGCTCGGCTGAGCGTGGCTCCATTGAAGCAATGCGTTGCCGGTTGTCTGCACAGTCTCGTCACGTTGTTTCCACGCTCGGCTGAGCGTGGCTCCATTGAAGCGTCATTTCTTGCGCGTTGCGGATGTATTTTTCCAGGTGTTTCCACGCTCGGCTGAGCGTGGCTCCATTGAAGCGATCAATTCCATACCTTGAGCATCCGCCAGACGAGCGTTTCCACGCTCGGCTGAGCGTGGCTCCATTGAAGCGTTTCGTTCGAATAACGCTGCTTGCCCGCATCGTCCAGGTTTCCACGCTCGGCTGAGCGTGGCTCCATTGAAGCACGATGCTGGTCGAGCACAAGGAATTGCTCACCCTGGGTTTCCACGCTCGGCTGAGCGTGGCTCCATTGAAGCTAGGTCGTCCATCGCGATGCCGGCGGCGCGCCCGCGCAGATAGTTTCCACGCTCGGCTGAGCGTGGCTCCATTGAAGCGTAAATCCACCGAGCAGCGTCGCCGTCTGCCATTGAGTTTCCACGCTCGGCTGAGCGTGGCTCCATTGAAGCCGACTCAAGCCAAGCCGTCATGTCTTCGTCCGCGTCGTTTCCACGCTCGGCTGAGCGTGGCTCCATTGAAGCGTGCGGGAGATTGCTGGGCTGCAATCTCCCCGCCTCGTTTCCACGCTCGGCTGAGCGTGGCTCCATTGAAGCTCAGGAGTTTTGCCACAAATTTGCCACAGCAGGTAGGTTGTTTCCACGCTCGGCTGAGCGTGGCTCCATTGAAGCCCAATGGCTTTGCGTGTAAGGGCTGGCACCATGCTGGTTTCCACGCTCGGCTGAGCGTGGCTCCATTGAAGCCTCTTTTTGCATAGTTTCCTCCGTTATCCCGCCTTGCGTTTCCACGCTCGGCTGAGCGTGGCTCCATTGAAGCGCCTGCCGCTCCCGTCTGCCCGCACTCGCGTTCTGCTGTTTCCACGCTCGGCTGAGCGTGGCTCCATTGAAGCCATCTCGGAAAACGGATACAGTAACGGCAGACCTCTAGTTTCCACGCTCGGCTGAGCGTGGCTCCATTGAAGCCCACGCTGGGGCATTGGCCAACACGATGAATTTCCATGTTTCCACGCTCGGCTGAGCGTGGCTCCATTGAAGCCGGTTGATAAGGATCAGTTGCGCGAATCTCAAATCCGTGTTTCCACGCTCGGCTGAGCGTGGCTCCATTGAAGCGAGAACGGGGTTTGAACCACAAACAGCCCCTGCTCTCGTTTCCACGCTCGGCTGAGCGTGGCTCCATTGAAGCACGTCTATCGCAACTCGTCGCCTTATGACCAAGTCCAGGTTTCCACGCTCGGCTGAGCGTGGCTCCATTGAAGCTTTATCCGGGAAGTCGTCGACGAGACCAATCGCTATAGTTTCCACGCTCGGCTGAGCGTGGCTCCATTGAAGCACGACATTCCGCAGACCTCAGCTATCGGCGACGACGTGTTTCCACGCTCGGCTGAGCGTGGCTCCATTGAAGCTGGAATCCGCCCGAGATCTTCAACCTGTCCTGCGCCGTTTCCACGCTCGGCTGAGCGTGGCTCCATTGAAGCGAGGAAATTCGAGTGAAACCGAAGTCTTCGACCAGGAAGTTTCCACGCTCGGCTGAGCGTGGCTCCATTGAAGCCAGTGAGAACGTGGTGGCGTTCTTCGGTTCTCCGCTCGTTTCCACGCTCGGCTGAGCGTGGCTCCATTGAAGCTCTTTTTTCCGCGGGAGGCGCGCAATGATCCGCTTAGTTTCCACGCTCGGCTGAGCGTGGCTCCATTGAAGCGCCTGTGGAGCGCCCGCCAAGGAACGCACGCCGACAAGTTTCCACGCTCGGCTGAGCGTGGCTCCATTGAAGCGGCGTCTACGGGCGCCGCCCCGGCTGCGACCGCCTGGGTTTCCACGCTCGGCTGAGCGTGGCTCCATTGAAGCGACGCGAGCGCGGCGACGACCACGCTTACGATTTCGGTTTCCACGCTCGGCTGAGCGTGGCTCCATTGAAGCAGGGATGATGATTTGCAGGCGTCCAACCTGTTTGCAGTTTCCACGCTCGGCTGAGCGTGGCTCCATTGAAGCGAGTGTTGGGCCGCCTGGGCGGCGTTATTTGACGACGTTTCCACGCTCGGCTGAGCGTGGCTCCATTGAAGCCCACTTGGGAAGCGGGAAGGCTGGCCGCGAACTCGATGTTTCCACGCTCGGCTGAGCGTGGCTCCATTGAAGCTGGAATTCGGGATCGAGTTCAACGCTCACGACCTGGGTTTCCACGCTCGGCTGAGCGTGGCTCCATTGAAGCAAGGACGCCGAAGATTTTGGCGAGCAAGTCTTCAAGCAGTTTCCACGCTCGGCTGAGCGTGGCTCCATTGAAGCATATTTTCGCGGCGATTTTTCAGTCCGGGCAGAGTCGTTTCCACGCTCGGCTGAGCGTGGCTCCATTGAAGCAGAACGCACATTCCCGATCACTATCACATATTATCGTTTCCACGCTCGGCTGAGCGTGGCTCCATTGAAGCAGAATCACCGAATGCGCATCATCACATCCAATCTGCGCGTTTCCACGCTCGGCTGAGCGTGGCTCCATTGAAGCAACTACAACCACAACAGCAGTCATATTCTGACTTGCGGGTTTCCACGCTCGGCTGAGCGTGGCTCCATTGAAGCCCATTTCCGTAAACGGCTTCAAGTCGAAGGTGTAAGGTTTCCACGCTCGGCTGAGCGTGGCTCCATTGAAGCGTGTGTGTTGTTTGCTGTCGCCTTTCGCGGCTCTGGCTGCGCGTTTCCACGCTCGGCTGAGCGTGGCTCCATTGAAGCGGTGGGATTGACGGTCTTCGCAACCGTCTCAAGACGAGTTTCCACGCTCGGCTGAGCGTGGCTCCATTGAAGCATCGGCTTCAGTTGCTGGCTGGTCCTTCGTTCAGTCGCGTTTCCACGCTCGGCTGAGCGTGGCTCCATTGAAGCCCACGATTCCGGGGCGTCGACTTCGCCCCGCGCAAGTTTCCACGCTCGGCTGAGCGTGGCTCCATTGAAGCCTCCATCAAAAGTCTAAAACCGGCTGGGCTTTCATCCGTTTCCACGCTCGGCTGAGCGTGGCTCCATTGAAGCCGATCGCCGAGGCGGCGGCGGCGAATGTGTTCGCGAAGTTTCCACGCTCGGCTGAGCGTGGCTCCATTGAAGCCTCTGGTTCGCCTGGTCGTGGTGGCGCGGCCTGGCGCTGGTTTCCACGCTCGGCTGAGCGTGGCTCCATTGAAGCAGCGTGAAGTAAGCCTTGCTTACGGTCCTCGTCGCGTGTTTCCACGCTCGGCTGAGCGTGGCTCCATTGAAGCCAGACCGCCGCCGCCAGCAGCGCGGCCGCGCCGAGCAGTTTCTCGTTTCCACGCTCGGCTGAGCGTGGCTCCATTGAAGCGGCCCGGCGCCGGCGTCTCATACACACGATAACGCAGTTTCCACGCTCGGCTGAGCGTGGCTCCATTGAAGCCGCGATCGCCGCGAGAGGATCGAGGATCGAGGATCGAGGGTTTCCACGCTCGGCTGAGCGTGGCTCCATTGAAGCCTCAATGCGGCGGCCTGCTCCTGATCCAGGACGCTACCGTTTCCACGCTCGGCTGAGCGTGGCTCCATTGAAGCTTGATTGGCGGGTTGGCTGGTCTGTTCTTCAGCTTGTTTCCACGCTCGGCTGAGCGTGGCTCCATTGAAGCCCCGAAAAGCGGCGACTGAACCAGGCTAAGAACCCTGGTTTCCACGCTCGGCTGAGCGTGGCTCCATTGAAGCAGCCGGGAAGGGAACTGCGGTCAGTTCTCGCGCGGAGAGTTTCCACGCTCGGCTGAGCGTGGCTCCATTGAAGCAAGTCCACGCCAATGAAGAGATCGCCATCTCCGCGCGTTTCCACGCTCGGCTGAGCGTGGCTCCATTGAAGCATCCCGTTCGCGAAGGCGTCCCCTTTAAGCCGCGCCGTTTCCACGCTCGGCTGAGCGTGGCTCCATTGAAGCGAGTCAAGAATCATTGCCAGAAGAAACCACTCGTTGGTTTCCACGCTCGGCTGAGCGTGGCTCCATTGAAGCCGGCAACGTATGACTCCATGCCCGATTGCGCAGGAAGGTTTCCACGCTCGGCTGAGCGTGGCTCCATTGAAGCCCCGTTGATCGCGTCTTGCTCGAAAACTATCGGTATCGTTTCCACGCTCGGCTGAGCGTGGCTCCATTGAAGCCGCTTTGGCGGTTCTCTGTCCGGCTTCGGCCTCACGTTTCCACGCTCGGCTGAGCGTGGCTCCATTGAAGCAAGAAGATTCCGGGGCCGGTGGTCGCCGCCGCCGCCTCGTTTCCACGCTCGGCTGAGCGTGGCTCCATTGAAGCTGGTCGCCGGATCGAGGGAGTTTTTTAGCGGCGGTATGTTTCCACGCTCGGCTGAGCGTGGCTCCATTGAAGCGCGAAGGCGAACGTGGCCGCGTCGCAAACTGATTGGTTTCCACGCTCGGCTGAGCGTGGCTCCATTGAAGCCGTTTTCTGTAAGTGTCCAGGGCACACCGGACGTCAGTTTCCACGCTCGGCTGAGCGTGGCTCCATTGAAGCACGCCCGCCGCCGGCGCGTTCGTGATCTTCGAGGCGGGTTTCCACGCTCGGCTGAGCGTGGCTCCATTGAAGCCCGCGCTCGAAAGAGATTTTCGGCAAGGGCAGGCTGGTTTCCACGCTCGGCTGAGCGTGGCTCCATTGAAGCAGGGCGTGATCTACGCTCTGATTCGCAAGGCGCGCCTCGTTTCCACGCTCGGCTGAGCGTGGCTCCATTGAAGCCCCTTTCTGCTCGCCTGTGGCTCCTGCCGGCAATAGGTTTCCACGCTCGGCTGAGCGTGGCTCCATTGAAGCATGGCGTCGGCCTCGATTCGCCGGGCGTGGTTCCGCGTTTCCACGCTCGGCTGAGCGTGGCTCCATTGAAGCTCGCAGACGAAGCGATGATGGCTTGGCTTGAGTCGCTACCAGTTTCCACGCTCGGCTGAGCGTGGCTCCATTGAAGCCGGTGTTTTAGGCGCTTGCCCAGCCTTCGCTTTCTGTGTTTCCACGCTCGGCTGAGCGTGGCTCCATTGAAGCATCGCAGACGGACTCCGCGCGCTTCAACTACAGCATGGTTTCCACGCTCGGCTGAGCGTGGCTCCATTGAAGCAGAAAATCTGTGACGATCTGCTCTTGGTCGTCATCGTTTCCACGCTCGGCTGAGCGTGGCTCCATTGAAGCGGCATTGGCCGCGCTTTGGATAAGTTCGGTCTCGGTCGTTTCCACGCTCGGCTGAGCGTGGCTCCATTGAAGCGCCGAATCAGACGCCGATGAGCGCAGCCAATCAGGTTGTTTCCACGCTCGGCTGAGCGTGGCTCCATTGAAGCCCTGGACGCGCAGGTGGGCTGCGGCCTTACGACCCTGTTTCCACGCTCGGCTGAGCGTGGCTCCATTGAAGCGCCGATAAAATTGTACAGTTTATCGTCCATGGTGCGCGTTTCCACGCTCGGCTGAGCGTGGCTCCATTGAAGCCGGTTGCGTTTCGAGCTGCTGCCAGCCGAGATGTCGGGTTTCCACGCTCGGCTGAGCGTGGCTCCATTGAAGCGCCGGACAGATGGGGCAGATGGCCCAGATGGGTGGCCGTTTCCACGCTCGGCTGAGCGTGGCTCCATTGAAGCACGAGCGACGCGAGCATGGCTACCGCGTCGTCTTCAGTTTCCACGCTCGGCTGAGCGTGGCTCCATTGAAGCCGCCACATCCGCAATCCAGTGTGCTAAACGCCGTCTTGTTTCCACGCTCGGCTGAGCGTGGCTCCATTGAAGCCGCGCGCCAACGTACCGGGCAACCTCGGCGGACAGCATGTTTCCACGCTCGGCTGAGCGTGGCTCCATTGAAGCCGGCGCTACCCTTTCACGATCATTCTCAAGCGGGAGTTTCCACGCTCGGCTGAGCGTGGCTCCATTGAAGCAGAAATGCTCTCGGTGTTCCGGCGTTCGCCATCCACGTTTCCACGCTCGGCTGAGCGTGGCTCCATTGAAGCGTTCTCGGCGCGAAGACTTACACGTTCCAGAGCATTTGTTTCCACGCTCGGCTGAGCGTGGCTCCATTGAAGCGATAACGGGCGGTGATGAAGGACCCTGGTTTAGAGCGTTTCCACGCTCGGCTGAGCGTGGCTCCATTGAAGCATCCATTTCTTCGCCCAGGCATCGGCAATCCCCGCTGTTTCCACGCTCGGCTGAGCGTGGCTCCATTGAAGCGCCGGCAGCAACGTGTGGCGATCCGTGGCCTCATACGGTTTCCACGCTCGGCTGAGCGTGGCTCCATTGAAGCGCGTTCAATTCGGGCGTTTAGTTCGTCGGATTCGGCCTTGTTTCCACGCTCGGCTGAGCGTGGCTCCATTGAAGCAGCATGGGAAACAGGTTGACTGGGCGGCCATTTTTGAGTTTCCACGCTCGGCTGAGCGTGGCTCCATTGAAGCACGTTCCGAGATTGTACGGCGGACTCGTCAAGACCATGTTTCCACGCTCGGCTGAGCGTGGCTCCATTGAAGCATGGTGAGCTTAGGCATTTTCCTCTTCCTCGTCGAACGTTTCCACGCTCGGCTGAGCGTGGCTCCATTGAAGCGGTGGTCGGGATTGGCTGCGATTCCGGGCCTTGAGCGGGTTTCCACGCTCGGCTGAGCGTGGCTCCATTGAAGCAGGCGTGGCGCATTGGCGACCAGCGCTTCGTATTCGGCGTTTCCACGCTCGGCTGAGCGTGGCTCCATTGAAGCGCACATTGAGGCGCTGCCGGCGGCGGTCACCGGACGGCGGTTTCCACGCTCGGCTGAGCGTGGCTCCATTGAAGCAAGTGGCGGTGGTCAATTACGAGGACCTGACGATGGGTTTCCACGCTCGGCTGAGCGTGGCTCCATTGAAGCACACGGAGATTGTGATGGGCGCGGGATCGGGCGGCGCGTTTCCACGCTCGGCTGAGCGTGGCTCCATTGAAGCTTGGGGCCGGACGTTACTACCAGCGGCGTCCGCGCCTGTTTCCACGCTCGGCTGAGCGTGGCTCCATTGAAGCACGATCGACCTGGCGCAAATCAATCCGGATCTATCGCTGGTTTCCACGCTCGGCTGAGCGTGGCTCCATTGAAGCACGCCCGGATCCTTCCGGGGCCGGTACTGCCCGTCGGGTTTCCACGCTCGGCTGAGCGTGGCTCCATTGAAGCGGAGGCCACATGAGATTCCGCAGTAAACTTCCGGTCGTCGTTTCCACGCTCGGCTGAGCGTGGCTCCATTGAAGCTGTGCGTTTAAGACTTGCGGGCCGACGCTCTGGGCACGGGTTTCCACGCTCGGCTGAGCGTGGCTCCATTGAAGCGTTTGTGGGCGCCGTCGCCTCCCTGTGCGAGTGACGTTGTTTCCACGCTCGGCTGAGCGTGGCTCCATTGAAGCAGTACGTATGGGAAGTGCAGCGCCAGCGCGACGCCGCAGTTTCCACGCTCGGCTGAGCGTGGCTCCATTGAAGCTGCGCAGCTTTGACAGCCTCCGGCGCGTCTTCGTCGTGTTTCCACGCTCGGCTGAGCGTGGCTCCATTGAAGCGTCTTCTTCGAACCACAAACCGAAACGGATCTCGTCCGTTTCCACGCTCGGCTGAGCGTGGCTCCATTGAAGCGATCCACGCGGATCGAAGCCGCGGCTTCTTGGGGGAGTTTCCACGCTCGGCTGAGCGTGGCTCCATTGAAGCCGAACCAGGATGTTGCCCTTCGTCGCCTGACCTCTGTTTCCACGCTCGGCTGAGCGTGGCTCCATTGAAGCAAGGTGGTGGAGTTGAGAGGGTCGAGTAGGAACACGGTTTCCACGCTCGGCTGAGCGTGGCTCCATTGAAGCTGGAAACCTGGGTTCAGAAAAGGAGAACGCATGAAAGGTTTCCACGCTCGGCTGAGCGTGGCTCCATTGAAGCGTTACTTTCTTTTTTGCGAGGAGAGTGGTGGTGCTTCGTTTCCACGCTCGGCTGAGCGTGGCTCCATTGAAGCTGAATCTCTGCCTTCCCCTTTGGATCGCGATTAAGCGTTTCCACGCTCGGCTGAGCGTGGCTCCATTGAAGCTCCTTCCCGCTCTCGCTGTAGTTGCTGATCGCCTCGGTTTCCACGCTCGGCTGAGCGTGGCTCCATTGAAGCTTTTTGCCTCCCTGCGCGCCGATCCGCGCCTTACGCGTTTCCACGCTCGGCTGAGCGTGGCTCCATTGAAGCCCCCTCGGTGGGCCGTGCGCCGGCGTTGCGCGCGGTCCCTGTTTCCACGCTCGGCTGAGCGTGGCTCCATTGAAGCGGTCAGGCCTGGGGCAGCGATTCGGATTCTCACGTGGTTTCCACGCTCGGCTGAGCGTGGCTCCATTGAAGCAGCAGGCGGATCACGTAAGCGCCGTCTGTGTATGGATGTTTCCACGCTCGGCTGAGCGTGGCTCCATTGAAGCCCGTCCTTGCGTCGCACATCAAATTCGTGCGGCGTGGTTTCCACGCTCGGCTGAGCGTGGCTCCATTGAAGCCACTTTTTTTTCATCCGGCTATTCCAGCCTAGACCGGTGTTTCCACGCTCGGCTGAGCGTGGCTCCATTGAAGCCCTGTCTTCGACGTCCGGATGTTGATCTCAAGCTTTGTTTCCACGCTCGGCTGAGCGTGGCTCCATTGAAGCCAGCTCGGCGGCGGCGCGCGCGCGGTTATTGAGCAAGTTTCCACGCTCGGCTGAGCGTGGCTCCATTGAAGCCGTCCGACAGATCACCGAGCAGAAAACCCGGATTATCGTTTCCACGCTCGGCTGAGCGTGGCTCCATTGAAGCGTCGAAAACCGGCGCCAGTATGAAAAAACGTACTGCGTTTCCACGCTCGGCTGAGCGTGGCTCCATTGAAGCAATCTAGGACAGGCGCGCGGCGTGGACGGCAGGCTGTTTCCACGCTCGGCTGAGCGTGGCTCCATTGAAGCGAGCGGCGAGATACCGCGATAATTCAAATCATCTGGTTTCCACGCTCGGCTGAGCGTGGCTCCATTGAAGCACCTGGACGGACTGCGCGGAGTACTAGAGTATGACAAGTTTCCACGCTCGGCTGAGCGTGGCTCCATTGAAGCCGCGCCGTTTCGCTCTTGAAAAAGTTCTCAGCCTGAGTTTCCACGCTCGGCTGAGCGTGGCTCCATTGAAGCCATTGAGGAACAGGCAGCAAAAAGGCAGAACTATCCGCTGGTTTCCACGCTCGGCTGAGCGTGGCTCCATTGAAGCCCGTCGCCACGACCCGATGTTCGCGCTCCATCTCAGTGTTTCCACGCTCGGCTGAGCGTGGCTCCATTGAAGCTCGGATCTCCACGCCGGTGTCACCCTGCGGCGTGTCGGGTTTCCACGCTCGGCTGAGCGTGGCTCCATTGAAGCGGCTTCCTGTCTGGCTCGCCGGCGGAATTTCGACACGGTTTCCACGCTCGGCTGAGCGTGGCTCCATTGAAGCTCAACAAGATCATCCGGGCGCACGCCTCGCCCAAGCCGTTTCCACGCTCGGCTGAGCGTGGCTCCATTGAAGCCGTAGGGAATACCGAGCGCCTCACATGCCGCCCTCAGAGTTTCCACGCTCGGCTGAGCGTGGCTCCATTGAAGCGAGTGCCGCAATTGCCCGGCCGGCAATCCGGCGCCGCAGTTTCCACGCTCGGCTGAGCGTGGCTCCATTGAAGCACGATTGGCGCGGCGTGGACGGGCTGGAGCTATGGATGTTTCCACGCTCGGCTGAGCGTGGCTCCATTGAAGCGTAACAGCGAGCGTCGCACCGGCCTACACAGCTACCCGGTTTCCACGCTCGGCTGAGCGTGGCTCCATTGAAGCGCGACGTAGCGATCGAGCGGTTGAAACAACAATCGCTCGTTTCCACGCTCGGCTGAGCGTGGCTCCATTGAAGCGCCAGGCGCAGATCAGTTGTCGACCGCTTCATGTCACAGTTTCCACGCTCGGCTGAGCGTGGCTCCATTGAAGCCACAGGCGAAACAGCCGCGCCGGGGACGAAACAGAGTGTTTCCACGCTCGGCTGAGCGTGGCTCCATTGAAGCCGAGCTCGAATCCCTCGGCTCGCTCGCGGTACTGATTGTTTCCACGCTCGGCTGAGCGTGGCTCCATTGAAGCCTGTTTGGCGGCCTGTTGCGATGTATTCGCGCACCTGCGTTTCCACGCTCGGCTGAGCGTGGCTCCATTGAAGCCGCGATGTATGACGGGCGCACTTCGTCGCTGGAACTGTTTCCACGCTCGGCTGAGCGTGGCTCCATTGAAGCACGCCCAAGCTCTTCGTCGCGTCAGATATGATGCTGTTTCCACGCTCGGCTGAGCGTGGCTCCATTGAAGCGGTGCTCCGACTCTCTGCGCTGCCAATCCAATGACAGCGTTTCCACGCTCGGCTGAGCGTGGCTCCATTGAAGCGCGCGAAGTATTACGTGTTTGACCCGATGAATCCGGGTTTCCACGCTCGGCTGAGCGTGGCTCCATTGAAGCATTGGAACGTGGATAAATTTCGAGCGCAAATTGACTTGTTTCCACGCTCGGCTGAGCGTGGCTCCATTGAAGCATTTGAATTTAGGTAATATGAATCTAGTTGATACGGTTTCCACGCTCGGCTGAGCGTGGCTCCATTGAAGCCATTATTCAGGTTTAATAGACGAAATCATTAAGCTCGTTTCCACGCTCGGCTGAGCGTGGCTCCATTGAAGCCAACGTGTGCGGAGTAACACGCGCGGGATTGAGTTTGTTTCCACGCTCGGCTGAGCGTGGCTCCATTGAAGCATGCGTCTTTACACTCCTCTGAATAACCCAGCCGGTAGTTTCCACGCTCGGCTGAGCGTGGCTCCATTGAAGCCTCCGTCAAACCGAGATGCTTGGCATTCGGATTCGCGGGTTTCCACGCTCGGCTGAGCGTGGCTCCATTGAAGCTGATTCCAGCGAACCGGCTTGATGATTACGGTCGTTGTTTCCACGCTCGGCTGAGCGTGGCTCCATTGAAGCATCGATCCATTGGAAATCGAAGGACACAGGCCGCACGTTTCCACGCTCGGCTGAGCGTGGCTCCATTGAAGCGAACTGGAAGTGATCCGGCGCGACTTCGATCAGGTTGTTTCCACGCTCGGCTGAGCGTGGCTCCATTGAAGCAATGTGAATGCGCTCAGCCATGTCTCTTCAACCCCGGTTTCCACGCTCGGCTGAGCGTGGCTCCATTGAAGCCACAGGCGCAACATTCGGCGCAGGAACGAAACAGAACCGTTTCCACGCTCGGCTGAGCGTGGCTCCATTGAAGCCTTTGCTTTAAGTTCCATTTTCACAGTCGGAGCCGTGGTTTCCACGCTCGGCTGAGCGTGGCTCCATTGAAGCAATAACGCAGTAACGCCGAGTGATCCGGCAAAAGGGAGGTTTCCACGCTCGGCTGAGCGTGGCTCCATTGAAGCTGAGGAGCGGCGGGAGGCGCCGGGCGGCAATCCTCATGTTTCCACGCTCGGCTGAGCGTGGCTCCATTGAAGCGCCTATTTGTCCGGAGCGTTCGGCGCCAGCAATTCCTGTTTCCACGCTCGGCTGAGCGTGGCTCCATTGAAGCTGCTGGCGCGCGGCGGCGCTGGCAGCTCGCTGCGGGTTTCCACGCTCGGCTGAGCGTGGCTCCATTGAAGCGTTTCTCCCGTTAGCTGCTTCGATTGATTGGCCGCGTGTTTCCACGCTCGGCTGAGCGTGGCTCCATTGAAGCATCCATTGTTGAATTACCGTACACGTCTAGCCCGCTAAGTTTCCACGCTCGGCTGAGCGTGGCTCCATTGAAGCCCTACGCCGTTGTCTTGTATTCTGACGAAAAGGCTTCGTTTCCACGCTCGGCTGAGCGTGGCTCCATTGAAGCCTCGGTTGCCGCTGTTTTCCAAGCATTTCATCGTTAGAGTTTCCACGCTCGGCTGAGCGTGGCTCCATTGAAGCTGCTTTGCCGCCTGTTCCTCAATGAAACCCTGAAGTGTTTCCACGCTCGGCTGAGCGTGGCTCCATTGAAGCGCCAGCAGGTTTTCGATCTGCTGATCGAGTCCAGCGCACTGTTTCCACGCTCGGCTGAGCGTGGCTCCATTGAAGCCGTTCCTGCGCCGGTTGTTTCTTCGGCGCAACATTCGTTTCCACGCTCGGCTGAGCGTGGCTCCATTGAAGCCGCGTTCGTGTAACCGAGGAAAAATACCGCAGCGACGTTTCCACGCTCGGCTGAGCGTGGCTCCATTGAAGCAATTTGCGCGCAGTCAGTGTCACCTGATCCCAGCCCTTGTTTCCACGCTCGGCTGAGCGTGGCTCCATTGAAGCCCCTCGGCGATTTGCTTCGCGTTGCAGAACTCGGCCATCGTTTCCACGCTCGGCTGAGCGTGGCTCCATTGAAGCTACGGCTGGTCGGACACAATGAGATGGTCTTATGCTTGTTTCCACGCTCGGCTGAGCGTGGCTCCATTGAAGCGTTATGGGTCATTGCGCCAGGCCATAGCCTCGAAACGGTTTCCACGCTCGGCTGAGCGTGGCTCCATTGAAGCATCAATTCGGCCAACTCCGCATCGGTCAATCCCGTGTGTTTCCACGCTCGGCTGAGCGTGGCTCCATTGAAGCGCTGTGGGCTCGGGCGTGCCGTCGCTCGTGTTCCTCGGGTTTCCACGCTCGGCTGAGCGTGGCTCCATTGAAGCGGTCTTCGGCTCCTGTCGCTCGCCTGCGCGTGTTCCTGTTTCCACGCTCGGCTGAGCGTGGCTCCATTGAAGCGCGTCGGAGGCTGGAATCCATAGGCGAGGCAGGGCAGAGCAGGAAAGTTTCCACGCTCGGCTGAGCGTGGCTCCATTGAAGCTGGCCAGTAAGTACCCTTCCTCTCGCCATCTCATTGTTTCCACGCTCGGCTGAGCGTGGCTCCATTGAAGCCGATTCGTCACCGAAGCAATCCAGATTGAGCTTGGCCAGTTTCCACGCTCGGCTGAGCGTGGCTCCATTGAAGCTTCCCTGTGTCATGATTTCCTCCGTGTTCCGGGTTGAGTTTCCACGCTCGGCTGAGCGTGGCTCCATTGAAGCATGGGCGATTTGGTGGCGGCAGCCGCGCTGACTCCCCGGTTTCCACGCTCGGCTGAGCGTGGCTCCATTGAAGCTTTGTTCTTTGCGTGGCTGCCGCATCGTGAACGGTTCGCGTTTCCACGCTCGGCTGAGCGTGGCTCCATTGAAGCGTCCGCTTGCTTCTGCGGCTCGGGCTCCGGGTCGTGGGTTTCCACGCTCGGCTGAGCGTGGCTCCATTGAAGCTTGGGAACGCGCACGATGAACGGGATCAGCTTAATGCGTTTCCACGCTCGGCTGAGCGTGGCTCCATTGAAGCAACTGGTAAGATATGGCCAATTAGTCATCCTCACCGCCGTTTCCACGCTCGGCTGAGCGTGGCTCCATTGAAGCGCGGATTGGGCGGCGGCGGGACGTGGCCGTTGACACTTCCCTGTGTTTCCACGCTCGGCTGAGCGTGGCTCCATTGAAGCGGAACTATCTCGCCGGGCGACGTGCCGCGCATTCTCGTGTTTCCACGCTCGGCTGAGCGTGGCTCCATTGAAGCAATTTTGGGTTGAAATTTAGGGTGTGAGCGGTTCGTAAAGTTTCCACGCTCGGCTGAGCGTGGCTCCATTGAAGCCCTCCGGGAAATAAAGGTCGGCACCTTTACCCACGCGTTTCCACGCTCGGCTGAGCGTGGCTCCATTGAAGCTCCTTCTGTAATTTGCGCCTTCAACAGCGACTGTAATTGTTTCCACGCTCGGCTGAGCGTGGCTCCATTGAAGCCAACTCGACGCCAGCCGGAAGAAAGAAAGCTTCCGGCAGTTTCCACGCTCGGCTGAGCGTGGCTCCATTGAAGCGCGGTCAAGCCAGCCGCGTGTTCTTAGCCACGCTGGTTTCCACGCTCGGCTGAGCGTGGCTCCATTGAAGCATCGTCCTGCGCGTGCGGACGTATCTGACCTGAGCGCAGTTTCCACGCTCGGCTGAGCGTGGCTCCATTGAAGCCTCCCGAAACATAATCGGATTCGTTCAACGCTGCTGCGTTTCCACGCTCGGCTGAGCGTGGCTCCATTGAAGCCGCGCGGTCTGCTCTTTTCCCATCGTTCCAGCGCGGAGTTTCCACGCTCGGCTGAGCGTGGCTCCATTGAAGCGCTCGACCGCGTAAGCTCGCCGCCGTAGCCTGACCGCGCGTTTCCACGCTCGGCTGAGCGTGGCTCCATTGAAGCGTCGGCACATCCGGCGCATCGCTACTGACGGCCACGTTTCCACGCTCGGCTGAGCGTGGCTCCATTGAAGCGTTCAAAGGCTCCCTGTGGGCTGTCGCCCTAATCAGGTTTCCACGCTCGGCTGAGCGTGGCTCCATTGAAGCGTTGTACGGGCGCACATGTTGGCCCGGCGATTCATTTGTTTCCACGCTCGGCTGAGCGTGGCTCCATTGAAGCAGGGATCTTCAGATATGTTCCAGATGTCTGCTCGAAGTTTCCACGCTCGGCTGAGCGTGGCTCCATTGAAGCGCGGCCAAGCTCGGCGCAGAACCGCTCAAGCTCAGATGTTTCCACGCTCGGCTGAGCGTGGCTCCATTGAAGCGGTTATGACGTGCCTCTAGTCGGCGTGCTGGCCGCTGGTTTCCACGCTCGGCTGAGCGTGGCTCCATTGAAGCTGATTTGCAAAAAAATAGCGGGATTGCTCCCGCTGGTTTCCACGCTCGGCTGAGCGTGGCTCCATTGAAGCCCATAAATTCCCTCCCAACTGATCTGATCCGCCTCGCGGTTTCCACGCTCGGCTGAGCGTGGCTCCATTGAAGCTTCGGTGTTTCGTACAGACACACTTGGCGTGTCTGGTTTCCACGCTCGGCTGAGCGTGGCTCCATTGAAGCTTCATTGAGTGATCCTTTCCGGGCGAATATTTCTGGTTTCCACGCTCGGCTGAGCGTGGCTCCATTGAAGCCGAGTACATCCTTCGACAACGGGCGATTCGGATCATAGTTTCCACGCTCGGCTGAGCGTGGCTCCATTGAAGCCGCAAACTGCTCTCTGCGAGTGCCGTAACCGTGACGTTTCCACGCTCGGCTGAGCGTGGCTCCATTGAAGCAACATATCCCGCGCCAATTCAGCGCCAGCGCAGCTTGTTTCCACGCTCGGCTGAGCGTGGCTCCATTGAAGCCAGATTTGCCTCGTGCTCGCGCTTGCGGCGCTCGGCCTGTTTCCACGCTCGGCTGAGCGTGGCTCCATTGAAGCTGCCTCTGCGTGTCGTCGAGGAGGATGCCCAGATTGAGTTTCCACGCTCGGCTGAGCGTGGCTCCATTGAAGCTACTTTTACTATGGAGCAAACTGACCGGCAAGGGCGCGTTTCCACGCTCGGCTGAGCGTGGCTCCATTGAAGCCGCGCTGTCCGGGTTCTTGATCGTGCCGGCCATGTACGCGTTTCCACGCTCGGCTGAGCGTGGCTCCATTGAAGCGGAAGCCGACGCGGAAGGGAATGCTCGATACCGTGATGTTTCCACGCTCGGCTGAGCGTGGCTCCATTGAAGCGGTAATCTGCGCTTCCGTGAGGGTGAGGATGAAGCGACGTTTCCACGCTCGGCTGAGCGTGGCTCCATTGAAGCACGCAGGCTCCTTCAGTGGCAGCATCGCCATCGCTACAGTTTCCACGCTCGGCTGAGCGTGGCTCCATTGAAGCTCTACGGGAAAAGAGGCGGGCCGATGTCAAGGTAAGTGTTTCCACGCTTGGCTGAGCGTGGCTCCATTGAAGCTCCGGCGTCGTGGCTGGATTGAAAGAGTTTCGTGGCGTTTCCACGCTCGGCTGAGCGTGGCTCCATTGAAGCGGCAACTGGGAGAATCGGCAACCTGCCGTCAACTACGTTTCCACGCTCGGCTGAGCGTGGCTCCATTGAAGCCTGAGTGGGTGGTTCCTATTGCGCTTGCGCACAAAGATCGTTTCCACGCTCGGCTGAGCGTGGCTCCATTGAAGCGATCCTTTCGGTTTTGTCCGCGCGAGCGGCGGCGAGTTTCCACGCTCGGCTGAGCGTGGCTCCATTGAAGCTTGATGGGTGCCAGCAGGGACACATCCCGTCTCTGATGTTTCCACGCTCGGCTGAGCGTGGCTCCATTGAAGCCTCTGGTATCCGGTGAGGATTCGCCCATTCAACCCGTGGTTTCCACGCTCGGCTGAGCGTGGCTCCATTGAAGCCTCGACTCAGAGGACTTCCGCGCGCTACTAGCGGACAGTTTCCACGCTCGGCTGAGCGTGGCTCCATTGAAGCTCTTACCGTGTACGGGCGGCTATTGATCAGCACCATCGTTTCCACGCTCGGCTGAGCGTGGCTCCATTGAAGCACCCTTGAACACGCTATCCGGGTCAGTGAGCGCCGCGAGTTTCCACGCTCGGCTGAGCGTGGCTCCATTGAAGCGGGGATGGCTTCGACGATACGCTCTTCGCGGGTCAACGTTTCCACGCTCGGCTGAGCGTGGCTCCATTGAAGCTCGCACGGATCAGTGTCGCTGTGGACGCGCTCGCAAAAGCGGCGTTTCCACGCTCGGCTGAGCGTGGCTCCATTGAAGCCTTGAGGGCGGCGTACCATTCACTAAATGCCCGCGGGTTTCCACGCTCGGCTGAGCGTGGCTCCATTGAAGCCTCTCGCGGATTTTTCGCTTCACTGCCTCCGCCCAGGGTTTCCACGCTCGGCTGAGCGTGGCTCCATTGAAGCTTTACCTGCGAAATGGTATGGGGCTGGCGCTATTGCGTTTCCACGCTCGGCTGAGCGTGGCTCCATTGAAGCCAAATGACGCTCGAGCGTTGCTCGGTCCTCCGCGTCGTTTCCACGCTCGGCTGAGCGTGGCTCCATTGAAGCGCCTTTTCTCTTTCTCATTCCGATCAACCTGACGCCGGTTTCCACGCTCGGCTGAGCGTGGCTCCATTGAAGCATCAATCCATTTGTCCAGTAACTCAGTTAGTGCGGCCGTTTCCACGCTCGGCTGAGCGTGGCTCCATTGAAGCGTCGCCATAGTGCTCCAAAGAAAACGGGATAGGCGTGTTTCCACGCTCGGCTGAGCGTGGCTCCATTGAAGCCCACGACCGGCGTGCAGGTAGTAGGTCGGGTATTAGTTTCCACGCTCGGCTGAGCGTGGCTCCATTGAAGCGCCGCCTGCGCTTCCTGACGCAGTGTTTCAATCCGCGTTTCCACGCTCGGCTGAGCGTGGCTCCATTGAAGCATGAAAGGGCGAAGCGGCGCAGCCATCAATCGCCAGTGTTTCCACGCTCGGCTGAGCGTGGCTCCATTGAAGCGCTCGAATGGCAGCAAAGTGAAGATCCAATCCGGGGAGTTTCCACGCTCGGCTGAGCGTGGCTCCATTGAAGCGACGTTGACCGCGCGTGCGCCTCACGCGCAAACGAGGTGTTTCCACGCTCGGCTGAGCGTGGCTCCATTGAAGCATGCTGGAGTTCCTGATTACCGCGCAGTCAGCGGCGTCGTTTCCACGCTCGGCTGAGCGTGGCTCCATTGAAGCTGCCACAAAATTGCCACAGCAGGTAGAAACAGTTCGGGGTTTCCACGCTCGGCTGAGCGTGGCTCCATTGAAGCTTGTTCCCCTTTGGATTTTTCTTCGCGCGCGCGGCGAGTTTCCACGCTCGGCTGAGCGTGGCTCCATTGAAGCTATATCCCTTCGTGCGACTCGGCGGGCGCCCTAAAAGTTTCCACGCTCGGCTGAGCGTGGCTCCATTGAAGCAAGTCAAAGAAGTATACCCGTCGCGGCGTCAAAAGCGCGTTTCCACGCTCGGCTGAGCGTGGCTCCATTGAAGCACAGAAAGTTTGACGAGACCGAGATCAGAGACATCTTGTTTCCACGCTCGGCTGAGCGTGGCTCCATTGAAGCGACGCAGTTTTCCGGCTTGTGGCCGGGCATACACTCGTTTCCACGCTCGGCTGAGCGTGGCTCCATTGAAGCGATCTGTTGTTTATTCAAACCGAGCGCAAGCATCATGTTTCCACGCTCGGCTGAGCGTGGCTCCATTGAAGCAGCAACGCCCACTCCGCATCCGTGCAGACTGTCGCGGTTTCCACGCTCGGCTGAGCGTGGCTCCATTGAAGCGTGTCTTTCCATGCCAGAAAGAGGCGCGCCCCGTCCGTGCCGAGATGTTTCCACGCTCGGCTGAGCGTGGCTCCATTGAAGCTGCGCCGGCGTGGAAGATTCGATTTGCGACGGCTGTGTTTCCACGCTCGGCTGAGCGTGGCTCCATTGAAGCGTCCGCCGCCTCGACGACTACGACGAGACGAGAGCGAAGTTTCCACGCTCGGCTGAGCGTGGCTCCATTGAAGCGACGCGAGCGACAAGGCCAACACGCCCGTGGGCGGGAGTTTCCACGTTCGGCTGAGCGTGGCTCCATTGAAGCGCTCGAAACAGAAAAACGTCTCTGCCAATTTCACGCGCGTTTCCACGTTCGGCTGAGCGTGGCTCCATTGAAGCCGGTTCTGGGAACCCTTCTTCTTCTTACTCAATTGGCGTTTCCACGTTCGGCTGAGCGTGGCTCCATTGAAGCCGTTAGTTATCTCAATGGCGTTAGCTGTGTATGTGGGTTTCCACGTTCGGCTGAGCGTGGCTCCATTGAAGCTCGTAGACCGGCAGCAGCGCTCCTTCGCGGTCGTAGTTTCCACGCTCGGCTGAGCGTGGCTCCATTGAAGCCCACCGGAGGCGCTACTCTTGCCTCATATCCGCGAGGTTTCCACGCTCGGCTGAGCGTGGCTCCATTGAAGCCTTTTTACATCCGCACATACTCACCCCACAGAGCCAGGTTTCCACGCTCGGCTGAGCGTGGCTCCATTGAAGCACTGGCGCGGTCTGGAAGAGCCAGAACAAACCGAATTGTTTCCACGTTCGGCTGAGCGTGGCTCCATTGAAGCCTCGCACGACGCAAGACCTCCTCCGCGCGCAAAGCTCCGGTTTCCACGTTCGGCTGAGCGTGGCTCCATTGAAGCCTGAAATGGGCGGAAGCGGAAGAAAGCCAGGCGTGCAGTTTCCACGTTCGGCTGAGCGTGGCTCCATTGAAGCAAGGCTCAGGCTCGACACGCTCAAGCATTGAGGCGCGGGTTTCCACGTTCGGCTGAGCGTGGCTCCATTGAAGCTCTTCGAGGATCGGACTGAAGTTGTTAGTCGTCTTGTTGTTTCCACGTTCGGCTGAGCGTGGCTCCATTGAAGTCAGAGGGAGAATCTACCGCAAGCGGCGATGCGGTTAGTTTCCACGTTCGGCTGAGCGTGGCTCCATTGAAGCAACGCCAGGCGTTCCGCTCGCGGTTGAAACGTAGACATGTTTCCACGTTCGGCTGAGCGTGGCTCCATTGAAGCGCATCTGCGGCCACCCTGCCGACGATCACGACGTCGACGTTTCCACGTTCGGCTGAGCGTGGCTCCATTGAAGCCGCTCGATGGCGACAGGCCACGCTGGCGGTTTGATCGTTTCCACGTTCGGCTGAGCGTGGCTCCATTGAAGCGATTGATTCCGGGAAGGCGGATTGCTTTTCGATCTGGTTTCCACGTTCGGCTGAGCGTGGCTCCATTGAAGCGCCGTTGATCTGCGCCGTCCATAGCGCGTTCGCTTCCTGTTTCCACGTTCGGCTGAGCGTGGCTCCATTGAAGCGCGTTCAAGGACTAATTCATTCGCCGCGTTTTCCACAAGTTTCCACGTTCGGCTGAGCGTGGCTCCATTGAAGCCCTGCCGCCGTTTGCATCGCGACGTCGGATTGAGTCGTTTCCACGTTCGGCTGAGCGTGGCTCCATTGAAGCTTTTTTGTTCCGGTGTGGAAGAGGGCAGGGAAGAGGGTTGTTTCCACGTTCGGCTGAGCGTGGCTCCATTGAAGCGGCGGCAGGCTGTTTGAATGACGTGTGGCCTCACTGGCCGATGTACCACCGGAAAAATGGCGTTGCCGTCAACATCACGATTAACGACGCAATGCCCAGTGAGACTCCGAATGGTAATCGGGTTTTTAATCCCCGCTTGCTGCGATAAGCCAGGATCACGCCGATGACCGATCCCAGGATCGAACCAAGAAGTAATACTCCGAACGCTCCCAGCCAGCCCAGAAAAGCTCCGACGACTGACATCATCTTCACGTCGCCCAATCCCGCGCCGTCCAACTTGCGAATGAAAAAATAGCCGGCGCGAACCCACCAGATGAATCCGCCGCCGATCAATGCGCCTGAACTCGCTCGCAGCAAACCGCCGTAAGCTTCTTCGGACACCCGCTGATTTTTCGCCGAAAAGAAGACGACCATTGCTGCCCACACGATGGCGACGATTAAACCGAAAATCATCGTCGCGGCGATGGCGTGGTCGCGTTGGCGTTCTTCGCGCCTCGCCTGGGCTTCATCTATCTCTTCATCAGCCTCCTCCCAGTCGTAATATTTGCCGAAGAGGATCGGGTCCAGTTGGTTGAGCAGGCTGAATCCGGGCGCGGCCAGGGCGAAGAGCAGAGCGCCGAACAACGCCGCGCGCCACGCCTCGAACTCCGATTCCATTCCGGGAATGATGATCGAGATGTCTATAGTGAACGATGTTTGCTCGCCCCAACCCGCGCGCACCGTTGCGCCGATGAGCGCGAAGACAAAGGCCGGATAGATGACGGCGTCAGGCAACTTTTGATGGCGCGCGTCAATGAAGATCAACGCGATCATCACGGAGGCGAAAACGAATTCGAGCAGGATTTCCCACGTCGGGCCAGTCTTAAAGAGCAGCGCGACGAACATCAATCCCGTGAGTAATTCGACCAGCGGGTAGACCGGTGAAATCCACTTGCGGCATTGGCGACAGCGCCCGCGCAAGACGGCGTAGCTGAGCAGCGGGAGGTTGTCGAACGCCCGGATCGCTGCGTTGCACGAAGGACAGCGCGATCCGGGACGGACGATTGATTCGCCGCGCGGGACGCGATGGATGACGACGTTGATGAAGCTGCCGATGGCGAGGCCGAAGAGAAAAGCGAAAACGACAGAGAAAGAGAAAGGTAGATCGAATCCGGTCACGTGTGGCATCCTTTGTCAGCTTGGGTTAAATTCACGCCAATCATAAGCATAGCGAAATCATCCCGCAGTGATGAGGGGCAATGAAGATTCTACAGGTTTGTTCGGCAGAAAGCTTGGGGGGCGGTGAACGTCACGTCATTGATTTGGCGCGGGCGATGATCGAACGCGGTCACGAGTTGCATCTGGCCGTGCGCCGCGACAGCCCGCTGATGGACGTTTTGGCCGATTACCCGATCCAGTGGTACGAACTCGGATTGCGCAATGCGCTGGACGTGATCAGCGCGCAGGGGTTGGCCAATGTCATTCGCAAAAACCGGATTGACGTGCTGCACGCCCACGTCGCGCGCGATTACACTTGTTGCGGGGTCGCCGCGCGAATGGCCCGGCCCGTGCGGTTTTTCATCACTCGCCATCATTTCAATCCGCTCAAATCGAATCCGGTTTACTCGTGGACAATCGGCGAAGCCCGCGCGTTGATCGCCGTCTCCGACAGCGTGCGCGAGCAACTGGTCGCGGCTTTTCCCAACCTTGTTGATCGCATCGTCGTCATTCCGAACTGGATTGATTCGGGGGGGTGCGGACGTTTAAGCCGCGAAGAAGCCCGCGCGCGTTTGGGCATCACGAAACGGCTGGCCGTTGCCGTTGTCGGACAGATCACTGCGCTCAAACGCCAGGACCTTTTTATCAAAGCCGCCGCGCATTTGATCAAAGAGCGGCATTGGACCGACGCCGACTTCCTGATCGTGGGCGAACCCGGCCCGAAAGATGAAAATTACGCGGAGATTCTCCGGGATATGGTGAGCGATTTGGGAGTTGAAGGGCAGGTGCGATTTTTGGGTTACGTCGAAGATTTGCCGGCGCATCTCGCGGCGTTCGACATCATCGCGGCGCCTTCGGACAACGAGGCGTTTTCGCTGGCGCTGGTCGAAGCGATGGCGGCAGAGTGCGCGGTCGTCGCCACGCGCATCGGCGGAATGGCCGAAATCGTCGAAGACGGGATCACCGGGTTGTTCATCGAACGCGACGACGCCTGGTCGCTGATCAGCGGGTTGTCGCGGCTGCTGACTGACAAACCGCTGCGCGAAAAGCTGGGGAGCATTGCGCGCGCCAGCGTGATCGAACGCTTCGACCGCCGGGGCGTGATCGACCGGATCGAGCGTCTTTATCTGAACGACAATCCGGAGGTTGCCGGAGGTTAATTGATGAACTATGCCTTGCGCCACCGGGCCAATTGCCGGCGGATCTTGTCGGCGTGCGGGTCTTCCAGTTCTTCGCGAATCCGCAGCGCGCCTTCGGCGGACTCGATGGCGCGTTCGCGGTTGCCCAGATGGTCGAGCGCCAGGCTCAAATTCCACAACACCTCGGCCACGCCGCGCCGGTCGCCCATTTTGCGGTTGATGGCCAGAGCCTGCTCGTAAGCCTTGACGGCTTCGCGCGGCTCGCCCAGCAGAAAGTGCGCGCCGCCGATGTCGCCCAGCAACTGGCCTTCGCCGTGGCGGTCGCCCACCCCGCGGACGATGGCCAGAGATTGGTTGAAGTATTCGATGGCCGAGCGCCCGTCGCCGGCGTTGGCGTAGGCGCGGCCAATGTTGCCGATGGCCATGCCTTCGAATAACCGGTCGCCGGATTCCCGCGCAATCTCGACTTGCCGTTTGAAGCACTCGGTCGCTTCCTCCCTCCGGCCCAGATTGCCGTAAGCCGCGCCCAGGTTGTTGAGCAGAGCGCCTTCGAGCCGCCGGTCGCCGATCTTGCGGGCGTAATCGAGGTATTGCTGGTAAGCCTCGATGGCCTTCTCCATCTCGCCCGCCGCCTGGTAAGCGTCGCCCAGTCCGCCCAGCGCTCTTCTCTCGCCGTCCGAGTCGCCGCTGGCGCGAGCCGCCACCAGCGATTTTTGCAGATACTCGACGGCCAGCCGCATCTTCCCTAAATCCTGATAGGCGCTGCCGAGTTGACCGAGCAGTTCGCTCTCCGCCGGCGGCTGGCCCGTGGCGCGTGCGGCCTTGAGCGCGTCGTCGAGCCATTCGTCAACCTCTGCGGGCCAGAGGCGGAAGATCATCAACGTGACGCCGTAGTAGAAATAATTGGCGGCCCAGTGCGCGGCTTCCCGGTCAACCGCCGCGTGCGCCGCAGCCCAGGCTCTGCCCGCCCTGATGTTCATCCGCTCCAGATCGCAAATCGCCAACCCGGCGATGCTTCCCTCGTCGCCCGTCCGGTTGAGCATTCGGACTGACTGCAACAAGGTCAAAAAGTACTCGGCGTGACGGCGAGCGGCGGTTTCGGCTTCATCGGCGATCAACCGCTGGCGAGCGAACGGTCGCGCCGCTTCGTGCAGGTGGTAGCGCCGCGCCTCCTCGTCCTGTTCCAGCAGACCGAGCCGCGCCAACTCGTCCAACCTCTTGATCGTCGCCTCGGACGCGATCGGCAAAGGCGCGGGTCTGGCCCGCCACACTGCCTCCGCCGCCTCAGCGTCGAAGCTCGCGGGAAAGACCCCCAGCGCGCGCCAACGTTCCTGCTGTTTCGGCGACAGCGACTCGTAGTTCAAACCGATCGCGGCGTCGTTCGGCTCCAGCCGCGGTTGCTGCTCCGCCAATCGCTCGGCGTAGCCGACGGGCGTCAATGTCGCCTGCGTCGCCAACGCGCCGCCCGCCAGCCGCAGCGCCAACGGGAAACCGCCGCACAACTCCACCAGCCGTTCGGCCTGTTCGCCCGCGCGCGGCGCGAGTTTGAGCAACAGATCGCGGCCTTCAGCGGCGGGCAGACCCTCAAGTCGTTTGACCAGCAGTTCCGGCAGCGAGCCAGGGCTGCTGGAACCACCAGGAGTTATAGTCGCCAGCAGCACACAGCCCGCCGGTGGAATGAGCGGATCGAGTTGCGCCGCGTCCGCCACATTGTCCAGCAGGAGCAGCGTGCGCCGTCCGCGCAGCACCCCGCGATACAACTCGCTCAATTCATCGGCTGACTCCGGTAACCTCATCGTCGGATGGTAGGCGCGGATGACGTGCGCCATCGCGCCGGCGGACGCCAGCGGCTGATCATCGGCTCCGCCCCGCAGGTCGAGGAAGAACTGCGCGTCGGAATAGACCGGCTCAAGCCGCCGGGCCAGCTCGAGCGCGAGCGCCGTCTTGCCCACGCCGTCCGGCCCCTGCAAGACGACGCCCACTGCGCCGCCGCTTTCCAGCGTCTCCACCAATTCGGCCAACTCCGCCGCGCGGCCAATGAAATCGGGCGGCGGCGGCGGCAGTTGATGGAGCGGGTTGCCAGCCGGTTCGGGTTGCGCGATGGATACCAATTGCCGCAGGAGGTCGGTGAACTCGTGGATGTTTATCTTCGGTTCGGACGGCTTCTTCTCTTTCGTCTTTTTCGTCTTCTTTTTCATCTTTCCTTCCTCGATCACGGATGGCGCCCGCGTTCGCTTTTGGGAATCGCATTTCCCGCGAACGAACATAGGCCCGGCGCAGTTTTTTCACCTCCCAACCGGTCAACATCGTTAAGGCGGGAGATAGCTTCAAGTTGAATTACTGGCGCCGAGCGGCACGGCTTTTGATGGTTAATCAGGTTGGAGGATGCAACTATGCAAACGCTATTGCAAGACTTGCGCTATGGCGCGCGAATGTCATTCAAGAGACCCGGCTTCACGCTGGTCGCTATTCTCACGTTGGCGCTCGGCATCGGCGCGAGCACGGCAATCTTCAGCGTCGTCAATGTAGTCATTCTCAACCCGTTCCCTTACCGCGATCACCAGCGGCTCTTTCTCGTCCGGCAAAACCTGCCGAAGCTCGGCGTGCCCGATCAACTGCGCGCTTCGGGCGCGGAGTTCGCCGACTTTGCGAAGAGTCCGGTCTTTGAACAGGTCGCGGCCTGGGAGCCGGTGAGCCGCAACCTGACCGGCGGGCAGGAGCCGGAGCGCGTCGCGCCCGCAAAGGTCTCGGCGGATTTCTTTTCAATGCTGGGAATCGAGCCGGTGCTGGGGCGCGTGATTCGGCCCGATGAGCAGGGGCCGAACGGCGAGCGCGTGCTGGTCATCAGCCACGGCCTGTGGCAGCGGCGTTTCGGCGGCGACCCGAACGTGCTCGGCAAGCAGGTGGCGCTCGACGATGAGCCGTACACGATCATCGGCGTAATGCCGCAGCGTTTTTGGTTCGATGGCCGCGATGGCTGGTTCCCCTTCCCGTTCAATCTGGGTGACGCGACGCGCAACTCCGGGCGCGCCTTCGGCATTCTCGCCAAGCTCAAACCGGGCGTTACCGAACCGCAGGCGAAGGCTGAGCTGGAACTGCTCGCGCGGCAGAACGAGCAGGCTTTCGCCGCTACCAATCCGGAATACGTGGGGCGCGGTATCTACCTGCAACCGTACCGCGAGTTTGTTTACGGCGCGATGCGCTCGGTGACGCTGATCTTATTGGCAGCAGTTGGTCTGGTCTTATTGATTGCCTGCGCGAACATCGCCAATCTGTTGCTGACACGGGCTGCCTCGCGCGCGCCGGAGATCGCCATCCGCGCGGCGCTCGGAGCCAGCCGTTGGCGCATCGTGCGGCAGTTGTTGACGGAGAGCTTGCTGCTTTCGATCTTCGGCGGAAGCTTGGGCGTGCTGATCGCGCTGTGGGGAATTGACGCGCTCGTGGCGCTCGTCCCGGCGGGCAACATTCCAACCGGGGTCGAGATCACGATGGATGGCCGCGTGCTTCTCTTTACTCTGGGCGCGTCGTTGCTGACCGCGCTGCTTTTCGGACTGTGGCCGGCGCTGCAAAGCTCCGGGTCCGAGACGCAGGAGAGTTTGAAAGCGGGCGCGCAGCGCGCGACGGCGAGCCGGCGCAATCGCCGCTTGCAGAACGCGCTGGTCGTGGCCGAGGTGAGCCTCTCGTTGATTTTGCTGGTCATGGCCGGACTGATGATTCGGAGCTTTGCGCGTTTGACCAGTGTGGACACGGGCTTCGATACCGAAAACCTGCTGAGCATGCGCCTCAACCGCTCGCCAGCCAAATCGGGTGGCGGCAAGTTGATGGGGGCCTTCTTCCAGCAGTTGATTGATCGCGTTTCCACCGTGCCCGGCGTCAAAGGCGTGGCCGTGGCTTCGCACATGCCATTCGATTTCAGCGAAGACGGCACGATCACGGCGGACAACAACGCGCTCCCCGCCGAGCGGCGGACGCAGAACGTAGACACGCGCACCGTCAGCCCGGATTTCTTCCGCGTGATGGGCATCCCCTTGTTGCAGGGTGAGTTCTTCACCGCGCGAGACGCCGGAGACCCTACGACCCAGGAAGGCTTTGCGAACTTCGCTGGCGTGGTCGTCATCAACCAGTCGCTGGCGCGCCGCTTCTGGCCCGATGAGAACCCGGTCGGCAAGCGGCTCAAACCGGGCCGCCCGGAAAATCCCAACAACCCGTGGTTCGTCGTCAAAGGCGTCGCGGCGGATTCGAACCAGGGATCGCTCGACGCGCAGGTCAAGCCGGAAGTCTATTTCGCGATGGGCCAGTTGGCGTGGCGTTACCGGCGCATGAACCTGGCCATCCGCACGCACGGCGATCCCCACAACCTGATCAACCAGATTCAAAAAGAGATTTGGTCGGTGGACAGGGATCAGGCGGTCTACCAGGTGCAAACGATGGAGCAGATGGTCGGCGCCTCCATCGGTACGCGCCGGTTCGCCATGCTGCTGCTGCTGCTCTTCGCCGGCCTGGCTGTGACGCTCGCCGCCATCGGCATCTACGGCGTGATGTCCTACGCGGTCACGCAGCGCACGCACGAGATCGGCGTCAGGATGGCGTTGGGCGCAGGCGCGCGCGATGTGTTGAAGCTGGTCATCCGGCAAGGCATGCGGCCCGCGTTGCTGGGCGTGGGACTCGGGCTGGCGGGCGCGTTCGCCCTGACGCGAATGATGAAGGGGTTGCTTTACGACGTGAGCGCGACTGATCCGCTGACTTTTGCGGCGATTACGTTGTTGCTGACGGCGGTGGCGATCCTGGCCTGCTTGATTCCGGCGCGGCGGGCGACGAAAGTTGATCCGATGATTGCGCTCCGGTGTGAGTGAGCGCGACGACTCTATCGCTGGTGTCGAGCTTTGAACTCTGCGCGCAGGGGTCTATAGTGTTGTCGAGTCAATAGTCTGAAAGCGGGGGTAAATATGAGCGAAGTTGTTGTAGACCAGTTTGGGAATGTGCAAATTCCGGGTGTTATTCTTACGCGACTAGGGCTGGGGCCGGGCCGGCGGTTGGTTGTCGAAACAGACGAGGAAGGCTCAATTAAGCTAAGCCCTGTCTCGGAAGAAGATCATTCCGCAAGTCTGCCTGTGCCGGAAACTGAGCCGGTTGAGCCGGGGCTGGTTGAGGAAAACGGCGTTCTTGTTCTGCAAGCTGGCGCTGACCAAGGCTCCATCAAGTTGATCAGGAAGAATGGCGTCTTAGTAGCTTCAGTAGAACCCGCAGGTGATCTCGAACACGCCGTCGAGCGGGACCGCCAGGCGAGAATCGAGAAATTGATGGAGGGCTTCAAGCCGTGAAGGTTCTGCTGGACACCTCTGTGCTGGTAGCCGCGCCGGTGGATTCACACCCACATCACCAACGCGCTTTACCCTGGCTGGAGCAGGTCCGGCAGCAAGCTGTCGTAGCAGTGGTCTCCGCGCACTCATTGGCGGAATTGTATGCAGTCCTCACAACCTTGCCTGTCCGCCCGAAAATCTCTCCGGCAGTGGCGTATCAGTTGATTGAAGACAACGTGATCGGAGAAATGGAGACGGTTCCTTTGACCAGCGACGATTACTGCGATCTGGTCCGGCATTTGTCGCAAACCGGTATCGCCGGAGGAGCGGTCTACGATGGGGTCATTGCCTGCGCCGCGGCCAAAGCGCAGGTTGATCACATCGTCACATTCAACGCCAGAGATTTTCGCCGTGTTTATCCAACCCTCGCCGCAAGCGTGATCGTTCCATAAAACTCTCCGCCGGGCGAAGAGGAGGTGGCTCTTCCAGGCTTCGATCATCGTTTCGGCCACCAGACAGAAAAATGTAAGAGAGAAAAATAAGAGATGCCATTTTTCTCTCTCACATTTTTCTGTCTGGTCGGTCCGGAGTGGCCGAAACGATGATCGAA
>Ga0187892_10001330_pt1 | contig 57072 bp, 53 predicted proteins | sample MA1701073metaG_FD_139345 | JGI IMG/M metagenome (GOLD analysis project Ga0187892, IMG submission 139345) | Bio-ooze microbial communities from a basaltic lava cave in the Kipuka Kanohina Cave System on the Island of Hawaii, USA - MA170107-3 metaG ...
GCCTACGACGCACAGGACCGCACCCGCGTCGTCCGTCGCCTCCGGCAACGCGCCGAGCACCTCGGATTCGGGCTGGTCAATCTTTCCACCGGCGAGGTGCTCGAGGGGTCAGTTTCTTAGGAGGCCGGGCTTCCATCGCTTCGGTGAGGAGGTGCGATCCGAGTCGGCGCGCCAGCGCGGCCGGAATGGCGTCCTCGAAGAACAGCCACAGGTGTGCCCCTCGACCCGATCGCGATCGTTCGAGCGCGGGCGCCAAGCCCCGGCGGCGGCAATCCTCGAGTACGGCGAGCGTATCGGCCTGCCAACTGGTCTTGTCGAAGTCTACGGCGAGGAAGAAACACGTCTCATCGAGCAGCAGCGGGTAGACACCTGCGACGAACGACTGGCCACTGTCGTCCTGCCCGGACAGGTGCCAGCGAATGACGTCGTCGGTGACGGGAAGGAAGCGACGGTTCGGACACACGGCGCACTTGATGCGAGGCTTCTCGCAGATGCCGCGGACCCACTCGTTTGCGCACGCAGGCGCGTACCCGGACTTGCCGGTCTTCCGACTTTCGAACCGGCGTGGATAGACGTCTTCGCGGCCACGAAACAGCGAGCGGAAGAGGGCGATCTTCGCCGAAGATGTAGAGTGTCGGTCGACGGTCGCGGCGGCGTCGTTCATTCTCGTTGAGCTCGTCTCTGTCAGGCGAGCGCGTCTTCCACACGCTTCAGCGTCGGCAGTTTCTTGATCGCCCTTCCCGCCTTGGCTTCGGCCAGCCGAAGCTCATACAAGGCCTGTAAGTTGAGCCAGAACTCTGCGCTCGTGCCGAAGAAGTGCCCGAACCGCAGCGCCGTGTCTCCGGTGATCGCGCGCTGCCCGTTCAGAATCTCGGTCACGCGATTGGTCGGCACCTTGAGCCGTCGAGCGAGTTCAGCCGCACTCATCGTGAGGGCGTCCAGTTCCTCGGCCAGGTGTTCCCCTGGGTGAATCGCGATGCGCGCCATGGTCTCTCCTAGTGGTAGTCCGCGATCTCGACGTTCGTTGGTCCCGGTGATTTCTCGGGCCACTCGAAACAGATCCGCCACTGGTCGTTGATGCGAATGCTGTACTGGCCCTTGCGATCGCCCTTCAACGCTTCGAAGCGGTTGCCCGGCAATGCCGACAGATCCTTCAGCGCGATAGCCGCCTCGACCCGATCCAACTTGAGACGCGCGGACCCTTCAATACCCGAAAATGCCTTGACGCGTTTGCCAGCAGCAAAATCAGCCGTTCGCGCGTCTCGATAGCTGACGATCACTCAGCCGATGATGACACGAATTATGAGTTACGTTACGCATAATTCCCGACACGGGTGGGCTCGGCCACGACCCGAGCGCACTGGACGACCGGACGTCGTCCACAGTATGGTTTTGACGGGGCGAAAGGAGAGGGTGGCCCAGAGTTAGAGCCCTTCGCGAGGCCGGAATTGGGCCGAATTCCGGCGATCCTGGAGCAGACTTCCAAGACGAAAAGCACTTTCGCCCCCGCAATACCCTCACGGAGAAACGAGTGGCTGTAAATTATTGATTATTAAGGACTTAATTGGCGGAGAGGGTGGGATTCGTTCCGTTCGAATCAGCGCCTATCAGTAACTTACAGTGATTCTGAAGCTCTCAATCCACTGGATCGGATAGAAAGCCGGGGAGCAGGTACAAAAGAGGGACAGGAGATTTGGGAACATCCCTGGCCTCGTTCTCCGACGAGGGTTCAGGTCCTCTCACGTCATTCCGGTGGGGCACCGACGACTGGCGACCGCTGAGGCTGGGAATGTATAAGCCGCCCTTGGGCACGCACCAGAGATTACTGGTCGTCTTCGCTGTAGGCCTTGCTCTGGCACGGGCGCCATGGTCCACCGCGCAGCAGCCGCAGCCTACGTACCGCACCAGGACTGACCTCGTCAGGATCGATGTGGTTGTTGTCGACGAGAGAGGCGTGCCGGTGCGTGGCTTGAAGCAGGCGGATTTTGTGCTTCTCGATCGAATGGAACCTCGGGTGGTCGACCTGTTCGAGGAGGTCGATAAGCCGCTCAGGCCTCCGATTGGCGGCGGTCTGCCCCTCAGTTTTTCCCGCGATGTCGCCGACAACCAGAGCCCACGCTTGGACCGCCTCGTCGTGCTTATTGTCGATGACATGCTGATCCGGCCGTATTTCGACAAGGTGAAGGAGCTTGCGAAGCGAGTCGTTGCTGAAGTGGGTCATGGGGCGGTCATGGCTCTGCTGAAAACAAGCGGGACGGACAACGTGGAAGTCACGGAGGACATTGCGGCTGTTCTGGCCGCCATTGATCGCATAGGGACTCGAGCATCTGAGGCTCCGCGCGTTCCACGTCGGTTTGGTGATCAGGTGAGCGCGCCAACGTTGGCGGAGATCCGTGCGGGTGATGCAAGTGGTTGTCACTTTCGGCTCCTCGAACAGGCGGCACGGATGATCTCGACAGCGGAGTTGCCCCGGAAGGTGTTCGTGTATATCACGCCTTTTTGCGGTGCTGGTTTGGAAGGGGGTGCGCCGTTTCCAGACAGTCCAGAGGGAGGCTTCACAGAGTTCTTCGAAGGGTTGCGGCGTGCCGGCGTTACGGTATATTCACTTGATCCGCGAGGCAGGCTTCCGTTCAACCTCGACCAGTTTAGGACGCCCAACATCGTAGGCCCTGAACCGCCGCCGAACGAGTTGAGAATCCGGTCATTTAACCCAGTCGTCCTTTCGCAAGAGGGACTTGACAGGCTCGCAAAGGCCACTGGTGGCTTCGCCGTAACGAATAGCGACGACTACGACCGTGGTATTCAGCGGCTTGTGACTGACCTTGAGCACTATTATGTTCTTGGGTTCTATCCGGAGGTCTCAGCGACGCGTCGCTATCGAAACCTGGAGATTCGCGTGAACCGTAGCGATGCCACGGTGCGGGTCAAGCCTGGTTACGTTTCTGGTAGCGCCACGACGCGACCTAAGAATCGAGACCCCTTGGAGGCGCTCGCAGAGAGCGCGGTTTCAGACCCGTCGCTGCCCTTGCGACTATTCGTGGCGGCGATATCCTCCGCCGGCAAATCTGTGCGCGTGCTCCTTGCCACAGAAGTTCGAGTTCCGCGGGCGGGCATGCGCCAGGACGGCAATGCGTTGGTCGATACCTACGCCGCATCAGTCTTCGCAATGAACAGTCAAACCACGCGGATTGCACGTCGCGTGGCTTTGAAGCGTGATATCTCAATTCCATTAGTGCCGTGGCAGCAGGCGACGACCGTCACCTATCAGGTGCTTGTGATGCTTGAGTTGCCCGCGGCCTCGTATCAGTTCCGCGTGGCCGCACACAGCTCGGCTTCGGGCGCGGGCGGAAGTGTCTACGTTACGTCGGATCTGTCCGGCTATGCCAACGCCCGGCTCGCACTCGGGGGCCTTGTCCTAGGAGAAGCTAAGGCCACAGACGGCATCGCAGCGATGTCACTAGACACCGCTCCCGTCCTGCCTTTCACGCCTCTGTTCGGTCGGACCTTTGAATCCACCGACCGTATCCGTATCTGGTGCAAGGTTTTGGGAGTCGACCGGTCAGCAATGACCAGCGTAAAGGGGGAGTTGATTGACGCCGAGGGCCAAGTGGTTCGGTACCGCAATGCCCCAATCGGGTCCTTGCCTCCCCTGGGTTTCGACGATACGCTCGACATGACTCTCAATCTTGACGGCATTTCACCCGGCGCATATCGCCTCCGTCTGACGGCTGCAGGACCAGGACTCGCTGCCACACGCGAAACCAGTATCGTCGTCCTTTCGCGAGCCAGATTCGCACGTACCGCAGTTTTCCACGCTTTCGTTTCGTCGAGACCGCGTAGCAACTAGCGAGCGAACACCGCGTTCAGAATACCGGCCAATCTTGACCCAGCAAGTACAAGCTGTCGGTCTGCCATTTCGCCAACCCAATCAAGATAGTCGTCGCTCAGCCAGACAGGATCCCCCGGGCGCAGTTCGTTGGTGCGGCGTACTCTTGCGAACGCTTCGACGGCAAACAACTCCGAGGCCGCCCCTCGTTCGCTCTTGCAGCTACTTGGAAGATCCGCCACGCTGAACTTGGGCCAGTCCTTGCCGGCCGCCTCAAGGCGTCCAAGTACGTCTTCAAGCCGGGAATCGAGCGAACGAGCCGCCGTGGTCTCCTCGAGCCATTCCCGAATCTTTGGAAGAACGGCCGAAAACGGCAAATGTACCTTCGAGTGGAGAAGGTGAAGGCTCCTAGCAGCCGCCCGGAACTCAACGAAGGTCAGATCCCGCGCCAAGACCACACGCACCAGCGCGCGAATCAAGTCAGGCGGATTCGTCTCAGAGTTGGCAAGATAGCTGAGGAGACCAAGAAAAGACCGAGAAGATCTTCCGCCATACGCACAGAAGAGCGTCAGCTTCTTTGCCAGTAACGCAACTGGCGTCGCCGCCTTCCGAAGCGCGGCCGCAATCTCGGCCCCGCTGACTAGCCCCTTCTTCAGATAGCCAACGGCCCGCAGTACTCCGGTCTCGAACGCGGAATCTGCGTCCGGGAATCCCGTCAGAATCAGCACCGGAGTCCAATCACCGTCACGACGCAGTTCCTGCAAGAACTGAACACCGGACATTCCTCGGGGAAACCGCAAGTCGAGCAGAATCGCATCGTACGATTGACCCCGCGTCAGCACGAGCGCAGCCTCACAGTCAGCTACGCATTCGACCCGAAAGCCTTCGAGCTCGAGCAAGCGCCCAAGAGAAGCGACGACCGCCTCATCGTTCTCAATGAAAAGCACTCGCAGTCCTGCAGCGGGTTTGCCCTCGGACGGCTGGGTATCGATTCCGGATGCCTTGATGCTGGCTTTGGCTGGTCGTTTCGGCTGAAGCGCGTGATCAGCCGGCGGTTGGAGCCGTGGCGCGCTCATCTGACGTGGCGCGGCCGAACTCTTTAGTACGACGTCTCGTGCCGAGACGCCCGTCCTCACCCCATGACTCTTGCTCCCTTGGCTGGGCAGGCTGGCCACGCAACGTTAGCCGTGCGCCCAAGGTTCGTCAAGTTCGAGAAGGGTGACTACTCGGCGACCAAGCGTGGGCGGAAACGCTGCACATTCGCCGCACCGGCAATCCCATGCGGCAAAAGAGCCGACACGAACTTAACCTGGCCGGTTTCTCCTGATGTGCAATCAAAAGCGAATCGTGCTCGCTGAAGGGCCCTGGGGTTCTCGGTGCGCTACGAGGGTGAGTCCGCGGCAGTTGTCACCGCATTTAGCGGCTGAGAAACGGCGAGTCAGCACGTGGGTGGGATTTCCACCCGCCTTTCTCCCAGTGAGTGGCCTGAGGCCCTCCGATCAGAACTCGAGCGGGTGGTCCGCCCGCGCCACCCAGTTGGTCAGCTCCTCGAGCGAACTGCGGTACGGGGTGTCTACCAATTCGGACTCGGCAAGGCCACTTTCCTCTTGACAGCACTAGTCAAGTAGTTTAGAAACTAATTGACTATGACCGACACAGACCATCGGCGGTTCAAGGATCGCCTCTATGGCCAGTTCGCGCGACTGGGCAAGGCCTTGGCCAGCCCGCAACGCGTCGAAGTGCTCGATCTGCTCGCCCAGGGCGAACGGACGGTTGATTCGCTTGCCACCGAACTCGGCATCTCGCTTCCCAATGCCTCTCAGCACTTGCAGGTGCTGCGACAGGCCGGATTGGTCGAGAGTCGCAAGACCGGTCTCTTCGTGCACTACCGCCTGGCCGATCCGGCCGTGTCAGACCTCTCACGGGCCATCCGGACCGTGGCCGAGCGTCGGCTGGCCGAGCTGGAGGTGCTCGTCCGTGAGCATTTCGGAGACCGCTCCGAGCCGGAGCCCGTCAGCATGGCCGACTTGTTACGCCGCGCCCAGTCGAACAATGTGGTGATCCTCGACGCGCGGCCCGCCAGCGAGTACGTCGCCGGACACATCACCGGCGCGATTTCGGTGCCGATCGATGAGCTGCAGCGCCGGCTGAAACGACTGCCGAAGCGCAAGGAGTTCGTGGCCTATTGCCGTGGGCCGTACTGCGTCTATGCCGATCGGGCCGTGGCACTCCTCCAGGCAAGCGGTCGCCGGGCCAGGCGTCTGGTCGATGGATTTCCAGAATGGCGGGCGGCCGGTTTTCCGATCCAGACGGGGTTCCAGGAAGGCGGCCGGTCATGACGCTCATGCGGTGTCCGTGGTATGTCGCCGGCCCGATCTTGGGCGTCCTCATCGTGGCGTTACGCGCCGCCGTCAACAAGCCGCTCGGCGCGCTTGGCGGGTATGTCGACATCGCGCAACACCACGGTCGTCCCAGCCGACTGGGATTCAGCGCGTTTCTGCTGATTGGCATCGTCCTTGGCGGGCTGCTGTTCGCGGTGACGACCGGGACGTTCAGAGACGGTGCGACTCGGGGCGCACCCGCTGCCACTCAGGCAGGGCTGCTGTTTGTCGCGGGCGTTCTTGTCGGCGTTGGTGCGCGGACGGCCGGCGGATGTACCTCGGGCCACGGATTGTGCGGCGTCGCATTGGGATCGCGTGCAAGCCTCGTCGCCACGATGACATTCTTTGCAGCAGCCGTCGGGTTGGCCCACCTGCTGGCATGGCTTGGAGGTCCGTCGTGGCGGTGAAGCTCGTCGGACTCGCCGCGGGTGTGATCTTCGGGTTCACGCTTTCATGGGCACGACTCACGGACCCGGCGGTCATCCGGGACATGCTCCTCCTTCGAGAAGGACACGTGTTCCTGCTCATGGGCACGGCCATTGTTGTGGCGGCGGTGGGTTGCCGGCTGCTGAGACTGGGCGCCGGACGATCATTCGTCACGCGCGAGCCGATCGCCTGGTCGGTCCCCCGAGCCGAGCCGCGCCACGTTGGAGGCAGCGTCCTGTTCGGTGCCGGCTGGAGCATCGCCGGAACCTGTCCGGGGCCTGTGGCGGCGATGGTTGGTGAAGGCAAGATCATCGGCCTTCTGGTCGCCGTGGGCATTATTGCCGGCGTCGCCCTGCAGCCTCTCGTGTTCACTCGACACAAGACAACGCCCCGTCTTCCGGCGCAGTCGGGCGTTCCGGGTCTTTGACGCGCTCATCACCGATGTCGCACAACGAGGAATGAACCATGCTCAGCACGAACATCGATCGCCCCGCACTGGAAGACAAGGTGAAACGCATGTACACGGAGGTGGCCGGCAATCCGCGTGGTCCGTTTCACTTCGAGATGGGCCGTGCGATGGCGGAGCGGTTGGGGTACGCCGCTGCAGATCTCGACCGCGTGCCCTCCGACGCCATCGACTCGTTCGCAGGTGTTGGGCACTTCTTTCATCTCGCCGATCTCAGGCCCGCCGAGCACGTTGCCGACCTTGGCAGCGGATCCGGCATGGATACATTCGTCGCGTCGTTAAAAGTCGGGCCGAGCGGCCGCGTGGTTGGTGTGGACATGACCGACGGGCAGTTGGCGAAAAGCGAACGACTGGCGCGGTCCGCTGGCTTCACGAATGTTGAGTATCGGAAGGGTTACATCGAAGAGACGGGACTCGAGGCTGGCGCCTTCGACTGTGTGATGTCCAACGGTGTCATCAATCTTGCGGCTGACAAGCCCCGTGTGTTTCGAGAGGCCTGTCGTCTGCTTAGACGAGGCGGACGGCTCGCGATCGCAGACATCGTGACGGAGTCGCCGCTGCCCGACAACGTCATCTGCAACGTCGATCTCTGGGCGGCGTGTATCGGAGGGGCTGCGGAACAGATTCAGTACGCCGCCGACATTCAGGCTGCTGGCTTCGTGATCGAGCACGTTGAAGAGAACCGCCAATATCAGTTCCTCTCGAAGAGTGCCCGCGGCGCCACTGACAAATGGGGTGTCAAGAGCGTGTCGATGTTGGCCCGCAGGATCTGACAGCAGGACGAGCGATGATCTTCCGGCCGTACTACTACGACGACCTCGGGTGTGCCGCCTACCTGTTCGGATGTGGCTCGCTGGGCCGTTGTGCCGTCGTTGACGCACGCGCCGACGGTGTGGATGACTACGCCGCGTTCGCCGCGGGCAAGGGGATGCAGATCACGCACGTGATCGATACGCACGTGCATGCCGATCACCGATCGGGCGGCCGCGACCTCGCGCGGCTGACGGGCGCCACGTATTGCCTCCACGAATCGGCTGACGTCTCGTTTCCGTTCACGGCGATGCGAGACGGCGAAGACATCGAACTCGGCAACACCCGGGTGACGGTGCTGCACACACCGGGACACACGCATGAAAGCGTCTGCCTCCTCGTGACCGACCTCAAGCGAGGTCCCGAGCCGTGGTTCGTGGCCACGGGCGACACGTTGTTTGTCGGCGCGGTCGGCCGCCCCGATCTGCCGGGTCGCGCGCGCGAGAATGCCGAGGCGCTTCACCGCAGCCTTCATCAGCGACTTCTCACGCTCCCGGACGATGTCGAGATCTACCCGGGGCACTTTTCGGGATCGCTCTGTGGTGCGGGACTGAGCGGCAAACCGACCAGCACCATCGCGTTCGAAAAACGCTGGAATCCCATGCTCTCGATGCCGTTCGACGCGTTCGTCGATGCCCTGGCGAACGTCCCGGCAAAGCCGGCAGAGATGGAAGCGATCCTGTCGTTCAATCGCGGCACGTCTGAATACGCGTCGCCATGACCACCCGGGCGCTGCCGCATCCAACGGCGCTTCGACTCGGACTCCGCGAAAATGCTGCGCAGTTCGCCTTGCTCGTGCTGATCAACGCCTGCGTCGGCGGGATGGTCGGCATGGAACGGAGCATCCTGCCGCTGATCGCTGAGCGCGACTTCCACCTGATCGCGCAAACCAGTGTACAGGCGTTCATCCTCGTGTTCGGTCTGAGCAAGGCGGTGACGAACTACGCGGCCGGAAGGCTCGCGGATCAAGTTGGCCGCAAGCGGGTTCTGGTTGCCGGATGGCTTGTCGCGGTGCCAGTACCGTTCATCCTGATGTGGGCTCCCACCTGGACCTGGATTCTCATTGGCAACGTCTTGCTCGGTATCAGTCAAGGGCTCACGTGGTCAACAACGGTCATCATGAAGATCGATTTGGTTGGACACGAGCGTCGGGGGCTGGCCATGGGCCTGAACGAGTTCGCGGGCTACATTGCGGTGGCGGGTGCGGCGCTCGCCACCGGCTGGCTGGCGGCCCGGTACGGCCTTCGACCGCAGCCGTTCTATCTCGGCGTGGCGTTCGTGATCATCGGACTGGGGCTGTCCGTGCTGCTTGTTCGCGAGACGAGCTCGTATGTGGCACTGGAGGCGGAGCGCGGAGGCCTGACCGCGGGCGCACCGACGCAGAGCGACGTGTTCTGGCGGACAACTCTCAGCGATCGCAACCTGTCGGCCGTCAGTCAGGCCGGGCTCGTCAACAATCTCAACGACGGCATGGCTTGGGGCTTGTTTCCCGTGGTGTTCGTCGCCGCTCAGATGTCCCTGGAACAGATTGGAACGCTTGCGGCGATCTATCCAGCGACGTGGGGCGTCGCTCAGCTGGCGACCGGAGCGCTCTCGGATCGGATCGGACGCAAATGGTTAGTCGCGTTTGGCATGTGGCTGCAGGCCATCGGCCTGGCTGTTATGACGACGACGTCCCAGTTTTCTGGATTCGCGGTCGGCAACGTCCTGCTCGGTGTGGGCACGGCCATGGTGTATCCGACGTTGCTTGCGGCGATCGGCGATGTTGCCGCGCCCGCCTGGCGCAGCTCCGCTGTCGGCGTGTATCGCCTGTGGCGTGACTCGGGCTACGTCGCGGGTGCCCTCGTGGCTGGTCTCGCCGCTGACGCTTTTGGATTCAGAGGGGCGATATGGCTCGTGACATCGCTGACGTTCGTTTCGGGGTTGATCGTGGCCGTCCGCATGAACGAAACGTTGGCGCGGTCTGGTGCAGTGAGGTAGCGACACAACGGTCGAAGCCATGACGACGCGCCCTTGCGCTGTGCTTGTTTTGTACCTCATACTCGGGATTCGAGTGGATTTGAGCAGTTCTGGCGGTTTCGATCGGGCCTAAACCATTGATAGGAGCGGGTTCGCACGGAACGAATCCCACCCTCTCCGCCACAACTTGCTGACTCGCAAGCACTTGTAGTTCTTCGGTTCCACACTCTCCCTGGACTCGTAACCAACTGATCCGCAAGAAAATAGGTCGATCTCATGCGGTGCTGTGTTCCAGGTTCAGTCTGAGGCGATCAGTTGGCCGTCCTTGACCACTGAAGGTCGCCCCGCGCGCGCTCCGACGAAGCCTTCCCCTGCCGTACCCGTCTGTCGTCACGCTGAGCGCCCGCGACAGTCTTCGAGTCCTGGGATTGCTCCAGCCTTTGGTGAAACCGACAGCCGCCCTGCTGTCCGCTGCCCGCCGGTGGCGGCGGAATCGCGTTTAACCGCCGCCTCAGCCTGCCTGTCCCACCGCCGTTGGGAAAGCGGTTCCGTGTTCCGGTATGGATTGACGCCAAGACACGAAGTCCGACTCGACGAACCGTTGACGTCGATGCTACCGCTCGATACGATCACCGCGGTCGCTCGGGAGACCGCATGTGAAAGCTGGGACGTTGCCGCACAAAGCGCCTCCACCGTGACTTCCGATTCTGACGCATCCACGTTCATGCCTGCGACTGCCAACCACGACATCGAGCGCTACCTGAAGACCGGTGATTACGACCCACATTTCGCGGGCTGGCCAGGCGATTTCATGGATCGGGCCAGACTAGCCGAGTCCGAACTCAAGCAGGCGCTGATCGCAGAGGTCAGACGGCGCACGACTCATGCGACCGCACGAGAGATCGTTGCCAATGTCGATGTAGTCGGGTTCACTCGCCGAAAAGTCGAGCCGATGGTCCGCGGGCTGTTCGCACGCGCCGAGCAGGAGGCCGTGCTCGCCATGCTCGAGCAGTCGGTCGTGTTCTTGGGATCGGCGAACATCTTCGACGTCATCGCCAAGGCCGACTGGCTGCACACGGCCAGGCACCTGGCGAACCTGTTCCTGGTCAGCGCTGATGCTGAACTGCTTGACGCGGATGCTCCGAACCTCGTTGGGCTGTCCGAAGAGACCACCTGCTACGTGTCGATGACGTACTTCGACCGCGGTGGTCGGTTTGAGGACTTCCTCGTCCATGAGGCGGCGCACGTGTTTCACAACTGCAAGCGCCATACGGTTGGCCTGCCCGAGACACGCCGGCGCGAATGGCTGCTGGACATCGAGTTCCGCAAGCGGGAGACCTTCGCGTATGCCTGCGAAGCCTATAGCCGGCTCCTGGAACTCGGCCAAAGACGGTCGAGTCGGAAATCACTCCTCCTCGAGTTGACCGGCGATCCTGCGCCGCTTGAAGGCCGGGTGGACCGGGACGAATATGTCGACATTCTGAGGGAAGCGGTCTCGGCAAGAAATGGTTGGAAGCGAATCCTGGCACGCTGCGCGCCGCAGCGGCGCTAGGAGACGAGTCACGATGCGCCGAGCCGCGACGCGCCCGTTGTCCCGTCTGCGCAGGCCGGCGGACTGGTCTCTCGACGCCTGGCAGCGCGAATTGCGCCGGCGGTTCGGCCGCGAGCAGCCATTCACCCTGAAAAACACCGGCACGGAGCCCGTGTTCTCCGACTTCCACGTGTGCAATCCGCAGAGCGCCAGCACGTATCGCGTGGCCATTCGCGGGCCCGAACCTGGTGACAACTACTGCAATTGCGCGGACTTCGCGACGAATGCGCTCGGGACCTGCAAGCACGTGGAGTTCGTGCTAGGAACCCTCGAGCGGCGCCGGGCCACACGGGCAGCGCTCCGTCGCGGATTCCGCCCCGCGCACAGCGAGATCGTCCTGCACTATGGCGCCAGGCGCGAGGTCAGGTTCCGGCCCGGCGTCGAGTGCCCGGCGGCCCTCTCCGCGCTGACGAAGAAGTACTTCGATGCCGGGCAGAAGCTGCGGCCGAGCGCCTTCGACACGTTCGGGACGTTCCTCGCCAAGGCGGCAGTCTTCGAACACAGCCTGCGCTGCTACGACGATGTGCTGGGTTTCGTCGCGGAGGTGCGCGACCGCGAGCGCCGGGAGGAACGCATCGCCGCGGGCTTTCCTCGCGGAGTCCGCGATGCCGCGTGGCGCAACCTGCTCCGCAGCGAGCTGTACGAATATCAGCGCGAAGGCGCGCTCTTCGCCGCGCGCGCCGGTCGGTCTCTGATTGGCGACGAGATGGGGCTCGGCAAGACGATCCAGGCCATCGCGGCCGCCGAGATCATGGCGCGCCAGCTCGGAGTCGAACGCGTGCTGATCGTCTGTCCGACGTCGTTGAAACACCAGTGGGAGCAGGAGATCGCACGTTTCGTCGACCGCAAGGCCACCGTCGTCGGAGGGCTGCGTGCGCGCAGGCAGGAGGACTACGCCGTTCCTGACAGCTTCTTCAAAATCACGAACTACGACACCGTACACCGTGATCTTGATTTGATTCAATCGTGGTCGCCGGACCTGGTCGTCCTCGACGAGGCCCAGCGGATCAAGAACTGGAACACGCGGACGGCCCGCAGCGTGAAACGCATTACCTCGCCCTATGCCCTTGTTCTGACTGGGACGCCACTCGAGAACCGGCTCGAAGAACTGGTCTCGATCGTGGAGTTCGTCGACAAGCATCGGCTCGGACCGACGTTCAGGCTCTTGGCAGAGCACCAGGTGCAGGACGAGCACGGCCAAGTGGTCGGCTACCGGAATCTGGACGGGCTCGGCCGAAGCCTCGCACCCATTCTGATCCGCCGGAACAAGAGCCAGGTGCGGCTCCAACTCCCCGAACGGCTGGACAAGACCTTCTTCGTGCCGATGACGCGCGAGCAGCGTGCGCACCATGAGGAGAACCGCGAGGCTGTCGCACGGATCGTGACGAAGTGGCGCCGATACAAGTTCCTGTCGGAGGCCGATCAGCGTCGGCTCATGATGTGTCTCCAGAACATGCGCATGAGCTGCGACAGCACGTACTTGCTGGATCACGAGACGGACTTCGGGGTCAAAGCGGACGAACTGGTGACGCTACTCGACGAGGTGCTCGAGCAGCCAGGCGCAAAGGTCGTGATCTTCAGTCAGTGGCTGCGCATGCACGAACTGCTCGTCAGGCGTCTGAATAAGAAGCCGTTTGGGCACGTGCTGTTCCATGGCGGTCTCGATGGCTCAGCGCGGAAGGCGCTGATCGAACGGTTTCGCCATGACACCGGCTGCCGGGCGTTTCTCTCGACCGACGCCGGCGGCGTCGGCCTCAATCTTCAGCACGCATCAGTCGTCGTCAACATGGACGTGCCATGGAATCCAGCGGTTCTCGAGCAGCGCATCGGCCGCGTGCATCGCTTGGGCCAGCGGCAGCCGGTCCGGGTCGTCAACTTCGTCGCGCAAGGGAGCATCGAAGAGGGGATGCTGTCGGTCCTGAAGTTCAAGAAGTCACTCTTCGCGGGTGTGCTCGATGGCGGCGAGCGGGAAGTCTTTCTCGGCGGCAGCCGGTTGAGGCGCTTCATGGAGACGGTGGAGAAGACGACGGCGGCCATTGCCGAACCGGTCGCCGACGATCGCGAAGAGCCGCCGGAGGCCGAGGTTGGTGTCTCGATCCGGACCGAACCGGCGGCCGTCACCGCACACGACGGCTGGTCGGCGATCGTGCACACGGGGCTGACGCTCCTCGATCAACTCGCGGGCGCCGCCCGCACCTCGCCCGGTGCTCGTGAGGGTCTTCGCATCGTGCACCGCGATCCCGAGACAGGCGAGGAGTACTTGAAGATTCCCATGCCCAGTCCCGAGATGCTCGATCGCGCCTTGGAGGCCATCAGCCAACTGCTGCGGCAATTCAGACGCTCACCGTAAAGGATGGGCGGCGAGCCACGACTCGCGCGGGTCACCAACTCGCGGGTTTGTGGAAACGGCCCTTTGCGTCGGTCAGCGTCGAAGGAAATTGACTGGCGATCAGATCAGATTGCCGAATCCTCTTGATAAACGTCGCAAGCCGCTTGAGCTCCTGACTGTGATGCTCGTGGGGATTCAGAATGCCCACGCGCAACCCTCTCTGCTCGCGCACGATGCGCACAGGCTCGGCGAGATCCGGGTCGTTGGTGATGAGGACGGCCACATCGAACTCATCGAGGAACGCATCGCGAACCAAGTGAGCCGCGAGATTCACGTCTGAGCCCTTTTCCTCGGTCCTGTCCACCCAGACCCGTTTGGCTGGCATGACGCCGGTCAGGCGCATCTGGACGGAGTGCGTCAGGAAGTGGCCGTACGTGATCGTCAATTGCGGGATCGTGCGAAGCGCCCGGAGATACATTTGCTGATCGGTTGCCGCACTCGGGTTTCCCGCCGCGCGCTGACTCGCGCGGTGTAGTAATGGATGGCCGCAATACGGTCCGACGGAAGCATCACCCGACAGAGAGCGGCCAGATCGAGCCACTTGTACGGGGTTCCTTCAGCGCTCCGTAGAACAGGTTGAACCCATCGACATAGACCATCGTGCGCGAGGTGCGGTCGGGCGGTGGCGTGATCATTGACGGGTCAGGCTCAATCCGGTCCTCTAATGGAATCCGTCCCCCCTGTTCCCTCGGGAACAGGCGGCGAAGCCGGCCCTCGGGCCGGCTTCAGTGTTTTTGGCGATGTTTTTTCGCTCTGCAACGGGAGCCGGGTTGCACGAACGCTGAGCGACCGGGTCATTGCGTGGTCAGGTCACGGCCGGTCCAGATTCGCCGAACCTCTGTTTCCAGTTGGTCCTGCCGCGCCTTCACCCACGGCGAGTAGTGACGTTCCGTCACCTTGATGGAACTGTGCCCAAGTAGCTTGGAGACGATCTCGATCGACACCCCTTTGAGGAGCAACGAGACCGAATCCCACCCTCTCCGCCAACCATCGCTGGTCCATTCCGGAGACGTGGGTAACAGGCTGGGCACGAACGGGTTCTCAATCGGCCCCCGCAGTTGGCGCGCCAGATTGACCCCAGCCATCGGCCATCCTACACTCACCGGACATGCGCCAGGCAGCGACCGGCCTTCTCGCCATCGCCTTTGTCGCGACGTGTGTCCAGTCGCCTTGGCTGCATGTACACGATTCGGCACGCTCGAGCGAACACTACAGAAACGAGCACGTCGGGCTCGACGCTCTGCATGGCCACGGGCACGGCGCTGACGGCCCGGAATGGGCTGACCCCGAATCCCGCGACGACGCTCATTTCCTGGGTCCCATAAAGGGCGTCAGAGCCGCAGGCTACACCGCCCTTGCGCGTGTCGGCGGCGCCGTTCCAGCGGTTTCAGAGCCGGTGCTCGATCCGGCGCGTCGGCAAGCCGAGCTCTCGCCGAAAGCCCACGGCCCACCGGGCCTGTTGTCGGTCCCTCCACGCGCGCCGCCCGCCTGAAGAGTCATTGCCTCCCTCGGGGTTGACCCCGCTCTGTACGCGTTTGTTCTTTAGCCTGAGGTAGTTGCCATGCGCGATCGGATTACGATCGCACGCGTGCTGTTCGCGTGCGCGGCTGCTGGACTCCTGCCGGGAGTCGCAGCCGGTCAGCAGCTGACCGAAACAGAAGTCGTCAGCCGTGCGCTCGCCGAGAGCGCGCGCGTCCGCGCGATACGCGCGCGATCCGCCGAGGTTGGCGCTGAGCAGCTCCTTCGACGGGTCCCGCCCAATCCGGTGGTGTCCTTCCAGCAGGAACACACCGGAGGAACGACCGATCGGTTCCTGCTGGTCGAGCACGAACTCACGACCAGCGGCCGTGTCCGTCTCTTCAGGGAAGCCGGCGAGGCTGCCGTCGCGGCTGCCGACCTGCGGGCGATCCGGTCCGAGTTCGAGATCAGACAGGACGCCCGTGGCGCTTTCGCAGAACTGCTTGCGGCACAAGCGCGCCTGGCCGAAGTGTCGAAGACAGTCGCGACGCTGACCGAACTGTCGGGGCGACTGTCGGAGCGCGAAGCGGCAGGGGACGGATCCCGATTCGATCGGCTTCGCGCTCTGCGTGAAGTCGCCGAGCTTCGCGCCGAACACGGCCTCGCCGAGGCCGCCGTGGCCGCCGCGCGAGCCCGACTCGCCGGCCTGCTGGGGATGCCCGGGACGCCGCCGCTCGTCGCCGCCGGCGCAGTTGTCCCTGCGCCGGCGCTGCCCACGCTCGAAGCCGTCCTGACCACCGCGCGCGCGCGTCGGTCGGACCTCGTGGCCTTCGATTCCGAACTCCGACGGTTCGAGCTCGAACGACAGGCCGCGCTGCGACTTGGGCGACCGGAGCCGATCGTCCGCGGCGGCTGGAAACAGACGTCGGTCGGGAACGTCGCCGGCAGCCGCGGATATGCGCTCACGGCCGGCCTGAAGCTCCCGCTGTTCAGTCGAGGTCAGGCCGAAACGTCCGTCGCGAACGCCAGACTGGCCACGGCCCACGCCGAACGGGATGCGCTGGCCATCGACATCGAGCAGCAAGTACGTGGCGCCCACGCACGCGCGAGCCAGCTTCAGACACTGATTGGTTCCTACACACGCGACGCATTGGAGGCCAGTCGCGAGCTCATTCGCATCGCCACGGTAGCCTACGACGAAGGTGAGTTGGGCATCCTGGAGCTGCTGGATGCCCATCGGGCGCTCGTCACCGCCGAGCTGCGCGCGATCGACTTGCTGACGGCGGCCCGCCTGGCGTCCATTGAGCTCGAACGAGCAATCGGCGAGGAGGTCGTGCGATGAGATCCCGGTTCCTGATTCCGACGCTCTCTCTGGCCCTCGCTGCAGCGAGCTGTGCACGGAAGGCACCCGATGCCGCGCCGGACGACGAAGTGCCGACCGTGGCGGTGACCATCTGGACCGCCAGGTCCGAGTTGTTTGCGGAACATCCCGTGCTCGCCGTCGGCGAGGCGGCACGGTTTGCCGTCCACCTGACGGACCTGACGACGTTCAAACCGCTGACGAAGGGCACGGTGCGCGTGCACATGGCCGGACCGAAGACGGAGGTGTTCACCGGGAACGCCCCTTCGCGTCCCGGCATCTTCGGCGTGACGGTGACGCCGACGACGGCAGGGCGGTACACGCTGAAGATCGACGTGGCGGGTCCGCTGGAAGACAGCTTCGATCTCGGAGAGGTCGAGGTCTTCGCCACTCTCGCAGAGGCCCGCGCGTTCAAGGTGGACGAGCCGGCCGAGGAGAGAATCGCGTTCTTGAAGGAGCAACAGTGGGCGCTCGACTTCGGCACGGCTCTCGCCGAGCCTCGAAAGATGCGACCGAGCCTTCTCGTGTCAGGTGAGGTTCGTCCGCCAACCGGCGGCGAATCCGTCCTTGCCGCGCCCGTTTCTGGCCGGCTCGTCAGCGCCGCGACGGTGGCGATTGGCTCCGCGGTCGGCGCCGGCGACGTCCTCGCGCAAATCCTGCCGCAAAGCAGCGCGCCGGCGGATCGACCAGCCTTGGAGCTCGCCCTGAGGGACGCGCAGGCCCAGCTCGAGCTGGCCGGCGCGGAACGCGCCCGGGCCGAGCGGTTGACCAGGGCCGGCGCGGCGCCGGCACGGCGGCTCGGCGAGGCGGAGGTCGCGGAGCGGTCGGCACGGAGTGCCGTCGAGGCAGCCGAAAAGCGGCTGACTCAACTGGACCTGACGCGAACCGGACAGGGGCAGGCGGCCGACGACGCGCGGTTCCTGGTTCGGGCCCCCGCGGCCGGCGTACTCGTGGAATCGCGCGCCACCCCCGGCGCCGCGGTCGAGCAGGGCCAGTTGTTGTTCCGCGTCGTCGCCGTCGATGTCGTCCATGTCGTCGCGTACCTGCCCGAAGCCGACATGCCTCGGGCAGGCGTCATCGCCGATGCCGATTTGATGGCGCCAGCCCGGACAACTCCCGTGCGTCTCGGCGCCCCGACGTCGCGAGGGAGGGTGCTCGACGCCCGGTCGCGAACGCTGCCGGTGATCTTCTCCTTGTCCCGACCGCCGTCGTGGCTTGCCGTCGGCCAGCGCGTGTCGGTGCGGCTGTACACGTCATCCGGCATCGAGGCCGTCGCCGTCCCGGTCTCCGCGCTGGTGGATGACGCCGGCCGCCCGGTGGTCTTCATTCAGCGGGAGGGCGAGGCATTCGTGCGGCGTCCCGTCACCCTCGGCGCTCGGGACGGCGCCTACGTTGTGGCCGAGGGCGTTCAGAGGGGCGATCGCGTCGTCATTCGAGGCGCGCCGCTCGTGCGACTGGCGGCGCTGTCAACGGCCGTGCCCGCGCACGGCCACGTGCACTGATTCCAGAGGCCGCCATGTTTGACGCGCTGATTCAGTGGTCACTTCGGCAACGTGCGCTGGTGCTCCTCGTCGCAGGAGGCTTCCTCGCGTGGGGTGGCTATCTGACGACACGGATGCCCATCGATGTGCTCCCGGATCTCACCGCACCAACCGTCACGACGCTCACGGAAGCGCCCGGCATGGCGCCGACCGACATCGAGACGCTGGTGACGTTTCCGATCGAGGCCGCCCTGAACGGCGCTGCGGGCGTTCGCCGGGTTCGCTCGGCGACCGCTGTCGGCGTCAGCGTCATCTGGGCGGAGTTCGAGTGGGGCGAGGACATCTACCGCGCCCGCCAGACGGTCAGTGAGAAGATCGCGACCATCGCCGACTCGCTGCCGTCCGGCGTAGAGCGCCCGGTGCTCGCGCCGGTGTCGTCGATCATGGGCGAGATTCTGTTCATCGCCCTCGAATCCGACACGCACAGCGCGATTGACGTGCGGACTGTCGCGGATACCGTGATTCGTCGCCGGCTCCTGGCCGTGCCGGGCGTGTCACAGGTGATCGTCACCGGCGGCGGCGAGAAGCAGTACCAGGTGGTGGTCGATCCCGCGGCCGCGGCGCATCACGACGTCTCGCTCGCCGAGATTGAGCAGGCGCTGGCCGACAGCGGCCGGAACACCAGCGCCGGGTTCCGCGTCGCCGGCGGCCAGGAGTACCTGATTCAAGGACTCGGACGAATCAAAGGCGCCGAGGACCTGGCGCAGTCAGCCGTCGCGTTGCGAGGCGGCCGGCCCGTGCTGATTCGTGACGTCGCCACCGTATCCGTCGGCGAGGCCTTGAAGCGCGGCGAAGGGTCGCACAACGGGAAGCCGGCGGTGATTCTCGGCGTGCAGAAGCAGCCCGACCAGAACACCATCGAGCTGACGCATGCGCTGGATTCGGCCCTGGAGGACATCCAGGCGGGCCTGCCGATGGGAATGAAGATCGACAAGCGACTGTTCCGGCAGGCCGACTTCATCGACACGGCGATTCACAACCTGCTCGTGGCGCTCCGCGACGGCGCGTTCCTCGTGGTGCTCACGGTGCTGCTGTTCCTGGCGAACCTCCGGGCCGGCGCGATTTCCCTGATCGCCATTCCACTGTCGCTGGTGGCCACGATTCTCGGGCTGACGGCGGCCGGGTTCACGATCAACAGCATGACGCTGGGCGGCATGGCGATCGCCATCGGCGCCCTGGTCGATGACGCGATCATCGACGTCGAGAACGTGTTCCGACGCCTGCGCGAGGAGTCGGCACGACCGACCGAGGCTCGCCGTCCGACGCGACGGATCGTCTACGACGCGACGAGCGAGATTCAAGGGTCCATTGTCTTCGCGACGCTGATCATCGTCCTCGTGTTCCTGCCGATCTTCTTCCTGAGCGGCGTGGAAGGCCGGCTCCTTCAGCCGCTCGGATTTGCCTACATCATCGCGCTGATCGCGTCCTTGCTGGTCGCGCTGACGGTGACCCCGGTGCTGTCGTTCCTGCTGCTCCCGAAGGCCAAGGCGGTTCGTACGGGGCGCGAGCCGCGCGTCATTCGTGCGCTGAAGCGCCTGTACGCGCCCATTCTGGCGTTCTCGCTGCGACGGGCGAGCCTCGTGGTTGGCGCGGCCGGGATCCTGATCGTCGTCACCGTCGTGGCATTCCTCGGATTGGGGCGGTCGTTCCTCCCCGAATTCAACGAAGGCGCGTTGACGGTGAGCGCGGTGACGATCCCGGGCACCAGCCTCGCCGAGAGCAACCAGCTCGGCGCCGCCCTGGAGCGGCTGCTGCTCACCGTCCCGGAGGTTGCCAGCACGTCGCGGCGAACCGGACGCGCGGAGCTCGACGAGCACGTCCAGGGCGTCGAGTCCGCCGAGCTCGACGTCCGCCTCGAGATGCGGGATCGGCCGAAGCCGGACGTCCTCGCCGAGATCCGCGAGAAGGTGACGCTCGTCCCCGGCATGAACGTCACGGTCGGACAGCCGATCTCCCATCGCATCGATCACATGCTGTCGGGCACGCGGGCGAACATCGCGATGAAGGTGTTCGGCGACGAGCTGACGACGCTGCGAAGCCTGGCGAGGCAGGTCGAAGCGACGGCGCGAGGAGTCGAGGGCGTCGTGGACCTCTCGGTGGAACCGCAGACGGACATTCCGACGATTGCCGTGGCCTTCGACCGCGCCTCGCTCGCGAGCTACGGCCTGCCAGCCGGGCAGGCGACACAGGCGCTCGAAATGGGCTTCGCCGGGCGCGAAGTCGGACGACTGGTCGAATCCGGCATTGCCGTGCCCGTCGTCATGAGGTACGCACCAGTCGATCTGGCCGATCTGGACGTCCTCCGTCGCACCACGATCGACACGCCTACGGGCGTGCGCGCGCCAATCGGCGCCCTCGCCGGGGTCTCCGAGGACCGGGGGCCGAACTTCATCAGTCGTGAGAACGTGCAGCGCAAGATCGTGGTCCAGTGCAATGTCAGCGGCCGCGATCTCGGCAGCGTCGTGGCCGACCTGCAGCGCGAGATCGCCGAGGCCGTCCCGATGCCGCAGGGGTACCGCATCGAGTACGGCGGACAGTTCGAGAGCGCGGCGTCGGCGACGCGGCGCCTCTACTGGCTGGGCCTCGCCGTGCTCGTCGCGATTGCGATGATCCTGACCGCCGCGTTCCGGTCCGGAGTCGCCGCCGCCATCATCATGGCGAACCTGCCGCTGGCCTTCATCGGCGGCGTCGCCGGCGTCTGGATGACCGATCGCATTCTCTCCGTGGCGTCGCTCATCGGTTTCGTCGCGCTCTTCGGGATCGCCACGCGCAACGGCATCATGCTCGTGTCGCACATCCGCCATCTCCAGGAGCAGGAAGGGGTCGCCGACTTCCGCGAGGCCGTCACCCGCGGCGCGACGGAACGGCTGGCGCCGATTCTGATGACCGCATTGGCGACCGCGCTTGCGCTCGTGCCGATCGCGATGGGCGCCGGCGAGCCGGGCAGCGAGATTCAGGCGCCCATGGCCGTCGTGATTCTCACCGGCCTGTTCTCGGCCACCGCGCTCAATATGCTCGTCGTCCCGGCCGCGTACTGGAAGTTCGCCGGCCGGACCCCGTCGGTGTGAACGTCCACACGCAAGGAGCATCGTGGTGAGTGGTTCATCGCGGAGCGCGAGGCGGCGATGCGGCTGCTCACGGTCAGTGCCACCCCAGGGGAGCACGGTGGGCGCCGACAAAGCCTTCGATGTGCGGGAGCTTCGTCGCAGCCCTCCGCGTTCTCGAGGTGACCCCCACTCATCGAGCACGTCTTTGGGTCACGCGCCACCGACCCCCCCCTACGCCCGCGCCGTCGCCATCGTCGGGTCGTCGGCCGAGGGGCCGTAAATCGACGGCACCTTCCCGCCCATCGGCCGGAGATACGTGCTGAGCTGGCCGCGGTGATGCACGGCGTCAAAGAGAAACAGCCACAGAAACTCCGAGAGCGGCTGCTGCCACGTGGGCCGGCCCGGCACCACGAACGACGCCGTCTTCGTCCAGTCCGCCTCGCTCAGCCGCTCGAGCCGTTCGGTCGTCGTGCGGTGGTTCTTCTCGAAGGCGGCAACGATGTCGGCGACAGCCGTGCGGGGCGCCTGGCGCTGCCAGTTGATGGTGCCCGTCTCGATCAACGCGGCCATCGCCGCCTCTTCCTCAATCAGCACCGACGCCAGTTGGGCCGCGTTCTTGGCCTTGGGATCCGGCCGGTAGTCCAGCCGATCCTCCGGCAGGGCCCTGAGAACCCTCAGGAACGCCGGCAGCTCGGCCTTCCGCCGCGCGATGCAGAACTCACGATTGGTCATGCCGCACCCTCCAGGAATCCGCGAAATGCAGGGCCGGATCCTAACGTATAGTCTGTCGACTGAAGACGCGGCCCTTCGAGGAGGTCCCATGCAGGCACGAGTAAAACTGGCGGCAGTCGTGGCGGTTCCGGCGCTCGTCGCGGTGCTGGCGGCCCAGCAGGCGCCGCCGCCCACGCAGACGCCGCCGACTCAGCAGGGGCGCGGAGGCGGCCGCGGCCAGATGACCCCCGAGCAGCGCGAGGAGGCCGCCCGGCAGGCCTACGAAAAGGAAGCGGCCATGCCGCGTCCCATCGCCGCCCGCGACAGCGTGTGGATCGAGGAGCTGACCTACCTCGAGGTCCGCGACGCCATGAAGGCGGGCAAGACCACCGCGCTCGTCTTCGCCGGCAGCACGGAGCAGAACGGCCCGTACCTGCCCGGGGCCAAGCACCAGTTCGCGATCCGCCTCGTGGCAGAGGCCATCGCGCGCAAGCTCGGCAACGCGCTCATCGCACCCGTCATCCCGATGGAAGCCGGCAACCCGGACAACAAGTACCTCGAGTGGGGCAGCCTGTACTTCACCCAGGAGACGTTCCAGGCCGTCGTCCGCGACGTCGCGACGAGCCTGAAGAGCCAGGGCTTCAGGCACGTCATTCTGATGGGCGACAGCGGCGGCAACACGGCCGGCATGCGCGCCGTGGCAGAGGAGCTGTCGGCGAAGTGGGCGGGCGCCGCCGCGATTTACCACATCCCGCAGTACTACAACTGGACGAGCCCCGGCGGCGTGCGCCAGTTCGTCCTGGACAACGGGATCCCCGAGAAGATCAACGCCGACGGCATCCACGACGAGTACGGGCTCACGGCCGTCCTGATGGCCTACGACCCGAAGGCCGTGCGGCTCGACGAGCGGATGGCCGCGGGCAAGACGACGATCAACGGCGTGAGCATCCTGCCCAAGGAAAAGACCATTGAGATGGGCAGGAAGATCGTCGAGTTCCGGGCGAACGTGACCGTCGAGGCAATCAGGAAAGCGATCGCCGGCGGCTCGTAACCGCGGGACCCGGAGGCGCGTTGGCGGACGGCGACCTCTCGCTGCTCCTGCCCGAGTGGCAAGGATACGGCCTGGATACGGCCGTGGCGGCCGGTGCCCGCGCGCTCGCCTCGGCGCTCGGCGGCACGGCCTTCGTGGAAGTGGAGGCGCCGCTCGATGAGACGCTCGCCGTTGAAGACGGCGTGCTCGGACTCTCGTCGATCGCGGCCCGGGCCAGGCGCGCCTTCGAGGTGATCCGCGAGCGCGGGCCGGCGCGCATCCTTACCGTGGGCGGCACGTGCGGCGTCGAGCTGGCCCCTGTCGGCTACCTGAACGACCGCTACAAGGGCGACCTGGCCGTCGTCTGGCTCGACGCGCACGCGGATCTCAACACGCCGGCGACGTCGCCGAGCGGCCGCTTCCACGGCATGGTGCTGCGGACGCTCCTCGGAGCCGGACCGCCTGCGCTCGTCGGCCTGGTGCCCAGGCGGCTTCAGGCCGAGCAGGTCGTGCTGGCAGGCACGCGCGATCTCGACCGCGACGAGGCCGTGTTCGTCAGCGACTCGGCCGTGTCGGTCCTCGGCCCGGCCGACCTCCTCGTGCCGGACCGTGTGCGGGGGCGCATCCGCGCCGGCGGCTTCACGCGCGTCTACGTCCACCTCGACCTGGACGTCCTCGACCCGGTCGAGTTTCCGGACTCGCTCATCCACGCGCCGGGCGGCGTGTCGTTCGACCACGTGGCGGACACCGTGGCAGACCTCGCCGCGGCCTTCGACGTCGTCGGCTTCAGCGTCGTCGAATTCCGCCCGCGGGCGAGCGACGCCGCCACACGCGTGATGGGCCTTCTGCGCCGCACTGGCGTGCGGATCGGCGCGCTCGCAGGCTAGGAAAACGACCTCGGAGGTCGTTTTTCAGCTGGCCTGGTCTTCGTCGAACTGCAGGGTCGAGGTAAGAAAGTCGACGAGGGCGTGCACGCCCCGTTCGGCGTCGGGATCCACGACGAACCGCCACCCGCTGATCCAGCCGCGGCTGGACTCGTCGCGCCGGCAGTGCACCGCCACCGCAGACGCCACGACGGACAGGCCGTTCATCGCCTGAAACTCGAACCGTTTTTCGAGGCCGGGCGAGATCTCGCCGTCGGTTTCGATGGAGAAACCGCCCAGGCTGAGGTTGCGCAGCTCGAGCACCCGGAGCAGCGAATCGACCGGGTGCGCGTGGACCATGTTGCCGGGCAGGAGGCGAGGCTCCCGCCGGCGGCCTTCTTCCGGGCCAACGCGGACCTGGCGCATCTTGGACGTCATTCGGCGGACCCCTTACATGGAAGAACGTGCGCGACGCCAAAAGCGAACGCGGGGCCACCGCGGCACAGCGGGGCGGACTGACTTTAGGGGACTCTTTGTGACTCTTTGGACCGCCGGAGCGAGGGCGGCGTCAACTGAGTGGGTTCGGGCGTGAGAACCGCGCGAGGCTCGGGGCGTTCAGCCGGGGCCCCCGCGATTTCGTCGGGCGTGCGCGCGACGAAGGTTCACGACATTGCACGACCTCGCCGTCCACCAGCCAGGCACCACGGTCCGACGAGCCGCCTGTCCTTCACCGCCAGGGCGCGCGAGACGGCCAGCGACCCGAGGCGGATCTCGCGGTTCGGGTACGGCTCGAGCCGGGGGCTGGACCGCCCCCAGCGCGACTCAGGATTCCGCCGACACGGCGCTGGATCGCCGGCTCATGCCGCGAGAATACCTCAGGCGCATAATGCGTGGCGGCGGGACCTGCCATGACTGACCAGACGTTTCCCGGCGCCACCAAGACCAGCCGCTCGCTCCTGTCACCGCTCGAGCGGCGGCTGGCCGCGGCCGTTGTGCCGCGCATCCCTCGCGCGATCGAGACCTATCACCTGACGCTCCTCACGCTCGTGTGGTGCGGCGGCATCGTGCTCTTCGGCCACCTGGCGGCGGAGGACCTCCGCTGGCTGTGGGCCTCGTCCGGCATGATCGTGCTCCATTACTTCACGGACTTCTTCGACGGCAAGGTCGGCAAGCATCGGGGCACGGGCCTCGTCACGTGGGGCTTCTATCTCGATCACGTGTTCGACTACGTCTTTCTCTGCGCCGTCGCCATCGGCTACGCGCTCATCCTCCCGGAGCGCGCGCACCTCAACCTCCTGCTCGTGCTGGCCGTGTACGGCGGCTTCATGGTCAACTCCTTCCTGGCGTTCGCGGCGACGGACCGATTCGAGATCAGCCACGTGAAGCTCGGGCCGACCGAGTTCCGGATCGCGCTCATCGTCATCAATGCCCTGGTCGTGCGGTACGGCACGCGCGGCCTGGAACAGGCGCTGCCCTATGTTGCCGCCGGCGCGCTCGTGGCGCTTGGCATGCTGGTCGGTGTGACGCAGCGGCGATTGTGGCGCCAGGACCTGGCACACAAGGCCGCGCGCGTGAAGAGCGGCTGACGTCGTCTCTAGCGCGAGGGCGCGGCGGCGGCTGGCGGTTCCGCCACGGCGAGCCGGACGCGCGGCGCGGCGGCGTCCGAAGGCGGGCGGCGAATCCGGCCGGCCGTGATGCCAAGCGTCTCCGTCAGGTAGGTCTGGATCCGATCGGCGCGGCGCCGCTCGAGTGACGCCGGCCCGGCGGCGACGTCGCAGACGAGGCGATCGAAGCGCCGCAGCAGAGCCGCCAGCGTCTCGAGCGCGCGCGTGTCGGCCGCCGCGAGCGCGTCGGAACCTCTGGCGAAGTCGATCGACCAGGTGTCCGGAATCCGCTCGACGGACACGACGGCGGTCGTGGTTCCGGCGCGATCCTGAATCGATTTCTGAACCGCCAGCCGGCCGAACTCGCCCAGATCGTCCGCTCCCAGGAAGGCGATGTGCACCTCCACGCCCGCCTCGCCGGGCGCGATCGTCAGGCTGTACCCGACGAGTGGCGCGGCGGCGATCGGCCAGGCCGCCGTGACCGCCGGGCCGACGCGCTCGAGCAGGCGCTTCCGCAGGTCGCCTACCGTCGCAATCGAAGGCGCGGCCGCGCCGACGGCCCGCAGCTCGTCGCGCGTCGGCACCTCGACCAGGTCGAACTGGACGGCTCGTTCCGTGGCCGCTTCGAGCGTCTGCTGCAGGCCGAGCCGCTGCTCCGCGGACCACGTCTTCGGCAACACGGCCGCCACGCGGATGCGCACGACGTCGCCGATGAACTGGATGTCTTCGCGGAAGGTGGCATCCCGGGGGATCGACTTGTTGAGTTCGAGTCGCACCACGCGCCGGATCTGCGCCTCGTGTTTCAGCCGGACCAGCGTCTGCTGCAGCGGCAGCATGACGAGTCCCAGGAACAGCACGAGCACCGCCAGGCGCCGCGGCAGGCTCCCGATATGTCCGAGGAGCTGCCGGACGGGCGTGCGCTCGATCATCTGATACAGCCGGTCGCCCTGCTTATGCTCGCGGGCCCACTCGTTGATCGTCGTGCGCACGGCGGACGAGTCCATCCGGATGGCAAAGAAGACGACGAACGAGCTCAGGATGATGGCGACGAGGTTGGTCAGGAAGAGCAGGCCGCCGCCGCGCGTGATCGGCCCGTCCCAGCCGACGCCGATGCCGAAGCCGATGACGGCCAGGGGCGGCACGAGCGCCACGGCCACGGCGACGCCGGGCAACGCCGCCACGCCGCCTCCGAGGCCGCGCCGGCAGATCACGACGGCGCCGGCCAGCCCCGAGAGGACCGCCACGGCCAGGTCCAGGATCGTGGGTTGCACCCGCGCGAGAATCTCCGGCGTCGGCGTGTGAAACGGCAGCACCCAGGTGAGGCCGGCGGCCAAAGCGACCGACACGACGATACTCAGCACGATGTTGGCGCTGGCCTTCAGGCCGAGGTAGAAGTCGCCCAGCTCGAGGGCGAGGCCCGCCGCCGTGATCGGTCCCATCAGGGGCGAAATGAGCATGCCGCCAATCACGACGGCCGGACTGTTGATGATGAGGCCGAGCGTCGCGATGCCCACGGCGAACACCAGCTCGAGCCAGTAGTTCAGCTCCGCCAGCTCGGCGCTTCGCGACACCTCGGCATAAATCTCGGGCTTGCGCGCTTCGCCGACGCGCAGGAGGGCGGCCAGCGACGCGCGGAAGGCGTTCAACGCGCGAATGAACAGCCGTTTCGACATCTGAAATCCCGGCGGGGGTGCGACGTATGATACGCGAGCCGCCGCCACCGATGTCCGCGCCTTCCGCCGTCGCCGATCGACCTGCCGGACCACCGCGTGCCACGCGCCTGCAACGCTGGCGCGACGCCGGCTTCGGGTTGCTGGTCCTGGCCAGCGTCGCCGCCACGTACTGGGGCACGATCGGCTCCACCGTGGCCACGGCCTCGGTCGTCGGGGTGGCCACCGCCTGGGCGATGCAGGCACGGCTGGCGCTCGGCCGCTGGCGGGCCGCGGGTCTCGTCGCCACCTCCGCGGTGCTGCTGTACCTGCTGGGCGCCGGGCCGCGGCTGTCGGGCGTCGCGCTCGTCACGGGCTTGGTCGGCGCGGAGGTCACGGCCCGCTGCACGCGCCGCTCGGCCGTGCTCCGCGCGGGAGGCTGGACGGGGGCGGCGGCCGCCGCAGCGAGCCTCGCCAGTCCGCTCGTCAGGGCGCCGGCTTCGGCGGCCGCGGCCCTTGGCGACGCGCTGGGCGCCGGCATCGGCGCCGCGCTTGGCGCGCCCGTGGTCCTGATCCTCGGACCGGTGGCCGAGTGGGTCTTCGGCCACACCACACGACTGACGATGAGCGAGTGGCTGAACTACGACCATCCACTGCTTCGCGATCTGGCCTCGAAGGCACCCGGCACGTTTCAACATTCCGTCAACGTCGGCGTGCTGGCTGACGCCGCCGCCGGCGCGATCGGCGGCGACGCCCTCGTCGCGCACGTCGGCGGCCTGTATCACGACGTCGGCAAGATCGAGGCGCCGGAGTACTTCTCGGAGAACCAGAGCGGCGCCAACCCGCACGACCGGCTCGATCCCTGGGAGAGCGCCCGCATCCTGCGCGCGCACGTCTCGGACGGCGTCCGGCTGGTCCGCAAGCACCGGATGGGCGACCGCATCGCGGCCATCGTCCAGGAGCACCACGGGACGGGCGTGATGTCGTTCTTTCTGACCAAGGCGCAGGCCCTCGGCTTGAAGGGCCCTGTGCAGGAGGCCTACCGGTACGACGGGCCGAAGCCCCGGTCCCGCGAAGCCGCGATCGTGATGATGGCCGACCAGATCGAGGCCACGGCTCGATCGGCGGCCCCGGCCGACCCGGAGGCCTGCCGGACCCTGGTGGCCGAAGCGGTCGAGCACCTCCGCGGCGAAGGGCAGCTGGACCTGGCGCGGCTGACGGATCGGGACCTCACGAGGATCCAGCCCGCCCTGACGCGCGCCCTTCAGGCCATGCACCACCGCCGGCTGGCCTATCCTCAGGCCGAGGCGCCCCCGGCGCGGCGCGAAAGAGCGGGTCTGCTCGGCCGGATATTCAGGCGCGGATCGGACGGTTAGGCGACAGGAGACGGAGAGCAGGCATGGCGCGACTGCGCGTGGCTTCACTGCAGTACTTCATCCGGCCGATCCAGACGTTCGGCCAGTTCCGCGATCAGGTGATCGGGCTGGTCGAGACGGCCGCCGACTACGAGGCGCGCCTCGTCGTCTTTCCGGAGTACTTCACGCTGCAACTCCTCACGCTTGGCGACGTCCGCCGCAAGCTGCCGGATCAGATCCGGAACCTCGCCACGCAGGAGGACGTCTTCGTCGATCTCCTGACGCGCCTGGCCAGCCGCCACGACATCTACATCGTCGCCGGGTCCATTCCGCGCCTGAACGCCGACGGCTCGGTGAACAACGTCTGCCACGTGGTCGGTCCCGGCGGCCGGCGCGGATCGCAGACCAAGCTGCACATGACGCGGTTCGAGCTCGAGTGGGAGATGTCGCCCGGCCGCGGCCTGAACGTCTTCGAGACGTCGTTCGGCAGGCTGGCCGTGGCGATCTGCTACGACGTCGAGTTCCCGGAACTCGTGCGGGCGGCCGCGCGATGCGGCGCGCACATCCTCGCGGTGCCGAGCTGCACGGATGACCGGCAGGGCTTCCTGCGCGTGCGGTACTGCGCGCAGGCCCGTGCCATCGAGAACCAGATGTACGTGATTCAGGCCTCCACCGTCGGCTCGCTGCCCATGGTGCCGGCCGTGTCGCTCAACTACGGGCAGGCGGGGATCTACACGCCGAGTGACTTCTCGTTCGCGCGTGACGGCATCCTCGCCGAGGGCATTCCAAATCAGGAAACCATGATCGTCGCGGACCTGAACCTGGAGACGATTGTCGAACACGACGCCGGGACGGTCGTGCCGCTCCTCGACAGCGACGCGACGGACGAGCGCGTGGCCGAGCCGACGGTCGTAACGCTGTGACGCCGGCGTCGGCCTCGGTCGTCATCCGCCTGACCCGGGACACGGACTTCGCGAACATCGCCGCGCTGTGCCGGCGCGTCTACCCGACCGCCCCTCCGTGGTCGCCGCATCAGCTCGCCTCGCACCTCCAGGTATTCCCCGAAGGCCAGTTCGTGGCGGTCGAAGACTCGACGATCGTGGGGATGGCGTCGAGCCTGATTGTGCTCTGGGACGACTACTCGATGGATACGGCCTGGTCGGAGTTCACGGCCCGAGGCCTGTTCACGAACCACGACCCGGCTGCCGGGCGCACCTTGTACGGCGCAGAAATCATGGTGGATCCGGCCAGGCAGGGCGCCGGCATCGGGAGCCGGCTGTACGAGGCGCGACGCGAGCTCTGCGTGCGGCTCGGCCTTCGACGCATTCGCGCCGGCGCGCGGCTGCGCGGGTACCACGAGGTCGCCGGTCGGATGAGCCCGGCCGAATACGTCGCCGCCGTCGAACGCGGAACGCTGACCGATCCGACGCTGTCCTTCCAGCTCCGCCGAGGATTCCGCGTGCTGGCGGTCGTGTCGGGTTATCTCCAGCACGATCCGGAGAGTCTGGGCTACACGGCCGTCATCGAGTGGTTGAACCCGGCGGGTGGCCGTCAAGCCGCACCACCAGGACCGAGCACGGCGCGCGGTTGATGACGTCTTCGGCGACGCTGCCGAGGGCCAGGCGCGAGAATCCCGACCGCCCGTGCGTGCCCACGACAATGAGCGACGTCGGCGCGGTCTTCGCGGCCTCGAGGATGCCGGCGCCCGCCGACTGCATGAGGACGACCGCCTCGCCGGCGACGCGACTTTCCGCGAGGGCTTTGTTCAGCCGATCGCGCGCGGTCGACTCGAGTCGCTCGGTGACCGAGAGCGGCAGCGGCGCCATGGGAATCATGCCGGCCAGACCGGCCGTGGCCAGATCGGCGGCCTGGTCCAGCCCCAGACAGTGGACGAGCCGCAGCGGGGCCTTCCGGCGCCTGGCCTCGTCGGCGGCCATCTGCACGGCGGGCAGCGCGGGATCCGAGAAATCGGTCGCCCCGACGACCGCCCCGCCGGCGGGCGACGGACGGGCGATGAGCACCGGGCAGGAGGCCGACCGGGCGACTCGCGTCGCACTCCGCCCGGCGCCGACCACGATCAGCTCCGCGCGCACGCGCTCGGCCGTGGCCAGAATGCCGGCGTGCGTCGTGCCGGATTCGATTTCGACGTCGACCGCATTGGCCGACGAGCCGAACAGCGCCGCGATCCGCGTCCGCAGGGCATCGGCCGCCTTGCGCTCGAGTTCGTCCTGCGTGGCGGCGTCGATACCGGCGTCCTGCGGAAACAGCACGCGCACCTGAAACAGCTCCGGCAGCACGTGACAGACGACGAACCGCGCGCCGGCCGCGGCGGCCAGCGCGTGCCCCTGGCGGAGCGCTTCGTCGCCTGACTCCGAGAACCCCGTCGCGGCGAGCACCGGTCCCCGAATTCCCATTGCGCGCGCCTCCCTCAACCGCGTCCATCATATCCGGCCGCGCGGCCCGGCTCGGGGCACTGGGCTGTGCGCGCCTTCACCGCGCCACGGGCGCCTGACGCCAGGCGTAGACGACCACGGCCGCCGTGCGGACATCGGTCCGCCCGAAACCCGCCACCGGCCGCAGCCGGTACTCGACGGCGTGCGCAAGCTTCAGCGACAGCACGCGCGAGAGCGCCACGGCGAGCGCGGTCGTGCTCGAGGCTCGCCAGTTGCCGCCGGCGCCAAGGTCGGCGACCAGATCCAAATCAGCGGTGAGTTCGGTGCCCGGCCGGAACGTCCAGACGGCCTTGACGGCGCCGGTCGCCGCGGCGAATCGGGGCGAGGTGTCGTCCAGACGCTCCTCGGCGGTGAGGCCGACGCCGCCTTCGAGTGTCAGCGCGACACGCCAGGGGCTGGCGGCGTACGCCAGCAGGCCAACGGCCATGACGATGGAGGCGCGGAGCGGTCTGGTCATTCCAACCCGTACTGTCACGCTTCGTCCGTTCACGTGTGGCGCGGGCACCGGCGGGCGCGGATGGCATAGGATGCGAAGGACGGCCAGGAGGCGCCCCGACGTCATGGAGCAGTCTGCGTTCGCCGGAGTCCTGACCCTGTTTCTGATCGCCGCCCCGGCGTCCGCGCAGACGCCGCCTTCGGCCGCACCGGAGACGGCCGCCGACGGCGTGAGCGTCGCCGGCGTCCTCGCCGACTCCTTCAAGCTCCTGATGATCGAGCACGGCATCCGGGTCGCCTTTCAGGAAAAGACGCGACGCGAGCTGGGCGGCCCGTTCGTCCGCGACTACCTGCGATCGGTTCGAATGCCGAAGCGGTGGGAGGACACCGACTCGTGGCTCGTGAACTACCTGGGACATCCGATTCATGGTGCGGCCGCTGGCTTCGTCTGGATCGAGCACGACCCGCGGAGCCGCCGGGAGGAGTTCGGCCTGAATGGGCGCTACTGGAAGACGCGGTGGCGTCCCGTCGTCGCGAGCGCCATCTTCAGCCTCCAGTTCGAGATCGGGCCGCTCAGCGAGGCGTCGATCGGCAACGTCGGCCTGAGGCCCGAAACGACCGGGTGGGTCGACTACGTGGTCACGCCCATCGGCGCCATGGCGATTCTGGTCGGCGAGGACGCGCTCGATCGCTTCTTCGTGAGATGGGTCGAGGAGCGCACGACGAACCGCACGGCCCGCGCCACGCTCCGGATGCTGTTCGGCCCGGCGCGCACGCTGTCCAACCTCGCCATGGGCCACCTGCCCTGGCGACGCGAGACGCGCACGCTCAGCTGGACGCCGCGCTAACTAGGCGTGTTCCCGTTGCGCGTCGTGCGCTGACGCCAGCGGAGAATGTTCCTAACCGCGGACGTCGTCCAGCGCCTCGAGGCACCGGCGCGTGTGCTCGACGACGCCCGCGGCGATGCGGACGCAGCCTGCACACCCGGGCGCATCCGATTTGTCGCGAATGAGAATGCCTCGCGAGGCGAGCGCACCCGTTATCGCCGTGGCGTCCGGCCCGAGCCGGACCAGCACGAAGTTCGCCTGGCTCGGCCAGCACACCACGCCGCGGCGGCGGCACCAGTCGTAGACCAAATCGCGGGACGCGGCTGCCTGCGCCACGAACCGGGCCGCGTGCTCGGGCGCCTCGAGCGCGGCAACGACCGCCCGCGCGGCGGCGGCGTTGACGGCGAACGGCGGCTGGCGACGCCGGATCGGGCCGAGCGTGTCGGGATGAGCCACGAGCACGCCGGCCCGCAGTCCCGCCAGGCCGTGCGCCTTCGCCAGCGTCCGTCCGACCACGACGTTCCGGCGCCGGTCCAGCATCGGGCCGACGAGCGTCCGACCGCTGAACTCCGCGTAGGCTTCGTCGACGAGCACGAGCGCATGGGACGCCCGGGCGGCGAGGCGATCCACGGCGTCCGGGCCGACGCCGCGTCCCGTCGGGTTATTGGGATCGTCGATGATGACCAGCCGCGTGTTGGGCGTGATCGCCCCCAGCACCCGCTCCAGCGGGAACGCGAAGTCCGGATTGGGGCCGACGCGAACAACGCGCCCGTCGGCGGCCTCGGCCGCCGCGGCGAACATCTCGAACGCCGGCTCGACGACGATCGCGTCGAAGGGCGATCCGGCCGGCGCGGTCGCCGGTCCGAACGTGCGCGCCCGGTTGGCCACCGCATGCAGGCCGTCGTCGAGGCCGTTGGTCAGCAGCAGCCACGCGGCGTCCACGCCGAGCCAGCGCGCGCACGCGGCCGTCGCGCCCGCGTAGTCTGGGTACTGCGCGACCTCGACGCCGGTCATCGACCGAAGCGCGTTCAGGACCGCCGGCGCGCAGCCGGCGGTGTTTTCGTTCATGTGCAGACGGAGTGCGGCGTCCGGTGCCGTCATGCGCGCCATCGTATGCCAGGAATCTCGCGCCGGCGGGCGGCATCCACGAGCGTCCGCACGCCCCCAAAGCCCGTGCGGACGCCGGCCGCGTTGAAGCTGCCGGGCTCGATCCAGATGAAGTCGTCGCCCAGGTTGTCGAGCTGGCGCTCGACCTGGACGGCGCCGCCGGCGCCGAGGGCGACCGTGCCGATCACGGCCGCAATGCCGATCCCGATGCCGAGCGTCGTCAAGAGCGTCCGCATGCGATGGCGCTGGAGCGCTCCGACCGCGGTCAGGACTGTGCGAGCGAACATTCGGGGACACCTCCGGTCTGGAACAGGCAGGCTTGCTGGTGTGTGACGACGCCAGCGCGGGATTGGTTCTCAAAACGTGCGCCGGGCGACCCACTCCCGGAAGAGCGAATCGACGACGGCGTAATGGCCGTCGTCTTCCCGGGTGATGAGATCCTCGCGGACCAGCGCGCCAAGCGCCGCCTGCACGCTCGAGGCGCCGCCCAGCCGGTGGCGAATGCGGGTCTCGGCCGAGAGCAGCGCCTCGCCGTGTTCGACGACGACGGCGCGAAGCACGGCACGCTGGGCCAGGGTCAGGCGCTGCCACCGGGCGTCGAAGATGGTGTCCTGCTCGCCCAGCAGACGCCGCAGCGTCGCATGCAGGTCCTCCACGTCAATCCGCCGGCGCCGGGCGGCCGACGTGTCATCCCAGGCCTCATGCGCCAGTCGCTGGACGTCGTAGGGCAGGTTGCCGGCCAGCTCGATCACGGCCGTGCCGAAGCCGGCTTCCGGCTGGATGCCGGAACGGCGGAAGCGCTCGTCGACGAAGGTGGCGAAGACATCCGGCGGGATCCGCTGCAGGCGCATCACGGGACCGGCTTTGTAGAAGGGCCGACGCGGGCCGATCATCTGCTCCATCAGGCTGGGCTCGGAGCCGGCAAAGACGTAGCCCACCTGCCGCTGCTGCTGCACGGCGGCGCGCAGGGCGTGCTCCACCTGACCGCCGTCGAACGCGGTCACGGCCTGGAACTCGTCGAGCGCGATCACCAGCCGCCGGTTCAGGCGCGACGCGAGGCGGGCCGGCAGCGCGAACACCTCTTCGGCCAGCCTGGCGGCATCGCGGGCCGTCCGCACGGCCGGAAAGCCCAGCGTCAGGCCGCCACCGGCGGTGCCGGCCTCGACGCGCACCTCCGGCGTGACGCCGGTGAACAGATCGCGCAGCCACGACCGCGCCCGTCCCGCGCTCGAGTCGAGGCCGACCAGCGCGCGCGCGTAGCCCTCGAGAAACGCGACGTACGAACTGAAACTCGCCACGGTGAATTCCAGTGTGACGAGGCGCTGCCGGCCGAGCGCCACGAACGCCTGGCGGATGAGCGAGGATTTGCCGTACCGCCGAGGCGAAATCAGGAAGACCTTCTGGCCGGCGCCGAGGTCCGACACGAGGCGGGCGAGCTCGGCCTCGCGGTCGACGAACGCGTCGGGGGGCACTATCTCCCCATACACAAAGGGGTTATCGGGAGCCATACGAGGATCCTCCGATTACGGCGATCGACATAACCATGACATAGATTTGCGTAATGGAACAATCCGGCCCCGGGGGTCGCCGCGCGCGCGTGCGGGAGGTAGGATGGGAGGAACCCATGAACGTCCTGCTCCTGTCGATGCCCGATTCGTTCGAGCACACGCCGTCCTTGACGATGCGGATGCCCAACGGAGCGCTGGCGTCGCTCGCGGGCAACGTGGACCCGCACCACCGAGTGGCGATTGCCGACCTCGTGCTCGCCCAGGGGGACGTGCCCGGGACGGTGCGCCGGCTGGTCACGAGCCTGACGCCGGACGTGGTGGGCCTGTCGGTCATGACGTTCCAGCGGCGGACCGCGATGCGGGTGATCGCGCTCGTGCGGGCGCTCTGCCCCGACGCGTGGATCGTCGTCGGCGGATACGATCCGAGCCTGGCGCCCGAGGCGTACGAGGCCGACGGGACCGGCGTGGACGTCATCGTGCGCGGCGAAGGCGACCTGACCTTCCGCGCGCTCCTCCAGGCGTTCGAGGCCGGCCGCGAGCCTGCCGGCCTCGCCGGTCTGACCTACCGCCGCGGCGCGAGCCTCGTGCGCAACCCACCCCGGCCGGTGAGCGGGCTGGGAGATGAGGTGCGGCCGCCGAACCGGCAGGCGCGCGTGCTGTCCGGGTACACGTTTCTCGGACGTCCGATCGATATCGTCGAGACGTCGCGCGGGTGTACGTACGATTGCAGCTTCTGCTCGATCGTTGAGATGCGGGGCCGCAACTTCCACGCCTGGCCGATCGAGCGGGTCGTCGCGGACATCGCGGAGGCCAGGCGGCTCGGCGCACGGACGATCTTCATCGTCGACGACAACATCACGCTCAATCTGCCGCGCTTCCGCGCGCTCTGCGACGAGATCGTGGCAGCCGGCCTCCACGACGTGGACTACATCGTTCAGGGGATGACGAGCGCGATGGCCGCCGGCGGCGACGAGCTGGCCGGGCGCATGCGCCGGGCGGGCTTCCGCTACGTGTTTCTGGGCATCGAGAACGTGCTCGACGCCGACCTGGCCTTTTTGCGCGCCTCGGCCAAGAACAAAGTGCGCGGCCGCACCACAGGCAACGCGACAGTCGCCGCCATCGACGTCCTCCACCGGCACGGCCTCTTCGTCGTCGGCGGCCTGATTGTCGGCAATCCCGGCGATACGCGCGCGTCGATCGAGGCCAACCTGGCGTTCGCCCGTCGGTACGTGGACTGGCCGTACATCCAGCATCCCACGCCGTATCCCGGGACGCCGATGACAAGGGACTTCCGGGAGCGCGGGTTGATCGTCACCGAGGCCGTTGAGGAGTACGACGGCACGACGGCGGTCGTCAGAACGGGCGCCCTGGAGGCGGAGGAGGTCGAGTTCCTGCGCTGGCGCGCCGAGCGATGGATGAAGGTGCGGCATCTGCCGGCGGCGCTCGCGCACGATCCGGCCTTCGTGCTGAGGCACGCCTGGAAGATGCTCGGCCACACGTTCCGAGGGTCGACCTGGCGGTCCTGGCTCGGGCTCGAGCCCGCCCGCGACACATTCCGCCGGTATCGGGCCATCCGGCGCGACGAGCGCCGCTATTTCCCGGACGCTGCCGAGCCGGTGGCCGCGCCCAGCCGGGCGCGCGCCGCATGACCCACACGCGCGTGACCGAGCGGATCGTCACGGACTACGAAGCCTACCTGCACGGCGAGGGTCGCTGGCTCCGCGCCTGGGAGAAGATGGGCGCGCGCCCAGCCGAGGTTGGCGGCGAAACGGGCTACACGTTCGTTGTCTGGGCGCCGAACGCGGCCGCCGTGTCGGTCGTCGGCGAATTCAACCGCTGGGACGGTCGACGGCACCCGATGCGGACCGTCGGCACGAGCGGGCTCTGGGAGACCTTCGTGCCCGGCCTCGGCGCGGACGTCCTCTACAAGTTCGAGGTGCACCCGCGGGCGGGCGGCATGCACCTTAAGGCCGATCCCTTCGCGCTTGCGACCGAGCATCCACCGGACACCGGGTCGGTGACCGGCGACCTCGGGCGGTACGTCTGGCAGGACGACGCGTGGATGGCGGCACGGGCCAGGCAGGGCGCCGGGCTCGACCGGCCGATGTCGATCTACGAGGTGCATCCGGGATCGTGGCGGCGCCGGCCTGAAGAGCAGAACCGGCGGCTCTGGTGGCGCGAGCTGGCCGACGAGCTGGTGTCCTACGCCGTGTCGATGGGCTTCACCCACATCGAGCTCCTGCCGGTCATGGAGCATCCGTTCGACGGGTCGTGGGGCTATCAGGTCACGGGGTTCTTCTCGCCGACGAGCCGCCACGGATCGCCCGATGAATTCCGGTACTTCGTCGACGTCTGCCACCGGCACGGCCTTGGCGTCATCCTCGACTGGGTCCCGGGCCATTTTCCGAAGGACGCGCACGGGCTGGCGATGTTCGACGGCTCGGCGCTCTACGAGCACGCCGATCCGCGGCAGGGCGAGCATCGGGACTGGGGCACGCTCATCTTCAACTACGGCCGGCACGAGGTGCGCAACTTCCTCATCACGAACGCCCTCTTCTGGCTCGAGTCGTTTCATATCGACGGCCTGCGCGTGGACGCGGTCGCGTCGATGCTCTATCTGGACTACTCGCGCCGGCCCGGCGAGTGGGTGCCGAACCGCTTCGGCGGCCGGGAAAACCTCGACGCGATCGAGTTCCTGCACCAGTTGAATGCGCTCACGCACGACCAGGCGCCCGGTTCGGTCACGATCGCGGAGGAATCGACGGCGTTTCCCGCGGTCAGCCGCCCCATCTGGCTCGGAGGCCTCGGGTTCACGTTCAAGTGGAACATGGGCTGGATGCACGACATCCTGACCTACGTGGGCAAGGACCCGGTTCATCGCCGATGGGAGCATCACCACCTGACGTTTTCGATGCTGTACGCCTGGAACGAGAACTTCGTCCTGCCGTTCTCGCACGACGAAGTGGTGCACGGGAAGCGGTCGATGCTCGACAAGATCCCGGGCGACGCCTGGCAGAAAGCGGCGACGCTCCGCACGCTCTACGCGTTCATGTACGCGCACCCGGGCAAGAAGCTCCTGTTCATGGGCGGCGAATTCGGCCAGTGGCGGGAGTGGAATCACGATGTCTCGCTCGACTGGCACCTGCTCGGCGACAGCGTGCACGCTGGCCTGCAGCGGTTTGTCGCCGATCTCAACCGGCTGTACCGGGACCAGCCCGCGCTGTACCAGGTCGATTGTCAGCCGGCCGGTTTCGAATGGATCGACTGCACGGATTCGGCGTCGAGCGTGGTCGCGCTCATCCGGCGCGCGGCCGACCCGCGCGACTGGCTGGCCGTCGTCGTGAACTGGACGCCCCTTGTCAGGCGCAACTACCGGGTGGGCGTGCCCGAGCCCGGCTACTACGCGGAGCTCCTGAACTCGGACGCGTCGGCGTACGGGGGCGGCAACGTCGGCAATCAGGGCGGGCTCGAGGCCGAGCCGATCCCCGCGCACGGTCACGGGCAGTCGCTGGACCTCACCGTGCCCCCGCTCGGGGCGCTGATGCTGAAGCGGCGATAATCGCGCGCCACTCCGGCTCCGTCACCGGCATCACCGACAGGCGCGGCATGTAGGTGAGGGGGAAGTTCTTGAAGCGCCGGTCGGCCTTGATCTCCGCCAGCGTCACGGCGCGCTTCAGCGTCTTCACGGGCACGAGATCCACGACGTGCGCCCGTCCCGTGCGGTCCGCGGGATCGGGGTAGGCGTGGCCGGCGGCCTTCGCAATGCCGACGATCGCCTTCTCGGTGCCCGTGTGGTAGTAGAAGACGAGGTCGCCCTTGCGGATGCCGCGCAGGTGTTTCTGCGCGAGCGGATGGCGCACGCCGGACCAGGTCGTGCCACCGTCCTTGACGAACGCGTCGTACGCGTAGTGCGAGGGTTCTTCCTTCACCAGGTAGGGCATAGGGGTCGCTATACTACCGCGGCCGATGGCCCTTGCGCCCGTTGACTACGCCGTCATCGCGCTGTACCTCGTGGCCATCACGCTGTTCGGGTCCTGGTTCGCGAGATTCCAGAAGACCACGCGCGACTACTTTCTGGCCGCCCGATCCGCGCCCTGGTGGGCCATCTGCTTCACCATCGTCGCCACGGAGACGAGCACGCTCTCGTTCATCGGCGTGCCGGCGCAGGCCTACGCCGGCAACATGGCGTTCCTGCAGCTCGCGCTCGGCTACATCATCGGCCGGCTGATCGTCGGCGTGCTGTTCATTCCGGCGTACTTCAGGGGCGAGCTCGTGACCTCGTACGAGCTCCTGCAGCGGCGCTTCGGGACGCCCGTCAAGACGGCGGCGTCGGCCGTCTTCCTGGTGACGCGCTCGCTCGCCGACGGCATCCGTCTGTTCGCCACGGCGCTCGTCATCGCGGTGGTGACGGGCGTGCCCGTGACGTGGACCGTGCTCATCCTGGGCGCCGCGATGATCGTGTACACCGTGCGCGGCGGCGTGTCGGCGGTCATCTGGACGGACGTCGTGCAGATGTTCGTCTACCTCGCGGGCGCCGGCCTGGTGTTCGAGGCGCTGCGCACGACGATTCCCGGCGGCTGGTCCGCGGTCGTCGCGGCGGGCGCCGAGGCGGGAAAGTTCGCCGTCCTCAATCTCTCCACCGATCCCGCCGCCACCTACACGCTGTGGGCGGGGGTCGTCGGGGGCGTCGCCCTGACGCTGGCCACGCACGGCACCGATCAGTTCCTGGTGCAGCGCCTGCTCGCGGCCCGGTCGGCCCGCGACGCCCGCCTGGGTCTGGTGCTCAGCGGCTTCATCGTGTTCGCCCAGTTCGCGCTGTTCCTGGTCATTGGCGTGATGCTGTACGCCTACTACCAGAGCGTGCCGGCGCCCGCCCTCGGCCGGACCGACGAGATCCTCCCGGCCTACGTGGTCCACTCGCTCACGGGCGGGGCCGCGGGGTTCATCGTCGCGGCCATCGTCGCGGCCGCGCTCTCGCCGTCGCTGAACGCGATGGCGGCCGCGACCGTCAACGATTTCTACCGGCCGTACTGCCGGCCGGACGCGGACGACCGGACGCTCCTCTGCGTCGCCCGCCGCGCGACGATCGGCTGGGGCGTCGTGCAGGTGGGCGTGGGGGTCGCCGCGCAGTGGATGGAGCGATCCGTGCTGGACAACGGCCTGGCCGTGCTGTCGCTCGCCAGCGGGCCCGTGCTTGGCGCGTTCCTCGTCGGCGTGCTGACGACCGGCGTGCGCGCGGGCGCCATGCTGGCCGGCATGGCGGCCGGCGTCGGCGTGCTCGTCGTCGCCTGGTGGACGGGCGGCGTGGCCTGGACGTGGTACGCCTTCATCGGTGCCGCCGTGACGAGCGGCGTGGCCGTCGCCTGGCCGCGACGCGCGTAGCAGGCGTCACCCGAGCAGGAGATCCACGCGCCGGCGGTACTCCTTGTAGGTGGCAAAGCCGCCGATCGCCAGGGCGGCCGAAATGGCGACGGCCACGACCAACACGGCCAGGCGCGCGGTCACGCTGATTTCCGGCAGCTTCTGGCTCGCGTAGATCGGGAACACGATGCCGAAGAGGAGCGTCGGCATCACCATGTTGATGCACCCTTCCACGTACCGGTAGTAGTCCCGCACCAGGTCGTCGGACTGCTGCCGCGAGATCTTGCCGGTCTGCACGGCCTGCGTGCTCGTGAGCGCCGCCTGGCGCGGCACGCGCTTCTCGTAGATCCACGTGACGAAGAGCAGGCGGCTGACCTGGCTGAGAATCACGCCGAAGATCACCGCGAAGGCCAGCACCGCCGAGGTGTTGTTCGTAAACACCTCGATGTTGTTCGGAAACGACAGGGCGTCCGTCAGTTCGTTCTTCGCCGATTCGAGCCGCGCCTGGTCGGCGTCGATGAGATCGAGCTGAGCGAGCAGGCGGTCGTGCCGCGCCGCGAGCGGCGCCTTGTCGTCCATCAGGGCCGTGACGTCGCTCCGCGAGAACGTGGGCTTGGCCACGAGCGCCGACACCTGGGCGTCGATGATCTCGAGCCGCGAGGCCGACCCGGCAATCGCGCGGCGCGCCAGGCCGACGAGCGCGTCGGGATCCGACGTGGCGCCGAGCGCCGCGCTGTCGGGCGCCGGCACGGCCGAGCCGGCAAAGAAGTCCTGCACGACCGGACGAAGGGCGGTGTGATCGGCCTCGAGCCGCGCCTCGGCCGCCTCGACGGCCTTCCGCAGCTCCGGTGCGCGATCGGCAGGCAGCACCGACATGCGGCCGGCCAGGCCGAGCAGCATGACCACCGACACCGAAAGCGCCAGGCCCGAGCCGACATCCGTGACGAGCTTGCCGAGGTTGGCGTTGTCGACGAGCTTCTCGATGACCTCCGAAACGGTCAGAGCCATGGCTGCGCCCTCACTGCACGACGGTGATCCAGACCGGCGCGGTGATCACCGTGTCCTTGGTCGACTTGCCGGGATGCTGGACGATCTTCAGGTACACGAACGCCCGGTTGTGAAGCGTCGTGAACGGCACGGTGGCCACGCGATTGCCGGTCGGTTCGTCGAGCGTCGCCTCCACGATGGAGTCGGTCAGCTTGGGATGGCCGGTCACGACGAACACTTTGTAACGCGCCTGACCTTCGTCCGGGTCTTCGATGGAATAGGTAATCGTCAGGTCGCGCGAGGTCGTCTTGACCTCGCCCCCCATGCCGACGCCGTTCACGGCAAAGGTCACCTTCAGGTTGCGGTCGGTCGACGCGTAGACGCGCAACGCGCGCACGGATTCGAGGAGCGCGGCGCGCGTCAGCGCCGTCGCGAGCACGACGGTGCGCGCGTCCGTGAGGGTGCCCCACGTGAAATAGTGGTTGTCCTGATTCGCCGTGGGCGCCAGGCGGAACTGGCGCACCAGGTACTCGCGGTAGAACGCTTCGCCGTTGACGCTCGCCCTGAGGCCCGTGTCGTTCTTGGTGCCCGGCCCGTTGATCACCTCGATGAGCCGGACGCGCGCCGAGGCCTTGCGCAGCTTCGTGTAGCTGCCGTTGAACTGGTTGCGCCCGTAGTTGATGGCGGCGTTATCGGCGTCCCAGGGATGATTCCACTGCACGACCGTGTCGCCGCCGAGCTCGCCGTACAGGCCCTTGTAGTCGCCGTTCGCGCGCGTAATCACGGCCGGCGCGAGCAGGACGTTCGCATGATTGCCTTTGGAGATCGTCGAGAACTCCTGGCCCCACAGGGCCACGAACTGCCCGTCGGCGTTGTGCGCGTCCGCGCTGGCGATGATCTGGGGGTAGAGCGACGGGTTGGTGGCAATCAGGAGGCCGTCGGTGCGGTCCTTGGCGCCGCGCTCGGCCTGGTCGTGGTTGTGCTCGGTGAGCGCCAGGAAATCCAGGTGGACGCGTGCCTGCGCGAAGGCCTGGTCCGGCGTTCCGCTGCCATCCGAAAAGGACGAGTGGGCGTGAAGGTTGCCGAAGTAGGGGGTGAGCGGCAGATCGCTGGCGAGACGCGCCGGCCGCACGAGCGCCAGCGCCAGCACGACGAAGGGAACGACCGAGGCCCGGCCGCGCACGCGCCATGCTAATGCGAAACGCCGCTCCGGCGCAGGCTGACGTTCAAAGTGAGCGTCCGGCCGCGCCGGACCATGACGTCCTCGACAAACGGCGCGTAGCCGTCCTTCCGGATCTCGATCCGATGCCGCCCTTCCGTCGCGCGAATCGTGATGAGTTCGGCGCCGGCCGGCACGGACCACGGCTTGCCGTCGAGGAGGATCTCCGCATCGGCCGGCTGCACCCGAATCGCCAGCGATCCGTAGGCGGCAGACGCCTCCGTCGGCTCATACGGCGGCAGCCGGCGCGGTGGCGCGCCGCGTCGCAGGTCGGTGCCCGGGCCTGCGTCGGGCGGGCGAGGGGCCGGCGAGGGCGGCGGCCCGCTCGTCTCGCCCTCGGCCAGCCGCTCCATCACGACCTCGATCGTGTGGCTCGACCGCGGGCCGAAGTACCGCTCCTCCCGAACCGTACGGTAGCCGGGCAGGTACAGCGCGATCTCGTGCGCCCCCGGCTCGACGTGCAGGCGCTGAAAGATGCCGTCGAAGTCATCAACCGTGCCCGCACGGGAGCCGTCGACGTACACCTCCGCCTGTCGCGGCGTGGCGCGGATCCGGATCGAGCTCGCGACGTCGAACGCCGGGTACCAGTAGCCCGGCGGGTAGGGGCCGTAGGGACCCCACGGGTACGGATACCACTGGCCGTAGAACCAGAAGGGCGAGTGAGCCGCCCCGACGACGATCGAGGTGTGCCCTGCCGGGCCGCGACGTCCCCGCCGCTGCGCTTCGGCGCTGGCGGGCGAGACGAGCGTGACGAGCACACCAAGCAGACCGGCGATGACAGCGGGGGAGCGAAGCCAGGTACGCACGGGATCACCCTCCGGCGGGCGAGGACGTTCCCATGAACTGCAAGCCGGGTGCCAGCCAGGATCGGCCGGCGTGCCCGCCGCACGTCAGCCCGGAGGCGCAGCCTGCCGTCGCCGTCCGCGGACGATCCGCCTTGGCGAGGGGACGCCTAGAACGCGACGCGAACGCCGGCGTTGATCACCCGGCCGTCCAGCGGCGCCCAGGCGTCGACCGTCCACCGGCCGTCCACCGCTCGGGTCGGCCGCACGAGAGGGTCCCACCGCGTCTGTCGCACGTCGGTCAGGTTCTCGCCGTTGACAAAGATGCGCCACCGTCCAACCCGTCGCTCCGCCAGCAATCCGACGATGACGTATGGCTCGCTGGCGGTGCGGTAGGGATTCACCTCCAGCCGCTGCCGACCCGTGACGTAGACTTCGAGCCCCAGTCGTCCTCGAGTGTCGGACTCGACCATCGCCACGACGCCGGCGGTGTGACGTGGCGTGAGCGCCACGTCCACGCGTCCGGCCTCCGTCACGTCGCGCGCGCGAACGTAGGTATACGTGCCGGTCACCGAGAAGGGCGCCCGGCGGATCGTGCCGATCGCTTCCCCTCCGGTCGTGACCGTCGGCTGGCTCTGACTGGCGAGAATGAAGGTCGTCCGATCGACGCGCGCCGGATCGTCGATGCGCGACCGGAAGGCCGTCAGGGTGAACGACGCCGCGCCGAACGTCCCCGTCAAGTCGGCTGACACACTTTTCCCACGCTCGGCGCGCAGGGGTTCGACGACCGTCAGGGCGCCGAGGCCGGCAGCCTCCGTCTCCTCGGTGAGCGACGTCGGAGCGGAAAACCCCCGCCCGGCCGAGAGGCGGCCGTTCCAGCGCCCGGCTCGCACCAGCGCCGATACCCTCGGACTCAGGAACCAGCCGAACCGACTGTGCCGATCGACCCGGCCGCTGGCCGAGACCGACAGCCGTCCGCCCAGGTCGAAGTCGCCTTGAGCGAACACGCCGGGTGTCGTGAACGCGTGCGCAAGGGTCGGCGCGTCCCGGGGCCGGAACCGGTCCTCTTCGAGGGCCGTGCCGACGAGCCAGGTGTGACGCCCGGCCGCGCCGCGCACCGATACTTCGGCGAACGTCGCCGTATGGCGGTCACGCTCCAGGCGGCCGCCGACCACGTGGCGGTGCCGGGCGTGCGACCAGGCGGCCCGGGCCGACACGAGGTATCGACCGCGCGCGAGTGTCTGGCCGGCGACGCCCACATCGACCCGGCGTGTGTCCAGGGCCTCCGGCGCGATCGCGCCGCCGCCGTTCCGATCCTCGATCGTGGCGCCCGCCGTCGCCAGGAACGATCGTCCCTTGCCGTCGTCCCAGAACACGCGCGGCCGGACGACGGCGCGCGTGTAGCCCGCGAGGTCCGACCAGCCGTCCCCGTCGACGTCGATCCGCCGCTGGCGGTGCGCGCCGCCCATGAACGTCGCGCTCCAGGTGTCCGACAGGGGCGCGGCGATCCAGAGGACGCCGTCCGTCGCGCCCCGCGACGACTGATTGAACAGGACCTCGCGATCGCGCCCGCTCCCGGGCCGCCGCGAGATCAGGTTGACCACGCCGCCCATGGCCCCGGACCCGAACAGCGCGGAGCCCACGCCCTTGATCACCTCGACGCGGCCGAGGTCCATCGGCGGAATCTGGAGCAGCCCGAGCCCGCCGGGCTGCTCGCCGTAGAGCGGCAGGCCGTCGGCCAGGAGGCGCGTGTAGCGGCCGCGGAGTCCCTGGATGCGCACGCTCGCCGCTCCGAGCGACGGCGACGTGGCCTGGACGCGGAGCCCACCCATTTCGTTCAGCAGCATCACGACGTCGCCGGGCGTCATGAGCATCTTCTCTTCGATCTCCTCGCGGGTCAGCACTTCCACGCGCACGGCCTGATCGTCGACGCGACGGCCGGACCGCGTGCTGGCCACGACCGTCACCGCCTCGTCGCGCGTCGGCAACGCCATCAGGAGCACACGGAGCTCGCGCTCGACGCCGGGCGACACCTCCAGGCGGGTCGCGCTCGGCGCAAACCCGGCCTTGGTGACGAGGATCTCGACGGGACCGGCGCGGAGCGTTACGAGGGCGACGCCCAGGGCGTCGGTCAGGTGCATCGTGCCGGCGGCCGCGACCGCGGCGGCCGGCACCGGTCCGGTCTCCGATAACACCACGACGCGCACGGAACCCGTCCGTTCCTGGGCCCGGACGGCGCCGGCGATCCCGGCCGCCAGCGCCAGGACCAGCCCTCCGCGCCCGACGAGCGTCCAAATCCGGGAAGCCGCTTTGCGCCTCTGGAGGCGGGCGTTCTTGCCCTGGCGCGAGCGCCCGTGATGAAATGACAGGTCTCGCATTCGAATGCCCATGAATCTTATCCGCGGTCGGCGTGGGCGACGTTCGGTCGCCGCCGTGCTCGTGCCGCTCGGTCTCGTCGCGCTGGCGGGATCGGGATGCACCGAGGCGAGCGTCGCGATCCCCTCGCCCCTCGGCAACAACCGGCTGGTGGCCGTCGAGACGTTCGTCGGCACGCTGCCGCTCGGCGCCACGCGGTTCTACTCGTTCGCCGTCCCGCAGACGGGCGTCACCTCGATCGTGCTGCTCAGCCTGAGGGAGAACGGCGCGGCATCCAGCGCGACCGTTCAGCTCGGACTGGGCGTGCCGCGAGGCACCGACTGCACCACGCCGCAGACCGTCACGGTGGGCGTCGGCATCGCGGCGCAGATCGCGATTACCGTGGAGCCGGCGATCTACTGCGCTCGGATCGCCGACGTCGGCAACCTGACGGCATCCGCCGAGTTTGCCATCAACATCAACCGTCCGCGATGAAGCCGGTCGCGCGCGCGCTCGGTGTGGTGCTCTTCTCCGCCGGCCTGCTTGGCGCGGCCTCGTGCGGCGTGGATCTGCCCTTGACACCCGGGCCGCCGGCCGGACCGACCGAGATCGCGCTGGTCTTCAGCGGCACGCTCCCCGTGGGCGAAAGCAGCTTCTTCTCGTTCCTCAACACGCGGCCGCAGGTGCTGAGCGTGACGCTTGCGAGCACCACCTTGACGCCGGGCGGCCCCGCGGTGCCGACGCCGGCCAGTCTTGGCATCGGCATTCCCAGCGGGACCGAGTGCGCGCTCCGCGAGCCGCCCGTCACCGTCACCCCGCGGTTGACCGCGCAGCTGGCGGTGCCGCTGGATCCGGGCACCTACTGCGTTCGGATCGCGGATGCCGGCAGCTTCCCGGCGCCCATGGCTTTCGCGGTCCGCATCACCCTCGGTCACCCGAGCGGCGACGCGGCGCCGGGGTCCGAGACGTTTGCGTCGACGCTGGCCGTCCAGGGCTCTGCGTCGCGGACGTTCACGGCCACGCAGGCGGGCCTCGTGACGCTGACGCTCCAGAGCCTGGGGGCGGGCGCGTCGGCGGTGGGACTGGGGTTGGGGATTCCGCGCCTCGATGGCACCGGCTGCCTCATCAGCCAGTCGACGGTTGCCGCGCCTGGCGGCGCGCCGCAAGTGTCGGCCCAGGTGGCGCCGGGCGCCTATTGTGTGGCGGTGTTCGACACGGGCGGGCTCACGCGGCCCGTCACGTTCTCCGTGCAGATCGCCTTTCCCTGATCGACGCGACGCGGCCGACTACGGGCGGGCCTTCCGTGCCGCTCCGATGAGCGCGTCCATGTGTCCGAGGTACTTCTCGAAGGCGCGGCGGCCCGCGGCCGTCAGGCGATAGGCCGTCCGGGGCGTGCGTCCCGCGAACGTCTTGGCGCAGGACACGTAGCCGGCTTCCTCCAGTCTTCGCGCGTGCACGCTCAGGTTGCCGTCCGTCGTGCCCGTCATGTCCCGCAGGTCGACGAACGACACGGCGTCGTTGACAGCCAGCACGCTCACAATCGCCAGGCGGACGCGGTCGTGAATCAGCCGGTCGAGATCGCCGACATTGGCCGCCAGAATCGGGCGGACGGGCGCGGTGGCGCCCGTGTCGCGCCCCTGGCCCCGCCGGTCGACCGGTGAGGTGGGCTTTCGTCTCGCTGATGCCAGTTCGGCTCTAGCCGCCATGATGCCTCGCGATGTAGACGCCAAATCCGATTTGCAGGCCGCCGAAGCCCGCGCCCAGCCAGAGATGGCCCCACGCGGGCGGCGTGGCCACGGCCGCGAACCCGGCCAGCATGAAGAGCGCGCCCATGACGCGGACGGCCGGCACGCTGAACGCGCCGCCGGTCAGGACGCCCGCGCCGTACAGCAGGAGCCAGACGGCCGGCATGGCGCTGTAGGCGCCGAGCGCCCAGAGCGCGTAGGTGAGCGCCGCGCCCGCGGCCAGCGGCGCCCCGAGTGCCGCCGCGAACCGGTACGCCGCCGGACCGCCAAGCGTGACGCCCGCCAGTCGCGCCTTGCGCGCCATGGTCGCGAGCCCGACGCCGGCCGCCAGCACGGCGGTCGCCAGCCAGACGACGAGCCAGCGGTCGGCGGTCGGCTGGCGCGCGCCGGCGACGGCGGCCGCCACGGCCAGCGCGCCCATCGCGGCGCCGCCCCAGCCGGGCACCGCCGTGAACGTGGCGCTCCGCTCGATCGTGCGCCGGATGAACTGCAGGTCGTCGGCCGCGCGACGGTGTAACGAGGGCACGGGGGCGGACACCTCGCCATCCTATCGCGCGCGGTCCGAACGGAAAAGGCCTTTGCCGTGCAAAGCTACGCGGGCCCCCCGCCCAGGCGCCGGACCAGATCGGCGGCCGTCGGGACCGGCGCGCCCTCGACCGCCAGCGCCACGAGGCCGGTGGCGTTGGCGACGGCAAAGCTCACGCCCTGCAGGTTGTCGGGCCGGGCCGTGCCAGGGATGGGCCGCGGGAACGCGGACGCCCGCGCGCGAACCGTGCCGTCGGGCCTGAGCTCGAGGCGGCAGGTGTCGCGCGGCCCGTCCCAGTCGGCCTCGACGCCGATGACGCCGGAAAGCGCGCCCGGCAGCCACCGCGTGGATCCGTCCGGCGCGGCTGCCACGATCAGGATTCCCGCCGCCGACGCGTCGGCCACGGCGACGGAGAGCGCCGACTCGGCCTCCCGCCGCGCGGTGCCCAGGCTGAGGTTGATGAGGGCGACACGGGCGGCCGCCGCCCAGCGGATGGCCTCCACGAGCGCGCGGGCGGTCGTGTCGAGCGACCGGTCGAACACCTTGACGGCCACGAGCACGGCATCCGGCGCTTTCTCATGGATGGCGGCGGCCACCGCCGTGCCGTGACCCAGCCGGTCGGTCACGTCCCCGCCCGGCCGGCCCTCGGCGTCGATCGCCACGCCAGAGACGATGCGCCGGACGTGGGGATGCGATGGGTGCACGCCGCTGTCGATGACCGCGATGCTGACGCCCCGGCCCGTGCGGCCGGCCAGCGCCGCCTGGGTGAGGCTGACCGCCGTCACGGCGCCCATGTGCCGCCGGATCCACGCGCGGCCGGCCCGAGAAACAGCGCGGCAAACGGCCCGCCGGCCCCTTCGAGCTCGGCGGGCGTGCCCGTCTCGACCAGCCGGGCGCCCTCGAGCATCGCCACCCGATCGGCCGCGCGGACGACGTCGAGCCGGTGCGTGATCACGATGACGGTCCGACCTTGCATCGCGGCGCGCACGCCCTCGAGCACCTCGCGCTCGGCGGCCGGGTCCAGCGCCGCGCTCGGCTCGTCGAGCACGAGCAGGGACGGGTCCGCCACGATCGCGCGGGCCACGGCGAGCCGCTGACGCTCGCCGGCCGAGAGCGCCAGGCCGCGCTCGCCGACGACCGTCCGCTCGCCGTCCGGCAGCGCGCTCACGAACCGGGACAGGCCGGCGACGGCCAGCGCGCGCCCGACGTCGGCCGGGGTGGCCTCGGGATTCGCGTAGCGCACGTTGTCCTCGATCGAAGCGTGGAAGATCGCGGGCTCCTGCGGCACGACGCGCACGTGGCGGCGCAGGTCGGCGAGCCGCAGCGTGCGGAGGTCACGGCCATCGAGGCGGACGGCGCCCGCATCCGGATCGAGCAGCCGGACGAGGAGATCGGCCATGGTCGACTTGCCGCTGCCGCTCGTGCCGACGATGGCCAGCGTCTCGCCCGGCCGGACGGCAAACGTCACGGCGTCGAGCACGGGCGCGCCGCGGCCGTGCGAGAGCGTCACGCGATCGAACTCGATGGCGCCGGCGACCGACGCCAGCGGCTGGGCGTCGGCGCGCTCGACGACCTCCACGGGCGCGTCCAGGAGCTCCGCGACCCGCCGCCAGGACACGCGCGCGGCGGCCAGCGCGCCGTACAGTCCCATGAGCGCCTGCACCGGCGCCACGACGCGGGCCTGATACGCCATGAACGCGGCCAGCGTGCCGAGCGTCAACGTCCCCTGAACGACCCGCCAGCCGCCGTAGAGAAACACGGCCGCCGTGCCGGCCGCGATGAGGAGCGACGGCAGGCCACCGACGAGATACTGCACGCGCTGGACGCCCATCAGCGTCGCGATGAAGGCGTCGTTCAGCCGCTGGAACCGGCCGACCTCCCGGCGTTCGGCTCCGGAGGTGACGACCGTGCGCACGGCGGGCAGCGTCTCGATGAGGAAGCTGCCGAGATCCGCGCTCCGCTCGCGCAGGCTCGCCACGCGGCGCTCCAGGCGACGGCGGTAGTAGGCGAGCGCCCACGCCGCCATCGGCAGCGTGACGAGGCTGACGAGGCACAGCCGCCAGTCCAGCCAGAGGAGAATGGCCAGGCTGCCGGCCAGGAAGAGCACGTTACCGACCCAGGCCAGGGCGGTTTCGGCGGCCACGCGCTGGATCTCGCCGATGTCGTTGTTGATCCGCGACACGATGTCGCCAAGCTTCGTCGCGGCGTAGAACCGCGGCGACAGACGCTGCAGCCGCTCGTACAGGTCGCGCCGCATGTCGAACAGGATCTCCGCCGACACGCGCGTGTACTGCAGCCCGCTCACGACGCTGAGCACGAAGCCGGCCGCTCCCACTCCCACGAAGAGCGCGACGATCTCCCCGAGCGCGCCTGCATCGCGTCCGACGAGCGCGACGTCCACCAGTGGCTTGGTCAGATAGGGCAGATAGAGCGACAGGCCCGTACTGGCGAGACTCACCAGCACGACGCCGCCGAGGCGGCGCCAGTAGGGCAGGAGGTAGCGGAACGCGCGCCGGTCCACGCGCTGGGCCTCGACCCCCGGCGCGTCAGCGCCGCGGCGGAACCGGCCGCGGCGGCGGCAGGAGCGTGAACGACGTCATGTCGCCGTCCAGGGTGATCGTCCGCGCCAGCTTGAACGACGTGGTGTCGTACAGATCGATCGTGTTGCCGGCCGTGTGGATGTAGATGAAGTTGCCGTTGCTGCTCACGTGCATCCCCATCCGCGGACGTCCGCGAAACGGCGTGCGGGCGATGAGCTTGTAGTGCTCGAGGTCGAACGTCCAGAACTCCGCCTCGCCGATGTCGCGGAACAGGCCGTACCCGCGCTTGCGATCCCGGGCGACGCCGAAGGCCAGGCCCCGCGCCGGCCCGATGGGGTGAAACTCGACCTTCTTGGCCGCGAGATCGACGCGGCCCAGCCCCATGATGCGCCGGTTCTGCAGCGGGTCCTGCATCGTGAGGAGGCCCGTGTAGAAGCCCGGCTCGTCGCTGAACGGATCGAGGCCGCCGAAGGACACCCGGCCGGCGCCGGGCTCGAGAGGCCGCGTCAGATCCCAGCGATCGACTTCGGTGAAGTTCTCCGTCTCGTAGATCAGGATGTCCTCGCCGAAGAGGTACATCAGCTTGCCGTCGGGCGAGAAAATCACCCCGGCCCCCTCGCGCTCCTCGCCCTTCGGCCAGGGGATCGTCCGCGCCACCTTCCTGGAGGCGAGGTCGTACTGCACGAGGGTCGGCGCGCCGATCTCCCAGCGGTCGTCGGCCAGCGTGTATTTCTTGATGACCAGAATCAGGTACTTGTCGTGCGGGTCGGGCTGCAGGCTCCAGATGCGCGTCTTGGTCGCGCCCTCGCCGAGCGTGAACCGATCAATCGTCGTCCGCTTGGCGCGATCGATGACCTCAACTTTCTCGAACGAGACGTCCTCGACGTACAAGCGGGACCGGTCGTTCGAGAACGTGACGCCGGAGGGAATGCCGTTCCGCACGGGGATCTCGGCCACCACTTTTTCCGTGGCCTCGTCGATGACGGCAATGACGCCCTTGTAGGTGCTGACGTAGATCGTGCCGGTGCCGGCGGGCGCGGGCCTGGGCGCCGCGGCCGACTGGTCGAGGGCCAGCGGCGCGGCGGCGGCGATGGCCCACGCGACACACGCGGGGAGCCAGCGTGGGACAGGATGCGGACCGGAGCCGTTCACGCGCGCCTCACGGAAAGATGATGTCGATCTTGCGCCAGTCCTTCTGGGCGGCGGCGCACTTCTTGACCCAGTCGGGCGCGTAGTTGAGCTGATCGGGCACCTGCGCCGGCCAGAAGCAGCCGAGGTGGCAGTCGAACAGGTCGCGCTCCACCGGCTGGCACAGCCCGGCGGTGCCGCCCGTGCGATCGACCTCCCACCCGGGCGAGAAGAGCGTCGAGCAGCCGAGCGGGATGTGCGCCCCTGGCGGCTGCTGCGGCGGCTGCTGCAGCGCGCGCACGTCCCGGTCGGCCGGCGCCGGATCGGTCCCTGCCGCCGGCGCGGCCTCCAGCGCCTTCACCAGGCGCCGCGCCTTGTCGTTAACTGGGCTGAGGTGCTTCATCGGAGTCCTCGAACTCGTGGAGAAACGCCGGATTGCCCTGGACGATCGCGCCATAGATCCGCAGGCACGTGTCGGTCCACCCGCGGATCCACTCGCAGTAGTGGAGGTTCGGGCGCACGGTCGAGCCGTGTCGCGTGTGCGCCTCATGGTAGCAGCCGCCGGCACAGAGCGGACGCGCCCAGCACGTCTGGCAATCGGTCTTCCCCGCGACGTGGTGCGCGTCGAGAAACGCCCGCTGGCGGTCGCGGTCGATCCCGTCGCGCACCGTGCCGAGCTTGTGGTCGTCCGATCCGGCGAACCGGTGGCACAGGTTGACGTCCCCGGCGGTCGACACGCCGAGCAGGCCGAAGCCGGCGCCGCAGGGCCAGGCCTTGCTCGCGCCCTTGTGAATCTCCTGCAGGGTCTCCCGCACGTTGCTGAAGCCGTGATGCCGGCCGGCAAGCGCCGCCTCGCGGTAGTCGGCCGCCAGGTCCTGGAACTCGGCCAGCACGCGCGCGAAGCCGTCCTCGCCGAAGGCGTGCGCCCGGCCGGGCGCCGATGTCACCGGCGCGAAGCCCACTTCCCAGAAGCCGATGTCGCGCGTGAGGTGGTCGTAGATCCGCCGGACGGCCAGCGTGTCGCGCGTGAGGGTCACGCGCGCGCCAATCGGCCGGGACCGGTGACGGGCCAGGAGGGCCTTGATCTTCGGAACGACCAGGTCGTAGCTGCCCGCGCCGTTCTTGAAGACGCGGAAGCGGTTCTGCAGGTCGGCCGGCCCGTCGATGGAGATCGTGACGCCGAACCGGTGGTCGGCGAGAAACTCGATGACCTCGGACGTGAGGAGCGTCGCGTTGGTCGTGAGCGAGAAGTCGATCGCCTTGCCCAGCTCCGCCGCGCGCCGCGTCGCATAGCCCACCGCGAAGCGCAGCACCTTGAAGTTCAGGAGCGTCTCGCCGCCGAAGAACGTGAGATGCGCCACCCGGCCTGACTCGCGGAGCAGGAACTCGACGCTCTCGCGCGCCGTGTCATCGCTCATCCACTTGGGCTGGCGGCCGTTCTCCGTCTGGACGATCTTGTCCTCGCCGTACTCGTAGCAATACGTGCAGCTCAGGTTGCACTGGTTCGTGACGTTCAGCACCATCGTGCTGAGCGGCACCGGCACGAGCGGCAGCACCTTCGGCATCGGCCGGGCTGGCGCCTCGATCCGCCGGAGCGCGCGGGCGCGCACGAGCTCGCCCACGCTGTCGTCGATGTCCGCGCGCGCGTAGCGGTCAGCCAGGAGCGCCGCGACATCGTCGGACGACCGCGGGAAATCGGCGACCGCGTCCAGCACGGCAGCCGAGACGTCGTCCACGGCCATGACGGCCGCGCTCGGCGCCAGGTACAGAAACCGGCGCCCGCCGGCTTCGAACCCGTGGCAATCGCCAGGCCCCAGCAGGCTCATCGCGCCCCCGCATCGCCCCGACGAGCCATCACCGGTGGACCGTGAAGAAGTCCCACCGCATGTAGAGCGGGACGGTGACCACGAGGTGGGCGCGCGCGCGCAGGGGCGGGCTGCCCTCAGGGGTGTGCGCGGCAACGATCCAGACGTCGCCGATGTTGTTGCGGTTGCCGCTGCGCGCGGGGTTGGGACCGTCGAGCGCCGGCGTGAAGAGCCCGCGGGCGGCGTCGATCTCGCCGACGAACTGGCGATCGTCGTCGTCGAACGTGGCGGTGTACTCCTCCATCGTCCAGGCGGCATCCACGGCGCCAAGCGCCAGGTCGTCCTTCGTGTCCGGCTTGCCGTCGGCGCCGTTGGCGTAGGCGACCGCCTCGAACTGGGCGAACATCTTCGGAAAGACGACGCCGCCGACGCGCGCCATGTTCCAGGCGGGCGAGATGCGGATGCTGTCGACCCGCTCGTAGACGACGAGCGCCGCGGGCCGGATGGCGCCGGCGACGTACAGGTCGCGGGCGCCGACCGGTGCCTCGGCGGCGACCCTCACCTCGACGGTCAGCTCGGACGCCGTCGCGCCGACGATGCGGTCGACCGTCACGCCCGGGCCGAGATCGACGTCACGGGCGGCGAGGCCCGCCGGAAGGTTGGCGCCGAAGATGCGCAGCGCCTCTGCGGACGCGCCTCGCTTCAGAGACGGCCGATCCACGCCGCCGACAATGGGCTCGCGCCCCTGGCGCACGAGCCGGACGTCGAGGCCGAACTCGTCGTAGGCGCCGGCGAACCACCGCCCGGCCATCGTCTGCCAGTCGCGCTCGACCCACATCACCTCGCGCAAAGTCGTGGCCTCGTCGCCGCCGACCGACGTCCGGCCGCGCCACTGGAAGCCCGTGTAGACGATCGACCGGCCCGTGCGCGTCACCGGGCGGCCCGTCCGCGCGTACCGGTAGGTCGCCTGCGTCGTGAACTCGTCGGGCGAGGCGCCCGTGGCGGCAACCGTCACCGTGCCGAAGACTGCGCCCTGGCCCGGTTCGTAGCCGCTCAGGAACCACGTGCCCTCGAGCCGCGGGCTCCGCATGGTCGCCGACCACGCCGACCATTCCGGTGTCGTCAGGGGAAACGCCGATTTCAGGTGCGAGAGCGCCCGGTCCATCGGATGGCGCGCGTCCGGCGGCCGGCCGTCCGGCCCGGGCTCCGTCGGGGGCGGGCCGCCTCGGCGGAAGACCTGGAAGTCCACGAGCGGGTAGTAGCCGCGATGCATGGCCACGACCAGGTTCCACTCGTTCTCGGTCCGCCGCTGCAGCATCACGCGCCCCATGGAGTGGCAGCTCGAGCACACGCGCTCGGTGTCGGCGTTGGCGGAATACCGGAAGTCAATGAGGCGTCGTTCCACCTCGAACGCCGCTGGCTTCGCTTCCTCCGGCGCGAGTCCCAATCGGTCCGACAGGTACTTGACGATCGTGCGCGCCTGATCCGGCTCGATGTCGGCTTTGTTGAGCGTCACCATCCGGCGGATCGTCTCCTGCCAGCCCTCGGGCGTGGTCCGCCGGAACGAGATTCTCGACAGCCGTCCCTTGTCGTCCGCCTTGTGACAGGAGCTGCAGACGGCTTTCACGACGTCGCTGGTGATCGGGATGCCTTCGGTACTTTCGGGTTTCGCGGTGGCGGCCGGCGGCGGTGTCTGCGTCTGGGTGTCACGAGGCGCACGGGCGTCGAGGGCGCGAGCGACACCGAGGACGAGTGGCAAGAGCACCAGAACCCGGTACCGGCGCGTCATGAATGCTCCGCGTTGTACCACAGTGGTCACTCGTATGCCAGTCCGCCTTTCGCCACGAGGGTCGCCAGCGCGCCGAGAAAATCCGGCAGCGCGACCGGGCCGTGCTCGCGCGCGAACGCCTCGATCAGATCGCCGACGTCGGCGTGCGCAGGCGCCAGGCGCACGAGCGAAACCAGGTCAACGCCACGCAGGTACCGCACGCCGCCGGGCCAGGCCGGAAGGAACAGGTGGTCGTCCATGACGATTTCGCGTCCGCGAACCGCGGCGCGAGGTCCGACGCGCGTGGCGGTGCCTGTGCGAAAGCGGACGCTGGGACGCCGGCGGAGATCCTCGAACGCGGCCACGACCTCCCGGTCGCGGCCGAGCGTCGCGGCGTCGACATCATCGTCGAAAGCGGGATCGTCGGTGGCGCCGGCCCGCACGAGCCAGAACGGGTGGCCGGAGTCGGCCGCAGCCTCGCCGGCGAACGCGGCGGCCTGGGCCCGGGCGCTCGCGTACACCTGCCGCTCGCGACGCTCGAAGAACGCCAGCGCCTCGTCCCGCAAGGCCGGACGCACGAGGGCGGTGTGGGTGACGATGGCCGCGAGCCAGCCCGACGCGAGCGCCTTCTTCACGCCGAACGACGACAGCGGGTCGATGAAGCACCCGGCGTCGCCAACGAGCAGATAGCCGGGTCCGGCGAATCGATCGGCGGAGTACAGCGCGGCGTCGGCGCCCCACGGCCCGCGTTCGAGCGTGGCCGGGCGGAGGAGCGGCTGGAGCGGACGGATGCCGGCCAGGGCCTCGAGGTACACCTCTCGCGACGCGCGGCCGCGCGCGAGGGCCGTGCGCTTCGGATCGACCATTGCGGTCACATACCGCGTGCCGGCCGGCGTCGGGACGGACCACGCCCAGCCGTCGGCGGCCGCGGCGACCAGCGTGCGGGTGTCGCCGGGCGGCCAGGCCGCTCGCGTCGCCGCACTGTCATCATGAGGGCGCCAGACGCCGACGAGCGCCACGGTGTGGTGCGACGACTCGGCGCGCCGAAGGCCCTGTCGCGCGACGACGCCGGCTCGTCCCGAGCAGTCCAGGACGAACGACGCCGAAACAGTACGCGTGCCGCCGTCGGCCGCGACCACGGCATGGGGCGTGTCCCGGCCGGGCCCGGCGGGTCCCACGCCGGGCACGACGACGTCCCGGGCAAGGCCTCGCACGAGCGTCGCGCCCGACTCGACAGCCAGGGCCCGAAGCGTCCGATCGAACACGCGGCGGACAACCTGGTACCCGGTGACGCCGGCTGGAAAGGACTCAGCGCGCGGTTCCGCGTCCGGTGTCACCGGTGACCACCAGACGAGCGTCCCCTGCCAGGGCGGGAAGCCGGCGTCCTCGATGGCCGTGAGCATGCCGAGCGCCCCCAGGACCTTCCTGGCGCTCGGCGGGATGGACTCGGCCAGGGCGCGTGCCTCGTCTGCCGGCCTGTCGACGACGATCACGCGGTGCCCCCAGGCGGCCAGCAGGCGCGCCGCCCCGCAGCCGGCGGGTCCGGCGCCGATCACGAGCACGTCGCAGTCGGGCACCGAAGCGATCTTGCCTCAAGCAGACGACGGCGCGTCCGGAGATTCCGGGCCAAAAAGAGAACGGGCCCGGGCGTGACCGCCCGGGCCCGTGTGTGTGTCGGACGACTCGCTTAGAACCCGAACTGCGCGCCGACGCGCAGCACGCGCGGCGGCACGATGTTGGACGGCGAGTTGAACTGCGCCGTGCTCAGGTTGTTGCTCGACCAGCTCGTAATCGTGTTGATGTTGAACACGTTGAAGAGATCCACGTTCACCTTCAGCCGGTTCTTCCCGCCGCGGAGCGCGAACGTCTTCGCGACGCCCAGATCCAGCAGCTTGATCGGCTGGTTGCGCGTCGTGCCCGTCGGCTGGAAGGTCAGCGTGTTGTAGGTGATGTTCTGCGCCGTGCCGGCGGAGTTCACGCCGCCGAGCGGCACCGTGCCCGGGCCGTTGATCGACAGCGTCCGGTTCGAGCCGTCGTTCACGTTCAGGTTGCCCGACACC
>Ga0187892_10001331_pt1 | contig 57052 bp, 52 predicted proteins | sample MA1701073metaG_FD_139345 | JGI IMG/M metagenome (GOLD analysis project Ga0187892, IMG submission 139345) | Bio-ooze microbial communities from a basaltic lava cave in the Kipuka Kanohina Cave System on the Island of Hawaii, USA - MA170107-3 metaG ...
CGCGCGCGGCCGCCGACTACATCGAGATCGCGCGCTGCTACCACACGGTATTCGTGAGCGGGGTGCCGGTCATGGACTCGGCGCAGGACGACGCCGCGCGGCGGTTCATCGCGCTGGTGGACGAGTTGTACGACCGCGGCGTGAAACTGTTCCTGTCCGCCGCCGCCGGCGAGCCGGGGGGTCTCTACCGCGGCGAGCGGCTCGCATTCGAGTTCCGCCGCACGGCCAGCCGGCTCGCCGAGATGCAGGGCCGCTCCTACCTGGCGCGGCCTCACCGGCCCTGACCGGGGGGCCTGCGCGGCCGCCCGACGGTTGAACTCGTCGGGCGGCCGCTGCGGGCACGCCTTAAGGGCGCGGCTGGCCCGTGCTCTGACCTGGCCGATCGCGCGCGGGCGGTGCTTCCTGCGCGCCTTCGGCGGGTTTTTCCGCGGCACGCGCGCCCGCGACGACCAGCATCTGCGTACCGCTCTCGAGGCGCACGTTGCGCTGCGAGGAGCTGATGACGCTGCCCTCGGCCGCGCCGCCGGTCGCGGATTCGATCTCGAGACCGCGCAGGCCGAACACGCCGCGGCTGCCGGAGATCAGGCCGCCGCCGGCTTCGAAGCCGCCGACCGCGCCCGTGGACTTCGCCGCGGCACTCGCCGTGCCGCCGACCGCGGCGCCGACGCCGCCGACCGAGCCGGCCGCGCTGCCCGCGACTCCGCTGACGGTGCCGCCGACGGTGCCCGTGAGCCCGCCGCCGGAACCCGACGCCGAACCGGTGCCGTAGCCGGCTCCCGATGCGCCCGCGTTGCCCGGCGCAGCCGCGGCGCGCGCAGCGCCCAAGGCCATCACGGCGCCATTCAGCGCGAAGCTGCGGCCATCCCTGAGAACCGCGCGATCGAACACGATGCCGAGTGTGGAACTGCCGGCCGCGGCACCCTGGCCCCGCGCCTTTGCCTGCGTGACGCGGCCGATCAGGCGCGAGCCGCGCGGCACCACGACCTCGCCGCCGGAACGAAGATCCTTGGCGGCCTTCGCCTGCACCGGATCTCCCGGCTTCGCCTTGCCCGCATCCACGGGCCGGGTGAGCGTGGCGCTGATTTCCGTGCCCTGCGCGAGGCTTGCCGCGGGACCCGCGCCGGCATCGGCGGCTCCGCTTGTGCGACCGCTCGCCGTGGCGCCCTCGCGCCCGGCCGAGACGCCGCCTTCGGCGCTGGCAGCGCCTTGCGCGGCAGCGCCGGTGGCCGGCTTCTGCGGCTCCTCGCCGGCAGCCCCTGCCGCGGCCAGCAGCAGAAGCGTGCCGCTCAGAATCCAATTGCGATTCATGGTTGACACTCCTCCATGACCGATGAACTGGTGCCATGAAATGTGGGTGCGGCGGCGTCCCGCGGCAAGCGCGGTGCGTCGCAATCTGGCGAAAATGAGGGGTTTCCTGCGTCCGGCCCGGGGGAATCCCCCGGGACGGACGCAGACCGGATCAGATCACGCCGCGCCGTTCCTGGTCGAGCTCGATGGACTCGAACAGGGCCCGGAAGTTGCCCTCGCCGAAGCCCTCGTTGCCCTTGCGCTGGATGATCTCGAAGAAGATAGGGCCGATCACGTTCTTGGTGAAGATCTGCAGCAGGATGCCGTCCTGCTCGCTGCCGTCGATCAGGATGCGCCGCTCCTGCATGCGCGCGAGCGACTCCCGGTGGCCGCCGACGCGCGCCGTCACACCCTCGTAGTAGGTGTCGGGCGTGTCCTGGAACTCGATGCCATTCGCGCGCAGGGCATCGACCGAAGCATAGATGTCGTCGGTGAACAGCGCGATGTGCTGGATGCCCTCGCCGCGGTACTCGCGGATGTACTCCTCGATCTGGCTCTTGTCGTCCTGGCTCTCGTTGATCGGGATGCGGATACGCCCGCAGGGGCTGGTCAGCGCGCGGCTGAACAGGCCCGTCTTTTTCCCCTCGATGTCGAAGTAGCGAATCTCGCGGAAATTGAACAGCCGCCCGTAGAAGCCCGCCCAGCGATCCATGTTGCCGCGGTGCACGTTGTGCGTCAGATGGTCGATCACCGTGAGACCGGCCTGCCGCACTGACGGCGGATCCTGCACCGCGACGAAATCGACGTCGTAGATCGTGCGCTCGCCGTAACGATCCACCAGATAAATCAGGCTGCCGCCGATTCCCTCGATCGCCGGGATCGCGAGCTCCATCGGGCCGACGCGCGATTCGACCGGTTTGGCGCCGAGCGACACGGCGCGGCGCAAGGCGGCGGCCGCGTCGCGCACGCGAAACGCCATGGCGCAGGCGGACGGACCGTGCTCGCGCGCGAAGCACTGGCCGAAGCCGCCGGGCTCGGCGTTGATGATGAAATTGATGTCGCCCTGACGATGCAGGGTGACGTTCTTGCTGCGGTGGCGCGCGCTGACCGGAAAGCCCATGCGCGCGAACAATCGCCGCAGCAGGTCGGGATCGGGGGCGGTGTACTCGACGAACTCGAAGCCGTCGGTGCCCATCGGGTTTTCGAACAGGTCGGCCATGGCCGGCTCCAGAATCGGAAGCTGATGCAACTCTAATCCGTCCGCGCCGCGCGCGAAACCGCTGCGGGCGGCCCGTGTATAATTTGTGCGGCAACGCCGCCGCCCGCGCTGCAGCGGGCCGGGCGGGTCTGGAGAGTGAATGCTAGGCAGGATCCCGGCCGCCCGACAGGCAATCATCGATCGCATCGCAGCCCGCTCGCGCCGCCCGGCGCGGCGTCGGCTGCCGGTTTCCGCCGCGCGCCTCGTGCGCTCGTTCTACCACGGCGTCTCCGAGCTGGATCTCGTGCAACACCGGGCCGAGGATCTTGCCGGGGCCGCGCTCGCACAGCTCGAATCCGCGCGGATACGCCAGCCCGGTCGCACGCTGGTGCGCGTGTTCAACCCCGTTTCCACGCGCGACGGCTTCGCCTCCTCGCATACGGTCATCATGGTCGTGACCGACGACATGCCGTTCCTGGTCGATTCGCTCGGCATGGTCTGCAGCGAGAATCGCCTCGCCGTGCATCTGCTGGCGCACCCGGTGTTCGCGGTGACCCGCGATCGCCGCGGCCGGCTGACCGACCTGCGCCTCGGCGATGCGCCGGAAGGCAGTCGCGCGGAGTCCTGGCAGCTGATCGAGGTGGACCGCGAGCCGGATCCGCGCCGGCTTGCGGCGCTCGAACGCCGCATGCGGCATACGCTCGACGACGTGCGCGCCGCGACGTCCGACTGGCGTCGCATGCGCACCCGGGCGCGCGCGGTCGCGACCGAACTCGAGCATGCGCGCGTGCGCGGCGTGCAACACGAGATCGGCGAAGCGCGCGCGCTGATCGACTGGATGGACGACAACCATTTCACCTTCCTCGGGTACCGCGAGTACCGATTGCGCCGCGGTGCGCGGCGCGACCGGCTGGTGCCGGTCGTCGCCTCCGGCCTGGGGCTGATGCGCCCGGGCCGGCGTATCCAGCCGAAGTCGATCGCGCTGACCGGGGACGTGCGCACCTTCGCGCGTTCGGCGGAACCACTGATCATCACGAAAGCGAATTCGCTGGCGACCGTGCATCGCTCGACGTACCTCGATTACGTGGGCTTCAAGACCTTCGATGCGAAGGGCGCGGTGACCGGCGAGCGCCGGTTCATCGGCCTGTGGACCTCGAGCGCGTACAGCCGTAGCCCGCGGGAGATCCCGGTGCTGCGCCACAAGGTGCAGCGTGTGATCGACCATTTCGGGCTGCCGCCGGCCAGCCACGACAACAAGGCGCTGGTGCAGGTGCTCGAGACCTTCCCCCGCGACGAGCTGTTCCAGGCCACGGTGCCGGACCTGATCCGGATCGTGCGCGGCATCGTCAATCTGTATGAGCGCTCGCAGGTCCGGCTGTTCGTGCGCCGCGATGTGTTCCGCCGCTTTTATTCCTGCCTGGTTTACGTGCCGCGCGACCGCTACAACACCCAGGCGCGACTGCGCATCGAGCGCCTTGCGCAGGAGGCGTTCGGCGGGCAGGCCATCGAGTCGCAGGTCCATCTGTCGGAGTCCACGCTGGCTCGCCTGCACCTGCTGGTGCGCACGCCGCCCGAGCGCGACGCCGGCGTGGACGCCGCCGAGCTCGAGCGCCGGATCACGGAGACCGTGCGCACCTGGCAGGACCGCCTGCGGGACGCGCTGGCCGAGGCGCATGGCGAGGCCGAAGCGCTCAGGCTCGACCGCACCTGGGGCCCGGCCTTCCCGTCCTCCTACCAGGAGGACACGCCGATCGAGGCGGCGGTCGGCGACGTCGCCTGCCTGGAGGCGCTGGTGGCCGAGCCTTCGGGTCTGCGCATGGCTCTGTACCGCGGCTCGGGCCAGCCGCCGCACAAGGTCCAGTTCAAGCTGTTCCGCCGCGAGCGGCCGATCCCGATTTCCGACGTGCTCCCGACCATCGAGAATCTCGGGCTCAAGCTGATCAGCGAGCGGCCCTACGAGATCGACACGCCGGCCGGCCGCTGCTGGATCCAGGATTTCGAGCTGGAGCACCCGCGCGCCATCGCAATCGACCTTGCCAGCGACGGCCCGCGCTTCAAGTCCACATTCGCACATGTGTGGCTCGGCAACGTCGACAACGACGGGTTCAACCGGCTGGTGCTCGCCGCGAATCTCAGCTGGCGCGAGGCCATGGTGCTGCGCGCCTACGCGCGCTGGTTCGTGCAGCTCGGCCTGCCGCTCTCGCAGGCCTACATGGAGGAAGCGCTGGCGAGCAACGCGGCGGCGGCCGGTCGCCTGCTGCGCCTGTTCCTGGCGCGCTTCGACCCCTCGCTCTCCGCCCCCGCACGCCGGCGTGGCGAAGCCGCGCAGCGCCGCGCGCTCGACCAGCTGCTCGCGGGTGTCACGCGCATCGATGACGACCGCATCCTGCGCGCCTTCCTCGCGGCCATCGACGCGACGCTGCGCACCAACTACTTCCAGCCTGGGCCGGACGGCGCGCCGAAGCCCTACCTGTCGCTCAAGCTCGACCCGCGCAGGGTCGCCGAAGTGCCGGCGCCGAAGCCGATGTTCGAGATCTTCATGCACTCGCCCCGCGTCGAGGGCGTGCACCTGCGCATGGGCCGGGTCGCCCGCGGCGGGCTGCGCTGGTCGGACCGGCGCGAGGACTTCCGCACCGAGATCCTGGGTCTCAAGAAGGCGCAAAACGTCAAGAACACGGTGATCGTGCCGGTGGGCGCCAAGGGCGGATTCGTGCCGCGGCGGCTGCCCGCCGGTCGCGACGAGGCCCTGGCCGAAGGCACCGAGTGCTACCGGATCTTCATCCGCTCGCTGCTCGACGTGACCGACAACGTGGTGGCCGGCAGGGTCGTGCCACCGCCGCGCGTCGTGCGGCACGACGGCGACGACCCCTACCTGGTGGTGGCGGCCGACAAGGGCACGGCCAAATTCTCGGACGTCGCCAACGCGATCTCGCAGGAGTACCGCTTCTGGCTCGACGATGCCTTCGCCTCCGGCGGCTCGGCTGGCTACGACCACAAGGAAATGGGCATCACCGCGCGCGGCGGATGGGAGTCGGTGCGCCGCCACTTCCGCGAGCTCGGCCTCGATACCCAGGAGCAGGACTTCACGGTGGCCGGCATCGGCGACATGTCCGGCGACGTTTTCGGCAACGCCATGCTGCTGTCGCCGCACATCCGACTGCTGGCGGCATTCGACCATCGCCACATCTTTCTCGACCCGTCGCCGGACGCGGCCAGAAGCTTCGCCGAACGCAGGCGCCTGTATGGCCTGAGCCGCTCGAGCTGGGAGGACTACGACCGGCGTCTGCTGTCCAGGGGCGGTGGCGTGCACTCCCGCCAGGGCAAGTCGATTCCGCTGGCGCCGGAGGTGCGCGAAATGCTCGGCATCGATGCCGCCGCCGCCGCCCCGAACGAGGTGATCCGCGCGATCCTGAGGATGCCGGTGGACCTGCTTTGGAATGGCGGCATCGGCACTTACGTCAAGTCGGCCGACGAGTCACACGCGGACATCGGCGACCGCGCGAATGACGCCGTGCGCGTCAACGGCGCGGAGCTGCGCTGCCGCGTGGTCGGCGAAGGCGGAAATCTGGGACTCTCGCAGCGTGGGCGCATCGAGTACGCTCTGGCCGGCGGCTGCATCAATACCGACTTCATCGACAACTCGGCGGGCGTCAACTGCTCGGACGTCGAGGTCAACCTCAAGATCCTGTTCAGCGGGCTCATGGAATCCCGCAAGATCACGCGCGCCGCCCGCAACCGCCTGCTCGCCCGCATGACGGACGAAGTGGCCGGCCTGGTGCTGCGCAACAACTACCTGCAGTGCCTGGCCATTTCCGGGCTGCAGTCGCGCTCGCGCGAGCGCATCTTCGAGCTCGGCCATGTGATCCGCGCGCTCGAGCGCGCGGGCACGCTCGACCGCGCCCTCGAGGCGCTGCCGACGGACGACGAGATCGTCGAGCGTCACCGCCAGGGCCAGGGCCTCGCCCGGCCCGAGCTCGCGATGCTGCTGTCGTACTCGAAGATCTGGCTGTCGGCCCGGCTGCTCGAATCCGACGTCGCCTCCGACCCGTATCTCGGCAACGAGCTGATGCGCTATTTCCCCGTGCCGGTGCAGCGGCGCTGGTCGCGGGAGATCCAGAAGCACCAGCTGCGCCGCGAGATCATCGTGATGGCGACCACCAACAGCCTGGTCAACCGCATGGGTCCGGTCTTCGCGATCCGCACCCAGGAGGATACGGGCGCCGATATCGGCAGCATTGCCAGAGCCTTCGCAATCGCGCGCGAGATCACCGGGATGCGTGAGTTGTGGGCCGACATCGAGGCGCTCGACGATCACGTGCCGACCGGCCTGCAGTACGACATGGCGCACGAAACCATCCGCCTGCTGCGCCCGCTCACCTACTGGGTGCTGCGGCAGCCCGGCCCCGAACTCGACATCGAGCGCGCTGTGTCACGGCTGCGTCCCGGCATCCGCGAGCTGGCAGGCGACCTGCCTTCGGTCATCGAAGGCATCGAGGCCGAGCGTTACGAACGCGAACTGGCCCGTTTCTCGCAGCCAGGCGTGCCGGCCTCGGTCGCGCGACGCGTCGCGAGCCTCGGCGCCATGCACTCCGGAGTGGACATCGTCGAGGTCGCGCTGGCCCGGCGCGTGGCGATCCGTCACGCCGCGCGCGTGTACTTCAGCCTGGGCGCGGCGATCGGGCTCGACTGGATCCGCTCGCAGATCGAACGGCTAACGGTCGAGGGTCACTGGCAGGCGCTCGCGCGCGGTACGCTGCGCGAGGACGCCTACGCGCTGCAGCGGCGCCTGTGCGACCGCATCGTCGCCAAGAGCCGCCGCGGCGACCCGGCCGCGGCGGTCACGGCCTGGCTTGCCGGCGCCGGTGCCGCTGCCGAGGGCGTGCGTCGCGCAGTGCAGGAGATGCGCACCACGGGCGCCGACGATTTCCCGACGCTGTCGGTCGCGCTGCAAGCCGTGCGGCGCCTCACCGAGACCTGAGGCCGGGCCGTGGCCGGCCAGCTCGTGCTCGTGCGCCATGGCCAGAGCACCTGGAATCTCGAGAACCTGTTCACCGGCTGGACCGACGTGGACCTGAGCCCGCAGGGCGCGGCCGAGGCCCGCGCCGCGGGCGCGCTGCTGCGCGGCGGCGGCTTCGACTTCGGCCTGGCCTGCACTTCCGTGCTCAAGCGCGCGATCCGCACCCTGTGGATCATGCTGGACGAGATGGAGCGCATGTGGATTCCGGTCGATCGCGACTGGCGCCTGAACGAGCGTCACTACGGCGCGCTGCAGGGACTCGACAAGGCGGAGACCGCCGCCCGTTACGGCGCCGAACAGGTGAAGGTCTGGCGGCGCAGCTACGACGTGCCACCGCCGGCACTCGCCGACGACGACCCGCGCCACCCGCACTTCGACCCGCGTTACCGGCAAGTAGAACCGTCGCTGCTGCCGGCCACCGAGTCGCTGAAGGATACGCTCGCGCGCGTGCTGCCTTGCTGGCGCGAGCGGATCGCGCCGGCGCTCGCGGCGGGACACGACGTGCTGGTGGTCGCGCACGGCAATAGCCTGCGCGCGCTGGTCAAGATGCTGGACGGCATGAGCGACGCCGCAATCGTCGAGTTCAACATCCCGACCGGCGTGCCGATTCTCTACCAGCTCGATGCCGGGCTGCGACCGAGCGCTCCGCGCCGCTTTCTCGGGGATCCGGCCGCGATCGCGGCCGCCGCCGCCGCAGTCGCGCGCCAGGCCGAGGCTCGCTGAGCCGCTACTCCTCCGGGGCGATCTCGACCTCGATCCCGGCCAGCGCTTCCTCGAAGGGAATCTGGCAGGACAGGCGCGAGCCGCGCGGACGGTAACTGTTGAGCTCCTGCAGGATTTCCTTCTCGTCGCCTTGCTGCGCCGGCAGCCGGTCCAGCCAGGGCTCGGCCACGTAGACGTGACAGGTCGCGCAGGAGCACATGCCGCCGCAGATCGCGGCCACGCCCCAGTCGAAGCCGCGCAGGGTTTCCATCAGGCTGACGCCGGTGCGCGCCTCCACGCGGTGCTCGCCGCCGTCGCGATCGGTCACGATGATCTCGGCCATGGGTCGCGCATCTTGCGCGAAGCGACCTGCGCCCTGCAACCGCTCAGGCGAGCAGTCCGGCTTCGAGTCGCGTCTGCAATGCCGCATCCGGCGCCATGCCCTCAAGCGCCGCCACCGCATTCCACGCGTACCACAGGCAGTCGAAGATCCAGGCGAGCGCGGCCACGCGTGCGCGTAATGCCGCATCGTCCGTTCCGTAGCCGGCGAACAACGCTTCCTGCGCGACCGGTGCGAGCCCGTGGTAGCCGATGCAGCCGGCGAGGTCGGCCGCGGGATCGCCGGGCCCGGCATACTCCCAGTCCACGGCGAGCAGCCGTTCGCCGGTGTCGACGAGGTTGCGGTGGTGCAAGTCGTGGTGACAGCTCACGGTGCCCGCCGCCGGCAGTCCCGCGCGGCGTGCGGCAAGCGAGCGCGCGATGCGACCCGCCGTCGCCGAGGGCGCCCGCGACTGAAGCGTCGCCAGGTAGCCCGCGGCGCGCGCGCCGAGATCGACGCGCGGCAGCTCCGGCGGCGGCAGCGCCTGCAGGCCTGCGATCCAGGCGCCGATGCGCGCCAGCTGCGCGGGATCCCGCAGGTCTTCGCGCGTCAGGGTCCTGCCCGCGGCATGTCCCGTGACCAGCAGGCCCTGCCCCGGGCGCGCGAGCACGAGTTGCGGCGCGAGGCCAGCCTGTGCGGCCAGCGCCAGCATCGCCTGCTCGCAGGCATGATCCGCACCGAGCCGGGCGGCCCGCGGCCCGGCGAGGCGCAGCACGAAATCGTGGCCTGCGTCCACGAGCCGGAACACGAGGTTCGCCGATCCGCCCGGCAGCCTCGTGATCCTCGGCGAGTCGAGACCGAGCTCGGCGGCCAGCGCCGTCGCCACGCGGTGCGCGTCATCCGAAGCCCGCATCAGGATGCCTTCAGCGCGCGCCGCCATTGACGCCAGCCGGCCACGGCGAGCAGGGCGTACGCGGCGTAGAGTGCGGCCGTCCACGCCAGGCCCTGGCTCGCGAACAGCGTCGCGAGCCCGAGATCCACGACCACCCACCAGAGCCAGCTCTCGACGCAACGGCGCGCGAGCATCCAGGTGGCTGCCACGCTCGCCCAGGTGCCCAGAGACTCCGCCAGCGGCGCAGCGGATTGGCCGTAGCGGGCGATGAGCGGCGCGCTCGCCAGGCCGGCCGCGGCGACGGCGGCGAGCGCAAGACCGTGCGCGCTCGGCGGCCAGGATCGCGGTCGCGTGTCGGCGTGCGCCGGGCTCCACGCGATCCAGCCGTAGACCGCCATGGCGACGTACAGAAGCTGCAGCGCCGCCTGCATCGGCAGTCGCGCATCGACCAGGACCCAGACGTAGAGCGCGCTCGAGAAGCCGCCCGCGATCCAGCATTCGCGCCGGCGCGCGATCGCCAGCGCGATGTAAAGGAACCCGGCAGCGGCCGCGCTGAGCTCAGTCGCCTCCACCGAGCACCTTCATGACGAACACCGCGCGGCGCGGCGCCGAAAGGCTCGCACGCAACTCGGCACGCAGCGCCTCGAATACCACGTCATAGTCGCCGGAAACCTGCGTGCTCATCGAGTTCGTGACGACGGTGATACCCGGGCGCTGGTTGAGCCGCTCGATGAAGTCGAGGATCGGGGGAATGAATTCGTCCGCGAGCGGATAGAAGCTCAGTTCCACGGCGACATGCATGGCGGCACCTCAGTGAACCCAGCGCAGCGTCAGGCCGATCTGGCGCGGATCGCCCCAGCGCAGGTAGAGCCGGTTCGGAAACTCGGGTGGCTCGTTGCCGAAGTAGAAGCCGCGCACCGGGTAGCGCTCATCGAGCAGATTGCGCGCCCAGAGGTGCACGGACCAGCGCTCGGCCTCGTAACCGGCGCGCAGGCCCGCCCGCCGCTGCGAGCCGGCGCGCTGGTCGTGGCTGGTGTCGAAATAGAAGCCCGACTCGCCCGCGAGGTCGAGGCGAGCCATCCAGCCCGCCGGATGACGCCAGGTCGCCCCGAGCGCGAGCTTCCACTCCGGCGCATGCGCGAAGGCGCGCCCGTCGAGGCCGCGCTCGCCGAAGCGGTAGTCGAGGTAACGCGACCGCGTCCAGGACAGCGTCGCCCCGAACTCGAGCTGGGGCAGCGGCTGGATCGTGGCCTCCGCTTCCGCGCCCCAGGCTTCGCCGCGCGCGGCATTGTCGGTCAGGAACAGGAAAGTCAGCGGGTCCTGCGGGTCGAGCTGGAACGACGTCGCGACCTGCTGGTGTTCGCGGCGCATGTAGAAGAGGCTGAGATCCGTCGCGCGGCCCGATTCATCGCGGCTGCGCCAGCCGGCCTCGAGCGACCACAGGAATTCCGGATCGAACTGCTGCCGATCCGCGGGAACTGCGGTGCCGATGTTGAAGCCGCCCGCGCGAAAGCCGCGCGACAGCGTGGCCCAGACGGTCCGCGCGTCGTCCAGGCGATGCGTGACCGAGAGCTCACCGCCCCACATGCGATCGCGTGGGGCGAAGGCAATGCCGTCAGTGTCGGCATAGTCCGCCTCGCGCTCCTCGAGACGCAGGCCAGCGGCGAGTGCGGTGGACGGCGCCGGGCGCCACTCCACCTGGCCGTAGCCGGCCAGGCTGGTGGCGCGGTAGCGGCTGTCGAGCATGCGCACGAAGGCGTCGTCGAGGTAGCGGCCGTCGTCGCGCAACCGGTTCGTCTCCTCGAGGCGCAGCAGCCAGGCGCCCGCCACCCAGCTCCAGTCGCCCTCATCCGGCGACGACAGCCGCAGGTCCTGCGTCATCGTGCGTCGCCCGCGCAGCGTGCGCGAGAAGTAGTCGTAAGGACCCGCGGCGCCCCAGTCCGTGTCGTTGCCCCAGTCGCCGTCGAAACTCGCCTCGATGTCCGAGTCGCCCCAGGCCGTGATCGAGCGCAGCTCGTGACCGGCCCGCAGCGCCCATGCGAAGTCGAGCCAGGCCCCGTCGGTCCGCTGCGCATCGCGACCCGGCCGGTCGGAGAGCGTGCGCAGGCTGTTGTCGATCGCGAAGGCGTCGTAGCCGTTGTCGAAATCGGCATGCACCAGTCCGAAGCCGGCGCGCCAGCGTCCGTCCTCCGCGAATCGCATTCGCAGCCGGGCCGTGGTCTCGTCGCGACCGTTGGTGTCATCGCGTCCGAGGAAGGCGTTGTGCCGGAATCCGTCGCTCACGGCACGGTGGAGCACCGCGCGCCAGGCGCCTCCTGCGCCCGCCGCGAGCGCGCCACCGGCGGCGATCCCGGCACTCCACCAGCCGTCATCGCCGGCGCCCGCCTCGGCCTCGAGCGACGGCACCGGCACCGGGTCGCGGGTCTTCAGCTTGATCAGGCCGCCCAGTGCATTGGCGCCGTAACGCGTGCCCTGCGGCCCGCGCAGCACTTCGACCTGCTCAAGGTCGAACGTCGAGGCGGCCATGCCGATGCCGGATAGGTCGATCTCGTCGAGCAGGAAGCCGATCGAGGGGTTGGGCGCACCCTGGTACTGCTCGAGCTCGCCGACACCGCGCAGCAGGAAGTAGCGCGGCCGCGAGCTCGCACCGGCCCATGACAGCGAGGGAACCAGCGGCAGCAGTTCCTCGAGGTGCGGTAGCGCGGCCTCCCCGATCTGCCGCGAGCCCAGGATCGTCGCCGCGCCGGGACGCGTCCTCGCTGCGACCTCGCGCAGACCGGCGGTCACGACGACTTGCTCGAGCCGCGGGGGCGGTTCTGCGGCCACGGCGACGGGCGCCGCGAACAGCGGCAGGAGAATGCTGAGTGGCGGGCGCTGCATGCCTGCTCCCTACGCCGGTCCTAACCGGATCAGGTTCGACGGGTTCGCCGGTGAGCCACGCGGGCAACCGGCATCTCAGGTCTATTCAGACCACCCCAAGGCGGATGGAGATGTTAGCGGCGACCGCGCGCCGCCGCAATGCCGGTCGCAGGCCGCTCAGCTGCGGTCGAAGGACGGCGGCTTGCGCTGGCGCACGGCTTCGAGCCCGGCTTTCGCGTCGCCGAGCCGGAAGCCCAGGAATTCGAGCGCGAGCGAGGCGTCGAAGCTCGGACCGGCAATTCGCAGCCAGTTGCGGAGCGCGTGCTTCGTGAACGCAAGCGCGGTGCGGCTGCCGGCGGCGAGACGGGTCGCAACGCCGAGTGCGGTTTCGCGCACGCGCTCATCGTCCACGCACAGCGACACCAGGCCGATGCGCTCGGCTTCGGCGCCGTCGAGCGGCTCATTCGTCAGCAGGTAGTAGCGCGCCTTGGCGAGCCCGCACAGGAGCGGCCAGATGATGACGGAGTGGTCGCCGGCGGCGACGCCGAGCCGCGTATGCCCGTCCAGGATCTTCGCGCCTCGGCCCGCGACCGACACGTCGGCGAGGAGCGCCACCGCGAGCCCGGCGCCGACCGCGGTGCCGCGGATCGCGCTCACGACGGGCTTCGAGCAGTCGACCAGATTGTAAACCAGCTCGCTCGACTCGCGCCACACGCGCAGGAGCGTCGCCTCGTCGGCAATCATGCGCTCGATCATTGCGAAGTCGCCGCCCGAGGAGAAATGCTCCCCGGCCCCGCGGACCAGCACGGCACGCACGGCGGCGTCCGCGTCCGCGGTGTGCCAGACGAGGGCGAGGTCGCGGTGCATCTGCTCGGTCACGGAGTTCTGGCTGCCTTGGTTCGCGATCACGATCTCCAGCACGCCGTCGGCGGGCTCGTCGAAGCCGAGGCCGGGATGCTCGCGGGCGAATCGGGCGCAGTCGATGGTCACGGTTCAATCCTTCGCCGCATCCGGCACCGCATGCACGCTGACCATCGTCAGCACCTGGTAGGCGGCGACCGTCTCGCCGGCCTGGTTCGTGATCTCGGTGGCCCAGCTGACCTCGCCACAGCCCTTGTCGGCGCGCAGCGACTTCTCCCGGCAGGTCAGGCGCACCCGGATGCGGTCGCCGGGCTTCACCGGCTTCACGAAGCGCAGGTTGTCGAGGCCGTAGTTGCCGAGTACCGGGCCGTAGCCCGGGTCGACGAACAGACCGGCCGCCGCCGAGATCAGGAAGTACCCGTGCGCGACCCGGCCCCCGAACAGCGGATTGCGCTGCGCCTGCGCCTCGTCCATGTGCGCGTAGAAGCGGTCGCCCGAGAGCGCGGCGAAGCGCTCGATGTCTTCGACCGTGATCTCGCGCTCCCCTGAGCGGAATGTGTCGCCGATCGCGAGCGCATGGAAGGGCTTGCGGAAGGGATGCGCGCCCGGATCGCGCTCGGTGCCGCCGCGCGCCCAGCGTCCGCCGACCGCGGCAATCGTGTCCGGCGCGCCCTGCACCGCCGTGCGCTGCATGTAGTGCAGCACGCCGCGGATGCCGCCGAGCTCCTCGCCACCGCCCGCGCGGCCCGGCCCGCCGTGCACGAGCGGTGCGAGCGGCGAGCCGTGGCCGGTCGATTCCCTCGCGCAGTGGCGGTTCACGACCAGCACCCGTCCGTGCCAGGGCGCGATGCCGAGCACGAGCCGCGCGGCAAGCGCATCGTCCGCGCTGAACACCGAGCCGGCGAGGCTGCCCTCGCCGCGCCGCGCGAGCGCAATGGCCTCGTCCGAATCGCCGTAGCCGATGACCGTGGCCACGGGTCCGAAGGCTTCGACCGAATGCACGGCGCGCGCGGAGCCGGCGTCGCGGCACAGCAGCAGGATCGGCGGCACGAAGGCGCCGCGCTGGCGATCGCCCTCGACCGAGAAGGTTTCGGTGTCGCCCCAAACCACTTCCGCCTCGCGCCGCAGCTCGGCCACTCGCGCCAGCACTTCCTCGCGCTGCGCGAGGCTCGCAAGCGGGCCCATGCGTACGCCCTGCCGTCGGGGATCTCCGACGACCGTCCCGGCGAGACGCGCCTGCAGCGCGGAGACGACGTCCCCGAGCCGCTCGCGCGGTACCAGCGCCTTGCGGATAGCGGTGCACTTCTGGCCCGCCTTCACCGTCATCTCGCGCGCGACCTCGGCCACGAACAGCTCGAACTCGGGGGCGCCGGGGCCGGCATCCGCACCGAGGATCGAGGAATTGAGCGAGTCGGTCTCGGCGACGAAGCGGATCGACTGCGCGACGACCGTCGGGTGTGTCCGCAGCCGCGCGGCGGTCGAAGCCGAGCCGGTGAATGACACCACGTCCTGGCAGGCCAGGTGGTCGAACAGATCGCCGACACCGCCGCAGATCAGTTGCAGGGCCCCCGCCGGCAGCAACCCGGTGTCGAAAATGCGCCGCACCACGCATTCAGTCAGGTAGCTGGTCGCGGTCGCCGGCTTGACGATCGCGGGGACGCCCGCGAGCAGCGCGGGAGCGAGCTTCTCGAGCATGCCCCAGACCGGGAAGTTGAAGGCATTGATGTGGATCGCCGCGCCCTGGAGCGGCGTGCAGATGTGCTGGCCGATGAAACTGCCGCCTTTCGACAGGCCTTCGACGCCGCCGTCGAGGAACACGCGGCCATTCGGAAGCTCGCGCGCACCCTTGCTCGCGAACACCAGCATGGTGCCGATGCCGCCGTCGATGTCGATCCAGGAATCCGATCGGGTCGCACCGGTCGCATACGACAGCGCGTAGAACTCGTCCTTGAACTCGAACAGTCTCTTGCCGAGGGCGCGCAGCATCGCGGCGCGCTCGTGGAAAGTCATGGTCCGCAACGCGGGGCCACCGGTTCCGCGCGCGTAGGCGAGCGCCGCCCGGAAATCGAAGCCACCGGCGGCAGCCTCGGCGATCACCTCGCCCGTGCTCGCGTCGCAGAGCGCCGCGCCGGCGCCCGCGCCGTCCTGCCAGCGGCCCTCGAGAAAGCTCTGCAATCTCATGCCGTCCTCCCGCCGGCTTCCGCGCGCGCGGCCTGCCAGGCGCCGAATGTCGAATCCGACTCCGCCAGCCTGACCAGCAGCGGCGCCGGCGTCCAGTAACGCGCACCATGCTCCGCGGCATGGCGGCGGACCTGCGCCAGCACGCGCGATAGTCCGGTCACGTCGGCGTGGAACATCGGCCCCCCGCGATGGCGCGGGAAGCCGTAGCCGTTGCACCAGATCACGTCGATGTCCGCCGGAGAAGCCGCGATGCCTGCCTCCAGGATGACGGCGCCCTCGTTGATGAGCGCTTGAATGCAGCGGCCGACGATCTCATCCTCGCCGATCTCGCGCCGGTTGATGCCGAGGCGCTCGGCCTCCGCACGGATCAGTTCGAGCACTTCCGGGTCGGGCGTGCGTTCGCCGCCCGCTCCGTCGTAGCGATAGAAGCCGCGACCGCTCTTCTGGCCGAGGCGGCCCAGTTCTGCCAGCAGGTCCGAGACGCGATAGAAGCGCGGATCATCCGGCCTGCCGGACCATTCGCGCCGCGCCTGCCAGCCGATGTCGAGCCCTGCGAGGTCACCGACCGCATTCGGCCCCATCGCCATCCCGAAGTCGACCAGGGCCCGGTCGATGCGTTCGGGGGTCGCGCCCTCGAGCAGCATGAACTCCTTCTCCCGCCCATAGGCGTACAGCATGCGGTTGCCGACGAAGCCGAAGCAATTGCCGACCGTGACGCCGATCTTGCCGGCCTGCTTCGCCACGGCATGCGCGGTCGCGACCGCCGCGCGCGACGACTCGCGCCCGCGCACGACTTCAACCAGGCGCATCAGGTGCGCGGGGCTGAAGAAATGCATGCCGACCGACTGCGCGGGCCGGCCGGAGGCCGCGCCGATCGCGTCCACGTCGAGCGTCGAGGTGTTGGTCGCGAGCACGGCTTCCGGCCGGCAAATCGCGCCGAGCCGCGCGAAGATCTCCTGCTTGACGGCCAGGTTTTCGAATACGGCCTCGATCGCCAGGTCCACGTCCGCGAGCGCATCGAGCGCCGCGCCGCCGTGCACGCGCGCGAGCGCCGCTTCGGCCGCGGCGGCGCCCAGGCGACCCTTGCGCGCGGCACCCTCGATCGCCGACTTCACGCGGCCCAGGCCGGCCTCGAGCGCCTCGGGCTTCGCGTCCACGAGCGTGACATCGATGCCGCCGGTCGCGAGCGCGACCGCGATGCCAGCGCCCATGGTGCCGGCGCCGATCACGCCAGCCGCGCGCACCTTCAGCGCCAGCTCGCGGTCGAGCACCGGGCCGCGCTCGGCGAAGAAGAGATGCCGGAGTGCCCGCGACTCGGGCGAGTTCAGGCATTCGAGAAACAGCGTGCGCGCACGGGCCTGCGCCGCGTCGAATGGCAGCATGGCGGCCGAAGCCAGCGCTTCGACGATGCGCGGCGGCGCCGGCAGGCGCCGCGCGGCGGACGGCAGGGCCAGCAGGAATTCCTCGAACAGCGACGGCCGCGACGGCGGCAGCGGCAGGTCGCGCGCGCGCCGCGGCGGCGCGGCGTCGCGCAACAGCTCGCGAGCGAAGCCGAGCGCGCCGGTCCGCAGCTCGCCGTCGATGCGCCGGTCCACGATCCCGCGTTCGATCGCGGTCTCGATCCCGACCGGTTTCCCCGAAGTCATCATCTCGAGCGAGGCCTGCCAGCCCGCCAGCCGCGGCAGGCGGACCGTGCCGCCGGCGCCCGGCAGGAGTCCGAGAGTCACCTCGGGAAACCCGAGCTGCAGATCCGGCGCGGCGCAGCGGTAATGGCTCGCCAGCGCGGCTTCGGCACCGCCGCCGAGCGTGGGCCCGCAGAGCGCGGCGACCACGGGCTTGGCGCAGGCCTCGATGCGCGCCAGCACGGCGGGCAGGAATGGCTCGAGCGGCGGGCGGTCGAATTCGCGCACGTCGGCACCGGCGATGAAGTTGCGCCCGGCGCCCGCCAGCACGATCGCGTGCACGGCGCCATCCGCGTCCAGTTCCTCGATCGCCGCGAGGAGTGCCACGCGCACCGGCTGCGACAAGGCATTGACCGGCGGATTGTCCACCGTCACGACGGCGAGCTCGCCGTCGCGCTCGATGCGCACCGGTGCGTTCACGCGGCGCGCTCGAGCGCGAGTGCAATGCCCTGGCCGACCCCGATGCACATCGTGCAGAGCGCACGGCGCCCGCCGGTGCGGCCGAGTTGCCAGCTCGCGGTCGCGGCGAGGCGCGCGCCACTCATGCCGAGCGGGTGACCGAGGGCGATCGCGCCGCCGTTCGGGTTGACGTGGGCGGCGTCGTCCGGCAGTCCGAGCCGGCGCAGTACGGCGAGCGCCTGCGAGGCAAAGGCTTCGTTGAGCTCGACCACGTCGAAATCGCCGATGGCGAGCCCGAGGCGCGCCAGCAGTCGCTCGGTCGCGGGCGCGGGCCCGATGCCCATGATGCGCGGCTCGACGCCCGCGACCGCGGCGCCCAGCACACGCGCACGCGGCGCGAAACCGTGTCGCGCCGCGGCGCGCTCGCTCGCGACCACCAGCGCGCAGGCGCCGTCGTTGACCCCCGAGGCATTGCCTGCGGTCACGGTACCTCCGGTGCGAAACGGCGTCGGCAGCTTCGCGAGCGCCTCCAGGCTGGTCTGGCGCGGGTGCTCGTCGCGCTCCACGAGCGCCGGCTCGCCTTTCCTGGCCGGCAGCGTGACCGGCACGATCTCCTGTGTCAGCGTGCCGTCCGCCTGCGCGCGCAGCGCCCGCTCCTGGCTGCGCAGCGCGAACGCATCCTGGTCGGCCCGCGTCACCCGGAACTCGGCGGCCACGTTCTCACCGGTCTCCGGCATCGAATCGATGCCGTACTGCTGCTTCATCAGCGGGTTCACGAAGCGCCAGCCGATGGTGGTGTCGTGCATCTGCTGGCCGCGCGTCCAGGCCGCGTCCGGCTTCGACAGCACGTAAGGCGCGCGGCTCATGCTCTCGGCGCCGCCGGCGACCACCAGTTCCGCCTCGCCGCTCCGGATCATGCGCGCGGCGATTGCGACCGCATCGAGCCCGGATCCGCACAGGCGGTTGACGGTGACACCGGCGACGGCCACCGGCAGCCCCGCCAGCAGGGCGGCCATGCGGGCAAGGTTCCGGTTGTCCTCGCCGGCCTGGTTGGCGCAGCCGAGCACGACGTCTTCCACCGCGCCCCAGTCCGCGCGCGGGTTGCGCTGCATCAGCGCGCGCAGCGGCACCGCCGCGAGGTCGTCGGTGCGCACGCCCGAGAGCACGCCGCCGTAGCGTCCGATCGGCGTGCGCACGGCGTCGCAGATGAAAGCCTCAGTCATCGATCAGTCTCCCGGCGATCTGGTGCGAACGGCCGCGGAACAGCGCGACCGCCTCGCCGTCCTGGTTCCGGACTTCGATCTCGTAGATTCCCGCGCGGCCCGCCCGCCAGCGCTCGGTCGCGACCGCCGTCAGCACGTCGCCGTCGCGTGCGGGCCGCAGGAATTCGATCGCGGCGCCGGCGGCGACGGTATTGTCGCCGTGCGAGTTGCAGGCGAAGGCGAAGGCGCTGTCGGCCAGCGCGAATACCAGCCCGCCGTGGCAGATCCCGTGCCCGTTGGTCATGTCGGCGCGCACCCGCATGCGCACCTGGGCCCGGCCGGGCCCGCAGGATTCGATCGCCATGCCGAGCGCCTGCGAGGCCCGGTCGCCGTTCCACAGGGCGCGCACCGCGTGCTCGGCGAGTTGCTGCGCGCGGCTGGCGCCGGAATCCTGGTCGCCCATCGCACTAGCTCCCGGTGAAGCGCGGTGCGCGCTTTTCCGAAAATGCCGCAACGCCCTCGGCGTAGTCGTCGCTCCGGCCGAGCTCGCGCTGGCAGTCGCGCTCGAGGTCGAGCTGCGCCGCCAGCGACCGGTCCCAGCCGGATTCCATCGCCTCGCGAGTGCGCACGAGCGCCCGCGTCGGCCCGACCGCGAGCTGCGCCGCGAGCCGCTCGACTTCCGCCGGGAACTGCGCGTCGTCCACGCAACGCCAGATCAGGCCCCACTCCGCCGCGGTGGCCGCATCGAGCTTCTCGGCCAGCAGCGCCAGTGCCAGCGCGCGGGCATGGCCTGCGAGCCGCGGCAGGAACCAGGTCGCCCCGGAATCCTGCACCAGGCCCAGCTTCGAGAACGCCTGGAGAAATGTGGCCGAGCGCGCCGCGAGCACGATGTCGCAGGCCAGCGCCACGCTCGCCCCGGCCCCGGCCGCCACGCCGTTGACGGCCGCCAGCGTCGGCACCGGCAGCGCGCGCAGCGCGAGCACCAGCGGCCGGTAGTTGCGCTCGATCGATTCGCCGAGATCCGGGCGGCCGCCGTCCGCGGCGGGCTGGCGCTCGCCGAGATCCTGGCCGGCGCAGAAGCCCCGTCCGGCGCCGGTCAGCACGAGCACGCGCCCGCCGTCGCCGGCCACGCGCCCGAGCGCGTCGCGCAGTTCCGCATGCATCTCGCCATTGAAGGCGTTCAGCCGCTCGGGGCGAGCGAGCGTCAGGCGTGCGATGCCCTGCTCCACCGCGTACCGGATCGTCGTGTAGTTCATCGGCGCGCGCGGCTCATTCGTCGTAGCTGATTTCCAGCGCGGCGGAGGTCGGCCGTGCCTGGCAGCAGAGAATATAGCCTGCCTCCACCTCCCAATCCTCGAGCGCGACGTTGTGCTCCATGGTCGCGGTCCCCTTGACCAGCCGGGCCCGGCAGGTCGAGCACACGCCCGCGCGGCAGGAGAACGGCAGGTCGAGCCCCGCGCGCTCCGCAGCTTCCAGGACCGGCTCGCCATTCCTCGCCATCGCGAAGCTGCGGCGCCGGCCGTCCATGATCACGGTGACGGCGACGTCGCCGGCGGCCGCGGCGGCACGCGCCGCCGGTGCTGCCGGCGCGCGCGCGGCCACGCCGGCGGAGAAATGCTCGACATGCTCGCGCCCGCTCGCGCCCAGCGCCGCGAGCGCGGATCGCACCTGGTCGGCCATGTCGCCGGGGCCGCAGATGAAGAACTCGTCCGTTTCCGCCGCATTGAGGCCGCCGCGCGCGAACTCGCGGATCTTGCCCCCGTCGATGCGGCCGTTGAAGAGGCCGACGTCCTGCGGCTCGCGGCTCATCACGAATGCGACCGACAGGCGCGGCAGGTGGCGGTTCTTGAGTGCCAGCACGTCGTCGAGCAGCATGGTCCGCGCCGCACTGGTGTTGCCGTAGAACAGCTGAAACCGGCAGTCCGGTTCGCGCTCGAGCAGGGTCGCCGCGATCGACAGCACGGGCGTGATGCCGCTGCCGGCGGCGAAGGCGGCGCAGCGCCGGTCACGCACCGGCCCGGGCCGCGCCTGGAAACTGCCATTGGGCGTCATGACCTCGAGCACCTGGCCGGGCTCTGTGCGAGCGAGATGCTGCGACATCCGCCCGTCCGCCTGCACGCGCAACGCGATCGTAAGCTCGGCGGCGCCCTCCGGGTTCACGATCGAATAGGTGCGCCGTTCCTCCTGCCCGTCGATCGTCGCGCGGATCGCGACGTGCTGCCCGGCGTGGTGGCGAAACTCCGCGGCGAGCGGCGCAGGGACCGCGAAGGACAGCGCCAGCGCGTCGTCAGCGACCGCGCGCCGGCCGGTGATCGTGAGCGGATGGAACTTCAGCACGGGCTAGATGCACTTGAAGTAGTCGAAAGGCTCGAGGCAGGATTCGCAGCGATACAGCGCCTTGCAGGGCGTCGACCCGAACTCGCTGGTCCTTGCCGTGCGCGGCGACCCGCAGCGCGGGCAGGCGACCGCCGGATCCGCGTGCAACAGCGCGCGCGGACGCGTCACGGCGCCAGCCGGAGGCGCAATCCCGAACGCCGCCAGCTTGCGCCGGCCGTCTGCGCTCAGCCAGTCGCTGGTCCAGGGCGGCGACAGCGCGTCGACCGCCGCCACGCGCAGGCCGGCGCCCGCCAGTGCACGCACGACGCTGGCCTTGATCACGGGCGTGGCCGGACAGCCGGAGTAGGTCGGCGCAACGCCGACCTCGAGGGTGCCATCCGCGCGCAGGCTGAGGTGGCGGATGACACCGAGATCGAGCACCGAGAGCACCGGGATCTCCGGGTCCGGGACATGCGCGAGCAGGCCCCGGACGCGCGCCTCCAGTTCGACGGGCAGCAGGCTGGTCATCTCGGCGGCGGCTGGCATCGCGCTACCAGCGGGCGCCGGGATGGGCGCGATGCAGCGACTGCATCTCGGCGAGCAGGTATCCCAGATGTTCGCCGTGGCGTCCCTGCTTGCCGTGCCAGGGATGCGGCGCGTGCGCGGGGCGCGCGAGGGTCGCCTGCGCGAGCACCTCGTTCACTCGCGCCGACCACGCCGGCTCCAGTGCGGCCGGGTCCGGCCCGAGGCCGGCGCCGGCGACCTCGCGATCCAGCGCTTCGGATGCGAACAGCTCGTCGACGTATGGCCACAGCCGCTCCAGCGCCTCCTGCGCGCGCCGATGGCTCGCCTCGGTGCCGTCGCCGAGGCGCACCAGCCAGCCGCCGCTGTAGCGCAGGTGGTAGCGGGTCTCCTTGAGCGCCTTGGCCGCGATCGCCGCGAGTCGCGCATCGCGCGAATGCTGGAGCGCCTCGCACAGTCCGGACTGCCACGCGTCGAACAGGAACTGGCGCACGATGGTGCGCGCGAAGTCCCCGTTCGGCTGCTCGACCAGCGTCAGGTTCAGGTACTGCGACTCTTCGCGCAGGAAGGCGAGCTGGTCCTCGTCCCGACCTTTCCCCTCGAGCTCGCCCGCATACGCGAGCAGGAGGCGCGCCTGCCCGAGCAGGTCGAGGGAGACATTGGCGAGCCCGAGGTCTTCCTCGAGCGCGGGCGCGTGACCAACCCATTCGCCGAGCCGCTGGGCCAGCACCAGGTTCGAGTCGGCGAGGTGCAGGACGTAGTGGAGCGGCGCCTTCACAGCGTCTTCACCTCTTCCGGAATGTCATAGAAGGTCGGGTGCCGGTAGACCTTGTCGCGCGCGGGCTCGAACAGGGCATCGGCCTCCGCCGGATCCGAGGCGACGATATCCGCGGAGCGCACCGCCCAGATGCTGACGCCCTCCTGCCGGCGCGTGTAGAGATCGCGCGCATGCTCGATCGCCATGCGCGCGTCGGTCGCATGCAGGCTCCCGACATGCTTGTGATCCAGGCCCGACCTGGCGCGGATGAAGATTTCGTAGAGCGGCCAGTCGCGGTTCGCGCTCATAATGCACCCTCCCCTCAGGCGGCGCGCGCGGCGCGCGCCTCCTGCTTCGCGGCCCAGGCGGCGGCTGCTTCGCGCACCCACGCCCCGTCCTCGTGCGCCCTGCGCCGCGCTTCCAGCCGCTCCCGGTTGCACGGTCCGTGGCCCTTGAGAACCTGCTCGAATTCGCTCCAGTCGATGGTGCCGAACCGGTAGTGCTGCGTGGATTCGTCCCAGCGCAGCTCCGGGTCCGGCACCTGGAGGCCGAGGAAATCGGCCTGCGGCACGGTGAAGTCCACGAATTTCTGCCGCAGCTCGTCGTTGCTGAAGCGCTTGATTTTCCAGCGCATGGATTGAGCGCTGTGCTTCGATTCGGCGTCGGACGGGCCGAACATCATCAGCGACGGCCACCACCACCGGTTCAGGGCGCTCTGCGCCATCTGGTGCTGGGCCGGCGTGCCGCGCGACAGGCGCAGCATGATCTCGTAGCCCTGGCGCTGGTGGAAGCTCTCCTCCTTGCAGATGCGCACCATGGCGCGCGCATAAGGGCCGTAGGAACAGCGGCAGAGCGGGATCTGGTTCATGATCGCGGCGCCGTCCACCAGCCAGCCGATCGCGCCCACGTCGGCCCAGGTCGGGGTCGGATAATTGAAGATGCTCGAGTATTTGGCCTTGCCCTCGAGCAGTTGCTCGATCAGCTCGGCGCGCGCAACGCCGAGCGTCTCGGTCGCACTGTAGAGATAGGCGCCGTGGCCGCCCTCGTCCTGCACCTTGGCGATCAGGATCGCCTTGCGCAGCAGGGACGGCGCGCGGCTAATCCAGTTGCCCTCGGGCAGCATGCCGACGATCTCGGAATGCGCGTGCTGCGACATCTGCCGGACCAGCGTGCGGCGGTACGCCTCCGGCATCCAGTCCTTGGGCTCGACCTTTTCCTCGGCGTCCACGCGCGCCTGGAACGCGCATTCGAGCGCGCCTTCCTGCGCGGGGTCGCGCAGGCAGTCCCTGCCGAGCGAATCCAGTCCCTGCGTATACATACCTGGCTCCCGGCGCGCCCCACGCCGGGGCCCGCCTGTTACCGGCTCATTATCGCACCGGCGAACCCGCCACGACCGGCGCCTTCAGGCCCAGCCCTCGAGCTTCCGCACCAGCGTGTCCATGAAACGATTGGCCTGGTGGCCGTCGAGCACCCGATGGTCAATCGTGAGGGTCACGTAGCAGCAGGGCCGGATCGCGAGCTCGTCGCGCCCGTCGCGCGTGACCGCCGCCGGGCGCTTCTCCAGCTTTCCCACGCCCAGGATTGCCGACTGCGGCTGATTGATGACGATGGGCGCCGCGAGCAGGCTGCCGCTGACACCGTGATTGGAGATGGTGAAGGTGCCGCCGCGCAGGTCGGCCGGCTCGAGGCGGTCCGCGCGTGCGCGTGCCACGAGGTCGCCGAGGGCCGCGGCGATGCCGTGGAGATCGAGCCGGCCCGCGTCGCGGATCACGGGCACCACGAGCCCACGTCCCTCGAGCGCCGTGCCGACGCCGATGTCGATGTGTTCGGGAATCAGGAGCGCCTCGTCGGTCCAGCGCGCATTCGCCTCCGGCACGGCGCGGATCGCCGCAGCGCTCGCAGCCACGAAGTAGGCGGTCAGCGTCAGGGGCGCGCCGCGCCGCTCGAACTCGGTCTTGTGCGCCGCGCGGTGCGCCAGCACCGCCGACAGGTCAGCCTGGAACACGGTCGTGACATGCGGCGCCGTGTGCAGCAGGCTCTGCACCATGTGCTCGGCGATGCGGCGCCGCATCGGGGTGTGCGGCACGCGGCGCAGTCCACTTTCCGCTTCCGCTCCGGGCGTGGGCGCGTGCGCGGCCGCTGGCTTGCGCGCAGCGGCTGCGAGCACGTCGTCCACGGTGATGCGGCCGTCCGCGCCGCTGCCCGGCACCGCCGCGGCTTCGAGCCCGTGCTCGGCCAGCAATCTGCGGACCGCCGGGCTCAGGGAACGGGCGGCCGTGCCGGAAGCCGCGATGCGGCCCGCACCCGGGCGCGCCCGGACCGTGCCCGCAGGCGCGGCCACCGGCGCCGCGGCGGCAACGCCGGCTGCGGGAGCGAGCCTGCCGAGCAGCGCGCCCGGCGCGACGTCCGTCCCCTCCGCCGCCGCGACTTCGATCAGCACGCCGTCGGCGGGCGCCGGCACCTCGATCGTCACCTTGTCGGTCTCGATCTCGACCAGCGGCTCGTGCATCCCGACCCGCTCACCGACCGCCTTGAGCCAGCGCTGGACCTGCGAGCGGGTGCCTTCCGACTGGTCCTCCGGCAGCCGGACCTCGATCGTCTCCATCGCTACACGCTCGCAATGCGCCGAATTGCGGCGGCGATCGAGGCGACCGACGGCACCACGGCGTCCAGCAACTCGGGGTTGTGCGGACTCGGCACGTCCGGCATCGCCAGCCGCTCGACCGGCGCATCGAGATCGAAGAACGCGCGCTCGACGACCATCGCCACGACTTCCGCGCCGAAGCCGGCGGTCAGGTTGTCCTCGTGCACTACCAGGCAACGTCGCGTGCGGGCGACCGATGCCAGCACGGCTTCCCGATCCCAGGGCGAGAGCGTGCGCAGGTCGACGAGATCGACGTCGATGCCGGAATCCGCGGCGGCCTGCTCGCAACGCTCGACCATCGCGCCCCAGGTGACGACCGTGAGCTCGCCGCCGCTTCGCACCGTGCGTGCCACGCCGAACGCCAGGACGTAGTCGTCGCCCGGATACGGCCGGCGGGCGGCCGCGCCGTCGATCAGCGAGCGGTGCTCGAAGAAGACCACCGGATCATTGCCGCGCAGCGCCGAGCGCAGGAGACCGACGGCATCCTCGGCATTCGACGGCATCGCGAGGCGCCAGCCGGTCGCGTGCAGAAACTCGACCTCGTTGCACTGGCTGTGCCAGGGGTCACCGCACTTGAAGAACCCGCCGGGCATGCGCACCACCATGGGCGCCGCAAACCGGTTGACCGTGCGCCAGCGCATCGTGCCGCAGTCGTGCAGCTGCTCGGCTGCCGGCTCGGCATATTTGCGGAACTGGATCTCGGGCACCGGCAGCAGGCCCGCCAGCGCCATGCCGACCGCGCGACCGATGATGCCTTCCTCGGACAGGCTGGTATCGAACACGCGCTCCGCGCCGAAGCGCTCCTGCAATCCGAGCGTCGCCGCGTGCACGCCGCCCTTGCGGCCGACATCCTCTCCGAACACCAGCATGCGCGGGTTGATCGTGAGCTCGTGCTCCAGGGTGCGGCGGATCGCAGTCAGCATGTTGATGCGCGGCCCTTCGGGGCGCGGCGTCTCGCTGCCCGCGGGCGGCTCGATGCCCTCGGCGAGCGGTCCGCCCTGCTGCTGCAAATCGATGCGCCCGTCGGGAAGTCGCTCGCTGAAGGCGTGGGTCGTCACTCCGACCGGCCAGACGCGCGCCCGCGACTCGATGCGTGCCAGCGCCTCTTCGACTGTGCGCCGGGCGCCGGCCTCGAGCGCCGCCCATTCGGGCTCGGCGAGCGACGCCGGCACCAGCAGTCGTCGCAACGCGGCGAGCGGATCACGCGCCTGCTCGTCGGCGATCTCGGAGGCGCTCTTGTAGGCCTGCGTGTCCTGGCCGGAATGGCCCGAGAGGCGCGGCACGGTGAGGCGAAGTAGCACCGGTCCTTCGCCGGCGCGCACGGTCGCGACGGCCCCGGCGATCAATTCCGCCGAAATGGCGGGATCGCAGCCGTCTCCGTTGATCACGCGCAGATTACCGAATGCGGCGAGGTTTGCGGCGATGTCGCCGCCGGGTGTCTGGCAGGCAGCCGGGACCGAAATCCCGTAACCGTTGTCCTCGATGTAGTACAGCAGCGGCAAGCGACCGGTGGTCGCGATGTTGAGCGAGGCCCAGAAGCCGCTGGTCGCAATGGAAGCGTCGCCGCCGTGTGCGACGGCGATGCAGCCGGTCGCCGACTCGTCGCCGAGCACGCGCGCCCGATAAGCGAGCGCCTGTGCCCATCCCGTCGCGGGCGTGAACTGCGCGCCGACTCCGCCGCAGGCGGGCAGCAGACAGGGGCCCGTGCGATTCGGGCGATTGAAGACGACGCCGATGTCGCGGCCCCCCGACATGCCTTCCGCGCGCATCATGGTCGAGGCCAGCGCTTCCTCCACGCCGAGGCCGAGCGCGAGCGCGAGCGGACGGGAACGGTAGTAGGGTGCGACGGCGTCGCGTGGGCCGGTCAATTGAGCACCCAGCAGCACCTGGGTCAGGTCGTGCCCGCGTGCGGTGAACTGGTACAACACCTTGCGCTCGGGCACGAGCCGCGATTCCTCGAGCGCATCCAGCGCGCGCGAAGCGAACACGGTCGGCAGCAGGCGGCGCCAGTCCGGCGCGGCCGGGCCTTCGGGGGCCGGGTACCGGCGTGCACTCAGGGACATGCGTAAATCCTCCGCTGGCCGGCCGCGACCCGGCGCCATCCTAGCCGGGCCGCTGAGGTGGCACTAGCTAAAATCCCGGCATGAGGTGAATTTTTGAGTGATAAACTCCAATTTTCATGCCCGCGAGGCGAAAAACACCATGCCGACCCTGGACCGGACCGACATCCGCATGCTCGAGCTGCTGCAGCGTGACGGCCGGCTGTCGCACGTGGAGCTGGCCGATCGCGTCGGCCTGTCGCCGACGCCGTGCACGCGGCGCGTCCGGCGGCTCGAGCAGCAGGGGATCATCCGCGGCTACGCGGCCATCCTCGATCCCAAGCGCATCGGCCAGAACGTGCTGGCCTACGTCCAGATCAAGCTCGAGCGGCATACCGATGACGTGATCGAACGATTCCGGCGCACGCTCGAAGAACGGCCGGAAGTGGTGTCGGCGCACGCGATGACGGGCGAGATGGATTTCCTGCTCGAGGTGGTGGTGCCCGATCTCGACGCGCTCGGCCGCTTCACGCTGCACCAGCTGCTCAAGCTGCCCGGCGTGCGCGACGTGCGCTCAAGCCTGGTGCTGGAGACGCTCAAGACCGTCGCGCACCTGCCGCTGGACGCGGCCGCTCTGCGGCGCTGAAGCCGCCGGACCGTTCTGCCTGCGATAGAATCGCCGGACGCGTGAACCCAGCCGCGCGACGACTGTCACTAGCGGCAACAGGCCGCCGGGAGCCATGGACATGAAACTCGTTCCGATCGCCGTCGTTGCCTTGCTGGCCGGGGGCGCCGCCGAAGCGGCCTGCATTTACCCGCGCGCGCCGCAACGGATTCCGGACGGCAAGACCGCAACCTACGACCAGATGGTGGCCGCGCACCAGGAAGTGAAGCAATTCAACGACGACATCAACGCCTACAACGCCTGCCTCGACCTGGAAATGACCCAGCTCGAAAAGAGCGGCCTGTACGACGAGCTGCGGCTCGAAGAGCTGCGGGCCATGCACGTCAAGAAGAACAACGCCGCAGTGGACGAGGTGCAGGCCATCGCGGACGCCTTCAACGAGCAGCTCGCGATCTTCAAGACCCGCGACAAGCAGAACTGACCGAGCCCCGATGCTGACTCCGGCCGAGGCGGATGCCGCGATCGCGTCGGCGCTCGCCCCGGCCGGCGAGGAATCCCTGCCGCTCGCCGCCTGCGCCGGTCGCGTCCTGCGGCAGACCGTGCGCGCGGAGCGCGATGCGCCGCCCTTCGACCGCGTGACGATGGACGGCATCGCGATCGCGCACGGGCCGCGGCGCACGTTTCGCATCGCCGGCGTGCAGGCGGCGGGGGCGCCGCCGATTCCGCTCCCCGATGCCGGCGACTGCATCGAGGTCATGACCGGCGCGGTGCTGCCGCCCGGCTGCGACACCGTGGTCCCGGTCGAGCGCATCCGGGTCGCACACGGCGAAGCCACGCTGGAGGCCGGTTACGAACCGGCGCCGTGGACGTTCGTGCATCGGCAGGCCGCCGATGCGCGCGCGGGCGCGGTGCTGCTCGCGCCCGGAATCCGGCTCGGGCCGCCGGAGATCGCGATCGCGGCGGGCGCCGGCCTCGGCAGACTCGCGGTCGCAAGCGCAGCGCGCATCGCGGTGCTGACCACCGGCGACGAGCTGGTCGAGCCGGAAGCGCCGCTCCTGCCGCACCAGCTGCGGCGCTCGAATGCGTACGGGCTGGGCGCCGCGCTCGCACTCGCCGGATTCCCGCCCGAAACCGACCGCCACCTGCCCGATCGCATCGAGGTGCTGCGCACGGCGTTCGCCGAGGCGCTCGCGCGCCAGGACGTGCTCGTGCTTTCGGGCGGCGTCTCGGCGGGCCGTTTCGATCGCGTGCCCGAGGCCCTGGCGGCCTGCGGCGTACGCAAGGTGTTGCACCAGGTGGCGCAGCGCCCCGGCCGGCCGCTGTGGTTCGGCGTGCACGCGGGCGGCCAGGCCGTGTTCGCCCTGCCCGGCAATCCGGTTTCCGTGCTGGTCTGTCTGGTGCGCTACGTGCTGCCCGCGCTCGCCGAGCGGACGGGTCTCCGGCGCCCGCCGCAACCGCAGGCCGCCCTGGCGCAGGACTTCGAGTTCAATGCCCCACTCAGCTGTTTCCTGCCGGTGACGCTGGAGTACGATCTGGAGGGGCGCACGCTCGCGCGGCCCCGCCCCACCGGCGGCTCCGGGGACTACGTCTCGCTGGCCGGAACCGACGGTTTCGTGGAGCTGCCGCGCGGACCCGCGCTGCACCGGGCAGGCCTCGTGGTACCTTTTTTCCGCTGGTAGCCGATGGACGACCAACTGCAACGACCGCTCGCGGACCTGCGCATCTCGGTCATGGACCGGTGCAATTTCCGTTGCCCGTACTGCATGCCGCACGAGACCTACGGCGAGCATTACCGCTTCCTCGCCGCCCCCGAGCGGCTCACATTTGCCGAGATCGCGCGCCTCGCGCGGCTGTTCGCGCGCCTCGGCGCGCGCCGGCTGCGCCTGACGGGCGGCGAGCCGCTGCTGCGCACCGGCCTCGCGGACCTGGTCGGCGAGCTGTCCGCAATCGAGGAAATCGAGGACCTGGCCCTCACCACCAACGGCATCCTGCTCGCCCAGCATGCGGCGGAGCTCGCCGCGCAGGGGCTCGGGCGCGTCACTGTGAGCCTCGACACGCTCGACCCCGACACCTTTCGACGCATGAGCGGCGGCTTCGACGGTCTGGAGCGCGTGCTGGACGGCATCCGCGCGGCGCAGGAAGCCGGCCTCGCCCCGGTCAAGGTCAACGCGGTGATCCAGCGCGGCGTCAACGACGGGCAGGCGCTCGAGCTGGCTCGGCACTTTCGCGGCAGCGGCGTGATCGTGCGCTTCATCGAGTACATGGACGTGGGCAACCGGAATCACTGGCGGCCGGAGCTGGTGGTGCCCTCGCGCGAGATCCGCGACGCGATTGGGGCGCGCTACCCGTTGCGGGCGCTGCCTGGCGCGCATCGCGGCGAGGTGGCCCGGCGTTACGCCTACCTGGACGGTGCCGGCGAGGTCGGCTTCATCTCGTCGGTCAGCGAGCCGTTCTGCGGCGATTGCACGCGCGGCCGGCTGTCCTCGGACGGCGTTTTCTATACCTGTCTGTTCGCGACCCGCGGCCTCGACCTGCGCGCGCCGCTCCGGGCCGGTGCCGCGGACGAGGCGCTGCTCGACCTGATCGCGGGCACCTGGCGTCGGCGCGAGGACCGATACAGCGAGTTGCGGCGCGTGCCGCTCGCCGAGGCGGCGCCGCGCAAGATCGAGATGTACTACATTGGCGGATGACACGGAGCGCGGGCTGTCCCACGTCGACGACGCCGGCAGGCCGTCGATGGTGGACGTCACTGCCAAGCAGCCGGCGCTGCGCGTAGCCACCGCCGCGGCCCGCGTGCGCTTCCCGCGCGCTGCATACGCCGAGCTTGCGGCGGGCGGTTTCCACACTGCGAAAGGCCCGGTGATCGCGACCGCCGTCGTTGCAGGGACGCTGGCGGCCAAGCGCACGCACGAATTGATCCCGTTCTGTCACCCGATCGGCCTGGAGCGCTGTGACATCGAGATCGAACCCGCGGGCGAAGATGCGCTCGAGATCCGCTGCACGACCGCGGTCCACCATCGCACCGGGGTCGAGATGGAGGCGCTGATCGGCGCCGCGGTGGCCGCCCTTGCCGTCTACGACATGTGCAAGTCGCTTTCGCACGGGATCGTGATCGAGGACACGCGCCTGCTCGAGAAAAGCGGCGGCAAGAGCGACTACCGCGCGGAGCCGGCGCCGTGACGCCGCTTCACGGCCTGGTCCTTGCCGGCGGGCGCTCGAGCCGCATGCACGAGGACAAGGCGGCGCTGGTTTTCACCCGCCGCCCGCAGCTCGCCGAGGCATTCGCGCTGCTGGCGGCGCGCGTCGACGCGACTTTTGTGTCGGTGCGGCCGGACCAGCACGACGAGCCCTTGCGCGCGCGTTTCCCGCAGATCGTGGACGGCCCGGGCGTGGCTGGCCCGCTGGCGGGAATCACCGCCGCGCAACGCCGGGATCCGCAGGCCGCGTGGCTGGTGCTGGCCTGCGACCTGCCGCTGCTCGACGGCGCGACGCTCGATGAGCTGATCGCGCAACGCGATCCCGCATGTCTGGCAACGGCTTATCGGAGCACGCACGACGGGCTGCCGGAGCCGTTGTGCGCGATCTGGGAACCGGCGAGTGCCGCGGCATTGCAGCGCTGGGTCGAGGACGGGCATGCCTGCCCGCGCCGATTCCTGCTGCAGCGGGATGCGCACCTGATCGAGCCCGCGCGCCCGGGTGCACTCGACAACGCCAACACGCCCGACGACGCGCGCCAGGCGCGCGCCGCGTTGGCCGGCGCGGGTTCCTGATGCCGCGGGTGACGCTGCGCTACTACGCCCTGCTGCGCGAGCAGGCCGCCCGTGCGGCCGAGACCCTGAACTCCGGCGCCCGCACGCCGGCGGAACTCTATGCCGAGCTCGCCGGCCGGTACGGCTTCCGTCTCGCGCCGGCGCAGCTGCGCGTCGCCGTCAATGCCGCATTCGCGGATTGGGACCGGCCGCTCGCCGATGGCGATGAAGTCGTGTTCATCCCGCCGGTGGCAGGCGGATGAACGGCTTCGCGTTCACGCGTGACGTGATCGACGCGGGCGCGCTGTCTGCGGGCGTCGCGCAGCCGGCGGCCGGCGGATTCGCCGCTTTCGAGGGCCGCGTGCGCGATCACAATGAGGGGCGCCGCGTCACGCGGCTCGCATACGAGGCCTTTGAGCCGCTCGCCGTCGCCGAGGGTGAGCGTATCGTAGCGGAGGCCCTGCGGCGACACGGCGCGCTCGCCGCGCGCTGCGTGCATCGCCTGGGCGAGCTCGCCATCGGCGAGGTGGCGGTCTGGGTCGGCGTGGCCGCGCCGCACCGCGCCGAGGCCTTCGCGGCCTGCCGCGCGATCATCGACGAGGTCAAGCATCGATTGCCGATCTGGAAGAAGGAGTATTACGCGGACGGCGACACCGGCTGGGTCAACTGCGATCGCTGCGTCAGCCATGCCGCGGCAGGCGCATTCGACTATTCGCGGCAATCCGCGCTGCCCGAAGTCGGTGCGGCCGGTCAGGAGCGGCTGGCCGCGGCAACCGTCGTCGTGATCGGCGCCGGCGGCCTCGGCTGCGCGGTACTGCCGACGCTGGCGGGCGCCGGGGTCGGCACGCTCGTGATCGTCGACCACGACCGGGTCGAGCCCGCGAACCTGCACCGGCAGCCGCTGTATGTGCCCGCCGATGCCGGCCGCCCGAAAGCCGAGGCAGCGGCCGAGCGGCTCGCGGCGTACAACCCTTCCATCCGGATCCTGCCGCGCGTGCAGCGCTTCGATGCGGACCATGCGGACGAGATCGCCGCCGGCTGCGACGTCCTGGTCGACTGCAGCGACAATTTTGCCGCCAAGTTCCTGGTCAATGACGCGGCCATCCGGGCCGGGCGGCCGGCCGTGCTCGCGAGCGTGTACCAGTACGAGGGACAGCTCCAGGTGGTGCGCGCCGATGCCGGCGGCTCCTGCCTGCGCTGCCAGTGGCCGGCGGCGACCCGCGACGGCCTGGTCGGCAGTTGCCGCGAGACCGGCGTGCTCGGCCCGGTGCCCGCGGTGCTCGGCCAGTTGCAGGCCATGGAAGTGCTCAAGCTGCTGCTCGGGTTGCCGGGCCAGCTGCGCGACGAATTGCTGCTCGTGGACCTGCTCGATTGCAGCCAGCAGCGCATCGCGGCGCCGCGCGACGCCCGCTGCACCGGCACCTGCGTGCGCGTCGCCCCGCCCGACGGCGCGGCGGAGGTCCTGGAGCTGCGTCTGCCGATCGCCGAGGCGGCGGCGCGCGGCTTCCGGATCATCGACATCCGCGAGCCGGAGGAATGCGCATTTCAGCCGCTGCCGGTCACGGGCCAGCAGGCGGTGCCGATGGACCGCTTCCTGGGCGGCGGCGTCGAGCTCGATCCGGAGGCGCGCTACCTGCTGGTCTGCGCGCACGGCGTGCGCAGCCGCGCGCTCGCCGAATGGCTGCGCGCACAGGGTCGCGACAACGTCTGGTCGCTCGCGGGCGGGCTGGAGCTCCCGGGCTGAAACCCGGCTAGAACGCGAAGCGGCCCTCGGGCAACGACATCAGCGACCTGGCACCGGCCGAGAGCGCGTCCAGATGCGCTTCGGCGCGTGGCAGGATTCGCTCGAAATAGAAGCGCGCCGTCGCGAGCTTGGCCTCGTGGAATTCCTTCTCCCCGGCGCCCCTGGCGAGTGCCGCGGAGGAGACCGCCGCCATCCGCAGCCAGCACCAGGCCAGGCACAGGTAGCCGGTGAGCATCAGGTAGTCCATTGCCGCCGCGCCCGTTTCGTTCGGGTCGCGGGCCACGCGCAGCGCGACCTTCTCGGTCGCATCGCTCCACTCCTTCAGCAGGCCGGCCAGGCGCGTGACGAATCCCGAGAGCGGCTCCGAGCCGGCGTGACGCTCGCAGAAACCGCCGATCAGCCCACCCAGCAGCCGCGCGAGCGCCCCGCCGCTGCCCAGCACCTTGCGACCCAGCAGATCCATCGCCTGGATGCCGTTGGCGCCCTCGTAGATCGCGGTGATGCGCGCGTCGCGGAAGCACTGTTCGACACCCGTCTCGCGCACGTAGCCATGTCCGCCGTGGACCTGGATGGCGTGGCTGGTGCATTCGAGCGACATGTCCGTGATGAATCCCTTCACGACCGGCGTCAGGATCGCGAGCAGTCCGTCCGCCCGCTCGCGTTCGCCGGCGTCCGGGTGGTGCAGCATGCGGTCCATCTGGATGCCCGCGAAGTAAGTGAGCACGCGGCCCGCCTCGATCAGCGCCTTCTGGGTCAGCAGCATGCGGCGCACGTCGGGATGGCCGATGATCGGATCGGCGCCGCCCGCGCCGCCGCCCGCGGAGGTGCGGCCCTGGCGCCGCTCGAGCGCGTAGGCGAGCGCGGCCTGCCAGGCGCGCTCGCACTGCGCGAGGCCCTGCAGCCCGACCCACAGGCGCGCGTGGTTCATCATCGTGAACATGCACTTGAGGCCGCCGTTCACCTCGCCGATCAGCCAGCCGCGCGAGCGGTCGAAGTTCATCACGCAGGTCGCCGAGCCGTGGATGCCGAGCTTGTGCTCGAGGCTCGCGCAACTCACGCCGTTCGCTTCGCCGGAACCGCCGTCCGGGCCGGGCAGCCGCTTGGGCACCAGGAACAGGCTGATGCCGCGGCTGCCGGCCGGCGCATCCGGCAGCTTGGCGAGCACCAGGTGGACGATGTTCTCGGTCAGGTCGTGTTCGCCGCTCGTGATGAAGATCTTGGTGCCCGACACCCGGTACGATCCGTCGGCCTGCGGTTCGGCGCGGGAACGCATGAGCCCGAGGTCGGTCCCTGCGTGCGCTTCGGTCAGCACCATGGTGCCGCTCCAGACGCCGCTGACGAGCTTGGGCAGGTAGGTCGCGCGCAGTTCCGGCGAGGCATGCTTCGCCACGCACAGCACCGCGCTGTCGGTCAGCCCGCTGTAGAGCTTCCACGACATGTTGGCCGACACCAGCATTTCGCCGACCGGGGCGCCGAGGCTTTCCGGCAGGCCCTGGCCGCCCGCATCGACCGGACCGCAGAGCGCGGCCCAACCGTCGTCCACGTAGCGCCGGTAGGCCTCCACGAAGCCGGGCGGCGTCACGACTCGGGCGTCCTCGGTGCGGCGCACGCCGATCCGGTCACCCGCCTCGTTGGTCGGCGCCACCACGTCCTCGGCGAATCGCGCGCATTGCTCGAGCACGCTGTCGATGAGCTCAGCGTTGACGTCCGTGCGGCCGATGTCGCGGTAATGGTGCTCGACGCGCAGCACTTCGTGCAGCGCGTAGCGCATCTCGCGTAGCGGGGCCTTGTAGGCGGGCATGCAGTCCGCTGGCGTGGGCTAGCGGGCCGCTTCGGCGCAGGTGATGCAGCGGTCGGAATAGGGCAGCGCCGCCAGGCGCCGCGCGCCGATCGGCTGGCCGCACTGGCTGCAGACGCCGTAGGTGCCCTGGTCCAGCTGCGCGAGCGCGCGATTGATCTGGGCGAGCTCGGCCGCGGTCGCCTCGCCGATGCCGGCGAGCACCGCATCGTTCTCCATCTGCACGACCTGCTCAGCGAAGTCCTTGTCGAGCGGGCCTGAGGAGCGGGTGATGTCGGCCCGGACCTTGGCGGCGCGCGTCAGCAGTTCCTGCTTCTGGGCAAGCAATTTCTGCCGGATCGCGTCGAACTCCGTCGCCATGGGACCTCCTGCCGCTGACGGCAGGGCGGCGGCCTTAGGCCGCCGCCCGGGGTCCCTTCAGTTTACCTGTACTTCGATGGTCCTGGCGCGGGCCGCCGGCTTCTTCGGCACCCTGACCTTCAGGACGCCATTCCTGCTCTCCGCCTGGATCGCGGAGACGTCGGCGTCTTCCGGCAGACGGAAGCTGCGCGTGAAGCTGCCGTAGCAACTCTCGATGCGGTGCACCTTCTCGTCCTGGTGATCGAGCTCGTGACGGCGCTCGCCGCTGATGGTGATGACGTCTTCGTCCACTTTGACCTTGACGTCCTCCTTGCTCACTTCGGGCAGCTCGGCCTTGATGAGGTACTCGCTCTCGGTCTCCGAGATGTTGGCGACCGGGGTCCAGTCCTTTGCTGCAGCGGTTTCGCCCGCCATGCACGCCATGCGGCCGGCGTGCCGGCGCCCGAAGAACGGGCTGTAGCGCGTGACGAAATCGTCCAGTTCCCGGAACGGTTCCCAGCGAATCAATGTCATTTCCTTGCTCCTTCGGCCGCAGATGGCCATGGGCCGCTGCATGGGGACGGACCGCAGCCATCTCAAGGGCGCCGGGTGGCGGCACCCGTGGCTGCGACCGCCGTTGCCATGCGCTGCAAGGCGCCCGTAATATCGACCGGAACCCGGGCCGTCCGACGCGCCGGGGTTCCACAAAGGGAGTGCCATGGGCCGCGATCACAACCCGGTGCCAGGACAGTGGTACGAGAGTCTCGAGGACGAAGAGACTTTCCAGGTGCTCTCGGTCGACGAGGACTCGGAACTGATCGAACTGCAGTACGAGGACGGCGACGTGGAGGAGATCGACTACGAGACCTGGCAGGAGCTGGACCTCGAGCTGGCGGAGGAACCGGAGGGCTGGTCCGGGTCGGAAGACGAGGATGACGAGGACGAGGACTACGACGACGAGGACGAGGACGACGACGAGTGGGACGACGATGAGGATGAGGCGGACGACGAGGACTACGGCGACCGCGACGACTACTGAGCCGGGCCCCCGGCAACCGCGCGTGGTTGAATTCCCGACCGGGCGCAACCATTCAGGAAGGCCATGAAGAGAGTCCTGCTGTTCGTGCTGACCAATTTCGCCATCCTGCTGGTGGCGAGCGCGACGCTCCGGCTGTTGGGCTTCGAGACCTATCTCACCGAGCAAGGAATCAATTTCACCGCGCTCCTGATTTTCGGAGCCGCGCTCGGATTCGGCGGCGCGTTCCTCTCGCTCGCGATCTCGAAGTGGATGGCAAAGAAGGCGATGGGCGTGCAGCTCATCGACCAGCCGCGCAACGAGCACGAGGCCTGGCTGATCGAGACCGTGCGCCGCCAGGCCCAGCTCGCCGGCATCGGCATGCCGGAGGTCGGCGTGTTCGATGCGCCGGAGCCCAATGCCTTCGCCACCGGCGCGCGGCGCAACGCCGCGCTGGTTGCGGTCAGCACCGGCCTGCTGCGGCGCATGAGCCGCCAGGAGGTCGAAGCGGTGCTCGGCCACGAAGTGAGCCACGTCGCCAACGGCGACATGGTCACGCTGACGCTGATCCAGGGCGTCGTGAACACCTTCGTGTTCGTGCTCTCGCGCCTGATCGGGAACATCGTCGACAAGGTCGTGTTCAAGAACGAGCGCGGCCACGGGCCCGCTTACTGGATCACCACGATGGTCGCCGAGCTGGTGCTCGCATTCCTCGCGACCATGATCGTCATGTGGTTCTCGCGCCAGCGCGAATTCCGCGCCGACGCCGGCGGCGCACGTCTGGCCGGACGCCAGCCCATGATCGGCGCGCTCGAGGCGCTGCAGCGCAGCCATGGGCAGCCGCTGCCCGACAAGTTGGCGGCGTTCGGCATCGCAGGCGGTGTCGGCCACGGTCTGAAGAAGCTGTTCATGAGCCACCCGCCGATCGAGGATCGCATCGCGGCGCTCCGCTCCGGGCCAGGCGTGTGACACGGCGCGCGGGGCGACGGCGCCCTGCGTAAGATGTCCGGCATGGACCGGCAGGCCTGCGCGATTCCGGAATCCGAGCTGCACACGCTCAGGAATCTGCTGGGCGACGGGGGCTTCCTCGACCAGCCAGCCGACCGCGCGCCCTTCGAGACCGACTTCCGCGGCATTTACCGCGGCCAGACGCCCCTGGTCGCACTGCCGGACTCCGCCGCCCTGGTCTCCGCACTCGTGCGCCACTGCGCGGCGCGGCGCATTGCGCTGGTGCCGCAGGGCGGCAATACCAGCTATTGCGGCGGCGCCACGCCGCGACCGGGCGGTCGCGACGTCGTGGTTTCGCTGCGGCGCATGAACCGGATCCGTGCACTCGATGCCGCGAACGATTCCATGACCGCGGACGCGGGCTGCGTGCTGGTGGCGCTGCAGGAAGCGGCCGCCGCGGCGGACCGGCTTCTGCCGATGTCGCTCGGATCCGGCGGCAGTTGCACGCTTGGCGGCCTGGTCTCGACCAACGCCGGCGGTACCGCGGTATTGCGCTACGGCATGATGCGCGACCTCGTGCTCGGGCTCGAGGTCGTGCTGCCCGACGGCCGCGTGCTCGACCAGCTGCGCGGCCTGCGCAAGGACAATACCGGTTACGACGTGAAGCAGCTGTTCATCGGCGCCGAAGGCACGCTCGGCATCGTGACCGCGGCCTGCCTGCGCCTGTTCCCGCTCCCGGCGGCGTCCGCCACCGCCTGCGTGGCGGTGCCCTCGCCCGCCGCCGCGCTCGGACTGCTCGGCCGCCTGCGCAGGGAACTCGGCGATTCGGTCACAAGCTTCGAGCTGATTCCGCGCATCGCGCTCGAGCTCCTGTGCCGCCACATAAGCGGCAGCCGCGATCCCTTCGGCCGCGCGCACGCGTGGTACGTGCTGGCGGAGGTCTCGCTGCCGCAGTCCGATGCCGGGCTCGGCGAACGTTTCGAAGCGTCGCTCGCGGCGGCGATCGAGGCGGGTTTCGCCGAGGACGCGGCCACCGCGGCCTCCGAATCGCAGCGGCGCGCCTTCTGGCGCCTGCGCGAAGCGATTCCCGAGGCGCAGCGCGCGGAAGGGCCCGGGCTCAAGCACGATGTCGCGGTCGAGCCGGCTCGGGTGCCGGCCTTCGTCGAGGAAGGGCGCGCGCTCGTCGAACGGCTGGCGCCGGGCGCACGGCTGATCGCCTACGGTCACCTCGGAGACGGCAACCTGCATTTCAACCTGAACGTCCGCGCTGGCGACGATGGCCGCGCCCTGCTCGCCTCCGGCGAGGTCATCCGGCGCGCGGTGCACGACCTCGTGGCGCGCCATCGCGGCAGCATCAGCGCCGAGCACGGCATCGGCCAGCTGAAGACCGGGGAACTGGCCCGTTACGAGGACCCGGTCGCGCTCGAGCTGATGCGGCGCATCAAGCGCGCGCTCGATCCGCAGGGCATCATGAATCCGGGCAAGGTGCTGGAAGAGCCCGCGTGAGCGAACCGGTTCCCGGGCAACTGCCGCGGCGGCTGAATCTCGCAACCGCGGTTGCGACGGTCGCCGGCGTCATGATCGGCAGCGGGATCTTCCGCGTACCTGCGGAAGTCGCGGCTCAGGCCGGCAGCGCGGGCGCCGTGGTCCTGGTGTGGGTCGCCGGCGGACTGCTCACCCTCTGCTTCGCCCTGCTGCTCGCCGAGCTCGGCGCCCTGCATCCGCGCGCCGGCGGCCTGTACGTGTTCATCCGCGAGGCCTTCGGCGAAACGGCGGCGTTCGTCTATGGCTGGACCTTCATGCTCATCAACCCGGCGGGCGTCGCCGCCATCGCGATGGTGTTCGCGGAGTACTTCGGCAAGTTCGTGCCCGTGGACGAGATCGCGCGGCGTACGATCGCGGTCGGCCTGCTGGTCCTGGTCGCCGCAGCCAATTACCGCTCAGTGCTGCTGGGCGCAGGCATCCAGAACGTGTTCACATTCGCGAAGGTGGTTGCGCTCGTGTCGCTGGCGATCTTCGTCATGACGCTCGGCGACGCCGCGGCCGGTTCCTTCACCGTCGCGATTGACTGGGCGCCGGCTTCGTTGCCCGGGTTCCTGCTGGCGCTGGTTGCCGCACTCTGGGCGTACGAGGGCGCCTCCTCGTTCTGCAACCTGGCGGGCGAGGTGCGCGAGCCGCAGCGCAACGTGCCGCGCGCACTCCTGCTCGGTGTTGGCGGCGTGATGCTGGTCTACGTCGCGGTGAACGTGGCGTATCTCTACATCCTCCCGCTCGAGACGGTGCGTGCCTCGCCGCTGGTCGCCGCGGACGCCGCCGGCCGGGTCCTGGGCGCGGGTGCTTCCGCGCTGATCGCGGGGCTCGTGATGGTCTCGACCTTCGGCTCGCTGGCGGGTCTCATGATGACCGAGCCGCGCCTGTTCTTTGCGATGGGCCGCGACCGCAATTTCTTCGCCGCGACCGGGCGCATTCATCCCCGCTTCCAGACGCCGCATGTCGCGATCCTGGTCTCGGCCGGCATCGCCTGCAGCTATGCCTGCGTGCGCACCTTCGAACAGCTGGCGGCCACTTTCGTGCTCGGCTTGATGCCCTTCTATGCACTCGCGGTCCTGGGCGTGTGGCGGCTGCGGCGCACCCAGGCGCAGGCCGAGCGAACCTATCGGGCCCTCGGCTACCCCGCCGTACTGGTGCTGTACGTCGCGGCGGTGCTCCTGGTGCTCGGCAACGCCCTGATCCACGCACCCAGGATCGCACTCGCCAACGTCGCCATCTCGCTGATGGGCATTCCCGTCTACTTCGTCTGGAACAAGCTCTACCGCTGAAGCGGCAGACTACTGCTGTTGGCCGGGCGGGCTGGTCCAGCGGCTCTGCTGCCGGATCAGGCCTTCCTGCGCCACGCTCGCGACCAGCATTCCGTCGCGCGCAAAGACCAGCCCACGCCCGAAGCCCCGCGCACCGGAAGCGCTCGGGCTTTCGATCGCGTACAGCAGCCAGTCGTGCACGCGGAGATCGCGATGGAACCAGATCGCATGGTCGATCGACGCCATCTGCGTCTCCAGGAAGGACACGCCGTGCGGCAGCATCGCGGACTCCAGCAGGAAGTAGTCCGAGGCATAGGCGAGCAGGCAACGGTGCAACGGCTGGTCATCCGGCAGGTGATCGACGGCGCGAAACCAGATCTGGCGTTGCGGGGCCCGCTTGACCGGCTTCAGGTAGTCGGGCGGGTCCACGGGCCGGAATTCGAACGGCCGCTCGTGCCGCAGATAGCCGCGCACTTTTTCCGGCACGCGATCGAGGATCGCCGCATTGATCTCGGCGAGGTCGCGCAGGCCTTCGGGCGGCGGCGCCGGCGGCGATGGCGCCTGGTGGTCGAGGCCGGGCTCGACCACCTGGAACGAGGCCGACATCGTCAGGATCGGCTGGCCATGCTGGATCGCCGCCACCCGCCGGCTGGTGAAGCTGCCGCCGTCGCGGCTGCGGTCCACCTCGAAGATGATCGGCGCGCCGGGGTCGCCGCGGCGCAGGAAATACCCGTGCATCGAATGCACCTGGCGCCCGTCGACGGTGCGCGAGGCCGCCACCAGCGCCTGGCCCAGCACCTGTCCGCCGAACACCTGCGGCGTGCCGATGTCGCGGCTCTGGCCGCGAAACAGGTTGTCCTCGAGCCGCTCGAGATCGAGCAGCTTCAGCAGCTCGCGGAGACGGGCATCCATCGGCCCTCAGTCCGGCGGCGCGACGCCGAGCCGCTCGCGCATGATCGGGCTCGTTGTCGTGTACTGCAGGAACTGGCGCTTCTCCGGGTAGACGTGGTGCTGTACGCCGAATGCGGCGAGCGCCGCTTCGTGAAAACCCGACAGGATCAGCTTCTTCTTGCCCGGGTAGGCGTTGATGTCGCCGACCGCGAAGATGCCCGGGACGCTGGTCTGGAACTTCTCGGTGTCGACCGCGAGCGCTTTCTTCTCGAGCGCAAGGCCCCAGTTCGCGACCGGCCCGAGTTTCGGGTGCAGACCGAAGCAGGCGAGGATCTGCCCGCAACGCACGTCGGCCCGGGACTTGTCGCGGCCCTGCACCGTGGCGCCAGCGATGCGGCCGTTCTCGATCACGAGGTCGTGAATCGTGCCCTCGAGATGGCGCAGCCTGCCCGCGGCCGCGAGCTCCTTCATGCGCGTGACCGAGGCGGGCTGCGCGCGAAACTCCGCGCGGCGGTGCACCAGCGTGAGTGAGCGCGCCTTGCCGCATAGCTCGAGCGTCCAGTCGAGCGCGCTGTCTCCGCCGCCCGCGACGAGCAGGTCCTGGCCGTGGAACTCGGCGGCGTTCTGGACGCGGTAGTGCAGCTGGGTGCCCTCGAAGTGCTCGGCTTCGGGAACCATGAGACGCCGGGGCTGGAACGAGCCGAGGCCTGCCGCGATGATGATGGCTCCCGCGTCGAAGCGCGTGCCTGCGACGGTTGCGAGATCGAAGCGTCCATTTCCGCGCACGTGCAGCTCGGTCACTTCCTGCCCGAGGTGGAAGCCCGCCTTGAAGGGCTTGATCTGCTCGAGCAGCCGGTCGATGAGCTCCTGCGCGCCGCACACCGGCAGGGCCGGGATGTCGTAGATCGGCTTGTCCGGGTAGAGCTCGGTGCACTGGCCGCCGGGGTGCGCGAGCGAATCCACGACTTCGCATTTCATGCCGAGCAGGCCGAGCTCGAATACGGCGAACAGGCCCACCGGGCCCGCGCCCACGATGACGCATTCGGTCTGGATCGTTGCCGCGCCCATCGCCTCTCCGGCATACCGGGCGCAGCAGGTTTGCGCGGCCGGGGCCGGCATTCTATCCGATGGTACGCTCTCGCTCATGATCCACCCCCTGGACGCCCCGCTTGCGCCGCTGCTGCGCGACTTCCGGGAGCTGCGGTCGCGCGGTGAGCCCTGCGTACTCGCGACCGTCGTCGCGACCGCGGGGTCCACCTACCGCAAGGGCGGCGCGCAGATGCTCGTGACGTCGCAGGCCGAGCGGCGCGGCCTGCTGTCGGGCGGCTGCCTGGAAGCGGACCTGATCGAACGCGCACAGCGCGTGCAGCTGAGCGGCCGCTCCGAACTCGCCAGCTACGACATGCGCGGCGAGGACGATCTGCTGTTCGGCATCGGCAGCGGCTGTGAAGGTGCGATGGAAGTGCTGCTGCAGCGCCTGGGTCCGGCCGAGCGCTGGCAGCCGCTGGCACATGCGGCGGAATGCGTCGCTGCGCGACGCCCGGAGACGATCGCACTGGTCTGCAGCGGCGCGGCCGCAGGGCGTGCCTGGTGGAGCGGCGGCGGAGATGCGCCCTGGCCGGAACCTGCCGAGATCGCCGCGGCGCGGCGGCAAGCGGCCATACGCACGCTCGATTGCCGGGTCGGCAGCGAAGTAATCCGCGTCCTGATGCTGCCCTTGCGTCTGCCGACCGGCCTACTCGTCTGCGGCGCCGGGGACGATGCCGTTCCGCTCGCGAGACTCGCGATCGCTCTCGGCTTCGCCGTGACCGTCTGCGACCATCGTCCCGCGCTCGCGGATCCGGCACGATTCCCGGAGTGCGAGGTGCTCTGCCTGCGGGCACCGGAGATCGCTGCGCGGCTCGAGCCGGAGCGCTTCGCCGCCGCGGTCGTCATGAGTCATCACCTGGCATCCGACGAGTCCTACCTGCGGACCCTGTCCGGCTGGCCGCAGCTCGGCTATGTCGGCTTGCTCGGCCCCGCTGCCAGGCGCGCCCGTCTGCTCTCGACACTCGGAGCGGCATCCGCGCCGCTCGGGTCGCGGCTGCACGCCCCGGTCGGGCTCGACATCGGCGCACGCACGCCGGAAGCCGTCGCGCTCGCCATCGCGGCCGAACTCCACACCTGGATCGCGCAAAACGGCTGACACGCCTCGCGCGCAAAGCACCCGCCGCCAACTCCGCGAGGCCGGGTGGACGGATGAACCCCGCGCGCGCGGCGGATCAGTAGTCGCGCGCGAGCCGGAAGCCGAGGTCGGCCTGACGATGCCGCGACAATTCAGCGTCGCGGGCGGGGGCGCGCGCATCGCGCGGACGGCTGGCCCAGGACCCGCCGCGCACGCCGCGGCGATCGCAGCCGCCCTGCCAGACCCAGGCGCGCGCGTCTTCGGGCCGGCCGAGGTAGCTCGCCGTGTAGCAGTCCATGACCCACTCGCGCACGTTGCCGATGATGTCGTGCACGCCGAAGGCGTTCGGCGCGTACTGTCCGACGGGCGCCAGCGTGGCTGCGCGATCATTGCACCGGGCGTTCGGCCAGGGGAGCGCCAGCGCCTCGACCGCGGAGGCGTCGTAGACATTGGCATGATCGCAGGCGAGCGTGAGCGCCTGGTCCTCGCGCGAGTTGTTCTCACCCCAGTAGCGCGGGAACGGCGTGCCGCCCCGGGCCACGTACTCCCATTCGGCCTCGGACGGCAGGCGGTAGCGCCTGCCGCTCTGCTGCGACAGCCATTCAGCGTAGGCCTGCGCGTCGTCCCAGGAGACGCAGACCACCGGCTCGTCGTCGCGCGGCGGCGACGCGAAGCCGGGATCGCGCCAGCTGCGCTCGCGGTCCTCGACCCACTGGCCCCCGAGCCAGATCCGGCAGCCGGGCGCGGGCCCCGCGCCGGTCGCCTCGACGTAGCGCCGGAACTCGGCCACCGTGACCTCGCGGCTGGCAATCAGGAACGGTCGCGCGAATGACATCGCGATCGCCGGCGACTCGCCGGTCCTGCGGTCGAGCTCCGGCGCATCGGGCGCCGTTCCCAGCCGGAACTGGCCGGGCGGCACCAGCGCGAGCTCGGGGCAAGTTTCGCAGTCGCGCGGCGCGGCGGCCGGTGGCGTCTGTGCGAGCGCAGGCGCGGCGGCTATAAGCAGCAACGCGAGCGTCGCGGGCGCGCGCATCAGCGCTCTTCCGGAGCGGCGCCCCGGCCCTCGAAGTCGAGCGCCACGCGGAAGCCCAGGTCGTCCGTGCGCTCGTCGCCGGACGCGCCGGCGCGGTGCGCGCTGCGCGCGAGCTCCGGCGGCGTGAGCCAGCTGCCGCCGCGCTGCACGCGCTCGCGGCAGCCGCCCAGCCATTCCCAGGCGCGGGCGTCCGCGGGTCTGCCCACGTAGCTGCCGGTCACGCAGTCCGCCACCCATTCGCGCACGTTGCCGATCATGTCGTGCAAACCGAAGGCGTTGGCGCGGAACTGGCCCACCGGCGCGAGGTCGGCATGGCCGTCGCGGCAGCCGGCCGCCGGCCAGCCGAGCCGGTACTGCGTCTGCGCCGTGTGGTCGTAGGTATTCGCGTGGTCACAGGATTCGGCGGGATCGTCGCCCCAATGGCGCAGCGCGCTGGAACCGGCGCGCGCCGCGTATTCCCATTCCGCCTCGGAGGGCAGGCGATAGCGAGCCCCGGTCTCGCGCGCCAGCCACTGCGCGTAGGCCCGCGCATCCGCGAAGGATACGCAGCTGACGGGATGGTCGTCCTGCAATGTCGTCGGGGTCGCCGGATTACGCCAGTCGCGGCGCGTATCTTCGTGGAAGCGTGCACGCGCCGGATCCCAGGTGCGGCAGCCCGACTGCGGTTCGTGGCCGCTGTCGGCGATGAAGCGTGCATACTGCGCGCGCGTGACCTCGTGGCGGCCGATCGCGAAAGCGCGCGGGATGCGCACGACGACCGCATCCGGCTCGGCACCCGCCGCGCCTGCCGCCGCGCGCGTGCCCGGCGTGCCCATGACGAACTGCCCGGCGGGAACTGCGACCATTTCCGGGCAGCCGTCGCAGCTCTTGAATACGGCGCCGGCGGAACGTGGCGCTTCCGCCGGCAGCGAGGCGGGCGCCGCGAGCCACAGCAGGAGCAGCGCGGCCCCGGACGGCCGCATCAGGATTCGGCCCGCACCGGCACGAAGATCTGCGCTGCGCCGCGCTGGATCAGGAGCGCGACCGTGGCGCCCGCGCGTTCCACTGCGGCGCGGAATTCAGCGGGCGTCGCGACCGGCGCGCCATTGACCGCCAGCAGTACGTCGCCCGGCTGCACGCCCGCTTCCGCCGCGGCGCCACCCGCCTCTTCGACGAGCAGCCGGCCGCGTGTCTGCATGCGCGAGCGCTCACTGCCGGTCAGCGGCCGCACCGCGAGCCCGAGCTTGCCTTCAGCTTCGGTGCCCGGCGCGCCGCTCTGCGCCACCTGCGGCTCGTCCTCGAGCTCGCCGACTTCGATGCGCAGCTTGAGCTCCGCCTTGTTGCGCCAGACAGTCAGCGTCGCCCGGGTGCCCGGCTTGAGGCCCGCAATGATCGCGGGCAACTCGCCGGAGCGCTCGATGCCGTGGCTGTCGACCGCCAGGATGACGTCCCCGGGCTGCACGCCGGCCTGGTCGGCAGGGCCGTCGTCGTCCACTTCCGCGACCAAGGCTCCGCGCGGGCGCGACAGCCTGAAGGAGTCGGCCAGCGCCTGGTTGACGTCCTGGATCGTGACGCCGATGCGCCCGCGCTGCACCCGTCCGTGCGCGATCAGCTGGTCCTTCACCTGCATCGCGACGTCGATCGGAATCGCGAAGGAGATGCCCTGGTAGCCGCCGGTGCGGCTGTAGATCTGCGAGTTGATGCCGACGACTTCGCCGCGCAGGTTGAACAAGGGCCCGCCGGAATTGCCCGGATTCACCGCGACGTCGGTCTGGATGAAGGGCGTGTAGGCGTCACCCGTCAGCGTGCGCGCGGTTGCGCTCACGATCCCGGCGGTGACCGAGTTGTCGAAGCCGAACGGCGAGCCGATCGCGATCACCCATTCCCCCGGCTTCACCCCCGCGGGATCTCCGATGCGCACGGTCGGCAGATCCCCGGCGTCGATCTTGAGCACCGCGACGTCGGTGCGCGCGTCCACGCCCACGACCCTGGCCCGGTACTCGCGCCGGTCGGTGGTGCGCACCGTGACCTCGCGCGCGTCCGCCACCACATGGGCGTTGGTCAGGACATAGCCGTCCGCGCTGATGACGAATCCGGAGCCCTCCCCGCGTGCGGGAGGCAGTTGCGCGCGCGGCGTCCCGAAGCCGAAGCGCCGGAAGAATTCGTAGAGCGGATCATCGGGCGAGAGCTCCGGTGCTCCCTCGGTCGCGGCGCGGCGCCGGGCGACCGTCGAGACATTGACCACCGCGCGACCATAAGCTGCGACCAGCGGCGAGAAATCCGGCAGCCCGCTCACCACCACATCGGGCGGAGCGGCCGCAGATGCGGCTCCGACCGCGGCGGCCGGCGCGGAATCGCCGCGCGCGGGCGCCGGCGACTCGGATGCGCAACCCCACAGGAGCGCGACCAGCGCGAGCGGCCAGGCCCGGTGCATCTTGAATCTCATTCCGTGTCCCATCCTGCCATCGGATCCAGCGCTCTGACTGCGCGGCCGCCTGCAAGTTGCAGCCTCGCACATTAGTATTGCACCAAATGCCGTGCCGCATCCCCGCCGTCGCCGCGATCGCGACGCTCGCCCTGCCTGCGCTCGCCGCCGAGCTGCCGCCCGCCGTGCGCGCCGCGCTGGAACGCCAGCGGGTGTCCGAAGCCGGCGTCAGCATCGTGGTCCGCGACGTCGCGACCGGCGCGAGCCAGATCGAGCTCAACGCCGGCGAGGCGCGGCCGCCGGCTTCGACCATGAAGCTGCTGCCCACCTGGGCCGCGCTCGAGATGCTGGGCCCGGCTTATACCTGGAAGACGCGGGTCTGGGTCGACGCGTCGATCGAGCGCGGCAGGCTGCGCGGCAATCTGTACCTTCAGGGCGGCGGCGACCCGCTCCTGACGATCGAGCGCTGGTGGCGGCTGGTCGCCGACCTGCGCCAAGCCGGTCTGCGCGCGATCGAGGGCGACATCGTCGTCGACCAGACGCGCTACGTGTCCACCAATGAGCGCCCCGAAGACTTCGACGGAAGACCCTGGCGTACCTACAACGTTCTGCCGGATCCCATGCTGGTGAACTGGCAGTCCGCCGACTTCACGATCCGGCCTGCGGACGAAGGCGACGGCATCGAGATCTCGGTGCAGCCGTTTCCCGAGGGCCTGGTGGTCGAGAACCACGTCACCCTGGTCGAGGGGCGCTGCGTCCGCCGCAACCGCCGCATCGGATACACAGTCTCCCCGGCCGATCCCGCGCGCGTGGTCGTCACCGGCCGCTTGGCGCGGCGCTGCGCGCCGCAGACGCAGCGCCTGGCGATCATGGATCCGGCGCAATACGCCTTCGGTACCTTCGTGACGCTGTGGCGGCAGCAGGGAGGCGAGTTCAAAGGTGGCTGGCTGCGCGCGCCGACGCCGCCCACGGCGCGCCTGCTGCTGACGCATGAGTCGCACCCGCTCACCGAGATCGTGCGCATCACCAACAAGTTCTCCAGCAACATGATGGCCCGCTCGCTGGTGCTGACCATCGCGGCCGAGAAGACCGGGCCGCCGGCCTCGACCGCGGCCGGTGAGGCCGCGATCCGGGAATGGCTTGCGGGGCGCGGCCTGGAGTTGCCGGAGCTGGTGATCGGCAACGGCTCCGGGCTGTCGCGCGAGGCGCGCATCTCGGCCGACAGCATGGGACGCGTGCTGGCGGCCGCATGGAACGGGCGCTTCGCGCCGGAATTCCTCGCCTCGCTCGCACTCGGCGGGCTCGACGGTACGCTCGAGCGCCGCTTCGGCGAACTCCGCGAGCCGAGCCGGATCCGCATGAAGACCGGCACGCTGCGCGACGTCAGCACGATCGCCGGCTACGTGACCGGGGATTCCGGGCACAACTACGCGGTCGTGGTCTTCGTCCACCACGACGGCGCGCAGAACGGCGCCGGCGAGGCGATCCAGGCCGCGGTCATCGACTGGGCGCTCACGCAGTAGTCAGCGCTGCCCGTTGGCATAAGCGGCGAAGCGCTCGCCAAGCACGTGACGCCACCCGGGCAGGTATTCCTGCCGGAGCAGTGGAGCGATCTCGCCGAGAGCCTCCCAGCCGCCGTGCGTCAGCGTCACCCGGCTTCCCGCGGGCCCTGGAGCAAATTCCACGTCCACCCATTGCGCCGATGCCGGCTCGCGGCCCGGGTACCAGGAGAAACGCAGGCGACGGCCCGGGTCCACGACGAGTACCTCTCCCCAGGCAAGTTCCCGGCCGTCGGGCGCGCGCTCGCCCACGAAACCGCCGCGGCGTGCGTCAAAGCGGCAGCGCGCGTCCCCGCAGCGCGACAGCGAATGCGTCGCAGCCGGCCACCAGTCTGCGAAGCCTTCGGTGAAAGCCGCGTATGCGCGCGCAGGCTCAAGCGCCAGCTCGACGCTCACGACGATGGGGGCCGGTCCTGCCAAGGACGCCAGCATACGCCGGCGGCCGGCTCAGTCGCGCCCGAGGATGCGCTCCAGCCGGTCGCGGTAGCTGCGCGAGAGCTTGAGCTCGTGCCCACCGTCCAGAGTGAGGAAATACTCGCCGTTGGTATGGGGCTTCAGCTTGCGGATGCGGCGGATGTTGACGATGGTGGAGCGGTGGATGCGCTGGAAGCAGCTCGGATCCAGTCGTTCCTCGAACTGTTTCATCGTGGCCCGCACCACGTGGGTGCGCCCTTCCGCGTGCACGCACATGTAGTCGCCGGCCGCATCCACCCACTCGATCGCGGACACCGGCAGGCGCACGGTCTCGCGCCCGAGCCGGATCGGCAGCACCTCCGGGAACCGCCGCGGCAGGCCGTCGGCGCCTCGCGCGATCAGCTCCTCGGCGTCGAGCTGGCCGGTGCCGGTCACGCTCGCCAGCAACGCTACCAGCTGCTCGCGGTGCCGCATCGATCGGCGCTGGCCGAACTGGTCACGCACGTGCTGCAGCGTGCGCTCGAAGCGCTCGTCCACCAGCGGCTTCAGCAGGTAGTCAAGCGCATGCGCGTCGAAGGCTTCGATCGCGTAGCGGTCGAAAGCGGTCACGAACACGACCATCGGCATGCTGGCCTGAGGGATGCGCCGCAGCACCTCGAATCCATCGACGCCCGGCATTTCGATGTCGAGGAACATCAGGTCCGGAGCATGCGCCGCCACCGCCGCGACCGCCTCGCGGCCGTTACCGCACTGGGCGACCACCTCGACGTCCGGGCAGGCGGAGAGCCGCAGTTCGAGCCCGCGTCTCGCCAGCGGCTCGTCGTCGACGATGATCGCCCGGATCCGGCTGGTGCCCGCCATCAGCTCTCCAGCGGCAGCCGCATGTCGACGCGCAGTCCCGGCGCCGCATCGCGGATCTCGATGTTGTGCGCATCCCCGTACAGCACCTTGAGCCGCTCGCGCGTGTTGCGCAGGCCCACGCCGCGGCCGTTACCGGCAGCCGGGACCGGCGGCAGGCCGGGTCCGTCGTCGGTGACCGCGAGTCGCAGCTGTCCGTCCTCGATGCCGGCGATGATTCCAACCGAGCCGCCCTCCTCGCGCGGCGAGATTGCATACTTCATCGCGTTCTCGACCAGCGGCTGCAGGAGTAGCGAGGGCACCAGCGCGCTTTCGGCGCGCTCGTCCACGTCGAACTCCAGCCGCAGCCGCTCGCCGAAGCGCAGTTTTTCGATGCCGAGGTACAGATTGAGCGCGTCGAGCTCCTGGCGCAGGGTGACTTTCTTCATCGGATCCTGGTCCAGCGTGTAGCGCAGAAACTCGGACAGGCGCGAAACCGCGAGGTTCGCGGTGCGGTTCTGGCCGTCCAGCACGAGGGTCGAAATCGCGTTCAGCGTGTTGAACAGGAAATGCGGGTTCAGCTGGTAGCGCAGCATCTTGAGCTGCGCCTCCTGGGCCAGCGCCGAGGCCCTGAGCGTCGCCTCGCGCTCGAGCTGAAGGCGCTCGTAGAACTTGACGCCGTAGTACAGCCCGCTCCAGCACAGGAGCAGCGCCATCGAGGACAGCGTGCCGACAAAGATCTCGAGCGGCTGCGGCGCATTGGCCATCGCCCATTCGGGCTTCACGATTTGCATGTACGCGGTGTTGATGATCGCGCGCCAGCCGAGCGCCACCACCCAGCAGGCGGCGAGCGCGCCGACCAGTATCGCGGCCGGGCCGCGCAGCCACAGGCGCCGGTACAGCAGCCGCAGCGGCGCCGACAGCAGGAAGCCCGCGCCGCCCGCGATCGCGATCACCTGCACGTAGCCCGGTTCCCGGCCATACACCGCGCTGCCGACGTATTGGGCCAGTCCGTAGGCGGACCAGCCAAAGGTGTGCAGCGCCCAGAACAGCAGGTTGCGATTGCCGCGCAGCAGATCGAGATTCATCGGGTCACCTTAGTCAGGGGTCGCGTCCCCGCGCAACGACCCGGCGCGCACGAGGCACGCCCGGTCGCAGCCCCATGCGACTCAGGCGTACTGCCGGGCCGCCAGCGCGAGTTCCCGGGCGACCCGCGCCCGCAGCGCGGGCGGGGCCAGCACCTCGACGCCGGCGCCGTGCCGCAGCAGGTCCATGACCAGCTCCGGCTCCCCGCTGTAGGGCAGCTCCAGCCGGTAGCTGCCGTCGGCCTCGATCCGGCCGAGCTGGCGCGAGTGCCAGGCTTCGTCCGCCACCCAGCGTGCCGCCTCCGGCGTGAAGCGCAGCACGGCGATTGCCGTCTCGGCGCCCGCGAAGATGCCGTAGCCCGCGCCGAGCACGCGGTCGAGCTCGGCCGCGGCCACCTCGCGTGCGGCATCCTCGCGCACCGCGGCGCTGCGGATCGCATCCACCGAGAACACGCGCAGGTCCCGGCGCAGGTGGCACCAGGCATCCAGGTACCAGTTGTAGCGATAGTGCACGAGGCGCTGCGGCGATACCGCGCGCTCGGTGACGCTGCCGTCACCGCGCCGCAGGTGGCGGATCCACACCTGCTTGCGCCCGAGCAGCCCGAGCGAAACGGCCTCGAATACTTCGCGATTGACTCGCCGCGTGCCGGGACCGATCACGCGGATGCGGCGTCGGATTTCGCGATGACCGCGGTCTCCGCGTTCGAGGAGCTCCGCGAGCCGCACGCGCAGCGGCTCAAGCCGGCTTCCCAGGAGGCCCGGCGACAGGCTGCCGAGCAGGTGCTCGATCTCGAGCAGCGCGTAGATCTCGGCCGGGCTGAACCAGACGCCGGGAAGTTCCGAGGCTTCGGCCTCCGGATCCAGCATGTATCCCTGCCGGGCGCGCGACCAGACGATCGGCATGTTGAGCCGGTCGCGCAGGTACTCGATGTCGCGCTTGAAGGTCGCATGCGAGATTTCGAGCTCCGCTTCGATCTCGCGGCGTGTCAGCGCGCCTTTTTCGATCAGACGACGCCGGATGCGATAGAAACGCTCGGTCCGGTCCACTTGTCAGGGTGCGGGGACGACCCGCAGCAGGCGGCCCGGATTCTCGTCGGTCAAGAGGTACAGCGCGCCGTCCGGTCCTTCGCGCACGTCGCGGACGCGCTCGCCGATCGCAATGCGCTCTTCGGCGCGCACGGCGCCGTCTTTCGACACCTCCAGCCTCACCAGCTGCCGGGCGGCGAGCGCTCCCACGAACAGCTGGCCCTTCCACTGGGGAAAGCCGCGGCCATCGTGGAAGGCCATGCCCGAAGGTGCGATCGATGGGACCCAGTAGTGCGCCGGTTGCTCCATGCCGGGCTTGGCCGCGCCTTCGCCGATTTTGAAACCGGTTCCGTATTCCCGTCCATACGTGATGACCGGCCACCCGTAATTGCGGCCGGCCTCCGCCAGGTTGATCTCGTCGCCACCCTGCGGCCCGTGCTCATGCGTCCACAGCCGGCCGGTCGACGGGTCTAGCGCGGCGCCCTGGATGTTGCGATGTCCGTAGGACCAGACCTCCGCCAGCACGCCTTCGCGCCCCTGGAACGGGTTGTCAGCGGGCACGCCGCCATCGCGCGTGATGCGTACCACCTTGCCGATGTGCGTGCCGAGGTCCTGGGCCAGGGCGCGCTGCGAACTACGCTCGCCGAGCGTGACGAACAGATTGCCGTCCGGCGCGATCACCAGACGGGAGCCGAAGTGGTGGCGGCTGGCAAACTTGGGCTGCTGGCGGAAGATGACCTTGACGTCCGCGAGCCGGTTTCCATCCAGGCGCGCGCGCGCGACGGCCGTGCCATTGGTTCCATCCTCGGCGGGCTCCGCATAGGACAGGTAGATCGTCGCATTGACGCCGAAGTCCGGATCGAGAATCACGTCGAGCAGTCCGCCCTGCCCGACAGCGAAAACCGCGGGCACGCCCGCGATCGGTTCCGAAAGCGTGCCGTCCTGCGCCACGTAACGCAGCCGTCCCGGCCGCTCGGTCACCAACATGCGTCTGTCCGGCAGGAACGCGAGGCCCCAGGGATGCTCGAGCCCGGTCGCCACGGCCTTGATCTCGACCTCGGTGCTGCCGCTCGGCTGGACATGGCCCGATTCCTGGCAGGCGGCGGTGCCCGCGAACAACGCGGCGAGGAGGACAGCGCGCGCGAGTTTCCTGGCCATGCTCATGTCGTCACCATGATCGTTCCGTCGTGGATCCTGACCGGGTAGGTGCGCAGCGACTTCTCGCCGCGCACCGCGTTGAGCAGCTGGATGCCCGGCGGGAAGTTGGCCCATTCCACGACCCTGCCGGTCGCGATGTCGAAGCGCGCGCGGTGCAGCGGGCAGCGCACCTGGCAGCCGTCGACGATCTCGCCGCGCGCCAGCGGCCCGAAGGTATGGGTGCACTGCGCCTGGGTCGCGAAAAAGCCGTCTTTCAGGTGATAGACGACCACGCGCACGCCGCCGGCATTGAAGGCTTTCATGCTGCCGACCGGCAGCTCCCCAGCACGCCCGACGGCATGCTGGGCCATCTCAGCCCGCCGCCACGCGCGTGATGATGTAGCCGCCCGACTTCTGGTCGAACTCGAGGTCAATCAGCTTGCGCTCGCGCGCCTCCTCGAGCAGCTTGCCGAAGTTCTTGAAGCCGTAGTAACTCTCGTTGAAGCCGGGTTTGCGGCGCTTGATCGCCTGCTTGACCATCGAGCCCCACACCTTCTCCTCCGCGTCGCGCTCGGCGAACAGGTCCTCGGCGGTTTCCATCAGCAGGTCGAGGCCTTCCTGGCGGCGGTCCTCGGGCGAGGCGGCCGCCTTCGCCTCGGCCTTGTCCGACTTCGGGCGGCGCGCGGCGCGGCCGCGGCCCTCGCCGCGGACCAGGTCGTCGTAGTAGATGAACTCGTCGCAGCCGCTGATCAGCAGGTCCGAGGTCGAGTTCTTGACCCCGCAGCCGACCACGATCTTGTTGTTCTCGCGCAGCTTGGCCACCAGCGGCGAGAAATCCGAGTCGCCGCTGATGACGACGAAGGTGTCCACGTGCGACTTGGTGTAGCAGAGGTCGAGCGCATCCACGACCATGCGGATGTCGGCCGAGTTCTTGCCCGACTGGCGCACGTGCGGGATTTCGATCAGCTCGAATGCCGCCTCGTGCATGGCACGCTTGGCGTCGTGGTAGCGGTCCCAGTTGCAATAGGCCTTCTTGACCACGATGTTGCCCTTGAGCAGCAGTCGCTCGAGGACCTTGCGGATGTCGAAGCTCGGGAAGTGGGCGTCCTTCGCGCCGAGCGCGATGTTCTCGAAGTCGCAGAACACCGCCATGATGCGCGTGCCGGATCGCTCGGCCGCGTTCATTCTTCGGCCGCCCGCGGCTTCCAGGCCGTCGCGAGCTCCTGCTGCTTGCGCGGCGGCACCGGGTCGTAGTGGGACAGCTCGAGCGTGAAGCTGCCCTCGCCGCCGGTCAGCGCCTTGAGCCGATTCTGGTAGTCGGTCACCTCGGCGAGCGGCACGTAGGCCGAGACCACGATGCGGCCGCGCGCGCGCGCCTCGTTGCCGTCGATACGGGCGCGCCGGGTCGCGAGGTCCGCCGTGATGTCGCCCATCACGGTGCCAGGCGCGTTGATCTCGACGTGCACAATCGGCTCGAGCACGGTCGGACCCGCGCGGCTCACCGCGTCGAGGAAGGCCTTGCGGCCGGCGGCGACGAAGGCGACTTCCTTGGAATCCACCGTGTGATACTTGCCGTCGTACACGGAGACGCGGATGTCCTGCAGCGGGAAGCCCGCGACCGCGCCCTCGGCGAGCGCATGCCGGATGCCCTTTTCGACCGCGGGGATGAACTGGTTCGGGATCGAGCCACCCTTGATGTCGTCCACGAACTCGAAGCCCGAGCCGCGGGCCAGTGGCTCGATGCGCAGATAGACCTCGCCGAACTGGCCCGCCCCGCCGGTCTGCTTCTTGTGCCGGTGATGCCCCTCGGCCCGGTGCGTGATGGTCTCGCGATACGGGATCGAGGGCGGCCGGGTCTTCACGGCGACGCCGTAGCGCTCGGCCATGCGCTCGATCATCACCCGCAGGTGCAGGTCGCCCATGCCGTAGAGCACCGTCTGGTTCAGCGAGGTGTTGTGCTCGACGCGCACGCAGGGATCCTCTGCTGACAGCTTGTGCAGCGCCTCGGCGAGCTTGTGCTCGTCGCCGCGCCGCTCCGGCTCGATCGCGACGCCCAGCATGGCCGGAGGGAAGGTGATGGATCTCAGGTGGAACTGGTCCTCGTCGTGCGAATCGTGCAGCACGGCGTCGAAATGCAGCTCGTCGAGCTTGGCCACCGCGCAGATGTCGCCCGGCAGCGCCTGAGGTATCTCGGCATGGTCCTTGCCTTGCATGCGGAAGAGATGCGCGATCTTGACGGGCTTCCTGCCGTCGCCGACGAAGAGCTGGGCGCCGGCGCGGATTGTGCCCTGGTGCACCCTGAACAGGCCGAGCTTGCCGACGAAGGGATCCACAATCACCTTGAACACGTGCGCGATCGCGTGCCGGCCCGGCTCCGGCACGACGGTCACGCGCTCGGCCGCCTCGCCCTCGCCCTTCAGGAACGGCGGCGGGTTGCCCTCGCCGGGACTGGGCATCAGCCGGGCGATGATCTCGAGCAGCTCGGGGATGCCGGCGCCGGTCTCGGCCGAAACGAAGCAGACCGGGACCAGATGACCCTCGCGCAGGGCTTTCTCGAACGGGTCATGCAGCTGCTCGGGGGCGAGCGCCTCGCCCTGCTCGAGGTACAGCGCCATGAGCTCGTCGTCCACCTCGACCACCTGGTCGATGATCTCGGTATGCGCCTGCTGCACGGAGGAGAAATCGGTGGCCTCGCCCTCGTTGCGGAAGAAGGAGTCGACGACCCTGGCGCCGCCGCCCGCCGGCAGGTTGAGCGGCAGGCACTCGCGGCCGAACTGCTCGCGGATCTCCTCGAGCACGGCCTTGGGGTCGGCCTCACGCGCATCGATCTTGTTGATCACGACCAGCCGGGCGAGCCCGCGCTCGCGCGCGAAATCCATCATCCGCTGGGTCATCGGCTCGACACCGGATACCGCGCTCACGACGACGGCCGCGGTCTCGACCGCTTCGAGCACGGGCAGCGTGCGGCCAATGAAATCCGGGTAGCCCGGCGTGTCGGCCAGGTGCACCTGTGCGGCGCCTGCCGCCAGGGCGCACAGGGTCGCGTCGACCGAATGCAGGAGCTTCCGGGCCTGGGGATCGTGGTCGCAGACCGTGGTCCCGCGTGCCAGGCTGCCCTTGGCCCGGATGGCGCCCGACCCGTACAGAAGTGCCTCGGCCAGCAGGGTTTTTCCCGCCCCGGCATGGCCAACCAGGGCAATGTTGCGAATGTCGCCGGTCGTCACTGTCATCGCTTCCCCCGCCCATCCGCCACGCCGGCGGGTTTTTCAAAAAGAATAGCACCGAAGGGGTAGTGTCTCAGTTTGAATTTGACTGACCAAGCCGCCTGTGCCACGGTCAGGGTATGCAAGACCGGTCAAGCAAGCGGCCCCGCGACCCAAGCCAGTTGGCGAAACTGGTTGTGGATATCGCCACCGGCCAAGCTGCGCTTCCCAAGACTGACGAGGGCAAGGACCCAGCCGCCGTTGCCTTGGGCCGCAGAGGCGGGCTCAAGGGCGGCAAAGCTAGGGCCGCCAAACTGTCGGCCAAGCGTCGCGCAGCAATTGCTAGGAAGGCCGCAGCCGCGCGATGGTCGAAAAGCTAGCTGGTAGCGGCAATTGCAGGGTATTGCCTCGGCGCGGGAATGCCTGATCCAGCATAACTTGAAATTCCTCCCAGCCCGGGGCGATTCGCATCAAGGCAATAACAGCGTGTAAGTGCTGCGCAAGCATCGGATGACCAACATCCTCAGTAAGCCATTGATGGTGTTTGGCCTTGCGATTTCCCATTTGATCGGTTGGATTTCTGCGTTGCAGCTCATCGAGTACGCCAGGCGCAAGTCGGTCGTACACAAAATCATTTGTGTAGTGCGCGACAACTTGGGGCGGATTAGTCCCGCGCCCTTTCCACTCCCAGCCGCGCAATCGAAAGATGTGCTCGTAGAACTCGTCGGGGAAGCGCTTGGCCCATGCCGCCAACTCTCTTGTCAGAACCTTGTCGAGTATCGCCTGTAGCGCAAGTCGGTCTCTGACCTCCTGATAGCCAGTTGCCTCATCTACGAGCGCGATAATTCCGACTTCGCCAAGCGCCCTCATCAGGACCTCGGCCTTTTGCGCCTTGTCTAGCTGTTGCTCCTGAAGCGCACCGGCTTCGCGGGCTGCCAGCCAAACGTTGCAGACTGCTGGTAACAACGTCGCGTCGTAGCCGCTGACAATCCCGCGCTTGTCCCTATAGAGAACTGGCTTGAGGGGCCCGTCCTCCAAGTCCTTGGAAATAAACGGTTTTAGGTTGCCAGGCGCAAGGAAAAGAGGTACTTGGGCCCCGCCGTCAAAACTAGCCTTTTTGAGTCTCTTTGAGGCTCCGCTGCGCGAACCAAGCAAGCTCACAGTAATCGCGTGTTCCGAGATAACCCGCTGCCCAGTCTCCAGGACGGCACAACGGATCTTGGCGCCACCTATATCGAGAATGCCGCGATACCAGACTCTTGGGGGGCCCTCGGAAGCGTCGCTCCAGCGCGCCGCTGCGGCCTTCTGAGCGATTTCACGGCGCTCCTCTGCGGAAAGAGCGTCGGCTCTTGCAAAGCCGCCAGCGGCCTTTCCAGTCGGCTTATCGTCTTCCATAGCAAGCATCC